>Ga0224722_1000141_pt1 | contig 40962 bp, 25 predicted proteins | sample Balambano_FR1_Me_FD_161646 | JGI IMG/M metagenome (GOLD analysis project Ga0224722, IMG submission 161646) | Freshwater sediment microbial communities from Lake Towuti, South Sulawesi, Indonesia - Balambano_FR1_MetaG | ecosystem: Environmental > Aquatic > Freshwater > Lake > Sediment | place...
CCGTGTGCCTGCTAGCTGCGCCGGATTATGCCTCGGTACTGGAAATCGTAGCGGATTTTATCCAAGGCTTTTCGGAAGCAGACAAGCGGAAGGTGTTTGGAGAGAATGCAACCCGGTGGTATAGGGCATAGGGTATAGGGTAGAGGGTAGAGGGTAGAGGGTAGAGGGATACCACTTGGCGTGCTTTGCTTGCTTGAACACTATTTACCGAAACGCTGATGACACGACTAGTGCAAATTTTATTAAAAAGGAGCGTAGCGTAAAAAAACGAGGGAGTCCTTCTACTCTCTACCCTCTACTCTCTACCTTATACAATATCATGGATTTAAACTTACAAAACAAAGTATTCATCGTCACGGGCGGCGCCAAAGGAATCGGGGCAGCGATTGTACAGCAATTGGCGGAAGAACGTGCCGTGCCGGTCATTGTGGGGCGTTCGGAGGCGGAAGGCGAGGAGTTGGTAAGTGAAATTAAAGCCAAAGGCGGTGATGCGCTTGCAATTGCAATAGAATTAGGAACGCCGGAAAGTTGCCAAACAGTTGTAAAACAAACATTTGCAACCTATCATCAAATTGATGGGTTGGTGAACAACGCCGGTGCAAACGATAGCGTCGGTTTGGAAAAAGGCAGTCCGGCGGCGTATCTGGCTTCGCTTGAAAAAAATTTGCACCATTATTATTACCTGGCACATTATGCGCTTCCGGTGTTGAAACAAACGCAGGGTACTATATTGAACATCAGCTCCAAAACGGCACTCACCGGGCAGGGCAACACCTCGGCATACACGGCTGCCAAAGGCGCACAACTCGCCTGGACGCGCGAGTGGGCGGTGGAATTGCTGCCCTACAACATTCGGGTCAATGCCATCATTCCTGCCGAAGTGATGACCCCGCTTTACCGAAATTGGCTCAACACTTTTGACAATCCTGATGAAAAACAAGCTGCCATTGAAAAAAACATCCCGCTCGGCAGGCGCATGACCACCCCGCAGGAAATCGCCAACATGGCGGTATTTTTGTTGTCAGAACGCGCTTCGCACATCACCGGGCAGTGGCTGTTTGTGGACGGCGGGTATGTGCATCTGGACCGGACGGTGTGACGAGTGATCAGGATTCACCGGATTATAGGATTTTCAAGATTTTCCGCACTACTCGGCACCTCCGTGGTTAGAAGGGCAAATTTAATCTGTGGTTTACGTTTGACAGGAACTTTTTAACCTCGGATATTGTACTTTGAACAGGGGCAAGTATTTAAGACTTTTTTCGGAAAAAGTCAAGTTTTTAGAAGAATAAGACAACTTTTGTGACTTGGATAGCGTATAAATCGTCATAAGATAAACCTCCCACAATCCCGAACATATGCGGCAACTCAAGATTACCAATAAGATTACCACCCGCGAGAGCATGGCGTTGGACAAGTACCTCAACGACATCGGCAAAATCGCGATGCTCACCCCCGAACAGGAGGCAGACCTGGCACGCCGCATTCGCGACGGCGACCAGGATGCGCTGGCAAAACTCACCGAAGCCAACCTGCGTTTTGTGGTATCCGTTGCCAAGCAATATCAAAATCAGGGGCTTTCCCTAAGTGACCTTATCAATGAAGGTAACGTCGGTTTGATGAAAGCCGCCAAGCGTTTTGACGAAACCAAAGGCTTCAAGTTTATTTCTTATGCTGTGTGGTGGATTCGCCAGTCCATTTTGCAAGCCATTGTAGAACACTCGCGGATTGTGCGGCTTCCGCTGAACAAGGTGGGTTCTTACAACAAAGTGAACGAGGCGTTTATTTCGTTTGTACAGGAGTTTGAACGGGAACCAACCAACGACGAACTGGCGGAACTGCTGGAAATGACCCCCCGGGAAGTGGCTAATATGTTGAAAGGCAACGGTCGTCACCTCTCGGTAGATGCCCCGATTGGCGGGGAAGACGGCGATTCGACCATGCTGGATTTGATCTACAGCGAAGACGACATCAGCCCGGATAATGAACTCATGGAAGAATCCTTGCGCGAAGAGGTGCAACAGGGCTTGTCCATTTTGTCGCCACGCGAAATGGAGGTGTTATCGTCTTATTATGGTTTGAATGGTTATAAATCGCTGACCCTGGAAGAAATTGGTGAATTGTACAACCTCACGCGCGAGCGCGTCCGCCAGATCAAGGAGCGTGCCATTCGGCGGCTGCGCAAGTCTTACAACCGCAATGCGCTGAAATCCTATTTGGGATAAACAGATTTGCCAAATCTCAAAGATTTGGTAAATCTTTTGGTAATTTGAACGACATCTTTCTTGTGAGGGATGTCGTTTTGTCTTTAAAGATGATTTTGTGTAAATTTACGCCATGTTCAAACGGTTTTTCCTTTATATTTCCCTGGTATTCCTTACAATTGCCTGCAAACCTGAGAGAGAGCAGCAGTTGGCAGCACCAGCAACACGCCTGACCACCAGCCTGGATAACGTGCGCCTGCGCGATGCGCCCGGCGAGGAGGCAAAGGTGTTGCAACATTTGCCGAAAGGCACAGTGCTATATGACCTGGGCGAGGTGAGTGATTTTACCACAAAGGTGCGCCTGCGCGGCATTGAATTGAACGAACCCTGGCTCAAGGTGCGAACGGAGTCGGGTACAACAGGCTGGGTATATGGCGGTGCCTTGAATTTTACGATGAATGATTCCTCTGAATTGGCTAAATTGCTGATGCAAAAGCGATTGTTGGCACTCTTTGGTCAAAATCTGGCAGACCGGATGGCGGTGTATCGGCAGGATTTTCAAAAAGCAGCATCAGCGGCGGATTTGGCGAAAGCGTACCGGTCAGGAACCACCCTGCGCGATTCTCTGGTGCGCCTCCTGCAAGACAAAATCACGGTGACCGACCCCCATGAGCTGCCCGATCTGTTTTGGCTGGAGCAAACCATGCCAGGATTTGTACCGCAACTGGTAGCAGAGGGTACGGCGTATTACCTGTTTTGGAATTATAAAAATTTATTGCAAAAAGCGCAGGCAACTGCCGAGGCAGCGGACGACGATTTTGTACATTTGGCACTGGCGATTTATGCCGAAGACAGTGTGGAATATTTTTTTCCGACGTGGATGATTCAAACCTCGGATTATGGCGGAAGCAGCTTGCTGGGGCGAGGCATTCACTATCAAATCCTGCAACAACTAGCCGAGACCCTGCGTAAAAGCGATTTATTTGAACCGGAAATCCGACATTGGAAGACCCTGTTAATCAACGATATAACCGGTTCATATGTTACATATTGGGAGCAAGCCACCAAAATTACCGCAGAGCTCGATACGATTCTGGTAAAAAATTATCCAATTTTAACCGATGCAGATAAAGTAGCCCTGCAAACCCGACGAAAACAATTTGACGATCCGGCGGCACACAAGATTTCGGTCAATCAACAAACAGGGGATTAGAAACCGATTCAACCCGATATTCGCATCATCAACCGGTAACAAAAAACCCAGGTTAAGCGACCAAGAGCTAAAATGGCTGGAGAACAAAAAAACCAAGACGAAGAGCAGATTTAAAATACAAAACAAAATGGGCATTTTTGCATTGTTTACATTGGCGGCGATGGGCATTGGCTTGGGCATTTTGTCGAGGGTATTGCCGCAGGTAAGCCCCAACTATAAGCGCGTACAGAAAGATTTGAAGGTGTTGCAAACCGAGATGCAAACCTGGCTCAAGTACGAATTGGTGCCCATTGGGCGGCAGGAGTTGGAACTGTTTTCGGTGAATCAACTGTTGCAAACGATCAAAAAAGGCTTCACGATCACGGCACGGGGCGTATTTGCTACCATTTACAATGAGCCGGTGCTTGCCTACAGTTACAAACAGTACGTGGGCAAAGGTGTGCACGCGCTGCTTTATGCCCGCACGGCGCAGTATCATTACGCTTACTGGTTGAAAGGCAAAGAAATACAGGTATTAATAGATAATAAAATGATTGGTGCCTTGCGGGAGAACGGGGTATTGTACAACGAAAAAGAGCGACCGCTTGCCCGCATCAATTACAACGTGCATCCGGATTTAGCGCCGGTGGTGGTGCAGGACCGGGAAGTTGCCAGCATTGTAAAATCGGCGATTCGAAAGGGCGATATTTTAAGTCCACGTGCTTTTCAGTTTGTTAAGTCAGATATTACCGAAGAGGAGGAAAAATTGTTGCTGGCACTTGCAACGTTAGAACTGGTGCAGCGGTCTATACCTAAAAAGGGTTGAAGCCCGCTTTTGCAGAAGCTACGGCGGGTGAAAGTTGATAGGTTCAAAGTGTTTAATAAAATTAAATGGGTATGACAAAAAGAATGATTGCATTTATTTTAGCAATTGGATTATTGCACCCGAGCTTTGCGCAAACGCGGGAGGAGTGGCAGCAGCAGATGGAGCAGTTGCAACAACAAATGCGCGAGTTGGCAGAGCAATTCAGTAAGCAGTTTGGCAACAGCCAGTTCTTTTTTGATACAACATTTGTACAACCCTTTGAATTTCGTCATTTTGATGGAATGCCGGGAGATTCGGCTTTCGTTAAACGATTTGAATTTCATTTCGACCATGTGCCGTTCGATACCACGGTGCAAAACGGGTTTCGCTTGTACGGATTTAGCGACGGCAACGGCAAGATGCAGTGGGATACCCTGGAATTAAAAGAATTTAAAGGTTTTGACGGCGGACGTGATTTTCCGGGAGTTGAGTTTGACCGGGAGTGGTCGAAACGCATGGAGCAGTGGATGCGGCAATGGGAAGGGTTTGGACAAGAATTCGAGGGGCAGCCGTTTTATTTTCGCGAATGGAAACCGAAGCCCGGCGAAGAGGGTATGGATCAAACCAAACCCGCGCCCCGACCCGCTCCACGCAAAAAGCCGAAGACCACGACGATTTGATACGTGCCGATTGATAAACGGCACCGCCGCCTCCGCCAATTATTAATCGGCTGCACGGCTTGCAAAACTCCCCAAAACTGCGTTTCTTTACCCGCTCGTTTGCAATGAACCTTTTGCAACGAGTACTGTTTCGCTTATGATTGAAGCTAAAGACTACAGCAGCCGATGAGCTTATCGAAGAAAATCAACCTGATCATCTACCGTTTTCGCGAACGCGGATTGGAAATATTCCTAGTCAACGACTCCGAAAATATAGACAACTGGAGCATTCCCGAAGGGCAAATGCAAGAGCCGGGTGCGCGCCAAGACAAATTCATTGAACTCGACCCGGTGCAGCACTCCGACGGCGACACCCAATCTGCTTACGCCATAGAGGGCGAGTGGCACGATATTCCCTCGCTGAAAGAGATGCTGCTGGAAGATGCCCTGCACCTGAAAGAAAAAATCAAAGCAGCCGATAAAGGCACTTATTTTGCCATTAAAGAAGCATTCAAGCGCGTATTGCCGCATCAGTACCAATTTTTGAAAGAACTCAAAGACATTTTGGTGGATCGCAATTCGGTGAAAGATCTGTAAAAAGCAGGCACGCCGAGCGTTTAAGACAGAATGTATGCTATACACTCCACAACTATTTGTTTTCTTGTATGCTACGCGATTTTGAATTTTGATATTCAAACCAAATACTTCTACAAAACGCTAAATAATCCTTTACGGCAATGGTCGCTCCGTAAGTGTGCTGCCGAATCATTTGTTGTTGGGATGCAGGCAAAGTAGCGCGTTCGAGCGAGTCTTTCAATTCAGACCGAAAAAATCGCAAGGTTTGCAATTGTTGTTGAATCGCCGTCTGAAATTTAGTAGAATCGGGCTTTACCAGATTATTTATTGCGAGGGTGTAATATTGAGAAGCGTGTTGTAATTGCCAATTGATTTGTTCTAAACGCTTATTCAGGGGCGTATCTTCTGATTGCAATTTTTTTTGTAAATGGCTGCCAAAGTTGTAAAGTGTGGGGTCTTTTTGTAATTTTGGCAAATCAATAAGTTGAATTTTAATTAACTGCCGGGTCTGCTCCCATTTTTTTTGATAGCTGGCTTGAAGTTTTTGATCTGCGAAAGCAACAAATTTTGGATAATAATAATCCATAATTTGTATCCGTTTCCGCAATTTTTGTGATTCGATCACGCCTAATTGTAAAGAATCAAACGGAATAGAGTAGGTGGCACGATAGGCTGCGTCAAATGCTTGTTGCAAACGCTGAAATTGCACATTCGGATCAGACGCTTGTTTGTACCAAAACAATAAAGTCAAGATCAGCAAGATCACCGTACCCAGCCGCCACCACAAACGTTTACGATTCATCTGTCGGTTGGATTTAACTTTTGCTGCATCAAATCAAGTGCCAGTTGTAATTGCGCTTCCCGACTGACGAACGTATTGTCTATGACAAAGGCATCATCGGCTTGGCGCAGAGGACTCACGGCGCGGGTAGTATCAATGCGGTCGCGCTCCTGCAGGTTTTCCAGCACTTCCTGAAAAGAAACATCGGCATTTTTTTTCAATAACTCAGCGTGGCGACGCTGCGCGCGGGTTTCCAAACCGGCAGTTACAAAAAATTTCAACTCCGCCTCCGGAAAAACCACCGTGCCGATGTCCCTGCCGTCAATCACAATGCCTTTGCGGCTGCCCATTGCCTGCTGCTGTTGCACCATGGCTACCCGCACCGCCGGAATTGCTGCCACCGGGCTTACCCACTTCGATACCTGCATTTGCCGGATGGCATCTTCTACATCCTGATGATTCAACAGGGTGCGATTGCCGCGTTCGTCCCGCGTAAAGCGGATTTGAATATGTTCCAGGGCGTGTTGTACGGCTTCCGGATTGTTCAGCGCAATATGATGTTGCAAAAAAAACAGCGTTACGGCGCGGTACATGGCACCGGAATCTACATAGATATAACCCAGGCGGGCTGCCAGGTCTTTGGCAAGTGTACTTTTGCCTGAAGCGGAGGGACCATCAATGGCAATGACGATTTTTTTCACGTTTGTACCGATTTGTAAATGCGAAGTAAGCAGCAAAAAGGAAGACGGCAAAATTAAATGAGGGGAGTTTGTAGGGAGGGAGTTTTTCTGTGGAACTTTTTGTTTGCCGCATGGCAGGGCAGGTAGAGCCGCAAAGCGGATGTGTAAAAGGATGCGTTTTACAAGGTATTAGAATTGTTCGAAAATAAAAAATCAAACTTTTCATCTTGCTGATAATCAGAATTTTATTACACGTCTGAAAATAGTGCAAATTTATTTTACCGTTTTTTCATCTCTGGCTTCTGTTTTCCTCTAATTCACGTATTTACTACACAGTTCCCACCATTTTTCATAGGGTAGTACTTCCAATTCCCAAATTCTGCCGCGATAAGTGTAAGGCAGTTCGTGCAGTTGTTGTAGTGTTTTTTCCAAGTTTTTTGCTTTTTTAAACTGAAAATCTGCCTTTTCCACAGTGCTGAGCAGTTTTACAAAGGCATAAGCTCGTTCGTAGCCCTCTTTTTTCAATTCATACTTTGCCAGTTTGCGCAGTTGTTCGATTCGCTCGCTGATACCGGTATAACTTCTGCGTTGCCATAGAAATAAAATTTGCAATGTAAGCCGCTGTATTGCCAGGGAGGCTAAGCGAGGAGGATAATGAACCGGTCGGGTAATGAAATCACTTAGTTTGAACCCTTTTCGGCGCTGACGGGGCAACAGCAGGGGATTGGTGCCGTTTTTTTCGATGAGGTAGTGAAGCGTGGCTTCAAACAGATCCCATTTTTCGCGGTAATCTTCTTCCAGATTTTTAAAAGCTGCCGAGCCGGTCACTTTATTAAAAATGGCAATCGAATGGATGATATGGTTATTTCTAAGGGATAGTAGCATATAAATTTCCATAAAATCAATCCATTCCGGTATGTCTTCCGTTAGTTTGGAGAGGGTTTGTTCGGCGTGCGTTTTGCCTGCTTCGTATTCGTTCAGATGCAGATAGGCGGCAAGCATTTTACCGGCAAATACCAGCTTTTTTTTGTCGCTAAACAGGTCTTCTTGCGCCTGTAAGTAGTTGATAGCATTGTGGCATACTTCCAGCACCCCTTCATAGTCATGGGTGACTTCGTAATACAGCGTCCAAACTTCAAACATATGGTACTGTATCTTCGGGGAGCCGGGTTTTTCAGACAAGTGTACCAGGCAATTGGCAAGACGTTCGATTTCGTGCACACTATTTTGCGGATGTACTGCGCGGTGATAAATTTCCCGTACTTCCATACTGTATTGCTCCGCTTTTACCTCCGCTTCGAGGATGGGCATATATTGTTGTACCAGTGCATTTTGTATGGCAAATGCCTTTTCATCTGTTTCGAGTACGGCTTGTTCGCGGAGTTGGCGAGCTGCTTTTACGATCAGTTCTGTGAAGTTAAATTTCAAGGCGGTGGTCAAAATCTGGCGGCACAGCCCGGCGGCGGCAGTGGTGGCATTGTAGGTCAACAGAATTTCTACCAACGACCACTCTTTGTTTAAATTAAAATACGCCTGGTCATAGCTGGAAGCCAGGGGTGTATTGATATCTACAAAGAAGAGCGTATTGAGGAGGCGGCGACGGAAACGAGATTTGAGTTGGCGATATTTGGCATCGCCCGGATCGGAATTATCGTACAATAAGGCGGCGGCATCGTGGTCGTTTTCAATTTTTCCGGTGAGCAATCCTTCATAAAACTTTCCGAATTTACTGTCTTTTTGTTTGAGTACCTGCTCATCCAGGATTTCAATTTTTGCAATTTTTTTGCGCGTCAATACCCTGGCGATTTCGAGTAAATTTCTCATTCTACTTCCCGGTTAAAATGTCCGCTTAGCAGCATCAGGACAAAAGATTTGCAATTGTTGGTTCTTTGTTTAGACGCAGGAAATGAAAAGGTGTCACACTTTTGCAAAAAAAAGTATGACACCTTTTACAATTTTTCTTAACAGGTCAGTGCCAAGCCCTTCGAAAGCGTACTATGCGGCTATTCAAGTTTCACACATTAGTATTCGTCTTCATTGAACAAAAAGTCGTCTTTACGCGGATAGTCGGGCCAAATATCCTCAATACTCTCATACATATCTCCTTCGTCTTCCATATCTTGCAGATTTTCAATGACCTCAATGGGGGTGCCTGAGCGAACGGCGTAATCAATCAGTTCGTCGCGGGTAGCGGGCCAGGGGGCATCTTCCAGATAACTTGCAAGTTCTAACGTCCAGTACATACCGAGTAATATTTGAATTGATGTGTTGGTTGTTTTACCATTAAACGAGGATTGGTTATCCCCCTATTTTTGTGCGCAAAAGTAAACAATAACGCGAATTAACCAAACATTCTCTCGTTTTCGTTCTAAATTTTCTCTGTGAAGCGTACAGCGTGTTTGAAAAGGTGCGCGGCGGTCGGGGCTGTGTTTCAGCGACCCAGTTTTTATTCCGCTCCTGACTTCTGAGTCAACAGATGAATAAAAACCGCCCTACCAGCCGGATCTCAGGAAATGCCAAAAATCATTTATATTGCACCACCACCTCATAGGGTATATTGGCATATTCCTCCGGAAAAATGCCAATGGCGGTAGAGTTAATCGGACCGGTGGGGTCGCAGATATAATAACGCCTGCCCTTCCACTCCACAAAAGTACCGCGTATCGGTTCCGGCAATGCCACACCCACGGTGATATGATTAGGATACGCCAGAATGATGATCGGCAGATCGAGTAATTTTCTCACCAGTTCATAAAACAATGCAGAGCGGTCTTCACAATCCGAGTAAGGGTAATAAAACACCTCATCTGCTACCATGGGTTTACTTCTGCCAAAATACTCGCGGTCTTCTTTGTAAGCAAAAGAGGAACGTGTAAAGCCCACCAAAAGTTCCAGTGCCTGGCGGGGTGTTTTGTCCACAAGCAATTGTTGCAACTGCGGTACAAGCGAGGCTTCCAGCACGGGCGACATCGGAAATTGCAAATACTGTTCCTCCGAAATCAGCGGATAGGTTTTCATCAGGTCCACCAGCGTTTGGTCGTATGCTACCTGTAGTTGATGCTGGGTGCCCCGAAAGTAAAAATCAATCGTGCGCGTGCTGACGCTTGATTGTAAGCGCGGCAATTTTTTCAACGCAAAAGAAAAAGCCTTGCCGGTGGTGCGGGGCGCAAAGTTGAGCAGGTAAAGCGTACCCGGTTTCGTGCCATTTTGCAAACTGGTCAGGTTCACGTAGTTGCGTTTGTTTTCTTCGATCATCGGCACCTCAAACACCTCCTCTTTAGAATGAACATACACAAAAACCCGGTTTTCCAGGTACGTCAGTCGGGTATCATAACCGGCTTGCGACAGCAAAAACCAACTGACCAGCTCTTGCTCCCATGCGTTCTTTTGTTGAAAAATTTCGCCCACGCTATGGCGCAGCAGTTGAAAAAACAACCAGTCATTTAGTTGCAATTGCTGCTGCTGCTGTTGCAAATTGTCCAGTAAAACGCGGTAATTGGTCTTTTCTAACTGCCGGTAAAAGTCCAAAATATTTTTTTCTTCTACCTTTCCGCATTTTATAGCCAACATATCGGTACTGAATGGAATGCTCAGGCGTTCGGAGTAAAATGATAAAGCCACCGATGCCTGCGCACCGCCAGGACTTGCCATCAGCCAGTTCGTCATGCCGAAAAATAGGAAAGTCAACAGGGTCATCCGTTTCATGTTCATGAGTTGTTGGTAGAGCGTATAAGGTAGAGGGTATAGGGAGAACGAGACGATGACAAGGGTGTGATTTATGCCGAAAAACGTACCTGATGAACAACGCAGGTAGGTTGAAAAACGAAAACGTCCTTCTACCCTCTACCCATTACCCTCTATCTGTACCTGTACTGGAAAGATACGCCATATTTAATTGGAAGTTTGTTAAAATTTGCGAATGAAGTGTTAAATTTTGAAAATTCTCCAATTTCCAATGAACAAATGGAAAGCTATTTCGATACCAGGGACGCTGAATGGGATGATTCAGAGACTTATTACATTGTAAATTAAGTTATTTGATATTTCCTTCCGCAACCCTCATTTCCTCAAGGGACGACCCACCCGCGCGTGGACACCCTGTAGGGATGGGGAAAGGGAGAGCCGTTTTACACGAAAACTTAATTTACAATGTACTCATGCTATGTTCAATAAATAATGACGCATTTCCCTTTTTCGCAATTGCTTGATTGTTAGAAAAGATCACTGCTCACAAATAACCAGATCACTTTTACAATAATATAACTGGTACGTGCCCAACCACCAATGCACCATTATACCGTTCACCGATACACCATTCACAAATCCCGTTTATACAACTAACATCGCATCGCCATAGCTGAAAAAGCGGTATTCTTCCTTCATGGCTTCTTCATAGGCTTCCATAATCAGGTCGTAGCCACCGAAAGCACACACCATTATCAACAGGCTCGACTTTGGTAAATGAAAATTGGTAATCATCGCGTTGGCAATGCTAAAATCATAGGGTGGATAAATGAATTTATTCGTCCAGCCTTCGGCGGGTTTCAGCAGCCCTTCGGCAGAAACGGCAGACTCCACCGCCCGCATCGAAGTGGTGCCCACTGCACAGATACGGCTACGGCGGTCTTTGGCTTTATTTACAATATTCACCGCATTGGCATCAATTTTAAAATACTCGGCATCCATTTTGTGCTTCGACAGGTCTTCCACATCTATGGTGCGAAACGTACCCAAGCCAATGTGCAGCGTGAGTTCTGCAAATTCTAATCCTTTGATTTCCAGTCGCTTCAATAGCTCTTTGCTAAAATGCAAACCGGCAGTGGGAGCGGCTACGGCACCTGTTTCTTTGGCATACACGGTTTGATAGCGGTCGCGGTCGGCATCGTTGGGGTTGCGGGTGATGTATTTGGGCAGCGGCGTATTGCCCAAGCCATTGAGTTCGCGCTGGAAATCTTCCTCCGGTCCGTCATACAAAAAGCGGATGGTGCGCCCGCGCGAGGTCGTGTTGTCCACCACTTCGGCTACCAGAATATCATTATCGTTGTCGTCACTAAAATACAATTTATTGCCCACGCGAATTTTGCGGGCGGGGTCCACCAGCACATCCCAGAGGCGGGCGTCGCGGTTGAGTTCGCGCAGCAGAAACACTTCGATTTTGGCACCGGTTTTTTCTTTTTTACCGTACATCCGTGCCGGGAAAACCTTTGTATTATTAAAAATCATCACATCACCGTCGTCGAAATAATCCATCACATCCTTAAATACCTTGTGTTCAATCTTGCCCGTATCGCGGTGGAGTACCATCAGGCGAGATTCGTCGCGGTTTTTGGCGGGGTGTTGTGCAATCAGCTTTTTCGGCAGTTCAAATCCAAATTGGGACAGTTTGGTTCTCATTCTCCTTCGTTTTCAAAAAATTGACCGCAAATATAGCAATTCTGCAATGCGGTAGTTAGTTTTTAAAGGTTTTTATAAAAGCGAAATAATTGATAACCAGAACACTTGGTAACATTTTGCTGTTCGCTTGATCCTTTATACGTTCAGTTGTGCTAATTTGTTGCAAATTCCGGGAAACGAATCGTTTGAACCAAAAAAATCCGGTAAGGGTCAGAGCAGGATTTCCATCCATCGAAGATTTTAACTATTTGATCGAATCAATTGTTCCTATCCAATCAGGGCAGCTTATATTCGAGTTTGAAATATCCGGCGTATGAAAATGGTATTCAGAATTATTGGCGAAAGTGTCCTACAGGCATTGCAGCAGTTGCAGGCAAATAAACTGCGCAGTTTCCTGTCGTTGCTGGGCGTGTCCATCGGCATTTTTTGCATCATTGGCGTGCAGTCGGCGGTGGATTCGCTCGAAGCAAATGTGCGCGGCAGCGTGGAAAAACTGGGCAACGACGTGGTGTATATGAGTAAATTCACCTGGGCGGAAGACCCCGGCGATAACTGGCAGAAAATCATGCGCCGTCCCAACATCAGCTACGAGGATTTTGAAGCCGCCCGCGAACGTTCCAAACTCACCGGACTCATTTCTTACCATGTGGACATCGGCACCCGTACCGCTAAGTACCGATCCAACAGTGCGGAGGGCATCTACGCGATCGGCGTGACGAGTGATTTCGGCGAAATGTTTAACTTTAATTACTTGCAGGGGCGCTATTTTTCGCAGGCAGAATACAATTTTGGTGCCAACAAAGCCATTCTGGGCTACGAGGTAGCGCAGCAATTGTTTGGCGCGCTGGATCCCATCGGGAAAACCTTTAAAATGAACGGGCGACCGATGGAAGTGATCGGCGTGTTGAAAAAAGAGGGCGAAAGTCTGGTCAATATTTTAAATTTTGACGATTGCATTATTATTTCCTACGAACTGGCGCGTAAAATTGCCAATCTGAAACCGAATCATCCGTTTGGAAACTCCTCGGTCAATATCAAAGCCGCTCCGGGCGTGGAGGTGGAAGCACTCAAGGACGAACTCACGGGCATCCTGCGGGCGCACCGCCGCCTGCAACCGCGCGAGGAGAGCGATTTTGCCCTGAATACGGTTTCTATTATTTCCAATTTTCTGAGCAGTTTCTTTGGTGTGCTCAATATGCTGGGCTGGTTTATCGGCGGTTTCGCCATGCTGGTCGGGATGTTCAGTGTAGCCAATATCATGTTTGTATCGGTCAAAGAGCGCACCAATATTATCGGTATCAAAAAAGCACTGGGAGCGAAGCAGTACGTTATTTTAATGGAATTTTTGATCGAAGCGGCAATTTTGTGTCTGCTGGGCGGGGTAGCCGGGCTGGTGCTGGTGTTTGCTATCACGGGCATTCTGACGCAAATCATCAATTTTGAACTGGCGCTGTCTTTTGGTAACATTTTGTTTGGGGTGCTGCTCTCCGTGTTCGTCGGTATCATTGCCGGGTTTATCCCTGCGTTTCAGGCGGCGCGGATGGACCCGGTGGTGGCAATGCGGCAGAAATAAGGAGTGAATGGTGTATCCATGTATAAATGAAAGGTGCAGCGCACCGCCAGTCTTTGTAATAGTAGAAGAACAACAAAATACGGGTGAGCGTGGAAGGTGCAGCGCACCGATAATATCGAGGTACATTGCACCTCATCCAAGCAAAGGTTAAGTACTGAACAACACCCTGGCGTGCTGTCAGTGGTTAAAATGATTAATTGTTTTTACAAAAAGTTGATTTATAACGTTTTAAAAATATAATTTTTATTTAAAAAGCTATAAATTCACTTTTTTTAAATATTTTTAGAAAAATACCCTCTCCAATCCTACCGAATTTTGAAAGCAAAATTCTACTTTTGAGCCGAAGACTACCTACACAAACGTACCTATGAGCGGCTGCCCGGGAGGCGCACGACCTAATTTTGTTAAAATTAGGGAAAACAATCTTTAAGAATTAAATTTTGTTAACTTTGCGCATCTCAAAAACGCATCCCATGAAGAGGTATCTACTACAACTCTCGGTCATCGCTTTGTTGACCGTTGCCAAAACACTGACCGCCCAACAACTCTCCCTTTTCACTCAATACCGTGAAAATGCGACGATCATCAACCCGGCTGCCGTAGACGCTGACTTCCTGGCGTTTGGGCAAAACCTGACCGTGGGCGCTTCTTACCGGGCACAGTGGGTCGGCTTGGAAAACGCCCCCACCACCCAGACCCTGCGATTTTCTTATCTGAACAAAAACACCAGCGGCGTGGGCTTCATGGCAGGCGCACACCTGATGAACGACCAAACCGGACCAACCGGCTTTACCGGCTTCTACGGTCGGCTGGCAGGTGTGCTGAGTCCTGACCCCGAATACGGCGGCTTCATCGTGGGCATGAGCGCGGGCGCGGTGCAATACCGGGTGAACGCCTCCGAAATCTTTCTCCGGGAAGAAGGAGACGTGGTCGGTTCGCAGGATCAGAGCCAACTCTTCCCCGATGTGGGCGTGGGCATTTATTACTATCAAGCAACTGCCAATGACGATTATTTCTACACTGGCGTGTCGGTGCCGCAGGTGATCGGGCTGGATCTCACGTTCAAAAACGATAACGGGCAGTTTCTCACCAAGCGGGTACGCCACTTCTACGGTTTACTCGGTTTCTACAAATTCTTCGACAACGAAAGTTTCATCGAACCCTCGCTGTGGGTGAAGTACGCGCCGAACGTGCCGGTGAACGTGGATGCCAATATCCGCTATCAAACACCGGGTGCACTGTGGATCGGTACGGGGATTTCTTCCGCCCGGAATTTTCATATTGATGCAGGCGTGCTGCTCGGCAACGGCGCCGACAATACCATTCGCATCGGCTACGGATTCGACTACTCGTTCAGTTCCTTTGGTCCTTCCGCCGGAAGTACCCACGAGTTGAACCTGTCTTTTTCGTTTGACCGCTAAACGCGATTTGACGGGGCATTCCAATCGAATCACATCATCATCATTCATTTAAAATTTTGACCCCAATAATTTATAATTAGTCAGGCAGAATTAAGTTATTTAAAACCAATAGCTGTCAGCATTTTGAGCGGCTGCCAACTGCCAACTTAAAACTGCCAACTTACTTAACAACGGGGTTATCATAACATTTTGCTATCCCATGGAAAAGGCTAACGCTACCAAATTCCGACCTTTTATGAAAAAAATGCTCGCGCTGGCGGCACTTGTGCTGGCTTGCCAGGCGGTGGCTTGGGCACAGCCCTCGCTGATTTTTCCTTCGGCTTCTGTCAACACTGGCGAAACGGTGTGCATAGAAGTGAAAGTGAAAGATTTCACCGATATTCTAGCCATGGATTTCTACCTGCGGTGGGATCCCAAAATTATCCAGTTTGAACGGGTAGAAGGTTTTGGATTGCCGAACCTTACCGCCGCCAATTTTAACAGCACCGAAGCCGACAGCGGCAGGCTGCGTGTAGCCTGGCTGATTTCCAGTTGCTTGCCCAACGCCGTGGGGGTCACTACGCCCGACGGTACTACTATTTTTAAATTATGTTTCAAAGCACTGGGCAACTACGGCGAAGCCTCGGAGGTCATCCTGGATGCCAGCCGCAATATTGATGTGAAACGGGTAAATGCCTGCCCCAACAACATTGGGATGTTTAGCAAAAACGGCATTGTCTCGGTGGGCGTTCGGGCACTCACGCTCTACGCCTCGCAGGAAACCGTGGCGAAAACAGGCGATCTGGCGTGCGTGGATTTTAAAGTCAATGGTTTTGACGACCTGACGTATATGCAGTTTACCGTGCAATGGAATCCGAGTTTGCTGGAATTTGTGAACGTGCAGGAATTGGACAACCTGGTTAACCTGGCACCGAGTAACTTCGGTACGCCCGATCAGGTCAACGTGGGCGCAGGCAAGCTCACTGTCTCGTGGAACTTCGTCAACCCGTCTGACCCCGGTGTAACCCTGCCGGATAGCACAACGGTTTTCCAGGCGTGTTTCCGCGCAATTGCACCGTGCGAAACCTCCGCCGAACTTAAATTTATTGATTCGCCTACGCCATTGGAATTTGGTAATTCGGTGGTGGAAGGTTTTAAAGTAAGATCGCTGACAGAATCCGGCGCAGTAACAGTGGGCGATTGTGATCCGGTAGGTTTGAAACTGTTTGCCGACTGTGGTCCGCCCGCCAATCCCAACAGTGAAGTATGCGTGAAAATCACGACTTCCGGCTTTCAACAAATTCGGGAATTTGGATACAACTTAGAATGGAATGAAAATATTTTACAATTTGTAGGGGTGCGCAACCTGGCACCTTTGCCGGGTTTTGACTCCACCGATTTCAATCGGGCGAATGTGTCAAACGGCGTTTTAGGCGTGAATTGGAGTACCGCCAATCAATTGGGTTCCAACCTGTTCAACGGTGGTGCGGGTACCTTATACGAAGTGTGTTTCAAAGTGATCGGGGTAGAAGGCGGCAGCCCGGTCAATTTTACCGGACCCTCCAAAGTGGTCACCTTCAGCAATCCGAATCTGGGTATCAACCCCTCCAACTGCGCCGTAGAAGTCAACAAACCCCAGGGCGTGGTGATGAATCTCAAAGACGTGCAAGCCCCACTGGGCGACACGGCTTGCGTGGATGTGAGTGTGCGCAATTTTACCAATATCAACAGCTACCAGTTTTCGCTGGCGTGGGAATCCAACCACATGAAGTTTGTGGAAGTTAAAAACATCAACCTGCCGGAGGCTTCGCAGAGTAGTAGTTTTGGCTTCCTGGGCGTAGATGGCGGCTCGTTGACTTTTGATTGGATGCCCTCCAAAGAATACACCGTTGCGGATAACACCGTAATTTTTAAAGCCTGTTTTGAAATGACGGGCGACCCACAGGATTGCGACGACCTGCAGGTGGTAGATAACCCGATTGAAGCGGAAGCCATCAGCACCACCTCCAACGGCAACAACATCGGCGTGGTGAGCCAGCCGGCAGAGGCGTGTATCCTCTTCCCGGAGGGTTTTTATGTTAGTATTGACTCCGTTTCCGGCGATACCGGTTCGGTGGCTTGTGTGAAGTTCAAGGTGGCGAGTTTTGACAATATCACCTCGGCGAAGTTTCCGGTGAGTTGGGAGCCTTCCGCTTTAGAATTTGTAGCCGTACAAAACCAAAATCTGACCGGTTTGACCAATGCCAGTTTCGACGTGAGTTCTACCGGCGTAGGTGTTTTGAATGTGAATTGGAGCAACGCCAGCCCGGTCAACGTAGCGGATAGCACCGTGATTTTTGAAGTGTGTTATAATCTGGTCGGCTCGCCCGGCGATTGCTACGAAGTGCGCATCGGCGAACCCGATCCGGTGGTGACGACTGCCAACGGCGGGGGTAGCCTATTGTCCGATCCGGGCGAGGTGTGTATTCGCGGTCGTTTGAACTTGCAGGACACGATTATCAAATCGGTGAGTTGCCCGGATGCGCAAGACGGTGAAGTTACGCTGGTCGTCACCGGCGGTCGCGGTCCGCTGGGCTATACCTGGGAGACCATTCCGCAGCGTTTTGGTCCCACTGCCCGCAATTTGCCTGCGGGTAAGGTCGTGGTGACGGTTTTTGACAATTCCAGTCCGGCTTTGATTTTGAGAGACACGTTTGATGTACCGCTCAACGCCGAGCTGCCCACTGCCAACGCCGGTGCCGATAAGGATTTTACCTGTAATCCGCCGTTGGTACAATTGCAGGGACAAGGTTCGCAAGGTGCGAATTACAAATATAGATGGCGCACGGTAGATGGACAACTGAGTAGCAATGACACTACTTTAAATGCAGCAGCACTGGCTCCGGGTTCTTACTTTCTGGAAGTGACCAACAGTGAAACGGGTTGTACGGCACGCGATACCGTGAATGTTTTAGCGGTTAATTTCCCGACTGCCGATGCGGGTCAGAATCGCGATTTCTCGTGTACCAGCGACACGCTGCGCCTTGGCGGCGCGGGTTCGACCACCGGTGCAGGGGTGCGTTACCGATGGACGAGTACCCTGCCCTCGGGTACTTTTGTGCCGGGTACAGATACTTTACAAAATGCGATTGTCACAGCGCCCGGTACTTACACGCTCGCCGTTACGAACACAGCAACAGGTTGTGTTGATCGAGATTCGGTGGTAATTGAAAACCGGCAGGTGCTGCCCGATGCCAATGCCGGCTCGGATGCCGAACTGCCCTGTGGAGCGGCTGCGAATGTGGAATTGATTTCCCGTTCTAACAATCCCGAAGCAGTCAACGTGCAATGGCTCAATTTGAATGGACAAATTCTCTCCGACTCCATTCGGTTTTTTGCAACTGCCGTGGGAGATTATTTATTAAAAATTACCAACCCGATAAACAATTGTTCGAAAATTGATACGGTACGGGTACTGCCAAGTTCTAAATCCCCGACCGTCGCGCTGGACAGTGCCCAACTGATCACTTGTTTGCAAGATACCCTGATTTTAAATACAACTGTGGGGAACACCGGCGGTTTTACCTTCCAATGGGCGGCGAAAAGCGGCGGGCAGTTCATCACAGGTACGCAAACTACACTCAGCCCACAGGTGGCACGGGCAGGCATCTATGAAATCACCGTGCGCGACACGGCAACCAGTTGTGTAACCGTGGATTCTATCGTCATCCGCGAAGACAAAGCCGCGCCTACCGCCGAAGCCGGACGTGCCGATACCATTACTTGCCGGGTGGGGGAAGTGACCCTGAATGGCACGGGTTCGGCTACCGGAGCGGATTTTACCTCTCAGTGGACCTTGAACAACACCGTTGTGGCGGCGGATACCCTGCGCCCGAAAGTGACTGTTCCTGGTACGTATTTTATCAACGTGACCAGTAAAATCAATGGTTGTGTGGGGCGAGATTCGGTCAAAGTGGATTCCAACCTCACCGCTCCGCAGGTACGAGTGCCGATTCAATTGCCACAGTTGACTTGCAAAGACAGTATTATAACCATTAATGCCACAGCTAACCCGGCTAACCCGAATTTCACCATTCGCTGGATAACAGCCGATAGTACCGGTATTGTCAGTGGTCAGAACACCGCCAACCTCCGTGTGAGAACGCCCGGTATTTACGAAATACAAGTAACCAATCCTGCCAACGGCTGCGTTGGAACGAATGAAGCAGTAGTAGAACGAGATAGTATAAAATCCGTTTCCAACGCCGGTGCGGATCAGAAAATTACCTGTACGACTAAGACGGTCACATTGAATGGCAATAATTCTTCCGTCGGCAGTGACATTACCTATCTCTGGCGCAACGTGAGTGGCGGGCAAGCCCCTTCACCCAACAACGCCCCGCAAGTGACCGTCAGCACCCCCGGTATTTACACCTTATTAGTAACCAATACCCGCAACAGCTGTACCGCGCTGGATAGTGTGGCGGTCAGCAAAAACGATTCGCTGCCGCAACTGCGCATCGCTCGCATGGATTCGCTTGCCATCACCTGCCGCGATTCGGTGGCGCGCCTCGATGCTTCGGCTACCCAGCCTTCGACTGTAAATGTGCAATGGAATGGTTTGACCGGTGGCGTACCACGCATAACCCCCGATCCGCTCATTTTTGAAGTGACCCAGGGCGGCAATTATGAAGTGATTATTACCCGCCCGGATAACGGCTGTGTTGCCAAAGATACCATTACGGTAGCAACCAGAGATAGCATTCCGCAAATTCGACTCGATTCAGTTGCTACACTCACTTGCACCCAAAACACCGCCACCTTCGATGCCCGCAACACCCGCATCAACGGTGCCTTCTCCACCGAGTGGAAAGCCCTGAGCGGCGGCAGTGTGCAAACCAGCCCGAACAGTCCGCTGCAAGCCACCGCCACCGGCGCAGGTAAGTACCAACTGACCGTGACCGTCACGCAAAGTGGTTGTGTTGCCACGAAAGCCATTGATTTGAAAAGCCCGGAATTTCCCATTGCTACAGCTACTACAACTAAACCCGCCATCGGCTGCGGAGAGAATACGACGCTGAATTCTGCCGGTTCTACCAGCGGTGCAGGTATTAATTATCGATGGGCGGTTGTAAGCGGCACCGGTACGATTGCCAATCCGACCGCGCAAACGGTACAGGTGGACAAAGCCGGAAATTACCAGTTGATTGTTACCAATTCCCAAAACGGTTGCAGCGATACTGCTGTAGTCAACATCACCTTCAATGTACAATTTGCGTTGGCAAACGCCGGTAAAGACACCTCGGTTTGTGCGCCCAACGCCAGCCTGACCGCCAACCTGCCGATGGGTACTACGGGCACTTGGAGAAGTTTGTCGAACATCAATATCGGAACACCCACGCAGCCGACCATCTCGCTGAGTAATCTGACCACCGGTAGCAACCGTTTCGTGTGGGCACTCTCGGCTCCCGGCTGCGGCGAATACAGTGCAGACACCGTCTCGGTAAAAGTGGAAACGGCTCCCACGGCAACCGATGATGCCTTCACCCTGAAACCCGGCGAAACACAAGGTACCATCGTGGTGACGAGCAACGATAATGTAGCCAATATCGGGGCGTTCAGCGTTGCTATTGTGGAAAATCCCTTGCGCGGCGGCATCTCCGGGGTGGGCGCAGACGGTAAAGTGGGCTATGTGATTAAAGCGGGACTTTTTGGGGAGGATGCGTTTAAATACAAATTGTGCAGCACCACTTGTCCGAGTTTCTGCGATTCAGCGGCGGTATCCGTCACCATCGAGGAAGACCCGAATTTTGTAGCTCCGCCCACCATCAACGCCATCACCCCGAACGGCGACGGCTTGAACGAGCAACTCGTCTTCGAGGAACTCCTCATCAACGCCGCGCAATACCCGGATAACGAACTGATTATTTTCAACCGTTGGGGTGACATCGTGCACACCGCCCGCCCCTACGCCAACAACTGGGACGGCACCAACAACACCGGTCAGCCCCTCCCGGAAGGCACCTATTATTACATCCTGCGTTTGAACATCTCTGAAGGGATCATCATTCGCGGTGATGTGACGATTGTGCGGTAACAGGAGTCCTACGGCTTGGAGCCGTAGGACTCCTAACCAACGCGTCCTACGGCTTCCAAGCCGTAGGACGCGTTTTTACGACCTCGCCAAATCATCTGACGGCTTCGCCGAACTATTCCAAATCAGCAATTTTAGCGGTTTTTTAGCTTAAAAAAGGTAAAACGTATTATATTTGGGCAACGCGTGCGTACCGGCGAGCTTCAGTCGCCGTAGTAGGATGTCGGCGACTAAAAGTCGCCGATCTCAGCGGCTGAAGCCCGCCGGTACGCGCACTTTTCACAAACCCTTTTTACAAGCCATGTCCCCCAACGACAAAGCAGGACGTACCCATTCCCACCTCCCCACCCCTCCCCCTCCGGCAGGCAAAAACTGGCTATTGGTCGTTGCCATTGACGCGTACCAACACTGCGCCCGGCTGCGCAACTGTGTACACGACGCGCAAAAAATCATCGGGGTGTTGCAAAAAAAGTACCAATTCGACCACGTCCTTGAATTGTACAACGAAGCCGCTACCAAAACCAATATCGTTGCCCAACTCAACCAACTGAGCGAAAAAATCAACAAAGATGTGGACAACCTCGTGCTCTACTTCTCCGGGCACGGCGAAACCGAAGGCGAGGACGACGGCGACGACGAACAAATTGGCTACCTGATCCCGGTGGAAGCCCAACGCGGCGACGAAAGTCAGTACATTCCGCACCTGTTTTTGCGCAGCAAGCTCAACCGCATCCGCACCTGGCATACCTTTGTCATCATTGATGCCTGCTTTGCCGGTTCGTTTTTTTACAACGTGCGGAGCGAAAAACGCAGCGGTTCCGAGCAATTACCTTCCCGCTGGGGCATTTCCTCGAGCAACTCGCACGAGGTGGCGCTCGACGGCGCACCCGGCGACCACAGCCCCTTCGCCACCTGCCTGCTCGCCGCGCTGGAAGCCAACACCGCCCCGTTGGGCATCCACGGCTTGGCGGCGGAAGTAGAAAACCGGATGCAGGCACAACACGCCCGGCAAACCCCGATTTGCCTGCCTTTTTCCGACCCCAACCGATACAGCGGGCAGTTTTATTTCCACCCGCAACAAAGCGAGACCGATGCCTGGGCGCAAGCACAACGCGCGGATTCCATCGCCGGGTACGAAATTTTTCTCCGCAGTTTTCCGAATGGCGTACACGCCCCTCAAGCCCGGCAGCGTTTAGCACAACTGGAAGACGACCGATTCTGGCAAGACGTGCAGCAAAAAAATACGGAAGCCGCTTTTCTGAGTTATTACGAACGCGGACGAGACGAGAGGCACCGACAGGAATCCTACCGCAAGCTACAGCAATTGGAGGAGGAAAAATCTTGGCGCAACGCCACCCTGCGGGATTCTATGCTTGCCTATCTGGAATATTTGCAAAAACACCCCAATGGCACGCACGCCCCGGATGCTCGTGACCGGATTGCCGCGCTGCGTATTTTGGATGTTCCAGTAGCGGAACCAATCGTGGTAAAACCGGATACGTCCTCTACAATAAGGCTAGATAAACCGCTGGCTACTAATGGGCTGGTTTCGCCAAAAATACCCAAACCCCGCCCGGCTTTCCCCTGGCGCCGGGCAGGTATCGCTGCCGGGGTACTCCTGGTCATTGCGTTTATAATTTGGCAGTTTTCAGGTATAAACGAACCCCCTGCTGTCGAACCGGAAAAGACTACCCAGGAAACCAAGCCGATTGAACCCGAAATGGTTCTTGTCAAAGGCGGCACCTTCCAGATGGGCAGCAATGATGGCGGTGACGACGAAAAACCTGTCCATCCCGTCACCGTTTCTGATTTCTCCATTGGCAAAACCGAAGTGACGGTAAAAGAATACCTGGCATTTGCCCATGCTACCAATAGTCATTACCCGGAGTGGATGAAAAAAGGAAGTGAATACAATATTAAAACAGGCTCGGATGATCACTACAAAAAGTTGGGCGATGCTTTGACCAACGAAAATCATCCGATTGTAGGGGTTAGTTGGGAGGATGCCGTTGCTTATTGCAAGTGGCTCTCTGAAAAAACCGGTCAAAATTACCGCCTACCCACCGAAGCCGAGTGGGAGTATGCGGCAAGGGGTGGTGCTAACAACAGTAATGACAAATACTTGGGCAACAACGCTGTGAATGAGGTAGCACGGTATGACGGCAAAGTTGTCAGAAAAACCCATCCTGTTGGTCAGAAAAAATCTAACGAACTGGGCTTGTACGATATGAACGGCAATGTGTTAGAGTGGTGCAGTGACTGGTACAGCGACTATACAGCAGCTGCACAGCACAATCCTACAGGACCTGCTAAGGGTTCTTATCGCGTGATTCGCGGCGGAAATTGGTGCTACGACCCTAGATACTGCCGTTCCGACCTTCGCGGCGCCTTTACGCCGCCGATCCACTTTTACTTTGTCGGCTTTCGGCTTGCCCGATACTAACCCTTTTAATGGGAGGCAGGCTGCCGCGCGTACCGGCGCGCTTCAGCCGCCGCGCCACCCATGCCCTCGGCGGCTCCGCCGCCTCTACGGCAGCCTACTACGGCGACTAAAGTACGCCGGTACGCGGGGCACCCGAACGCGTCCTACGGCTCCGAGCCGTAGGACGCGTTTTTCAACGCTTCATAAATCGCCTGCTGCACCCGGGGGCGGATGCTGCGATCCAACAACTTCCGGTTATCCCGGGTGGGATAGACACGATTGCAGAAGAAAATATAGATAAGATTGTACTTCGGATCCGTCCAGGTGAAGGTACCCGTGTAGCCGGAGTGTCCGTAGCTGTCGGGACCGGCGGCAGGGGCGTAGCCGCTGGTTTTCGCATTGTATTGCAAGAACGGTTTGTCAAAACCCAAGCCGCGGTGGTTGCCTTCCGGGCAGTAGGCACAGCGTTTAAACTCATCCAGCACTTCCTTTTTCAAAAAGGTTTCGCCGCCGTAGGTGCCGCCGTTCAAATACATTTGCATCAGTTTTGCCAGGTCGCCCGCCGAGCCAAACAAGCCTGCGTGCCCCGACAAACCCCGCAGCATCCCGGCACCTTCGTCGTGTACGTAGCCGTGCAGGAGCGTTTTGCGGAAAAAAGTGTCGTTTTCGGTAGGAATAATTTGCGAAAGCGGAAAATGCTGCCAGGCGTTGAACGTGAGGGTGTGTGCGCCGAGCGGTCGGTAAAACGTCGTTTTCAAATACGTTTCAAAATCCGAACCGGTGAGGGGCGGCAGCATTTTCGGGTATAAATAAAATGACAAATCAGAATAGACAAAGCCGGGCTTGGCATTCAGCGGCGATTTTTTGATGGCTTTGTAAATGTGTCGTTCATAACGGCGGTGCAGCCATAGATTTTCGGTCACTTTTACAGCGTAACGCGCCGAGGAATCGGAGGCAAACGTGCGGGGTTTGAACGCGCCGGTATTGCTCTGATTCGGATTCCAGTTTTTCTTCCAGGGGTATTTGCCGTTGCCTTTCAGGGTACCGCGCCAGAAGGGAATCCACGCTAGGAGTTTGGCATTATGGGCTAAAATCGAACGCAGCGTAAGCGTGTCTTTGTTAGAATTTTTAAAATCCGGGTAAATAGAGCCGAGCGGCTCGTCAATGTTCAGTTTGCCTTCGCCGTACAAACGCATCACCGCAGGCAGGCTGGCGGAAATTTTGGTAATGGAAGCCAAATCATACACATCGTTTTCAGAAACGGGTTCCGACGGCTCATAACGGTGGTAACCAAACGTTTTGTGATAGACCACTTTGCTGTCTTTAATCACCATGACCTGCGCGCCGGGAAACGCCTGCACTTCCAAGCCTTCCTGTATAATGGTCTGAATGCCTTCCTCCAATTTTTTGGTATCAAAACCGACCGAAGCTGCCGGTGCGTATCCCAGCCGCAAGCCGCCGGGCGAATCCAAGCCGCTCCCTGCCGGAAAATCCGCGTTTAAACCTTGTTGCAATCTGCCTTTTGCGCCCACACTGCCGAAGATTAATTGTGTCGCCAGCGATTGCGTAAATTCCGTTTGTAAAGGTGCAAAGATGATGCTTTGGGCTTTCGCCAAATTGGGGAGCGATTCCGTTGGCTGTACCTTGGTAAACCAAACGGCGACGGTCGGTAATTTTTCTAACAAGGTATTTAAAACAACTTGCTGATCGCCAATTGTTTGAATACCAACGATGAAGAGATTGTAACTGGAAAGTTGCTGTTGCAGCCAGATTTCAATGAACGGAGTAGGAGGGAGGGGCAGGGATTCGATCAGCGTGTATTTTTTCAAGCTTTGTTCAAATGCACTATTTGGTTCTAAACCAAGAGAGAGATACGCGATTTTCAAAGTATCCAGCCGTTGCAGCGGAATGCGGTTTTGCTCATTTTTTAATAAAACCAGCGAGGCTTCCGTTTGACGGTAACTATTTACCAGACTGTCTTCGACAGCTTGCGCAGAAAGGAGCGTGGGTAGGGCAATCAGAATAATTACAAAAAAAGAAAAGGTTTTACTCATGTCCGGTTGTTTAAATTCAATGACCGAAAATAAGCAAAACCACAGAATTAGATCGAGTATTTCTATGTTTGTTAATTTCTGATAACTTCTACAGCCTGCCGCTCTGAGAAATACCTTGCAATACCCACTACAATTGCCAGCACCGCCCCCACCAGCGCTGCCCAGTACACCACATTGGAATTGCTCTGCTGCGCAATAGCGATAGCGATGAAACCCCAGGCAATCACGATCAGATACGCAAAATTGGTCACGCGCAGGTACGCCAGGCAAGAGAGCACCAGCGACACGCCGATGATGAGTACTGCCCACAGGTCGGGGGCGAACCCGCCGCCATTCCAGCCGTTGTACACCAGCATACTCGCCACGCTCACAGGCGTAGCCACGGTGATCCAACCAAAATAAATGGCAAAGGGCATCTGTGCCAGCCAGGTTTCTGTTGTCGGCACCGTCGTGCGCCGTATTTCGAGTGCCCGATTGATTTCTACCAATGTATAGAGCATTATAAAAATAAGTAATGTAGAAAGTCCCTGATTCCACACCTGGTTGTATGCCGCCGGATACCAGGCAATGTTGGCGAGGGCATTGGCAATGATCCAGCCGGAAGCGCGGCGAAAGCGGGGATTGTCGCGCTGCGCAGGCAGTGCCTGATAAATTCCAAAAGCAAATAAACCCAGATAAATCAGTCCCCAAATACTGAAAGCATAGTCAGCCGGGTTAATAAGGGTAAAACTGTCGTCTGCCGATTCGTCAATGGATTTGCCGCCGAGATCGGATACTTGCCCGATAATCGTCATGGCAACCATTCCCAAAATAGCCAACAGGGTGAGGAACTGTCGCGTTTTGTCGTTTTTCATGGTGGTTTTCTTTGATTTGAATATAAAACGATTGAACAGATGGGTTGTTTGCAGCGGGTACATTGCCCGTACCACATTTTTTTAACCACGGAGTCACGGAGTTGTGCTGAGGTTTTACAGCTTCACTCTTTTTGCACATAGTTTTAGCTTGCCTAATCGGCAAGGGAGGGTACGGAGTGGTACGGGTATGGGGTCTGGCATCTAAAAAAATGTTAAGAATAGCATTTCGTTTTGGTGCGATACACAGTTTTATCTATTTTGGTCTTTTAAAGATAATAGACAACAGATTATAGACTTTAGGCTGTACAAAACAGCTAAAGTGTTCTATCTAACGTCTATCACTAACGTCTAAATTCTTAAGAAAAAATGTTGCAGAAAATCAGTAAGACGTGCCTGTTTTGTAGCCTGGTTGTCACCTCGATGTGGGGGCAATTGGCACCCGAAATGCCCGTTTTGGACCCTGTGCAGCCGCCCCTGGCAGTGGAGGGTTTGAAAGTGCTGGTGGAGGGTTCGGCGGTGTTTCGGCGGTGCTTTAGCGGTTTTACCTTGTACGATCCGCTGGAGCAGGAAACGATCTACGAAAATGATGCCGACAAGTGCTACATTCCGGCTTCAAATACCAAGATTTTAACTTTTTGGACGGCGTGGAACGTGTTGGGTGATTCACTGCCGGCACTGCGGTACGTGATTAAAGGCGATTCGCTGATTTTTTGGGGGACGGGTAATCCGACTTTTTTACACCCCGACTTGCCGATAGACAGCAGTGTACTTATGTTTTTAAAAAATCGCCCGGAGCGGCTGTATTTTTCTACCCACAATTTTGAAGATGAACGCTATGCGCCAGGCTGGTCGTGGGATAATTACAATTATGATTTTCAACCCGAACGCTCGCCCTTTCCGATTTATGGCAACGTGGCGATTTTCAGAAGAGACCGCGTGAAAGCGGGTTTTGAGGTGTCTCCCCAATATTTTGCCGAAAAAACCGCTTACAATTCCCGTTTGAAATCTTCCTATCCGTACATTCGGCGGCGGATTGATTCCAATGTGTTTGAATACAATGCCCGTGCCATGTCGGGGGTGCCGTTTAAGCGCAAAGTGCCGTTTCGCTCCTCGGCGCAGTTGGTGGTGGATTTGCTGAGTGACACGCTGGGTCGCCCGGTGCAATTGGTAGACGCACAGGGCGTGCGTGCTAAAAACGTTTACACTTTGTCCATTCCTTTGCCCGATACGGTTTATAAAAAACTGATGCAGGATAGTGATAATTTCATTGCGGAACATTTACTGATGGCTTGTTCGGAAAAACTCTTTGGCACCATCAACGCCAAGCAAGCCATTTTGTATGCCAATGAGCATATTTTCAAGGGTTTGGTAAATGATTGTATGTGGGAAGACGGCTCCGGGTTGTCGCGCTACAACCTGTTCACGCCGCGTTCGGTGACGCAGGTGCTGAATCGCTTGTACCAACATATTCCTTCCGAACGGCTGTTGAGTTTGTTTGCAACGGGCGGGGTGAATGGCACCATCAAATCGTGGTACGGCGGCAAAGAGAAACCCTACGTGTATGCCAAAACCGGCTCGCTCAATGGCGTACACTGCCTGAGCGGTTACGTGCTGACGAAAACCAACCGGGTGATGATTTTCAGTTTTATGCACAATAATTTTCAATTTGGCTCGGATGCCCTCAAGGTGGACATGGAGAAGGTGCTGCGATATGTAGCAGAGCATTACTAAAGGAGCGAACGCTCGCAGGATTTGCACACGGAGCAGCTATATGAACGAGCTTATTTTACACTAAATAGTCAAGCGTATTTTTCGCGCAAAGCCGCAAAGTTTTACTTTAAAACTATCATTTAATTATGACCGGTTATTTGTACGAAGTTACATTACACCAAAAACCATTACACCAGATGTAAAGCAACACCTATATCACTTATTTTTTTTTGATAATCAAGCACCAACTCTTTATTGGTAATAATGGCTTGCACCGCCTTCACCGGCGCAATGACCCCCATGCGTCGCTTGCCAAATTTGGTATAATCCGTCACTACCATCACGCTCTGCGACACCGCCATCATTTTTTGCGCCAGGCGGGTTTCGTACAAATTTGGCGTGGTGAAGCCAAATTCCAAATCCACCCCATCTACCGACATGAAATATTTGTTGGCAGTCAGATTTTGCAAACACGTCTCGGCAATCGGACCCACCAGCGAAAACGAACCCTCACGCAAATTGCCGCCGATTAGAATCAAATCTATTTTAGAAGAAGCCAGTTCCCACGCAATATTGATGGCATTGGTGATGATGGTAATGCCCGTGCGGTCTTTGAGCTCGCGGGCGATGAAAGTGCTGGTGGAGCCATTATCCAAAATAATAATATCACCCTCTTGTACAAATTCATTGACTTTTCGGGCAATGGCCATTTTTTCCGGCACATTGATTTGTTGTTTTTTATCTAAAGGCAGGTCCAGCGTTGCCGACTCTTCATTCAAAATAGCACCGCCATGTGTGCGCACGAGTAGGTTTTGCGATTCGAGCAGTTTCAAATCCTTCCGCGCCGTGACCGCCGACACGCCGAACTGGTTGACAATCTCTTCAATATTGATAGACCGATTTTTCAGTAGTTGGTCTTTGATAAGGCGGTGTCTTTCTTCCGTAAACATAGTTCTGCTTATTTGCAATAATTCTGGCTGTTTATTTTTATTTCCGACAACAAAATATGCTCGGCACTACAAAATTTGCACTTTTTTCTGAAAAAGTCGCTTTTTATTTCAAATTTCAATTAATTTCATATTGTTACGTGCCTCTTTTCCCTCACCTTGTCATTCTTATCGGATTTTATCGGAATACCCCATTTTATAATGATTTTTTTCCGAAAAAAAATATTTGATTTTGTTTTTTTGTACCAATGAAGAAACATACATTTGCAAATGAAATTAAACGAAACTAACTGAAATTCGAGAATTCGAAACTAAAATCACTCACCAGCATGAAAAAAAGAACACCTTTTTGCTTTCACCAGCAATGGCATCTCTGGATGTTAAACCTTCTAGTAGTGGTGTTGATGTTTTCTGTAACAGGTTTTGCCCAGCGTACACAATCGGTCAGCGGACGAATAACGGATGCCTCCGGTGTTGGACTGCCCGGCGTAAACGTTACTGTAAAAGACAATCTGGGAATAGGCACCACCACCGATGCCGACGGTCGCTACTCCATCAATGTACCCGATGCCAACGCTGTATTGGTGTTTTCCTATGTGGGCTACATCGCCCAGGAGATCACCGTTGGGAATCAAACCACGCTGGAGGTAACTCTGGAAGAAGACGCACAAGCCCTCAAAGAGGTAGTGGTGGTGGGCTACGGACAGGCGCGCAAAACGACGTACACAGGTTCGGTGTCTGCCATTGAATCTGCTGAAATTACCCGCGCCCCGGTCGCAGATTTGAGCAATAATTTGGTCGGGCGTTTGTCGGGTGTGATTGCCACACAGCGCACGGGCGAGCCGGGGTATGATGGTTCCAACATCTTGATTCGCGGCATCAGCACCACCGGAAACAATGCGCCGTTGATTGTAGTGGATGGTATTCCGCGTTCCGATTATGGCTTTAGTCAAATAGATCCGAACGAAATCGAAAGTATTTCAATACTGAAAGATGCAGCAGCGGCATCTGTGTTTGGAGTACGGGGAGCAAATGGCGTGATTTTGATTACGACTAAACGCGGTAGATCCGGTCGCCCGCAGTTTGCGCTGTCCAGCCGTTTTGACGTGCAACAACCCACGCGCATTCCGCAATATCTGGATTCCTACAACACCGCCGTTTTATACAATGAAGCCCTTGCAAATGAAGGCAAGCCGCCACTCTATGATGCCACCGCATTGCAAGCCTATCAGGATGGTTCGAACCCCGATGTGTACCCCAACACCGACTGGTTTGCCGTGACCCTCAATGACTACGCCCCGCAAATGCAGCACAACCTCAACGTATCAGGCGGTACCGACCGTGCCAAATATTTTCTCTCCGCCGGTTTTTTAGACCAGAAAGGTTTGTACGATAAACTCAATTACAAACGCTACAATTTCCGCTCCAATATTGACGTGGAAGCCACTCGTTCTACTTCCATTCGCCTGGATTTAACCGGGCGTTTGGAAGACCGCAATTTTCCGAGCATTTCCTCCAGTGGCATTTTTGACTTTTTGACCCGAACCCTGCCCACCAGGGTTGCCACTTTTTCCAATGGCTTGCCCGGCGGTACCCCGCTGGAAAACATTCGCAGCGGCGGCTACGACACCGACGACCGCAACGTCTTTCAGAGTTTGCTGAGTGTCACGCAGAAGTTGAATTTTATTCCCGGCTTGTCTATTAAAGGGCAGGTAGCATACGACCGCTTGTTCCGCAACACTAAGTCTTGGCGCACTCCCTATTTGACGTACGGTTATGATGCGGTTAAAAACGAATACATTCCCCAGACCAACGGCTTGACCGAGTTGGGCGAGTATTTTGAACAAAACCAGAGTCTGACGGCAGAAGCCCACCTGAATTACGCGCAGACATTCGGCAGAAGCAATGTATCGGCTTTGTTATTGTTTACCCAAACGTCGTATCGCTACAATAATCTGGGCGGCGGGCGCACGGGCTTTGTATCTTCGGCGATTGACCAGTTGAATGTGGGCGGTGTTTCCGAACAACCCGTTACCTACGGCGGTGCCGATGCGCGGGCACGGCGGGGTCTGGTAGGTCGGGTTTCGTATGATTTCGCTGCGAAATATTTGCTGGAAGCCAGTTTCCGCTATGATGGTTCCGAAAACTTTCCACCCGAAAGTCGTTGGGGATTTTTTCCTTCCGTTTCGGCAGGCTGGCGTTTGTCGGAGGAAGGATTTATCAAAAACAATTTCGGCTTTATTCAGAATTTAAAACTGCGGGGCTCCGTCGGGCAACTCGGAAACGACGTGTTGGGGGGCGGCGAACGCTTTGCGTATCTGGCGGGTTATGTGTTTGATTCACCCTACCCATTTAATGGTAATTTGGCACAAACGCTGCGTGAGGGACGCTTAGCCAACCAAAATATCACTTGGGAAAAGGCTACTTCTGCCAACATTGGTCTGGACGGTAGCTTTTGGAATGACAAACTGACTTTTGAAATAGATTATTTTTACAAACTGACTACGGATATTTTGGGCAGCCGTAACCTTTCCGTGCCGAGTTCTTCCGGTATCACCCAATTGCCGTTTGAAAACCTCGACGAAGTGAGCAATCGAGGGTTGGAAGCCGTCATCGGGCACCGCAATCAACTGGGTAAGGTGAATTTGTTCTTGAGTGGTAATGTAACTTTTGCGAAAAACCGGGTAGAATTTAAAGACGAACCTGCTGATTTGAATCCGAATTTGCGCCAAACGGGTCGCCCCATCGGGCAGTATTTTGGCTTGCAAGCCATTGGGCTTTTCCAATCGGACGAAGAAGTGAAAGCCTCCCCTGACCAGGGTCCGGGCGTGGCGGCGGGCGATATCAAATACGCCGACATCAACGGCGATAACAAAATTGACGACAAAGACCGCGTGGCGATTGGCTATAGTCCGATTCCGGAGTTGATTTTTGGCTTCACAATGGGTGCTTCTTACGGCGGTTTTGATGCCAACATCCTGTGGCAGGGCGCAGGTCGCGTGAATGCGTATGTGAGCAACGAACTGGCATGGGCGTTTTTCAACTCCGGCAAAGCCACCGAAGAACACCTCGACCGCTGGACGCCGCAAAACACCGACGCGACCTACCCACGCATCACCACCGCGCCGACCGCGAACAACACACTGTTTTCCTCGTATTGGCTGCGCGACGCCAGCTATCTGCGCCTCAAAAACGTGGAGTTGGGCTACAGCCTACCCGCTTCGTTGATGAATCGAATCGGCATCAGCCAGTTCCGCATTTTTGTATTAGGACAAAACCTGCTCACCTTCGACCAACTCGAAGTAGCCGACCCGGAAGGTCCCGGTGCCAGCAATAATGCCGGACGCGGCTGGTTTTATCCGCAGCAGAAAACGTATTCACTGGGTGTAAATCTGGTATTTTGATGATTTGCTAAATCTTCAAGATCTAGTAAATATTATAACAATCCATTAAAATTATTATAATCCATATACGATGAAAACGAAATTATTATATTTTCTTATCACCGTCTTATCCATCGGTTTGTGGTCAGGTTGTAACGACGACTTTTTAGACCAAGAACCTCTGGATTTGATTTCGGAAGAAGCTGTCTGGAAAGACGTGAACCTCGCCGAAACCTTTGCCAATAACATCTACACCGGTTTGCCCAACGGCTACAATCGGGGTTATTACATGGTAGCGTCTGCCACCGATGAAGCCGACAATTCTTACCAGTGGACGCAAGTAGAATTTTTCACCCGAGGTGACGCCACGCCGGGCAACTTTCCGCAGTTTGGCGTGCCCTGGGAAGCCCTGAGTGCGCAAGGTCCTTGGGGTTATAATTACAATTACATCCGCCGTTGTAATATTTTCCTGGATCGAATCGGCGGCGTACCCGAACCCGACGCGCCTTCCAAAACCCAAAAAGCCCGCATCACCGGCGAAGTGAAATTCCTGCGTGCTCTGTTTTACCATGAGTTGAGCAAATATTATGGCGGCGTGCCGCTGGTGACGCAAGCCTTAGGCACCGAAAACATTGACGCCCTGCTCACGCCGCGCAGCAGCCTGACGGAAACCGTGAATTTCATTCTCAAAGAACTGGACGAAGCCATCGCGCTTCTGCCCGATGATCCGTACAAAGGCAGAGCGGTGAAGTCTTCAGCGCAAGCCCTCAAAGGCAGGGTGTTGCTGTATGCAGCGAAGTGGGCAGAATCAGCGGCAGCTTCCAAACTCGTCATTGACGGGGGCAAATACAGCCTGTTCCCGGATTACGGCGCGCTTTTTTTAGCCGAAAACACCAATAATTCCGAGGTTATTTTTGACAATCAATTTAAAATTGACCGACGCGGACACAACGTGGACCAGTTCAACAACCCTGCCAACCATATCGGCGGCGGCTGGGGCGGCACCTCGCCTACCCAAAACCTGGTGGATAAATACGAAATGACCGACGGCTTGCCATATGACAAATCACCGCTTTACAACCCGAACGACCCATACAAAAACCGCGAACCGCGTTTCTACGCCAGCATTTTTTACGATGGCTCCCTCTGGGGCGGCGAACCCGTGGAAACCCGCGTGAAAGGCAGAAGCGGCATTGATGGCGGACCCGACGGCACCAACGCCGACGCGACCAAGACGGGCTATTATATGCGCAAATTTTTGGATGAGAAAAATCTGAATCGGCTCTACGCAGCGGGCAACGTGGGCGGCGGCAGCTACAACAGTTGGGTGATTTTGCGCCTGGCGGAAATCCTGCTGAACTACGCCGAAGCCCAAAACGAAGCCGTAGGACCCGACGCAACGGTATATGATGCCGTGAACAAAGTACGCGCCCGCGTAAAACTACCGCCATTGGCAGCAGGTTTGACCAAAGAGCAGATGCGCGAAAAAATCCGCCAGGAACGTGCCGTAGAACTAGCGTTTGAAGAACACCGCTTCTTTGATTTGCGTCGCTGGGGCTTGGGAACACAGATGCTGGGCGGTCCGATTTTTGGCATGCGCATCAGCCAGGATGGCAAAACCTTCACCCGTTTTGAGGTGGAAAAACGGGTATTCCGAGCCGGTAGAGACGAATTGCAACCTATTCCACAATCCGAAATTGATAAAAATTCAAAATTGCAGCAAAATCCAGGCTGGTGAAACAATGTGCTGATATTGCTAATATGCTAATGTGCTGATTTTTTGCACGATGATATCAGAGTTACTTTACATTTTAAATTATTTTGTTTCATACATTACTTTAGTTTACTCCGCCGCTTCATTATTCCAGTTTCATGGGTAATGCAGCGGTGGAGTGTTTAGTTGCCTCGCGTTTCAACGCGAGGAAAGCGAGGAAAAAATACAATTATGGCTTTAGTAAAATAAATTGAATTACACATAATGGTAAAAATTAAAATAGTTATTGCTATTACATGGTTGTGGTCATTCTATGCTTGTCAACAAAAGCCCGACGCTTTATTCAAACTTATCAACCCCGCCGACTCCGGCATCACTTTTGAAAACACGTTAGAAGAAACCCCCGAACTCAACGTCATGCGCTACGAGTACCTCTACAACGGCGGCGGCGTGGCGGCGGGCGACTTCAACAACGACGGGCTTTGCGACCTGTATTTCACCGGCAATACCGTGCCCAATAAATTATATTTGAATAAAACAAAAAACCAGGAATTAAAATTTGAAGACGTAACCGAAAAAGCCCGGGTTGCCGGACGCGAGCGCTGGAAAACCGGCGTGACCGTAGCCGATGTGAACGCCGACGGCTGGCTCGACATTTACGTGTGCTACTCCGGTCCGATGCAAAATGACGAGCGCGACAACGAACTCTACATCAACAATGGGTGCGAGCCGGGCGGCATTCCCACCTTCACCGAAAGTGCTAAAAAATATGGTTTGGAGGCAAGTGGCACCTTTTCCACCCACGCTTCTTTTTTTGATTACGACCGCGATGGCGACTTGGATATGTTCCTTCTGAATCACGGCAACCGTTTTTACGGACCATTTTTCAATACCCGCAAACTCCGCTCCCAACGCCACCCGCAATTCGGAAATCGTTTGTATCGCAATGATGGAAATAAATTTGTAGAAGTTAGTGACTCGGCGGGCATCAACGGCGGTGGTTTGAATTTTGGATTGAGTGTGTCAGTTGCAGATGTCAACGACGACGGCTGGCTCGATTTGTATGTCACCAACGATTACGAAGAGCAGGATTTTTTTTATTTGAACAATCAAAAAGGCGGTTTCACGGAAGTGACCAAGCAGAGCATGGCGCACATTTCACGTTACGGCATGGGTTCTGATATTGCAGATTATAATAATGATTTAAAACCCGATATCATGGTGGTGGATATGCTGCCCGAAGACAATCACCGCCAAAAAATGTTGAAAGGTCCTGATGATTACAACCGTTACACCCTCATGGTGGACAGTGGATATCACCATCAAAATATGCGCAACACTTTGCAAGTCAATCAGGGAAATATTCAAAATAACCTTCCTGTTTTTGCAGAAATCGGGCAACTGGCGGGCGTTTCTAACACCGACTGGAGCTGGGCGCCGCTGTTGGCTGATTTTGATAATGATGGATACAAAGATTTGTACATCACCAACGGCTACTTGCGCGATTTTACCAATATGGATTTTTTGAAATACACCGTTGCCGATGCCCGCGACAAAGCCCAGCGCGAAGGAACCGAAGTGCCACTCTATGACCTCATCAAACAAATGCCTTCCACGAAAGTGAGTAATTATATTTTTCAAAATAATCATAAAAACAATCCATTCACTTTTGTAAATAAAACCACCGACTGGGGTATGCAACACCCCGATATGTCCTTTGGAGCCGTGTACGCCGATTTGGACAATGACGGCGACTTAGACCTCATCACCAATAATACCAACGAACCCGCTTCCATCTGGCAAAACCAATCTGACCGTTTATTGCAACATAACTATTTGAAAATAAAACTAAATGGAATTGGTAACAACACGCTCGGCATCGGTGCAAAAGTGTATCTGACTCTACCCAACGGCAGCCGCCAAATGCAGCAGGTGATGTTGTCGCGCGGTTATCAATCATCTGTAGAACCTACACTCTTATTTGGTTTGGGAAAAGAAATAATGGTGAAGGAAGTGAAAATCGTGTGGCAGTCGGGTAAAACAAGTATTTTAAATGATGTAAAATCGAATCAATTATTAATAGTTTTTGAAAAAAATGCAATTGAGTTAAAAGAAAATGTAAAAACAGTACGTGAAAAATTATTTCAAGATATTACGAATGAAATCGGGTTAAATTTTACCCATCGCGAAAATGCGTTTGTGGATTTTAATCACGAACCTTTGATTCCTTACCAACTCTCGCGCCAGGGTCCGCACCTCGCCAAAGCCGATGTGAATGGCGATGGATTGGAAGATTTATTCGTCGGCGGAGCAGCCGGGCAAGCCGGGCAACTGTTTTTGCAAACTACCAACGGAACTTTCCGCGCGGCACCCCAACAGCCCTGGCAGCAGGACGCGGCGTGTGAAGACATCGGCTCGACGTTTTTTGATGCTGATCAAGACGGCGACGCAGATTTGTACATCGTGAGCGGCGGCACAGAGTTTGCCCTCGGCGCGCCCGAGTTGCAAGACCGTTTGTACCTGAACGACGGCAAAGGTAATTTCAAAAAAGCACCTGCGGGCAGCATTCCGGCGGAGTTTGCGAGTGGCTCCTGCGTCGCGGCGGCGGATTACGACCGCGATGGTGACCTCGATTTGTTCGTCGGCGGGCGCATCCATCCGGGCAGCTATCCGCTCACTTCGCCGGGCGGCATTTTGCGCAACGATTTTGATAAAACGACCAAAAAAGTGCGTTTTACCGTTGCCACCAAAGAAGTGAATCCCGCCCTGCGCGACCTCGGCATGGTAACGGACGCAGTTTGGACCGACCTGAATGCGGATGGCTGGATGGATTTGGTGGTGGTGGGCGAGTGGATGCCAGTGCAAATTTTTATGAATCAATATGGTAAACTAAACTCCAGTATTACTTTAGAAAATTCCAATGGCTTTTGGCAAAAAATCTTGGCAGAAGACATGGACGGCGACGGCGACGTGGATTTGGTCATCGGCAACATGGGTACGAACGCCCAGTGGAAAGCCTCCTCACAGGAACCCCTGACGCTGCACTACGCCGATTTTGATGGCAACGGGCGCATTGACCCGCTCATTTGCAGTTACATTCAGGGCATATCGTATCCGATTGCGCCGTTGGATGACCTGAAGCGACAAATCAATTCTACCCGTAAAAAATTTGTAAAATACGCTTCTTACGCCGATGCAACTTTAGAAAAAGTTATTCCGGCAGATTCCTTAAAGAAGGCGAAAGTTTTGAAAACGAATAATTTACAATCTATTTACATTGAAAATCAAGGAAACGGAAAATTTGTAATAAAACCTTTACCGACGGAGGCGCAATTTTCGATGGTTTGCGGTTTACTCGCCGATGATTTTGACAAAGACGGAAAAAAGGATATCTTGCTGGCAGGTAATTTTTATCCGTTTCGGGTGGAATACGGGCGCTTCGATGCGGGGCAGGGTTTGCTATTGCGCGGCACTGGCAAGGGCAGTTTCAACCCAATTACCTGGCAACAAAGCGGCTTCTACGCCCCCGGCGACGTGCGGGACATAGTAAGTGTGAAAACAAAAACCGGTAAAAATTTGATTGTAATTAGTAAAAACAATGACAAACTACAGGTAATGGGACACTGATTTGTTACGATATTCTGATATTATTTATTTCCAATGCGTTAAGATTAGGAATTTGAAAATGTAATTTCTCAATTTATAGTTTTCTGTTTTGAAATACGAAGTGGCGGCTGCCGGTCAATCAGCCGGAGGCAATTGATTCTGGGTTAGCTTGAGCCAGTGGCTCAAACAGCGTTCGCAAAAAAGCCTTTTTTGGTTACTTTTTTGGGCGAATGCAAAAAAGTAATAAAACTCAAGCGCAGAGAACTGTAATCTGTAAATAGATAATCTCAAAAACATCATAAAGAGCTAAGCCAAATAGTAAAACATGAAAATATTTACCGCTTTATTTGTTTTTATTATTATATCGCAAATGGTATTTGCAACCAATTACCACGTCAGCCCCACCGGCTCCGATAAAAATACCGGCACTTTACAACAACCCTGGAAAACTATTCAAAAAGTAAATAACACTATTTTTACATCCGGTGATAAAATTTTATTTCAAGCAGGTGCTACCTTCAAAGGAAACTTTATATTCAATGTAAAAAGTACAACCGATACAAAACAGCCCATTATCATTGGCTCATATGGCAAAGGTCGTGCCACCATTCAGGTAGATACCGCAAACGGAATGTTATTTAGTAATCTTGGCGGCATTATTGTAAAAGATTTGATTGTAAGATGCGCGGATATTACTAAAAACAGGGGCTACGGGGTGAAATTTATTAATGACAAACCCGGCAATGCACGCCTCAAATTTGTGCGTATCGAAAACGTGGAAGCGAGCGGTTTTCGTTGGGCGGGCATCTATGTGGGCGGCATCCCGACCGACTTACCAAAGGTGGATTTTATACCGGGCTGCCGATTTGGTTATAATGATGTGCAAATCACGAATTGTGTCGCCCATGATAATATGTACTACGGCATTTACCTGACAGCATCATGGAATGGACAATCAAAAGAGTATGGCAATGAAAATGTTATTATACGAAGTTGTAGAGTATATAATAACACGGGTGATTCTACTTATACTGCCAATCACAGCGGCAGCGGCATTTTGCTGGACGACACCGATACAGGTTTGATTGAACATTGTGTTTCGTATAATAATGGCGCACTGAATGCAGGTAAAACGGGCGGTCCCTGTGGCATCTGGACACACGCTTCCGACCGCATCGTCATTCAGTTTTGCGAGGCGTACGCCAATAAAACGGCGGGTGCAGCGGATGGCGGCGGTTTTGACCTGGACGGCGGTGTGACGAATTCTATTATACAATATTGTTACAGTCACGATAATGATGGAGCGGGTTATTTAGTTTGGAATTGGGACGGCGCACCGCATGAACTCGCCCACAACATCATTCGATATAATATCAGTAGTAATGACGGGCGCAAACACAAATACGGTGCGATTCACATCGGTACGAGCGGCCTGCCGGTGAAAAATTTTCAAATATATAATAATAGCATTTACATGCCGGAAAGCCCCGGCGCACAGCCCAAAGGCATCTGGACAGGCGGCTCCAAACCCAACGAAAATATTTTATTTTATAACAATGTAATAATTATAAAAGGTAATGTGCCGTTGGTAGAATCCGCCCCGAATCAGGTAGGATTGGTATTACAGGGCAATGCGTATTGGCAGACGGATGGACAGTTTTTGGTAAAATATGATGGCGGAGATTACACAGATTTTAAAAATTGGCAAGCCGCTACCCAACAAGAAATGTTAGATGGGAAATCCGTCGGGGTATTTAAAAACCCGCTGGTTGTCAAACCTGAAAACCCTGAAACGATTGGTAAAACTGAAAATTTAAACCAACTTAAAACGTTTCAATTACAAGCCAATTCTCCGTTGCGACAAGCAGGCGTAATAATTTCGAAAAGTCATTTACCGGCAGCAAAACACAATTTTTGGCGCAAGCCCTTGAAAACTGGTGTAAAACCGAATATCGGTGCTGATTAATGGGACACTGATTTTTATGATGATTTTGATTTTTTATGATTCACAAGATTTACTGAATTTTCAAAATTCAGTAAATCTTAAACATTAATTATTATGTCAAAAAATATTCATTTTATTCTTTTTTTATTCACTTTTTCATTTCATTTACTCGCTTGCGACAAAGGCGAAGGCGATACACCTGCCGCCACCATCACCATTTTGAACGTCTCGGTGACGGAAAGCAACCGCGATACTACGATTGAACTGACGGCTACGCTCAATCCGCCGTCGAAAAAAGAAGTGTCCTTCCATTTCACAACCGCTGATGGTACTGCCAAAGCTGGGGAAGATTATGTTGCGCAATCAGGCAGAGTTACCTTTGCACCCGGTGATAATATCAAAAAAATTACGATTACTATCAAAGGCGACACCATTAAAGAACCCGAAGAATTATTTACCTTGCGCCTGTCGGATGCTGTAAATGGTACCTTACAGTCCAATACGGTGAGTATTGTAATAAAAAACGACGACTTATTCATTCCTTCAGAAGGGTATATTACATCCAAAAATTATGCGGGAAAAACCCTCGTGTGGAGCGATGAATTTGATGGTGAGAACCTTGACCTGACCTCCTGGACGCACCAAATCGGCAACGGTTCCAACGGTTGGGGCAATAACGAATTGCAGTATTATCGCAGTGAAAACACCCGATTGTACAAAGGTTATTTAGTCATTGAAGCACGGGAGGAAAATGTGCAGGGTTTTCGTTACACCTCCTCGCGGCTTATTACAAAAGGCAAACGCGAGTTTAAACACGGGCGCATTGACATCCGGGCGGCACTCCCCGAAACGCAAGGTATCTGGCCCGCCCTGTGGACACTCGGCGGCGATATAGACCGCGTGAACTGGCCCGCCTGCGGTGAAATAGATATCATGGAATTGCTCGGACATGAGCCCAATAAGATTCACGGCACGGCACATTACGGACCC
>Ga0224722_1000142_pt1 | contig 40939 bp, 53 predicted proteins | sample Balambano_FR1_Me_FD_161646 | JGI IMG/M metagenome (GOLD analysis project Ga0224722, IMG submission 161646) | Freshwater sediment microbial communities from Lake Towuti, South Sulawesi, Indonesia - Balambano_FR1_MetaG | ecosystem: Environmental > Aquatic > Freshwater > Lake > Sediment | place...
ATACTACGGGGCTTCGTATCTCGATCCCCTGGTTATAGGCAACAGAATACTTTACACCCAGCAAAAAGGATCTGCTGTCCGTGATGTTGGGTATGACTTTCAATCTGATTCTTATACGGGATCAGATTTAACTTTATTAGCTGAGCATTTATTTAGAAACAGGCAAATTGTAGAATGGGCATTCCAACAAGAGCCTAACGGTATTCTATGGTGCGTTTGTGATGATGGCACGTTATTAGGGTTTACATACTTGATTGAACAAAATGTATGGGGATGGCATAGACACGAAACTGACGGTTTTTTCGAAAGCGTATCTGTTATTCCTGGTGAAGATCGGGACGAAGTATGGTTTATAGTTCGCCGTACAATTGATGGTGTTACCAAGCGTTACATTGAGCAAATGGCTTCAAGAAATATCAGCACACAGCCGGAAGATCAGTATTTTGTTGATTGCGGTCTTTCTTATGATGGTACTGCAACTGCTGCATTTGGTGGGCTTGATCATCTTGAAGGAAAAGAAGTTTCAATACTGGCTGATGGGAATGTTCATCCACACTTAGTGGTGACAGATGGGGCAATAACTCTCAATTATGCTGCAAGCAAGGTGCATGTTGGATTGCCTTATAACGCTGACCTTGAAACGTTAAATGTTGACTTTCCGGGACGTGACGGAACAATTCAAACTAGATTTAAAAAGATACCGGAAGTCACGGTAAGGGTTGAGAATACCCGTAACGCTTATATAGGATCAACATTTGATACGCTGTATGAACTTAAGATGCGGTCAAATGAAAACTACGATACTGCGATAGCCTTATTCTCTGGTGATAAAACAATTTCATTGACTGGTGGATCAACTAGACAAGGGCGTGTATGCATTAGAATGTCAGAACCTTTGCCAATTACAGTGTTGGCAATTGTAAGCAAGGTGGCTTTAGATGCTTAATGTGAAAAAAGCAACTATAGAAGATTTAAACAATTTTATTGTTCGGGCTGATGATAGTCAGGAAATATGGTCCCTTGCCAGGATGGACGGTAAAGAAGCCCTTGTATTATCGTTTAACAATTCTTCTGAGTGCTATATTGCAGAGTACAATGACAAGGTAGTCTGTATGTATGGCTGTGTTCCAGATGGATTAGGGGCTTCATTTTGGCTGTTATTTACGCCTGATATTAGTGATTTGCCTATGTCGTTTTTCCGTAAAGCCAGGATTGTTATTGATGAACTGCTCACGCGATACGAATATATTATGAACTATGCTCACCAAGATAAGGATTTTATTATTAGATTAAGTAAATGGCTAGGGTTCACCGTTGATGATGCCAAACCTTATGGCATTGATAGAGTGTTGTTTCATCGAATATATAAAGGTAATTTATAGCCAATAGAAATAGGAGGGTTACAATGATTATTGATATTTCACGTGAAGAATTTATAAATAAACCTATTTGGTGTGTTTACGGTCCAGATTGCTTTCCGACTTTGTTTTGTTGTAAGATTCTTAAATTTCGTCAAAAGCATATTACGGAGTTAGTGATCTGGGGTTATAGCATATATGAGGGGAAACCAGGGTTCAGAACATTAGGAGCGACTTTAAATAATTGGATAGAGGAAAATAAAAATCGTTATGAATCAGAAACACTATTTTTTGCCAGACAAGATGAGGCTTTAGCTTATCTTGAGAAAATTACGAAACCTATTGAATAAAGGAGGGCTGGCTAATGTGTTTTGACCCAGGAACTTTATCTATCCTTAGCACTGTAGTTGGCGCAACCGGAGCCGTACAACAAGGTAATGCTCAAGCGGCAGCTTATAACGCTCAAGCAGCGGCAGATACTCAGAATGCACAAATAGCATCTAGGCAAGCTGAAGAAGCAGCAGTAAGCGGAGCAAGAGAAGAACAAGAAATGCGTAGGCGTGGACAAGCGTTTGCGGCTTCTCAGCGCGCTGCTTTTTCAGTCAATGGCCTTGACATTGCTGCCGGTAGTCCTGCTGACGTGTTAACCGACACAGTTTACCAAAATGAGCTTGATGCTTTAAATATTCGCAGAAATACCGCCAATAAGGTTTGGGGATACCAAGCGCAGGAAACCAACTATAATAATTCAGCAAGTGCTAATCGTGCGGCAGCTAGTAATGCACGTAAAGCAGGAAATTTAAGCGCATTTGGCACTTTATTAACTGGAACAACTTCATATATGGATAAATACAAGAAAACTTCATCGAGTGACAATAGCAAGTATACATTCAATAATCCTTTAGATAAATATAAGTAGGAGGTTTTAAGATGCCTACAGTACCACAATATCAAAGGCAATCAATTTCTACTGAACTGCCCGGTGCTAGGGCGCAAGCTTCAAGCGACATTAATGCATATGGAGGTAATGTTGCTGGACAAGTTAGCCAGTTTGGTAAGGTTTTAGATGAACGGGCACAGGTTATGCAAGATAAGCTTGATAACAGCGCAGTATTAGACTTTACGACTTCTGCAAACAATTATTTTAACACTTATCTTAACGATCCAGAGAAAGGTGCATTGCTAAAGCGTGGCAAAGATGCAATTGGTTTAACCGATCAATTTACTAAAGATTTTACTCAGTACATGAATGAAGCTGAAAAAAAGCTAACGAATAATACGCAGAGAGAAAAGTTTAAGGCCTTTAATGCTGGATTGCGCGATTCCCTATGGAATAAGGTGTCTGTTTATGAAGCTAAAGAGCATCAAGTATATAACGAACAAACTACTGATGGACTTATTGAATCTGGTATTAAAATGAGCGTTGCCAATGCTTATGATATGAATATCTCTGATAATCAAAAAAACATGATGTTTGCTGCTCTTGATAGTACCTATGGATATAAAGGCAAGGTATGGCTTGATAATGAAAAGACTAAAATAACTTCTTCTATTGGTGTCGGTAAGGTTGGACAAATGATTGCTGATAACAATATGACTGCATTACGCGAGTATTGGCCTAAAGCAGAGGCATTTATTGATCCTACTGTTAAGCCTAAGATTAAGCAGCAAGTAGAAGGCGCTCTTTTCTATGACGATGCAGCCGGATTATCTAAAGCTATGTTTGCTAAGTATGGGTATGATACGGCAGCCGCCAGTGAAGAAATTCGTAAAAAGATTGGCGGTGAACGCGGAGAGCGCTTTGTACAGTGGCATGATCGTAATGTTACTGAAATGCGCCAGGAAGAAAAGCGCCAAGACACTCAGAGGCTTAAAGGTGTCGAAAACGCAGTGCTGTCAGCACCTAACTATAATGAAGCTTTAAAGCTGTCCGCTCAACTTGCAAAGGATCCTACTGAAAAACTTAAGCTTGATGATTTAGCTAAAAAGCGTTTTGAGAAGGATATTGATCGAACGTCTTCTGATGTGTACAATGAGCTATCTAAATTAGCCATTAAAGGCGAACTTACTGAAGATATCGTGCTTCAGTATCGTGATGCCAACAAACTAACTTTACCCGATTCCAACAGGCTTATAGGTAAAATACAAGACACTTCGCAGAAGCAAGAAAAGGATAAAGCAGCAGACAGAATCTATCACGATAAGGCCGAAGTGATATTTAAAGGCAAGTACTCGAAGAAAGAAGATTATGATTCGAATATGGCTGATTTTAATATCCTTGTTCAAACACAAAACCTAAAAGGCGAAGAAATTCAAGCTGCTGCGCAAAATTGGGTTGATAAGGATGTTAGTAAAGGCTGGTGGGAAAGAACCACCAATGAAACACAATCTTTCCGATCAACAGAAATGAACCGTGCTTATCAGATCGGTGAGTACAAAATGCAGTTTGGCAATGATGTTGTTGATAATCTCCGTACTAACATGAAGCGTACGGGTGATTACCAAGACGAAGGAACTACTATTTGGGCTATCAATCAGATTGATTTTAATGCAAATCCAATCTTGTTAAAAACAGCTAAGCAATGGATTGCACAAGGTAGACCGGATCTAATTACAGTAAATAATTTACTGAATGTTAAAAGTCAGTTTGAAGCAAGGCAACAACAGGGAGGTTAGACAATGGCTGATAATATCGGTTTTGAAATAGATTATAGCCAGTTACCAGACCAAGGATCGCCGCTAAGTCAATCATTAAAACAAGTGGTTAATTCAGACCCCAATACTGCGGCTGAGCAAATACGTCTTGCAAGGTCACTTAATACCTCCGTTGCTGATGTTGCCGCTAACCAAAGCCAAGCAAGACAGTTTGCCATGAATCCAACACCTGACCGCATTGCTCAAATTGAACGTGATTACCCGGGGACAGCTAAGTTCTTAATTAATCCTGAAAATGCAGTTGTATCCAGGGATAACCTTGATAATATGGTTAAAACAGAAGGTATACTTTCTAAAATGGGAACAAGCTTCAAGGAAGGTAGTAAAGACGTTGTGAAAAACACAACATCTTTTTTTTCTGGCTTATTTAGCACACTTGCAGAAAAGTCAGTAAGTAATCGCGAAAACATACCCCCTGAATATCAGCAGTGGTATGACGTAGGCGGCAGAGAAAAGCTGCAAAATGCTGGCACATTCTTTGGTGATGTAACAAATGCGGAATTATTAAAAGAAGATCCACGTTACAAAGAAATGTACGCTAATAGCTCTACTGTTCAAAAGTATGTAATGGACGTTGCGCGAAACTCCCCACAGATTGCAACGCAGATAGCGGCTTATGCTGCTGGTGGCGCTCCTATAGCTACTGGCGTTATGTTTGCTCAAATAGCTGGCGGTGACTATAAGAACTTAAAAGAACAAGGCGTTGGTACTGAAAGGGCATTCACAGCAGGTGTAGTTGATGCTGCTATTCAGGCACCGCTTGAACAATTTTCTTTAGGAAAACTGACAAGGCTATTTAAACCAACATCACCAACTGGAATTAAAGTAAAAGAAATGGCTACTGTATTGGGAACTGAATTTGCGACTGAGTTTATTCAGCAATACCCTCAGGCTGCGGCAGAGATATATGCTAAGTCTGAAGGTAAATCAAATGAAGAACGTATTCAAATGTTTATTGATGATTTTGCCAACATTACCCGGGATGGACTGTATTCTGGTGCTATATCGGTGCCATTTTCTTTGGTCGGTGGTGGTGCTAAAGTACTAACTGATGCGCAACGAGCCAAGAGGGCGCAAACAACCGTGGAAGGATTGCAGGAACTTGGGGACGTTGTTGCTCAGTCAAAGCTTAAGGAGAGATTGCCACAAGCGCAAGAAAGTTTTCTTAAGGAAGTAAAGCAAAAGAGCGGTATTGATTCTGTCTTTGTGTCGGCAGATGAATTGATTCGCACATTAGCGCAAAGCGGCCAGGACTTAAATGAGATTAAAGGTGACTTAGGCATTGACGAAAACCAAATAACTGAAGCTACGGCTACAGGCGCACCGCTTCAAATTCCACTTGAAAAGTTTGTCACCAAATTTGCAGGTACTGAGCAATACAAAACACTGCTTGATACTGCCAAGTTTGAAGTTGATGGCATGAGCAATCGTGATGCTAAAGAATATTTATCGTCAATTGGTGAACAGACTGATCAAAATAATGCCGAAACTCAGGCAGCGCAGGCCAAAGTTGAAGCAAATGACTATGTATATAACCAGGTTTATACTTCACTTATTAGCGTTGGTTACAGTAAGCAAGAAGCGGCAACTAATGCAACTTTAGCAGCTAAGATGTTTGATGTTGCTGGCACTAAGAGTGGGCAAACAGGTAAAGAATTGTATGATCAGCGACCTATTAAGGTCCAGCGCAGAGAAATTAATAATCAAGAGCAAGGTGGCTTTGAATCTTTTATTGCTGCTATTTCAGGGCAAGAGTCAGGCGGTAATTATGATGCTGTTAATTCCCGTACCGGTGCGGCTGGTAAATATCAGATCATGCCTGACAACTGGCCTAGTTGGTCTGTAGAAGCTGGACTCCCCGAAGGTTCGCCAATGACCCCTGAAAATCAAGAGGTCGTAGCTAGATTTAAGCTCAAACAGTACTATGACAAGTATGGTGCAAGAGGTGCGGCTATTGCCTGGTATGCAGGCGAAGGGGCTATAAACTATTCAGAGGAAGCTTTAAGCCGAAAACAAGGAAATGGTGATGAACCTAGCATTAATGAATATGCTGACAGCATTTTAGGCCGCATGGGTAATCCTCAGTCGACCTCACTTAATCAATACGCTGGTACTAATGCTGAAACTGCTGACACTGACCAATTAGATCAAGCTAGACAGTTAGAGATTAAAGGCGCTGATATGGAAGCCATTCGCCAGGAAACAGGCTGGCATAAGGGTATGGACAATAAGTGGCGCTTTGAAATTGATGATTCAAAGGCTACGCTGATTGATGTTGATTCGAAAGTTAGTAGTTTAGAAAAGCAATTAAAAACCACTATGAGACAAGCCAGCAAAATGGCTGATGGACCTGAAAAACAGCAATTGCTAGATAGGGCTGACTCTATTGTCGCTGAAGCTGAAACTGTAAAATCGGCTACTCTTGGCAATGTATTAAATCATCCTTCTTTATACAAGGCTTATCCTGCTATTGCTGATACAAAAGTAGTGTTTAGTAAGATGTCAGGCGGTGAGAATGGCGCTTATCATGCTTCTACAAACACCATTGAAATTAATAGTTCTTTATCTCCTGATAAAACGAAGGAAACACTTTTACATGAAATTCAACACGTTATACAAAATAATGAGAACTTTGCTAGAGGTGGCAATCCTAGCATGTTTCGTGACCTTGATGTAACGGACAGTGAAATGAAAAAACTCGACAAGGAGATAAGTAAAACATTAGCAGAAAATAAAGATTATGCTAGGCTTTACCGTGAAAGTAATCAGCTTTATTTAAAGAGTAAAGAGCGAGAATTAACAACCGAAGAAGAAAAAAGGCAGTCAGAACTTACAGAACAAATGGCTAATTTTGAATCTGTTGATCTTAAAATATTCAACCTTGAAAGTCAAAAATACAGGTTACAAGAAGATAGAAAAATCCTTTCTCCTAATGATCAATACCAACGCCTTGCCGGTGAAGTTGAAGCCAGAGATACAGCCAGCCGCGCTAATTTAACGCCAGAGCAACGGCGCTTAACTGCACCTAACATGCCTGATGATGCTATTGTTGTCTGGAACGGCAAAGAAATGGCTTATACTCAACAACCGCCGATTATCCGTGGCAATATTGCTATTGGGGATAATCAGGCAGTAATTACTCTTACACCAAACGCAGACAGATCAACTTTTATTCATGAAATGTCACATTATTTCTTTGAGAATTTAGCTGAATTATCTGCAATGGAGAATGCTCCTGATCAAGCATTAAAAGACGTTATGACGGTTATTAATTGGGCTGGTTATGATAAGCCCTTTGCAGAATTGAGCGATACTGAAAAAACTCTTGTTCAAGAAAAGTTTGCTACAGGGTTTGAAAAGTATCTTATGGACGGAAAAGCTCCAACTAACGGCCTGCTTAGGGCTTTTCGCATGTTCAAAAACTGGCTTATTAAAGTTTATCAGCGTGGTATTGGTCAGGACGTTTCGCTAGAAGTTCGCGAAGTTATGGACAGAATGGTAGCTACTGAGGAAGAGATTGCCCAGGCTGAGCAAATGGCAGAGTATCGTAAGTTATTTGTTGTTAATCCAGAAGAGCTCTCTCATGAGGAACGAGCCAAATATGATAAGTTTATTGCTGAAGCTAAAGCCGAAGCAGAGGAAATATTACTTGCTGAAAAAATGCAAGAGATTGAGCGGCAACAATCTGAAGAAATGCAAGCCGAACGAGAAAAGGCCACTAACCAAATAACTGATGAGCTAAAACAAGACCCAGTATATTTGGCTATTGACCAGGTATCTGCTGACTTCAAAAAAGATGCCAAGTCTGTAGCTAAGCGGTACGCTGATAGCAAAATGAAACTTGATGAAGAACTGCATTTTGAGTTTATTGCAGAAGCTAACGGTTTTTCCTCTGGTGATGAATTAGCGCAAATAATTACTGCTGCTAATAAATTTGATGTGGAAGTATCTGCGCGAGTTGATAATCATATGAAGCAGTTTTTCCCTTTACAAGATCCGACCAACATTCAACAGGCCGCGCTTAAAGCACTCCATAATGATTCACAGCTTGATAGGTTAGCATATGAACGCGAAATATTTGCTGAGAAGTGGGCTTCGGATATCGCTAAGCAAGGCCGTGCTGCTGAACGCAAACAGGTTATTGATGCCGCTAAAGAAATGGCTAAAACTATTGTAGCAGCTAAGCCTTATAGTGAAATTAAGAATGTGGGCAAATACTTTGCCGCCGAGCGTTCTGCTGCTGTTAAGGCGGCTAGAGCTTTGCAACGGAAAGAATATGAAGCGGCTCAAACATTTAAAGAGCAGCAGATACTTAATCATGCCATTGCTATAGAAGTACTGAAAACAAAGTTAGAAATGGATAAGGCGCAGCGCTACCTAGCTAAGATGCAGAAAAAATCAGACAAGCAATTCCATATGCCGCCTGACTTTAGAGATCAAATCAGCGCATTGTTGGACCGCTTTGGCTTTGGTCGCAAGGGCTGGCTTGATATCCCGCATGATGAAGAACAAGACTTTGGACGCAGGCCGCTTGTTGATTGGCAAAAGATTGTTCAAAACGAAAACATGGACGTTCTTGTAATATCTGATGCATTGCTGGCTGAGACATACCGAAAATCATTTAACGATATGAGTATTGAAGAAATTAGGGACTTACGGGATGGCATTAAATCAATTGAGCATGTAGGTATTCAAAGTAGTAAGTTCTTGGCGGCATTCAACAAAGAACTGCTTGAAGATAAGAAAGAAGAATTATTAGAAGCACTTAATAAAAACGTTAAAAAGAAAGCACCTAAATCGCTATTGTCTGATTCTGCTTTGACTACCCGAGATAAAATCAAGCGATTTCTTGAAAACCCTATGCAATCACTGGACAATGCATTGCTGACAATGCAATCTATGGCTGATTATTTAGATGGGTTTGATCCTAATGGTCCATGGCATGACATTCTTGTAAAAACTCCATCAAAAGCATGGTCTGACGAAATGACACGCTTTGAAGGTGTCATGAAGCAAACGGAGATAACAGTCAGTAAATACTACGGCAAAGATCAGCTTGTTAAGATGAACACCAAGCCTGAGTTTATTCAAGCCATTAATGATAATCTAACAAAATGGCAGCGTATCATGATCGGCTTGAACCTTGGCAATGAGCAAAACATGCGCCGTGTTCGTGACAATTTCAAATGGACTGATGAACAAGTTAGTGCGGTTGTTGCTACTCTTACCGATAACGATTGGAAGTTCGTCCAGGAAACATGGGATAACATTGACCAATTATGGCCGGATATCAGAAACCTAACTGAAGAAATAACTGGTGTTGCTCCTAAAAAGGTTGAAGCCAAAGAATATACCACTCCAACTGGTGCAACGTTGCGCGGTGGCTATTTCCCTATTATGTATGATCCAAAACTGTCAACTAAGGCAGCTGAGATTGCCGAACAAAAAAGCCTAGCTTTTACGGAAACGCCATTTTTTATGGCTTCAACTCGACACGGATTCACCAAACAACGTGCTGGCAAGGTAACAGGAAAGCCACTTAGAACTGATCCGTTTGTTATCTCTGACCATTACACTAATGTTATTCATGATCTAACGCACCGGAAAGCTGTCAGGGATATTGCCAAAGTGTTGCGTGATAAAGATATTCAAAATGCTTTAGTTGATCGGTTTGGGGTAGATGGATATAGGACTATGCAAAATTGGCTTAAGGGTATTGCTGCAGATCAGACAGAAACTTTGACAGGCATTGATAAGGCTCTTCGCTGGCTCAGAGTTAACACAGTTCTTTCTACCATGGCAGTAAACTTCCGGGTAGCCTTAATGCAGCTAACCGGATATTTTTATGCTATCCCTGATGTTGGGCTGATACCAACGATGCGTTCTAGTATTGATTACCTAACAACTCCTGGCGCTGAAAAAGCTGTGTCTGATAAATCTACATTCATGCGGAATCGAGCAAAGGTAATTGACCGTGATATTCGTGAGAATGTACGGCGCATGTTTGAGAAAGAAAACAAACTGCGAGATAATGCCTACTACATAACTGTAATGGCTGACAAAGCTGTTACTTATCCACTTTGGTATAAGGCATATACGCAGGGGCTTGGGCAAAACATGTCCGAATCTGATGCAATTAGCTATGCTGACGGTATTATTATCAAAACTCAAAGCAGTGGCTTAAAAAAGGATTTACCTGCCTTTATGCGTGGCGGTGAGCTTAAGAAGCTTTTGAGCATGTATTACAGTTTTGGGAATGCTTTGTACAACTTGTACCGCCGTCAGTTTATGAAAGCTGAGCAAGCACCTAGTTCCACTGAGAAAGCGCAACATATTGCAGCGCTGGTGTTTTACTTGTGGTTGCTCCCTGGAACAACAGAGTTTGCTATTCGGGAAATGTTCCGCAATAGTGACGATGATGATCCTGAAAAAAGAATGAAGCGTTATTTGACTTCCATTGCTACTGGTCCGTTTCAATCAGTACCTGTCGCTCGAGATGCTGCAAGTTATTTCTTTTCAGGTGTGTTTGGTGTTCGCAACGACTTTGCACTAAGTCCAGTTGAAAACACCATTACCACTGTTTTGGATGCTGGAAAAATGTTATTTGATGATAAAGAGCGCGAACCTAAAAAAGCTGCTGAGTCTATTGCGAGAGCTGCGGCCTACACAATCCCTTTTCCACAGCAGATCAATACTATTGTCTTTAACATCATTGACTATCTTGATACGAAAAGAGGTGAGATGGATTATCGTGACTTTGTATCCAGAAGAAATAAAGATCGCAAGTAAAGGAGGGCAAACATGACAATAGCAAGTTCACTCAATAAGCATATCTATACCGGGAACGGGGCCACTACACAGTGGCCTTTTACTTTTAAGATTTTCACGCAAGATGGAAGTGACATTAAGGCTTATCTTACTGATCTTACTACCAACGCTGTTACCTTAATCACCAATAATATAACGGTAGACGTAGCAAACAGCAACGTTGTCTATCCTTCTGGCGTTGGATCTCCCATTTCTTCAAACTTCAAGATAACAATAGTGAGAGAAGAACCAATAACACAAGATACTGTGTTAGAAAATCAAGGAGCATTCTTTGCTAAAACTATTGAAAATAGTCTTGATAAACTCACGGCTATTTCTCAGCAACTTGCTGAAAAGATTGAAAGAAGTGTGCAGTTGCCAATTGATAACGCCGGAGGTGGTGAGACATTATTAACTGATATACTGCAGTCGGTAGCAAGTGCGGCAACGGCTCAAACAGCGGCAGAGACTGCCCAGGCATTAGCCGAAACCGCTCAAGCAAATGCAGAAGGATTTGCCGATGATGCAGAAGGTTATGCTAATGCTGCCGCTGCTTCAGCAGCTAGTGCAGATTGGCATAATGGTGGAACAATAACGGGGAATCTGGCGGTCACAGGTACTATTACTGGTAATGTAACTGGAAATGTAAGCGGTAACGCCACTACAGCAACAAAATTACAAACAGCCCGTAAAATTAATGGTGTTAATTTTGATGGTTCTGATGACATATCAATTATGCCAATAGCAATTTTAAATGAAACGCAACCAAGTGGAACAAACGGTGGAACATTTACTCAGGGAGCATGGCGAACAAGGATTATTAACACAAAAGTTATTGATAATATTGGTATAACATTAAACAGTAATATGTTTCCTCTTGGTGTCGGTGATTACGAAATAATCGCTAGTGCACCAGCATATACCTGCAACTCTCATAAAATAAGACTTCAAAATGTTACCGATAATACAACAGTTGCACTTGGTACAAGTGCATATAGCGGCTCATATGCTGTTACAAGATCATTTTTAAGGTGTATTGTTAGTATTGTAAGTGGAATTAAAAATTTCCAATTAGAACATTACTGCACGTTTACAAGCGCATCAAACGGTTTTGGCTTTGCTTTAAATGTCGCAGGTGTTAATGAGATATACTCGGAAATATTTATTAGAAAGGTGGGCTAAATATGGATATTGCGTTAGTTTTAGACAAAATACGTCCAGGTGCAGCTTGGAGAATGTGCGATACTTATGAAAATTTAGTTGCCACATGGGAAGATCCTGTGCAAATATGTCCTACTCTTGAAGAGTTAGAAACTGCATGGGTTATTATTCAACAAGATCAGCAACTAGATAGAATTAATGCTGATTATTCAGAGCGTCTTAGCAAATTAGCGTATGCATATGTAAAACCAGAATTAATGATTGACGACCCTGTAAAGATTGCAGAAAGAAAAGCGTCTAAAAAACTTGAGTATCGAGCTGTGGCTGCAGAATTACTTATGAAGCAGGAGGAGATTAAAAATGCCTAAATGTTTTATTTGTGATGAAGAATTAGTTTATGACGAAATAACTGGAAGATGGGTTTGTCCTGACTGTGGCAATACTCAAAAAACTGTTTATAACCAAGGGCAACCGGTGGCAGAGCAACAACAAAATAAATGATAAAAGGGGTGTATCATGACTAACTACAATCAAGTGTGTAGCCAACATAGTATGATGTGCCAAGGCGATCAGCAATTAGCAAAGGATATCAGTAAGGTCTGCGCCGAATTAGCGGCAATTAAAGCTAATACTAGCAATCTTCCACAAATGTCAAAGGATCTTGAAGAGTTAAAAAGCCAGCGTATTCATGTCGCTGGCTTTGCTGCTGGGGTCGCTGCTGCAGTCGGCATTATATTCCAACTAGGTATTCTAGCATGGAATACAATGGTTGCGAAAGGGGGGCATTAATTTGCTGTCAAAAGAAGAATTTAAAGTCTATCTAGTGGTCGCCGGAATCTTGCTGGCGGCTAATTTAATTGTGTTTATCATGCATTTCCTACGCAAAGGATTGCCAGAAGGCAAAGTAAAATCTGCAATTCAAGATGTTATTTATAAACTTGATGAACTTGCTGACAACATGGAAAATCCCGAAAAGCGGCGGCTTGCTATCCAAGATATCAACGGATTGCTAGGATGGCGGCGTATCATTATTCCTACTGCGTTAATCGGCTGGATTATTGATGTTGAAGTATCGGCAATTCGTAGAATGCAAAAGGCGACTGATACGCCTAATTTACATGAATAGGAGAATTGGTCATGGACTTAAAACAATTGGCTGATGCAATCGCAAAGGGGATATGTGAAACTGGCGTAGAGGGTAATTACGGCAGCGTGACATGTAGCACCGCTGGAGACTACCCAAGCATGGGGGTAAGCCAATGGGAAGGGCTCGGCGGTAGGGGCGATATGCTGCTTAGCTATCTTGATGGTGGTAGTAAGTTTGCAGGTCGTACTTATTCAGATATTGAGTATGCCGGTGAGCTAGGAGAATTATCTTCATTGCTTGGATCCGCTCAAGGACAAGTTGCACAACAGATGATTCTTTCCGATGACTGCATGAGTAAATACATTCCTGCAATACAGCAAACAGATTTAACTAATCCGCTCTGTATTGTTTATGCCGGCATGTGGTGCCCAACTTCTCATTATGTAGTTATGCGTTTTTTGCAGCGCCGGTCAGAGCGTGGATATGACATTAACAATCTTGAAGAGCTCCGTAATTTATTTCGCGATCAATATTATATAGCGGCTGACGTAGGCGACCAATACGCATTGGGTTACGCTAACCGAGCAAACATTACGTATGATTATGTATCTGCTCTTAGTTTATAGGAGGTTATGACATGCAAATTAACATTGATACTGAAAAAATTAAGGGGATGATTCCAGATGATAAAAAGACTATTATCCTTTACGCTGTGCTTGCTATTTGTATTATCGGTGGGGCTTGGTACTTGTTTGGCAGCGAGTCAAGAAATAGTAACAATGTCGATGCAAGATTATCTGACCTTGAGAAACGACTTTCTGATACTCAAGCAGAACAACGAAAAACAACAGCAGCTATTGAATCAGCTCAAAGAACAACTGGCGCAATCAGAGACATTGCAGAATCTATCCAGTCAGGACTGGCTAATGCTCAAGCAACAGTTGACCGAGGCGCAGAAAAAAGCAATGCTGCTAGAGAGTCAATTAGCGCAGCTAGAGCAACAGTTACAGAGTGCGAAACAGTCGTCATTGACAGCAGAGCAAAGATTGCAGAGTGCGAATCAATCTTTGGCCGAATTGACCAAAGCAATCAAGAAAGAGCGAGCAGCAGCCAAACAAAGAGAATTAATCCTTAAAGTTGCCGTTGTTGTTGCCACTGCATACGCAGCAACTAAATAGTTTAGAAATAAAAGCCCTGCACCAATTTCCCGATATTAGAAATATGGTCAGGGCTTTTTCTATTTTAATAGCCATATATTAACCATTATCCATATAACAATAGATATGGCGCATATTATTATATTTTGCTTTACATTTTCAGGATTCATAATTACATCACTCCTGTTAATTATTGTTTTGTGTGTGTTTAATGTGATGATCTTGAAAAACTATCATTTCAAACACTCACAAAAAGCGTAAGGATATGCTAATATCAGGAACACTGCTCCTTGCTGTGGTATTATCAACACGCTCAACTATTATTTTTTCAAGTAGTCCAACAATAATATCTCTTTTATCTTCTTCTGATAAATCTTTACCATTAAATGAGCTCTTGATCTGTTTAACAATTTCTTTAGTGGTTTTCTTTGGTGTCGATTCTGTAATTGAATTAATAAGATTGTTTTTTAGTCCAGCAATCTCTCCAAGCTGTTTGTTAATATCATTAAGTTGAGTGGTTGCATCAGTTTCAGAAATAACTTTAGTCCTAAACCATTTAAAAACTGTCTCGCGCTGCTGAATCAATTCTTTTTCGCGTGTAGCAAGGCGATCAAGTGATTGTTGAATGTTTTTACTGTTATCGTTTTTAGCCGGTCTATCGGCATACTTTTCTACTTCAGATGCCGTTATCATAGTCGGCAGTATTGAAAAAATATGTTCTTCTAATATTTTGCTTGGTATCCGTCTTGCATCACAGCGCGGACCCGATGCACCATATCTAAAATTAGGGTTAGTTACACCAATACAAGCATAATATCCAGGGTATGGCTTGCGTCCTGAGTACTCAATTCGCATTTTGCGCCCACATTTGCCGCAGTAAACCAATCCTGACAGTGCATGCACTTGCTTAGAGTTTCTCTTAGATTGAATTCTGTTGAGCTTAAGCTGCTTTTGTGCAGCCTGCCAAATTACTTCATCGACAATAGGAGGGACATGAACAATAATGTGATCTTTCTCAGGTCTAGGAGTTACTTTCTTTTTCGTCAGTGAAACTCTGGTTGTTTTTGTTTTAAGTCCAATATGCATTCCTTTATTACGCGGGTTTACAATTACATAGTATACGGCGTTTGGAGTCCACATTGATTTTGCTCTGTGGGTTACTATTCCCATTTCATTTAGTCGCACAGCTATCTTGGCGGTACCTAATTTTTCATTAACACACCAATCATAAATGTTTCTAATTATTGCAGCTTCATCATCGTTAATTATGTATGTACTTGTTTCCTTATCGTATATATGCCCAAATGGTTTACTGTCGCTAATAATGCGGCCTTTTTTTAATTTACCACGCTTGCCACGGGCAAAGCGTTCTTTAATCTTTTCCTTCTCATAGGCTGAGACAGCTCCACGGATGGAATAGAATAGGTTACCCTCAGGAGATTGCTCAAAGTTTACTGAGACAAATTTTAGAAGCAAGCCGGCCTTTTCTATATCGTCAGTAATAATTAACTGATGGGAGAGGTTACGTGCCAACCGATCAGGATCATAGACCACTACAACATCGAAATCCTTAAGCGATTCGCGCAGCCGTGTTAATTCTGGCCTATCAAGGTATTCGCCTGAATAGCCATCGTCCCGAAACTCTTCCATATAGGTAGCTCCCATTTCGATGGCATAGTTTCGGCAGGCTTCTAACTGGGTGTCAAGCGAGTAACCTTTTTCAGCTTGTAATTCAGTTGAAACGCGAGTATATATTGCGACTCTCATATTATCACCTGTTAAATATCTCAAATTAATGTTTGATATCTTTTGTTTCTGGATGATGTTGGAATATATATGTAACAACTATTTCAACTGGCGAATCTTTTTCAATAGGTGTCCAGTTAGATGGTTTCTTAGTTGAAAAAAGTTGTTCTTTAGTCTTTAAATCAAATATGTAATACTCTTCAATCTTTACCTCTCTTTTAGCTGTATTAACGGCAGCATAAGCCATGCTAAGAGTATTTTTATTATAATCAGTTGCAGCAAACCAGAATAATAGGGTAGGACCTGGGGCAAAATTTACGCTTTTCATTTCAACGCTATAAGATACTTCGTTTCTTGATAATACATATTGCCAATCGTCTTGTTTTTTATCTTCCGCAAAACATATGTTACTTAATAATCCAAACATAAGCAGAAGAAAGTAATTAAATTTGTTTAGTTTCATTTTTCACCATCCTTAATAAAGAGGATTAAAAGATCTTACAATTTGTATGTACTCAGGTGCTTTGATGTTATATGTTTCTTCGTCGTTTGTCATAAAACCAATTGTATATATTCTTTTGTTAAGTAAGAAATCAGCCTCAAAACAAAAGGCATTAACTGTTGGATCTTTATAAGTAGAGAGAATGTACATTCTGTTGTTTATATTACTTGCTGTCACAGTTTTAATTAAAAGGTTTTTATCTTTTAGCCTTTTAATTTTTGTATTAACAAAACCATTCATATCCGATGCACTAAAAGAATTAAATGTATCTTCAGTAATACACTCTTCTAATATGTTTCCAGCAAAAATAGTAACTAATGATGTTTTTCCTTTCAAAGACAAATTGTCAATCCCTAATAATAAGAATGGACTATCTGCAGTTTGTGGTGTAATTAAATATTGATTTGGTATTTCGACTTTAAAGTTATTAGAATAATCCTCTATATTTTTAGCAAATGTTTGAAATGGCAATGAAATTATAAATAAAATAATAAAAGTTACACGGATAATCATAAGTATACCTCCTTATAAATAAAACACAGCCATTCCAGTGCTGTGTTTTTTGCTTTAATCTCACTTTATTCATAATAATTTGAAATAGTATATCCAGGATTTAGAGACATTCTTCTTTTGCGATCCCTAGCATCTATTTCGCCTTGATATTTACGCAACAAGGCATTAAAAGTATGGTGATCTATAATAGTATTAAAAAAATAATCCATAGCTGGAGCATATTTAAAGCATAATTTTTTTGAGTAATCTGGGTATCTGTATTTATGTATATCTGTTGCTGTATTGTAAGATGCTTCTTGGCTAAGTCGAAATATTGACCTTAATATTGTGTATATGCTAACAAAATCTGATACTCTTAATAAAACCATAGAAATTTGCACCAATGAAGTTGGCGCCAAAAATTCCCTCGCAAAGAAATTAGCTTCTTTCTCAAAAACTATATTCATTAGTTCAGGAACTTCTGATATGTCTGGATTATCAAGTAAATAATTATGTTTTTTAACAAGATGTTGAGCGTAATAATGACCCAATTCATGAGCTATTGTCCATGCTTTTCTTTCTTTTTGAACATTTTTATTATACAAAAGAACATAAGAATCAGAATCTGGTGAGTATCCTAATGTTCCTTCTTTGCTGGGAGCTTCACTTAAAAAACTATCATAATCTAAATTCCTAGATTTAACATATTGATCATATGTCTGAACAACCATATTTCTTTCAGTTAAAGCATTAACTATTGGCATTACTTTGATTGGTAAAACTGGATGTTCTACTGATAAGAGGATGTTCTCTACTAGTTTTTTAATTAGTTGATAATTTGGTTTATTAGAAATCGTCGTCGTCATCAGGCCTACGATCTTTACCTTTTAATTTGGCAAACTCTGCAAACTCTAGCACTGACCTTACTTTGTCGTCAGGCAACTCTTTTACAAGCCGATGTAACTCCAAGTATTTTGGATTCGCCCGTATTTCGTTGGCTAACTTATCGACTTCAGAATTTCTTGTTTGTTCTGAAGTATTTTTTTGTTCATTTCCTAAAAGCTCATCAATAGAAACGTTATAGAAAATAGAAATTTGTTTCAAAGTATCTGTATCTAAGTCTCTTTTGTCTGTTTCATATAAGGCTAGTCTTGACCTTGAAATTCCAATCATTTTTGCCGCTTCTTCTTGCGTGAGCTTTTTATCTTGCCGTAACTTGCCTAATTTCTTTCCTAATGACATAAAAAACACCTCTTATTTTCAATTATATGTTACAGTTAGAAACTTTTAAAGTTTTATTTCAAAAAGTAACAAAAAGATATTGACAGTTACACGATGAAACAATATAATTAAATCATGGTATTTCAAAATGAAACAAAAGGAGGGTGGACAGTGAAAAACAAACTTGCTGAATATCGTAAAAATTTAAAAATGAAACAACGTGAAATGGCTAAAGTCTTAGGTATATCACGCAGTCTTTATGGTCTTATTGAAATAGGATTGCGTAATCCTGATTATGCAATGGCAAAAAAAATTGCAGCGATATTCAATGTCGATATTGAAACAATTTTTTTTAACTCCGATGATTTCAGATTGAAACAAACAAAAACAGGGTGAAAGGAGATATTAATATGAAAAATCTAACGGTTGTTTCTCATCAAGGCAAAAGTGTGGTTGATAGCAGGCAGGTTGCTGATATGACAAGCAAACGCCATGACCATTTAATTCGTGACATCAAAGGTTATTGCGAAATCCTTAGTCAAGCTACTGCCCCCAATTTTGGGGTGAGTGATTTTTTCCTCGAAAGCACTTATCAAGACAGTACCGGCAGAACCCTTCCTTGCTACCTACTCACTCGCAAAGGCTGCGATATGGTGGCCAACAAAATGACTGGCGAAAAAGGCGTACTATTCACAGCAACCTATGTAAGCAAGTTCGAGGAAATGGAAAACCAAATCAGAGCATTTGCGGCACTGCCTGACTTCACTAATCCAATCGCTGCCGCGAGAGCATGGGCTGATCAAGTGGAGCTAAGACAGGGTGTTGAGTTAAAGCTAGTTGAAGCACAGCCTAAAATTCTATTTGCTGATTCTGTACAAGCCAGTAAAACAACAATACTTGTTCGCGAAATGGCTAAGATACTAAATCAAAACGGATTCAACATCGGTCCAAACAAATTCTTTGAGTGGCTTCGCGATAACGGTTATCTAATAAAGCAAAAATCATCAGATTACAACATGCCAACCAAACCCAGTATGAAACTAGGACTATTTGAAGTCAAAGAAACTGTTGTAAATCACTCAAGTGGCGATATAAGCGTTAGTAAAACACCAAAGATTACAGGTAAAGGTCAGCTTTATTTTGTTAATAAGCTTATTGGTGTTAAAGAAGAAAATGCGGCAGTTACTTTATGAATGGCAGAATTTGCATTGATGGCTATAAAACTCCAAACGGATATGAGGCGCGATATCACGGGGAGTTGCCTGATCAAAACTCGATAGTAAGTGTTTCAATGAAAATACACTGCAATAGATCAGTGAAACAAATACTGCTACTCGCGCTAGATTATGTTGAAAATTGTATCGGTGTTGAGCCGGATGAAGATGATCAAAACATAACTATTAATAATGTAATTCAATTTAAGCGCCCAACAGATCGAATGTGATGGACATCTATATTTAGCTAAATAGGTTCGTCATAAAGACGAAGGTATATCAACAAAATAGCAAGTGTACAAACATAACCAGCATAAGCTTTATGGGAGGGGTGGTTATGAAAGAAATAGTTAAAGAAGTTCCCTACGGTAAACGTAAGGCGATACTCAGAATCAAGTTTGAGAATACTTGTAGCTCCGAAGCCATTCAAGCTGTTTTGGATGTTGTAGCACCTAGGATACTAGCAAGGGCTAATGAAAAGGAAGCCGGATAATTCCGGCAGCTAAAAAATAGGACAAGTTGGGAGGGGTAACGTTGGCAACTAAAAAGCGCCCATGCGCTACATGTGGGAAAAGCATTCACAGTTTTGACGGTACATATATGATGGATAGTAAAACACGCAGGACAGTGTTTGTGTGCCGTGATGAGCGTCAGTGTCAAAAACCATATTTAAAGGAGGTAAAGCGAACGTGAATAGATCGGCAATCTACTTAGTAGAGCCAGTAAAGCCTATCAGATCATTGCCCAGACCAACAATAGAGCCAACCATGTCAATGGCAGTAACTAAAGATGATATAGCCTTTACATCGGCTCTTGTGTCAGGTTTTATCTTATGGGCAATGCTCATGATCGTATGTGGTTAAAAAGATAGCCCATCCTTGCGGACAGGCTGATTATTGGGGAGGTACGTACTAAGAACCTCTTAGGATTATTATCGCATAGTGAAGGGGGTGAAGACGATAATCAAGATGGTGCTTTTCAGGGCAAACAAAACCCAAAATTGGTTAAGCGAGCGGACTAAAATCCCTAAAAATAAGATTTCGGATTTAGTTCATGGCAAAGCGGTGCCAAGACCTGATGAAATAACTCTCATTGATAGAGAGTTAGATCAGAGCGGTAAGTTAGTTAGGAGCTATTGCAGTGATGTTTGTCCGGCTGGCAAGTATGCAGGGTACAGATTTAGCGATAGCGATATGAAGTCAGCAGAAATCAGGCTAATAAGCGGCCTTACAGTAATGGACAAGCATTTACCTGAACTAGCAGACATGCTCTGTAAAGGAAAACTTTCCCAGGAAATACTAGCTAGGCTTAGCCAGATTAAATTAAGCATCATGGCGCTTGAAGTAAAGTATGCAAATGGTGTTGGCAAAGCAAGCTCCAAGGATATTACAGTTTTGCAAGAGTTTGCCGAGCAAAAACGAAAAGCCGCCTGCGGTGGTGCGCAGACAGCTTCTAGAAGGTAAAACAAAGTTAACTTATACCTAGCTTATCACGCCGATAGCTAGGAAGTCAAGGAGAGGTAAACATGCAAATAACAGTTGAGTCAATCACTAATATTCGCACTCCTAAAAGTTTAGCAACAGTGTTCGCTTTCAAGGTCACTGAAAATGAAGTTGATCCAATATACGCCAAAGGGTATCAGGATGCTGCAGAGCTTCAATGGAATACGTTTCCGCTTGATATGATCGTGCCCGTGATCGACTCATATCGTGAAATGGCATTAAAACATGGCAATCGGTATATAGCAGGGATGGCTCAAGGTGCATGGGATTTGTTTGTTGGTAGAATAATTAACTAAATATGTGGAGGGGGAAAACAAATGTTTATTACAAAAGAAAACCTGATCGAAAAAGGCGCTTGCTCAAGCGGCATGCAGTGGTTCGAGCAAAACTTTCCAGAAGGTGGAGAATATCAAGAGGTTTTAAATAAACTAGCTGAGCAGAACGAAATAGGCTTTGCTCAATGGGGATTAAGCCAATTTGGACGTACTGATACGGTACTGGAAGTAGAAGAGATAGATTGTTCTGCAAGCATTTTCTTTGCTGGTAGCGTTGTTGTTAAAGGCTTGATAAAAGTCGCTAACTTCCTATTGGCAGGCAGGGGCATCAAAGCAGGCTGGGGCATCGAAGCAGGCAGGGGCATCAAAGCAGGCAGTGGCATCGAAGCAGGCAGTGGCATCAAAGCAGGCAGTGGCATCGAAGCAGGCAGTGGCATCAAAGCAGGCTGGGGCATCGAAGCAGGCAGTGGCATCGAAGCAGGCGATGATTTTGGAATATATGCCGGTCTACGCGTTCGGATTAGCCTCAAAAAAGAATACGCTGTTATTCACGCAAAAGAAGAACCGCGTAATATTGTGTGCGGAGAGTATAAGGGCGCTAAAGATGTGGGCTGAGTATAGCCCTAAACAGTGCCCTATATGCAAGCAGTCGGAAGATAGGAGCGAGTTTAGGTATAGCATGGAGCTCCAAGATAACATTTGTGGACTGTGCTATGAGAATAGTTTGATTAAAAAAGTTAAGGAGAGTGTCAATAATGAAATTCGTCGTGCGAGTTGATACAAAGCCAGGTGTAAAGCCATCGGAGGCGGCTACTGTTGAGGTAGAAGCACCTACTGAATTAGCTGCTATGAATCGAGCCAAACAAACATTGGCTTATTCGGCAAATGTACAAGTTAGCAAGGTTCGGGTACGTAAAATTGAGCAAGTAAGGGAGGCTGTTTAGTATGAGTAACCTTGCTGAGCAATTACCAGTTCAGTTGAACGATGATACTTATTATAGCCAGCAGGCTAACATGAAATATATGTCGGTGAGTCAGTACAAAAGCTTTCTGAGTTGCGAAGCGGCTACAATGGCAGAATTGCGCGGAGAATATGAACCATACGATAAAGAATCTTTAATTGCTGGCAATTATCTGCATGCTTGGAATGAAGGTACATTAGAAGATTTCAAGCAGAAATATGCTGGTGTCATTTATAACAAAAAAGGTGAGCCATACGCTCCCTTTAAGAAAGTTAACGATATGATTGAAGTTCTTGAAAATGATGAAATGTGTATGTTAATGCTGCAAGGTACTAAAGAAGCTATTATCGTTGCTGAATTCGCCGATGTTGAATGGAAGATCAAAATGGATGTATTAAATCGGGAACAAGGTTTTTTTACTGACTTAAAATCTACACGGAGCATAACTGAGCTCCACTATTCCGAACAACATAGGCAGAGAGTTTCTTTTATAGAGGAATATGACTATATGGTTCAAGCTGCTGTATATGCAGAGGTTGAGCGTATTGCTTCTGGAAATAAAGATTGGCTTACTCCTATGATGGTTGCGGTTAGCAAGGAAGATCCACCAGATAAGTCTGTTATTACGTTGGCTGATAATGGTCGGCTTAATTTAGAACTTGACAAGATTGAGCAAAATTTACCTCGCATCATAGCTGTTAAAAATGGCTATGAAAAAGCCAATAGGTGCGAAAAATGCCGATATTGTCGTATGACTAAGCGTGTTGATCGAGTGATAACGTATTTAGATTTAGGTGGCACTATCTACGGAGCAAGAGGGTGATTAGATGGGAATCCCTGTTATGATCCTTGGCGAATCTGGCAGTGGGAAAAGTTCGTCAATGAGAAATTTTGAAATTGGAGAAATTGGAATCTTTAACGTAGCAAGCAAGCCGCTTCCTTTTAGAAAAAAGTTGCCGAAAGTTGATGGCGCCACATATGACACCATCAAGCGAGTGCTAACAAATCCAAATCTCAAGCGCTATGTTATTGATGATTCGCAGTACCTGATGGCTTTTGAAATGTTTGATAAGGCAAAAATAACTGGCTACGGCAAATTTACTGACATGGCTTTGAATTTCAAGGGATTAATAGATTTTGTTATAAAACAGACTCCGGCTGATTGTATTGTTTACTTTTTTCATCATACGCAAAAAACGGATCTTGGAACTAAGGCCAAGACTGTTGGTAAAATGCTTGACGATCAATTAACCGTTGAGGGGCTTTTCAGTATCGTCCTACGGGCCAAGTTTGAAAGTGGTAAATACAGTTTTGCAACCCAAACAGATGGAACGGACACAGTTAAAAGTCCTATGGAAATGTTTGATAGGGAAATTGATAACGATTTGAAATTCGTGGATGAAAAAATCCGTGAGTATTGGGAATTAGCCAAATAAGGAGAAGGAGACTGATAAATATGATAAAACCTGCAGAATGGGATTCTACAGAAGCTTTCACAGGTGACTTTAAATCTATTACACCTGGTGGGTATATTTGCAGAATAAAGCAGGCTAGGGTTGAGCCATCAACTTCTGGCAGGCAAATGTTAGTTGTTCAGTTTGATATTGCAGAAGGTGAATTTGCAAATTATTATACTGACCAATTCAAAAAGAAATTTGTAACTAACCCAGATACTAAATATCAAGGCATCTACCGACAATTAACCGAGGGTAGCAGCTTGACATATTTTAAAGGCATGATAGCTGCAATTGAAAGTAGCAATCCCAACTATAAATGGAACTGGGATGAAAGTACGCTAAAAGGCAAACTGTTTGGCGGTGTATTTGGACAGGAAGAATATTTAAATGGCAATAACGATGTTAAGCTTGCTACCAAATGCATGTACATCCGAAGCGTAGAACAAATCAAGGCTGGCGTGAAGATTCCTGAGATAAAAAGATTAAAGCTCGAAAATGATTTTAATTCTTTTGGTGCTTCATTTGGTAATGAGGTGTTCCCTGAGGAAGAGATACCTTTTAGGAGGTAGCGAGATTTTATGGAGATAGTCAAAGGGAAAATAACCGACATCGATCAGGATGGAATAACCATCTTCGCTCCATACAGCAATATTGACCGTGCAATACTACGCGAATATCGGGAAGTTCAAATAGGGCTTTCCGATGGTCGCTACATATCAGCAGAACAGCGTAGGAAAGCATATGCGCTCATGAATGAAATATCAGAATGGATGGGTGAACTGCCTGAGTTTGTCAAAAGGCTGATGAAATTAGAGTTTATTACTAACCGCTTACAGTCATTGCAAAAGCAAATATTTAGCCTTGCGGATTGTGATATGACTACCGCCAGAGAGTTTATAACTTATCTGATCGACTTCATTCTTGAGCATGACGTACCAACTAGCAGGCCGCTTTACGAACTGTGTGACGATATCAATAAATATGTATATGCCTGCTTAATGACTAAAAAGTGTGTGATATGTGGTAAAAAAGCAGACTTACACCATTTTGATGCAATCGGAATGGGGCGTAATAGAGCGGACGTATATCAAATAGGAATGCGAGTTATCTCACTTTGTCGGGAGCATCACGGCATTGCCCATACAAAAGGCAGGTCGTGGATCACAGAGGACATGCATCTAATTGCAATTCCGCTTACTGCTGAAATCGGCAAGAAGTACGGACTGACTAAAAAGAATCTAATGCAGGGGGCTTAAGTATATGCCACGTTGCAGACGCTGCCGCAGAAAGCTAAAAGATGCAGAGTCAGTCAAGCACGGATATGGTTCACATTGCTACAAAATTAGGTCACAGGGAGAAGAACAGCTTGAATTGATGCTTTACCCTGCTGAGCCTAAAAATAAGCTCATTAAGCGTGAAATGAGCATGAGCGAACAGTACGCGATTGTTAAGCGGATTTTGAGTCGTAAGGGGAACGGGCAGTCTGATTAAAGATTAGGTTGCCCGATTCTCAAAGGATTATACGGAGGGGTGAAAGCTATGCGAATGAAAAAAGTTAAGATAACCAATGAGAAAAAGATTCATATGATCTATGAAGTTGAAAGCAAGACAGGTTCTATGGATGAATATCAATTTATCTGCAGCGATCCTGCAAGGCCTGAGTTTCACGAAGCTTTCAAGAAACTGGCACCGCATGTCATTGATATGTGTGAGCTGCCCGACAATTACCTTGATCGTATTACAGTTAAAAGCGTGTCGTTCAGTTATGGTGGCGATAAGGAAGTTATGGGAGCAACGATAAGCGGATCAATGGAACTTCATTACTCAAATAGCGGACTAAATCTTAATACGCCTCATAAGGCTTGTGATTCTTACAATGATGGTCCAGCAGATGAAAACCAACTTCTATCAAGTGATTGTGTTAAGGCATTAAATGAACTTTGCAAAGAGTGTGAGTTATATATAAATGGTGATCGAGCGCAGGGTATATTATTTGAAGTGGCTTAATAGCATGTTTAAAGTGGGTGAGGTAGTTGGCTAGGAAACGCGAGATACATCCTAACTTTTTTAAAAATGAAGATATAGCGGAAATGAGCTATCCAGCGCGACTTTTGTTTATTGGTATATGGGGACTGGCTGACCGCGAAGGACGCTTGGAAGATAGACCTAAAAAACTTCGCGGTGAGATACTTCCTTATGATAATTGCGATGGTGAAGAACTGATTGCTGAGATAGCAAGTAAGAGTTTTATAGTTCGCTATGAGGTAGATGGTAACAAGTACATACAAATCAATAACTGGCTCAAATATCAGGATATTCACCCCAAAGAGACTAAGAGCGTTATTCAGCCAGTACCGCAGAAAGAACCAATGCCTATAATAAATGAACCTAAGAATGATCTAGGGTTAACCCTAGATGAACCTAAGAGTTATTCTGAGATCATCCAAGAGTCGCCCGTTAACCCTTTTCCTTCTTTTCCTTCTTTTCCTTCTTTAACCCCTATAGTCCCCACTGGGGACGGTGCGGAGTGTGAAAGCCAGGAGAGTCGCATTGATTACCAAGGAGTTTTAACTGAGTACAACCAGACTTGCCCTAAGATGCCTAATGCTATCAGTCTGAACGACAATCGCAGAAAAGCTATTCGCGGCAGGGTTAAAGACTACGGCAGGCAGGCAATCACCGAGGTGTTTGTTTATGCCAGTAAGTCACCACACCATAACGGGGTAAACGAGCGAGGATGGACAGCAGACTTTGATTGGCTGCTTGGCCCTAATAACTTTGTAAAAATGCTTGAAAGAACTAGGAGCGGTACTCCACCGTCTGGCAATGTAGTTAATTTATCTAAACGTGAACAGGATGATCTTGAACGAAGGAGGCTAACTGAAGCTTATGACGGGCGAATGCGCGAACAAAGTAATGGCACTATGCAAAGCAAACTTCCCTCTTTATGCAGGGGGTATTAACACAACACATACTACGGGCTTATGGCTAAGAACGTTCCAGAACACACCTGATGACCTAATGGAAACGGCAATCAACCTTTGTTTGTTAAGCTGCAAGTCATTCCCGACAGTTGCCGATATCCGGCAGGCTATCGATGAGCTCAGACGTGAGAGTAAGACCGAGCCGGTATTGCAAAAACTTCCTTCTCGTTCAAGATGGACAAGCCCAGCAGCGCAAGCAGCATTTACCACGGTTAAATCAAATAAGGCTAATGAGCATATGCAAGGTCTTGAAATCACTGATTTGCTTAAGTTCGCAAAGGGCATATTTAGCGAGATATCGGAATCAACCGTTCGAAAGTACCTGCCGGAGTTTATGCTTGCTCAAGAATCAGCGGATATGTGCAATCGGTGCATGTGGGATAAGAAGCAATGTGTTAATAATGGATTTAAGGCAACGCTGAGAATTAGTAAGTTCGGGATTGTCGACAACGTAATGATACCATGCGCTAAGAATAGGGCGGTGTAGGTACATGAAACTAGACTGGAACAATCTAAGCCCTGACGTACAGCGTAGGAATATGCACCTAAAACAGTCGCTAGAGCCTGCCAGAGAGTCGAAGTATGGCAATCAAAGGGTAACTATTGACGGGATACTTTTTGACAGCCAGAAAGAAGCGGAAAAGTATTGTGAGCTTAAGATGTTGCGGCAAATCGGTGAGGTAACAAGGCTTGAGACTCAGCCAGCGTTTTTACTACAAGAAGCGTACTGGGATGATAAGAACAAGTATGTGCGGCCGATTATCTATAAAGCGGATTTTAGGGTGACGTATCGGGATGGCAGAGTGGAAGTCATTGATACGAAGGGGTTCAGGACTAAAGAATACTTGCTGAAAAAAAAGCTGTTTTTGAAGAAGTATCCGGGAGTAAATTTTATCGAGTGTTAAGCGAGGTGAATTACAATGGCAAGAGCGCCGTGGCCTGTTGAATACAATATTTACTTAGAAAAACACTGGGGTAAAAGGTCACCGATTAAAATTGCTGCTTATCTTGGCAAGAGTGTTGCCTCAGTTCACCAGAGAGCAGCTAGGATGAATTTAGGAAGTTGCGGTAGATTTACGCCAACGCAAAAACAAGGAGGAGTAAAGCCGATAGGTGTGGATTATAAAACGGCTTTACCGATAGAACAGTGGCCTATGGCTCAGCAGTTTATACAAGTTGTTGAACGAGCTAAGATATGTGCGGCTAAAAATAATAAGCCTGTAAGCATTGATCTGCAGGAACTCAGAGAATGCTTTGCGGCCTATGGTAAATCGGTTGATGTTCCGGTTGTAGTGATGATGCCGGATCAGATTAGCTAAGCGTGGCTAAGTAATGGAGGTGGCAGGGGTGAAGAAACTTAAAATGCTCTCGTTATTCTCAGGTATCGGCGGTATCGATCTTGCGGCACAGTGGGCAGGTATTGAGACAGTGGCCTTCTGTGAAATAGAACAATTTTGCCAAAAAGTACTTAAAAAGCATTGGACAGGAGTAAAAATTTATGATGATGTCAGAAGCATTAATAGAGAACAATTACAAAAAGATGGGATACGAACAATTGATATTGTTGCAGGCGGATTCCCCTGCCAAGATTTATCAATTGCCGGTAACGGAGTCGGACTTGTCGACAAAAACGGAGAAGCCACACGAAGTGGTTTGTGGTATGCAATGCTTGAGGTTATTAAACAAACAAAACCAAAATGGGTTATTGGTGAAAACGTGGCAGGAATGCTTTCGAACAATAATGGACGAACATTCGATGAAATCTTGTCGGGATTGGAAAGTGCAGACTACGAAGTCATCACGATTGTTTCTCCTGCATCAAACTATGGTGCAACTTTTGAGGGGAAAAGAGTTTTCGTCATTGCCGCGTCCAAGAGTTGCGGACACGGAGGGATCGCCTGTCAAAAACTCAGAGTTATCGCGCGGAAGTTGGTCGCGAATGAATTCCAAGGGGATACGGTATGGGGTGAAACTGAAAGATGTATTGTGGAAACTATACGGCGTCAAGAGACCATCGCCGACGATTTACGAAGCGATTATGGGCTTTCCGATTGGATGGACAGAATTAAATGCCTAGGCAATACCGTAGTACCACAGCAGATATATCCGATATTCGCGGCGATTGCTGCAATAGAGAGTGGTGACCTATGAAGTATAGCAACGGCGTATGGACATATGATAATGGGTTAAAGAGTTGCTTTAGTATTGAGGAGCTAATAGAGAACGGTAAAAAATATCGAAAAGAAATAGCTGAGCTAAAGAGACTTAATGAACACATGAGTAAAAACAAATTATGTTTTGTAGGAAGTTGTCAGTTGGTAGGCAGGTTGCAATTAAAAATAGATCGGCTATTAGCTGAGTTGAAAGGGCGGGGTAAATAATGGCAAAGAAAACTATTGAGAATTGCACATTAATAAAAATGGGAATTCGTGATGGTATTGGTTATCCTGGAATGATCGGTGATAAGTGCAATGGATATGCAAAATACTATTGTGATGAACCGCATGATTCATGCATAAGGTGTGAATTATTCGAAGGTTATAAGGGCGGTGTTGGTAGTGAGTGAATTAATCAAACATAATCCAATTTGTAAAGATGCGAGTCCTAATGATTATGATTGCGAAGAGTGCTCTAGGGTAGATGATGCTGGACAAGCAGAGTGCTGCATGCAGCCATGCAATTACATTTCTACTTGCAATAAAGTTTGCATCAAGAAATGGAAGTATGACGAAATGAACAAATTTGAAACAAAGAGGCTGCTTGAACGATTGCAAGATTATCTTTTAAGTAAAGATGATGTTATTCCGTTTTCGTTTGACATTCTGCATGATCGGACATTAGCTAACGAGAAAGAAAACGCGGACTTGAAGCGAAAGAATGCAGAGCTACAAGCCCAATGCGCTGCAATACGTGGGGCGTTGGAAAACCTACTTGAAAAAATTGAAGATGGCGACGATTGCTTTGAAGATGTTGAGTGCATGAATGGTTTTTTAGGTAAAACAATACCTCCTAATTGCATGGAAATGGTAGAAGCTTACAAAGCCCTATCCACCACAGCCGGTGCAGACATGCTTAAACGGATTAGGGAGTTGGAAGAGCAATCTTGCGCATGCAAATGTGCTGGCAGGGTTGCAGCCTTGGTAAAGGATGGTGAGCGGTAATGCCTGATGTCACAAGCGAAGTCGACTTAACAGATAAGGCAAGGAAGATATGCCAGGATAACTATAAAGATAATTGCGGTGGTTGCCCTATACGTCCTGCGTGTGTAGCTAAAATAGGTTATGGACTTGACGGACTTAATAAGTGGACAACTAAGGTTAATAAAAGCGCTGAGTTGTTTAGTGCGGAAGGTGATAGTTCAACTGGCAACCTAGACATAAGAAGCCTTGACTATGCAGAAATATATCCACCGCACCCTGATATGAATCGTCCGTTTACTAGGAGGTAAAGCCATGATCGACAAACGCGAGCAGCTAATAGCACTATGCCAGATTCTAGGAATAGCTAAATAAAAAAGGGGCGACTATGATCGCCCTATTACCTTTGGGGAGGGTACGTACTATGAGTAAACAAAGACAAGCATGGTTTTGCCAAGATTGCAGAGTGATTATGCTTTTTGATATAAAACAAGATCGACACATATGCCCTAAATGCAAGGTACAGGTTTGGCACAGTAACGAGGATGATCCTTTCATTAATGATGAGATAGGCAGCCTAATGCGCGATATGGCTGTAACTCACAAGACCCTTGAAGTAAAGCCGCTAGGTGGTGCTATAGTTCACGGTGGAGGCAGTAAGAGTAAGGGAAGGTCACGCGAATCGGATATGAAAAAGAAGTCGTTGGCTCAGATAAACGCAGGTTTAAATGGTCGAGCTATGGCTTTTGAGAGCAGGTAATTGCTTTTGATTTAAATAGCTGATACTATTTATTTAAGGCGGTGATAGAGTTATGACACGCGAAGAGATATTGACCATGAAGCAGGGAAAAGAATTAGACTGTTTAGTAACAGAACATATTTTTAAAATTAAACCATTTGCTGATGATGGTGAAATTATGGGGCGTGTTTATCGCAATAGCCAAGGTGGGGAGTTCTATTCGAAAGACTACAGTTCAGAAATAAGAAGCGCATGGGAAGTTTTTAGTGAAATTACTGCAGGATATAAGCGTTGGAATATTAATTATGGTTATCCAATTATAACAATTACGATAGGTGCAGACGAGTACGATATTCCTACTGAATCTATTGAGGAAGCAATTTGCAAGGCTGCTTTGTTAACTACATTAAACATAAAATAACTATTGCACAATTTTGACAAATATGCTATTCTTAGATTAATAGGTTTGCGGGATAACAACTTTACATAACATGACCTGCCATTTACGGCAGGTCTATTTTTATTTGGTAATGGCTGCAGCGGCAGTTGTTATAAATTCCTCCTTTCTACATATTGAATAACCTTACGGTGTACAGGTTAACCGTCTTTTTATTAATTTCTATGGTGAGGCGTGAACGAGTACACGCGACTACTTTTTAAGGTCAATGTTGGGCTGAGAGAGGTTTGCCCGAGCAGGTTTGACTCCTGTCACCATAGTGTTTGATTATTTAGCGTCCTTTGGGGCGCTTTCTTTATGCCCATTTTTAGGAGGTGTACATAGTGCTAATAAAATGCATAACTCTATGCGCATGCCAGCAGGACGGGCATTGCATAAGGGTGTGGAAAGGTTTGCGCTGTCGTGATCGAATGGTCAGGCCAAAAAAATAAGCCGTGACAATGGCCGGAGGTGGTGACTATGTAGATGGAGTTACACAAACAAGCTGTAAAAGATTATATACTCGGCATGTCATACCAGGATATAGCCGATAAATACAATGTTGCGCTTAATACCGTTAAGTCGTGGAAGAAAAGACATGGTTGGACGCGGGATAAGCCATCAAAAAAAGGTGCACACTCTGCACCCCAAAATACAAAGGTGTGCACCACTAAAACAGAAGAGGTGCAAGAACCTGAGCCAGATGAAGAATTGAGCGACCAGGAGCAGCTTTTTGCTTATCACTATGTTCGCACATGGAACGCTATGCAGGCCGCAATGCTTGCAGGGTATTGCGTTAATAACAAGTATAGTGCCCAGGTGCAAGGGTTTAAGCTTAAGAACAGGCCGAGAGTTGCAAAAGAGATTGAGCGGCTTAAGGAGCTATTCAGACAGGATATCCACGTTGATATTCAAGATTTCCTTGGTTTTTGCATGAAGGTGGTCAGTGCTGATGTTGGTGATTATCTACAATTTGGTCAGCGTGAGCGACCCATATTGACAATGGACGGAACAATAATTGATGAAGAAACAGGAAAGCCAATCACTGAGATTGTTAACTATGTTTCGATGAATGAGAGCTCCATGCTAGACACTACATTGATTCAGGAAGTCAAGCAGGGCAAGGATGGCGTATCTATAAAGATGGTCAGCAAAGAGTGGGCATGGGAGCAGTTAAAGAAATACTTTGACTGGTTGCCGGATAAATGGAAACGTGAAATGGAAGAAAAGAAACATAAGCTTGAGCGCGACAAGATTAATAATGGTGGCGGCAACAACTCAGACCAATATGTAATTTACGAACTAGGATGGCAGGGTGAAGATAATGGAGATAGTCAGGAAAAAGATCATAATACCTTACAGTCCGAGATTCCCCCAAACCATAATCCACCCACAACTAGAGCGACATAGATTTAACTTACTTGTAGCCCATCGTAGGACGGGCAAGTCAGTCCTCGAGGTAAACCGTGTTATTAAGGCTGCGGCTACGCTAAAAAAGCCATTTGGCAGATATGCATATATTGCACCATTCTTAAAGCAAGCAAAGCGCATTGCGTGGGATTATCTTAAGCGGTACTCTAAGCCAATACCAACGAGAGGCAAGAACGAATCTGAATTGTTTATTGATATTCCAAATGGGTACAAGCCTAGTGGTGATGAAGGACCTGAGTACGCACGATCACGCATAGAGTTGTTTGGTGCTGACAATCCCGATAGTATTCGCGGTACTTACTTTGACGGAGTGGTGCTTGATGAGTATGCACAGATTAAGCCAGAACTTTGGGGCGAGGTAATTAGACCACTGTTATCAGACCGTATGGGCTGGGCTGATTTTACTGGGACACCAAAAGGGCAAAATGACTTTTACGAAAAGTATGAGTTGGCCTTAAGGATGATTGCGCAAGGAAATCCCAATTGGTGGTGTGGTGTATACCGCGCTGACGAAACGGGAGTTATAGCGCCAGAGGAATTGGATGAAATGCGCATGCAAATGTCAGAAGCCCAATATAGGCAAGAGTTTTTATGTGACTGGACAGCAAGCGCAGATAATATCCTGATAACCATTGACATGGTTCTGGCAGCTATGAAGCGCCATTATAATATTGACCAGTATGGCAGCGCACCGAAGATAATAGGTGTTGACCCTGCGCGATTTGGTGATGATAGGACGGTCATATTTAGGCGGCAAGGGCTGGTATCGTTTAATCCTGTCATACTGAAAGGACTAGACAACATTCAGGTATCAGGAAGATTGATTCAGGAAATACAAGCGTTTGACCCTGATGCTGTATTCGTAGATAGTGGCGCTGGGGCTGGAATAATCGACTTTCTTAAAAACTTAGGACATGATGTTATCGAAGTAAACTTTGGTGGTAGACCAATCGATCAAGGACAGTATTTTAATAAACGTGCTGAAATGTGGGATCTGATGGCTGACTGGATTCAAGATGGTGGTTTGCTGCCAAATATCCCTGAACTAAAAGCCGATTTGGTAACACCATCATATAAATACGACACATCAAACAGGCTTGTTCTTGAACCTAAGGATAAAATCAAAGAAAGGCTAGGACGTTCGCCAGATACTGCGGATGCCCTGGCCTTAACTTTCGCTTATCCAGTAGTCAAGAAATCTCATTTGAGAGCAAAGGCCGACAAAAACGGCATGTACTTTGCTAATAACAATCAACGATATAACCTATTGCAAAGGAGGTAGCGCGATGTGTTTTTCTAAACCTAAAGAGCCTACGGTAGCACCAATAGCTGCTGCGCCAACCGCTGTCAGTACTGGTGAATCAGAATCTATGAAAGAAACACGTAATAAGGACAGGCAACGGCAACGAGCGGCGGCAGGGTATCAGCAAAATATACTAACCGGATCAACAGGCGTATCAGATAGCGGTAATGTCGCTAAGAAAACATTGTTAGGGTGATGTTATGAAGTGGATGGATGGTAATAAAGATAGTCCTATTAGGAAAGATGAACTTAATCGCATACACAAAAACCTATTTCAGCAGCAGCAAAGATGGAAAGAAACATGGAAAGAGATTCGCGACTATATCAATCCATACTTAGGTTTTTTCGAGGAAGATACACCTAACAGCGGCCAAAAGCGTGATGATAAGCTGATAAGTACTAAGGTTATCTTATCGACCAATACACACGCAGCAGGCATGCAGAATGGCATTACATCACCTACTAGGCAATGGGTTAAGCTCACAATCGCTGACCCTGATATTGCCAAGCTAGAAGAAGTTCGTTATTGGTGTGATGATGTCACCCAATTGATGAATGATGTATTTAGCAAATCTAATTTCTACAGTGCTGCTCACATGTTCTACAAAGAGCGCGGCGTATTCGGCACGGCAGCTATGATGATTGTGGAAGATGATGAAACAGTCATACACTGCCGAACATTCACCATGGGTGAATATGCGATTGCAAATGACCGTAAGGGCAGAGTTCGCCGAATGGCGCGGTTAATGCGTATGACATGTGCCGAGATTGTTGAAATGTTTGGCTTGGATAACTGCCCTCAACAAATTCAAGATCAATTCAGAGCCAAGAACTATGAAGGTTATTACGAAGTTAAGTGGCTTATGTTGCCTAACACAATGGTAACCAAGGGTAAGATTGATAAATGGAACAAGCCGTTCTTGTCGTTATACTGGATGAATGAAGGTGCAGAAGATGAATTCTTAGAAGTAGGCGGCTTTGATGAATGGCCTGCTCCATGCTCCCGGTGGGATCTGGTTGGCGCTAACTCATACGGTAATGGTCCCGGGCATTATGCGCTTAGCGAAAGCAAATCAGCGCAGGTCATTGATGAGGATATTCATATTGGCGTTAAAAAGGGAGTAGATCCCCCAATGATAGCACCGTCAGACGTATTAAAGTCAGGCGGTGTTAATACTTTGCCGAATGGTATTACCTTCTATGAACGCGAATATGGCGACACAGCAGTAAAGCCAGCTATGCAGGTGCAGTTAAATATTCGTGAGGCAAAAGAGCTTAAGGCAGAGAAGGAAGCTATAATTGACAAACATTTCTTTGTGGATTTGTTCCGAATGCTTGAAGGTATAGACAATGGCAATATCACGGCGAGAGAGATTATTGAGCGTGTGCAGGAGAAGATGTCACTTATAGGTCCTGCTTACGATCTTCTGCAGAGCGAGTTTCTACGTCCTGTGATTGAACGTGTATTCGGAATAATGCTGCGCAATGGGATGCTACCAGAGCCGCCGGAAGTAATTCAAGGTATGGATATTAAAATTGAGTATGTCAGCGTAATGGCTCAGGCTCAGAAGATGAACGGGTTAACTTCTGTTGATCAATTCCTCGAATTTGTTGCTAGAGCGGCTCAAATTAGACCCGACGTTGCTGATAAAGTTGATCTTGATGAAGGTGTCGACAGATATGGAGAAATGCTTAGCGTACCACCGTCATTAATTTTATCTGATGAACGTGTAGCTCAAATAAGACAAGCCAGAGCCGAAAGAGAGCAACAAATGCAAACCGCAGAAATGGGCATGCAAGCGGCTCAAGGAGCTAAGACATTGGCTGATACTCCTATGGACACCAATAGCGCCTTAAATGCGCTGTTAGGGGGGCAGGTACAATGATAAGCAATGAAACATTGATGATTAAAGTCAATGAGCAGCTTGACATTCAGAACATGCAAGACATAAAAGAAATACTTGCTACTCCTGCGGGGCGCAGATTCTTTCAATGGCTTGTAATGCGTTGTGGTCAGAATAATACCAGCTTTACCCGTGATAGCCGAACTTACTTCAATGAGGGTATGCGTAATGTAGCCCTGATACTTGAAGGTTGTTTAAAGGCTATGGGATTGTCTGGTGTTGATTTACTGCACAGCGCAGAAAAGGAATACATCATCTATCAAGAGTCAGTTAAGCGCGATATTATAAATCAGCATGAAAGGAGCGGTAAATAGTGAGAATGTTCTTTTGGTCGCGATTTATGATCGTAATCTAAGGAGGTGATCCAAATCTAGGCGGTGCTAATCACTCCGCATAATAAAATACTAATTGGAGAGTGTTATTATGTTTGAAAAAATTAAGCATGGGACCAATAAAAGAAAATGGAGTTAACGGTGTATGCAACGAAGATTTAATTGCAATGGTTATTTGTCGCCTTGAGCATTTCCAAAAAGGAGCGTATGCTTGCAGGGAAAATGCTCTTGCAATTACTAAGCTGGAAGAATCGTTACTGTGGTTGCGCAAGCGTACAATGGGGCGCGAACAACGCGGTGCTGAAGGAACAAGTAAAGTATAAGCGGCTATAGGCCGTTATTTTTATGCTCAAATAAGGAGGACTAACCATGTCAAAAGAAATAAACTCACTCGCCGCACAGGATTACACCGGATCGGGAGTGAGGTCGTTCGTATTCAACTTGCAAAATCATAATGAACCGCCTGCTGGTGATCCACCAGCAATGCCGCCTGCTGATCCGGCAACACCGCCATCAGGAGATCCTCCGCCTGCCACACCGCCAACCGATCCACCTGCTGAACCGCCTAAAAATGATAAGCCCACTGGTGCACCAGAAGCCTATACAGACTTTGCAGTGCCAGAGGGCTTTACTTATGACAAAGAAGCAGGCGCAGAGTTCCATGCTGTAGCGAAAGAGCTTAATTTGTCTCAGGATCAGGCTCAAAAGCTAATGGATCTGTACAGCAAACAAATGACAGGCATGCAGGAGTTACAAACTGAGCAGGCAAAGGCGTGGCATGAAGAAAGCGCTAAAACGTACAAGCAGGATGAAATTGATCTTGCTAACAAAACGTTAGGCCGTTTCGCCGATAAGGAATTTATTCAAATGTTAGCAGATAGCGGTCTAGGAAACCACCCTAAGATGATTGGGGTATTTAAGTCAATTGGTCAGCAGATTTCCGAAGGGAAGTTTGTTGATGCACCACCGCCGCCAAGTAGCGGTCCAAAGTATGCAAATAGTCCAGGAATGTATAAATAAGGGAGGCAAACAAGAATGGCAAAGTTTAAATTCGACATACAGTTATTTGCAACTGTAGGCACAAACACTGTAACTTTAGCTGATATTAAGGCAAGACAAGATCCTAATGGGTTGATGGCTCAAGTGTTAGAAGTATTAGCGCTTGATAATCAAATTCTAGCTGACATGCGCTGGATGGAAGGTAATCTTCCTACTGGTAACGTGACAACTCAGCGTTCTAGCATTCCAAAGCCAGGAACGCGCCGTTTAAATGAAGGTGCTAAGAAGTCTAAATCTAGCACTAAACAGGTAACTGATACCTGCTGCATCCTGGAAGATAACAGTGAAATTGACGAAGAAACACTTTCGTTGGCACCAAACAAAGAAGCATATCGTACTAGCGAAGATGCTGCATTTACCGAAGGATTCCGTCAGGAATGCGCGCGTTTGATTTTCTACGGCAATACTGATTCAAATGAAGCCGAGTTTAATGGTCTTGATGTTCGATACAATAAAATTAGCACAGTCAAGACTAAACCAGGATATCAAATAATTTCTGCCGGCGGTTCTGGTAGTGACAATGCATCAGCATGGCTGATAGACCACGATGCAAATGGTCAGGGTATGGCTGGTATTTATCCAAAAGGAAGTGTTGCTGGTCTTGATACTCGAGATATGGGTTTGCAGCGTTTAGTTGATTCAAATGGCAATCCTTACTATGGATATTGCACTAACTTTAAATGGAAACCAGGTATTGCCGTTAAAAACTATCGCAAAGTTTCCCGTGTTGCCAATATTGATACTTCTGATTTGATTACTTTTGGTTCTGGATCCGATACTTCGCCTAATTTAATTCAGAAGTTTATTCTAGCGCAAAACCGTATTCATAACAAAGGCGGTAGTGCTGTTTGGTATGTTAATGAGCTAGTTTATAGCTGGCTGCAAATTATGCTGATGGACAAGAAAAATGTGTATATTACCCGTCAAGAACTGATGGGCAAAGCACCTCAACTTTATTTTAATGGCGATCCTGTTCGTATGTGCGATGCATTACTTAGCACCGAAGCTACTATCTCATAAGGGATAGTAGCTATCATTTTATTAAGGAGGACTCACTATGCGTGATTTATTGAATACCTATTCTGATGCCCAGGCTTTAACCTCAACAGGTAACACCGATTCAACTAACACGATTGATCAACTTGCCGATGGTGACACCTTTGAAGCGCCGTTTATTCGTGTTAAGGTTAACACTACTTTTACCTCTGGTGGATCTGCAACATTGGCCGTCAATTTGATTACTGATGATGATGTAGCGTTTGGATCTCCAAAAACATTTCCGTTGGTAGCTGCAACCGCAGTTGCTTCACTAACCGCAGGAACTGTTTTGTATCAAGGGCGCTTGCCTATTGGCATGCAGCATTATCACAAATTGCAGTATGTTATTGGTACTGCAGCCATGACCGCAGGGAAAGTAGATGCGTTCTTAACTGAAGCCGTACCTACTAACAAAATGTAGGAGCGTGCCAAATGAAAATATACAAATGCGTAACTACCTGCACATGGAATGGTCGTTATTGGGAAGAAGGGACACTAACAGACCCTATACCTGACGATGTAAAACCGCCAAAACATTTTGAGCAAGTAACAAATCCAAGTGAAATCCAGGAAGTTCTTGATGGTATCGACGAAGAAGACGACCCGAAAACATTTACAGAATTATCTCAGCAGTTAATGGACGTTGGTAATACTGGCGTTGGCATGTGTGCTGGTGACGATTTGCAACTCAAGAATCTTGAGCAACTTAAAGCAATCGCCAAAGAAAAGAATGTGTACAACTCTGGTTTAAGAACTAAAGATGCACTAATTGAAGCAATAGAATCTGCCGAATAGCAACAAGGGGAATGGGTAAGCTCATTCCCCTAATTTATATATGGGAGGAATTATTCATGTCTTCCAAAATTGAAATTTGCAATCTAGCCTTGGCCAGAATCGGGCAAGGAATCATAAATAACTTAGATGAGTTTAGCCCACAAGCTGAACAATGCCGACTACATTACGCCAGCACAAGGGATGCATTGCTTAGAGAGTTTCCTTGGAATTTCTCTACACGCAATATTTTACTAGCTGCAGCCGCAGACAAAGAAGTACCAGGATGGCTGTATATTTATCAGCACCCGTTAAAAGTTCTATGGGTGCGTAAGCTTTTTACAGTAGATGATACGGAACCGGAAATACCACATCAGTATGAGATAGTCTCAACTGACAGCGAAAAGCTAATCTGCTGTGATCTATACCAAGCATACGCAAAATGCACTATGAGTGTTGAAAACGAAGAGTTGTTTGACCCTTCGTTCGTTGAAGCGTTTTCATACAAACTGGCGTTAGCACTTGCCATGCCGCTTACTAATAGTTCTAGCAGGACACAAGAAGTATTCAGTATGTACCAGCAAGCAATAGTATCAGCCAAACTGGCTGGTGCTGTTGAAGGTGGACCCAAAAAGCATACTAACCAGCAAGCACGATCAGCAAAAAGCTATATAACGGCAAGGCGGTGATATGAATGGCTTCTAATCCACTATATATCATGCAAAATAGCTTTACTGGTGGCGAATTTAGCCCTGTAATGGATGCTAGGCAAGATTTAGAGAAGTACGCAACAGGGTTATCGACTATGAAAAATTTTTACGCATTACCGCATGGAGCTGCAACAAATAGGCCGGGAACATACTTTAAGGCAGAAAGTAAAGATAGTACAAAAAGAAGCAGGCTTATTCCTTTTCAATTCAGCGAGGAACAAGCCTATAATATTGAATTTGGGCATTTATACTGTAGGTTTTACCGTAATGGTGGACAAGTAGAATCTTCTCCTGGTGTTCCTTACGAGATTGTAACGCCTTACATTGCGAGTGATTTGGCAAGATTAAAGTTTACTCAGTCTGCTGATGTGCTCTATCTTACTCATCCTAACTATGCGCCTATGATGCTATCCAGGTTTGCTGATACATCATGGACTATAACAGAAAACCCTTTCCATGATGGTCCATTTATGCCTGTTAATTTATCGGCTACAACAATTACACCTAGTGGTGTTATTGGCAGTATAACTCTGACAGCATCGGCTAGTTTATTTAATTCGTTACATGTAGGTGCACTGTGGAAGTTAGAGCATGATGTTGAAGCGCAAGCGCTATCAACAAGCCTTAGTGCAGTTGGTGCAACTTCTAGTGTTAGAGGGCGCGACCAGTGGAAAGTAATCACTCATGGAACATGGTCAGGGAAGATTTATTTAGAAAAATCCGAAGATAACGGTTCGACATGGAAAGTTCTCCGGACATATAGCTCAGCAGGTGACTTTAATGCAAATGATAGTGGAACTGAAGATGATATAGTTTTATTGCGCTTACGTGCTTACTCTTGGTCGAGCGGTACAGCTAATGTTGATTTATCTTGGTTTTCATTTACGGCGGTGGGAATAGTTGAAATTACTGCAGTTACTGATGCTACACACGCTACGGCTACAGTTAAGAAAGAGTTAGGAGCAACGACTGCCACTGATATATGGCGAGAGGGTTCTTGGTCTGATTATCGTGGCTATCCGGCAGCAGTAGTGTTTTTCCAAAACAGGCTGTTTTATGGTTTTACCAAGGCAGAACCACAGACACCATGGGGAAGTAAAACTGGTGATTACAATAACTTTGGAACTTCTACTCCTTCAGTAGATGATGATGCTGTCACAGTGCCGCTAATATCGCGTCAGGTTAACGCTATTAGGTCACTAGTTGCTTTAGATAAGATTATAGCAATGACAGCATCAGGGCACTGGAAGATAGGAGCAGGCGGCGATAATGCGGCATTAACACCTACATCAGTTACCGCAGTGCAACAAGGATACTACGGGGCTTCGTATCTCGATCCCCTGGTTATAGGCAACAGAATACTTTACACCCAGCAAAAAGGATCTGCTGTCCGTGATGTTGGGTATGACTTTCAATCTGATTCTTATACGGGATCAGAT
>Ga0224722_1000143_pt1 | contig 40895 bp, 32 predicted proteins | sample Balambano_FR1_Me_FD_161646 | JGI IMG/M metagenome (GOLD analysis project Ga0224722, IMG submission 161646) | Freshwater sediment microbial communities from Lake Towuti, South Sulawesi, Indonesia - Balambano_FR1_MetaG | ecosystem: Environmental > Aquatic > Freshwater > Lake > Sediment | place...
GCCGCTTCTCGGTGTGGTCGGGGCAGGCCGGGTAGCCGGGGGCGGGGCGGATGCCGCGATACTTCTCGGAGATCAAGTCGCTGTTGCTCAGCGACTCGCTCAGGCCGTAGCCCATGTCGTCGCGGGCCTGCTTGTGCAGCTTCTCGGCGAACGCCTCAGCCAGCCGGTCGGCCAACGCCTCGACCAGAATGGCGTTGTAGTCGTCGCCGGCGCGCTTGTAGCTGTCTGCCATCTCCTTCGCGCCGTGAATGCTGACCGCGAACGCGCCCACGTAATCCACCGCGCCGCCGTCCTTTGGCGCGACGAAGTCTGAAAGGGAGAGGTTACAAGTTGCAGGTTGAAGGTTGCCGCTGTCTGACTTCTGACTTCTGACTTCTGACTTCTGCATCTGCTGCCGCAGCATATGAAAGGTCTGAATGACCTTCGCGCGCGACTCGTCGGCATACACCTCGATGTCATCGCCGACGCTGTTGGCAGGGAAGAGGCCGTAGACGGCACTGGCGGTGATTTTCGATTGCTGATTGCCGATTGCCGATTGCGACCCGTTCTTGCCTGGTTTGTGGCTGGATGCGCGCGCTGTTGCATCCGCCTGAATCAAGCGCGTGAGCATGGCCTGCGCGTCGGCGAACAACTTGCGCGCCTGCTCACCAACAACGGCATCGTCGAGGATTTCAGGGTAATGCCCGGCCAGTTCCCACGTGCGAAAGAACGGCGTCCAGTCAATGTAGTCGGCCAACTCGCGCAACGAGATGCGCGATGGCTCGATCACGCGGATGCCGGTGTGTGAAGGCTCTGCTCCCTCTCCCAGCGGGAGAGGGCTGGGGTGAGGGCGAAATCGTCTTGCCCGCGCCTCTTCAATCGGCAGCAGCGGCTTGCGGTCGGCCTTGTTGGCGAATTGCTCGCGCAGCTTGTCTTGTTCGTCGGCGTTCTTGGCGGCGAAGTCGTCGTGCAGGTCGGCGCTGATGAGCGAGCCAACGACGCCGACGGCGCGGCTGGCATCCAGCACGTGCACCACTGGCTGCGAGTAGGCCGGCGCGATCTTGAGCGCGGTATGGGCCTTGCTCGTCGTCGCGCCGCCGATGAGCAGCGGCACGGTGAAACCCTCGCGCTCCATCTCGCGGGCTACGTGCGTCATCTCGTCCAGCGATGGCGTTATCAAGCCGCTCAGGCCGATCATGTCCGCGCCGATGTCTTTGGCCGTCTTGAGGATTTTGTCGGCCGGCACCATCACGCCCAGGTCGTGCACCTCGTAGTTGTTGCAGCCTAGCACCACGCCGACGATGTTCTTGCCGATGTCGTGCACGTCGCCTTTGACGGTGGCCAAAACGATTTTCGATTGCCGATTTTGGATTTTCGATTGTGAGTCGGCGGCGGCCTTCTCTGCATCGAGGAATGGCTCGAGATATGCCACGGCCTTCTTCATCACGCGCGCGCTTTTGACGACCTGCGGCAAAAACATCTTGCCCGCGCCGAACAGATCGCCGACCACGTTCATGCCGTTCATCAACGGGCCCTCGATCACGCCGAGTGGCTTGCTATATTGCTGGCGCGCCTCTTCCACATCGGCGTCAATGAACTCGGTGATGCCGTTGACCAGCGCATGTTCGAGCCGTTTGTCCACGTCAAGCGTGCGCCAGGCAAGTTGAGATTTGGGATTGGAGATTGGAGAGTGGGCAGAATCTCCACTCTCCAATCTCTTCATCTCTTCGGCAAATTCAATCAGTCGCTCCGTCGCATCTGGCCGCCGGTTGAGCAGCACATCCTCGACCCGTTCGAGCAGGTCTTTGGGTATGTCGTCGTAGACGGCGAGCTGGCCGGCGTTGACGATGCCCATGTCCAGCCCGGCGCGGATGGCGTGATACAGGAAGGCGCTGTGCATGGCCTCGCGCACGCGGTTGTTGCCGCGAAAGCTAAACGAGATGTTGCTCACGCCGCCGCTGACCTTTGCGCCGGGCAAATTGTCTTTGATCCACTTCGTCGCGCGGATGAAATCTACGGCGTAGGTGTTGTGCTCTTCGATGCCGGTGGCGACGGTCAGAATATTCGGGTCGAAGATGATGTCCTCTGGCGCGAAGCCAACGTCGTTGACCAGGATATCGTAGGCGCGCTTGCAAATCTCGATCTTGCGTTTGTAGCTATCGGCCTGGCCGCGCTCGTCAAACGCCATGACGACTGCACCCGCGCCGTAGCGCTTGATCAGCTCGGCCTGCTGCTTGAACTTGTCCTCACCCTCTTTGAGCGAGATCGAATTGACGATGCACTTGCCTTGCACGCACTTCAGTCCGGCCTCAATCACGCTCCACTTCGACGAGTCAATCATCACCGGCACACGGGCGATGTCTGGCTCGGCCATGACGAGATTCAAGAACTTGGTCATGGCGGCTTCGCCGTCCAGCAAGCCTTCGTCGAAATTCACATCAATGATGTTTGCGCCGTTCTCAACTTGTGAGCGGGCAATGCTCAGCGCCTCGTCGTATTTGCCCTCCTTGATCAGCTTGGCAAACTTCGGCGAGCCCGTGACGTTGGTGCGCTCGCCGATCATCTGAAAGACGACGGACGACGGACGATCGGCGACGGCTTGACCATCGTCCGTCGTCTGTCGTCTTTCGTCAATTTCAAGTAACTCCAAACCGGAGAAGAAAGTCTTGCTGACGGCGTGGTTGCGCGCATGCGGCTTGAGGCCTTTTATCGCCTCGCGCACGGCAGCGATGTGATCGGGCATGGTGCCGCAACAGCCGCCCAGGATGTTGACCCAACCCTCCTGCGCGAACTCGCCTACCGTGTCGGCGAACTTCTTGGGCGTCATGTCGTAGCCGCCAAAGGCGTTGGGCAGGCCGGCGTTGGGGTAGCAGCTCACGAACGTCTGCGTGGTCTGCGCCATCGCCTCGATGTAGGGCCGCATCTCGTCCGGGCCGAGCGCGCAGTTGATGCCCATGCTGATCAGCGGCGCGCGGTGGATGCTGGCCCAGAACGCCTCGACCGTCTGGCCGCTCAGCGTGCGCCCGCTCTGATCGGTGATGGTGACTGAGGCCAGCACCGGCACGCGCCGCGCCCCCTCGGCAAACAGCTTCTGGATGGCGAACAGCGCGGCCTTCAGGTTGAGTGTGTCGAATGTCGTCTCGGGCAGCAGCACGTCCACGCCGCCGTCGAGCAGCGCCTTGGTCTGGTCGTAGTAGGCCTGCATGACTTCGTCGAAGCTCACGGCGCGGAAGCCGGGGTCGTTCACATCCGGGCTGAGCGAGAGCGTGCGGTTCATCGGCCCAAGCGCGCCGGCCACATAGCGCGGCTGCGCCGGGTTGCGCTGGCTATAGTCGTCGGCAGCCACACGCGCCAACCGCGCTGCCTCAAGGTTCATCTCCCGAATCAGCGCCGGTTGCTGCATGTCGAAGTCGGCCATGCTGATGGCCTGCGCGTTAAACGTGTTGGTCTCGATAATGTCCGCGCCGGCTTCGAGATACTCACGATGAATATCGAGGATGATGTCGGGCCGCACCAGCGTCAGCGCCTCGTTGTTGTTTTTCAGGTCAACCGGATGCGCGGCGAAGCGCTCGCCGCGATAGTCGGCTTCTTGCAGGTTGTGGCGCTGGATCATCGTGCCCATCGCGCCGTCGAGCACAAGAATGCGCTGGCTGAGCAGGTCGGTGATGGGTGGCTTTGCTGTTGTCATGTCGTGCAGTTCCCTCGCTTGATGGCAATGATACCTGTCGCATCTGCTATCTCACTGGTCTGGCTGGATTTCAAAAGGGGAATATGCCGTGCGATTGGAAATCGCGGCTGTAGGGCTTTCAGCCAAGTGTCGGCCCCACAGGGACGCAAGCGCCTGCGCCGACGCAGGCGTTGTCCGCACAGGTCATGACCCTCGAAGGGGGCGGACAATCAGCCGAAGGCTCCATAGGCGCGGTTTTTTGAACTGCCCGCACCTGTTGGCGAATGCACCCGATTGCAGGCAGCGCCAAGACGCCCACGCTAAAATCGCGGCATGTCCGTTGTGTCCATCAAAGACCTCTCGCAACACGTTGGCCAGACCGTGACGCTGCAAGGCTGGCTGTATAACAAGACAGGCAAGGGCAAGCTGGCTTTTCTGCAAATGCGCGACGGCACGGGCATCTGCCAATGTGTCGTGTTCAAGGGCAACGTGGGCGACGAGGCGTTCGCCCTGGCCGATAAGCTGCCGCAGGAGAGCAGCCTGACCGTCACCGGCAACGTCAAGGCCGATGCGCGCGCGCCGGGCGTGCCGGGCGGCTTCGAGGTTGACGTGCAGTCGCTACAGGTGATCCAACGGGCCGACGACTATCCCATCACCCCCAAAGAGCACGGCACCGAGTTCCTGATGGACAACCGGCACCTGTGGATTCGCTCGTCCAAGCAGTGGGCCATCCTGCGCGTGCGGGCGACGGTGATGCGCGCGATTAGAGAGTGGCTGGATACGCACGGCTTCGTCGAGATGAGCACGCCCATCCTGACGCCCAGTGCGGCCGAAGGCACCACCAACCTGTTCGAGGTGAATTACTTCGACGATAAGGCTTATCTCGCTCAGACCGGCCAGCTCTACAACGAGGCCAACATCTTCGCCTTTGGGCGGGTGTATTGCTTCGGCCCCACTTTCCGGGCAGAGAAGAGCAAGACTCGCCGCCACCTGACCGAGTTCTGGATGGTTGAGCCGGAGATCGCGTTCTGCGACCTCGACCAGTTGCTGGAGATCGAGGAGCAGTTCACCAGCCATATCGTACAAACGGTGCTGCGCGACAACGCCAACGAACTGAAGCTGTTGGAGCGGGATGTGACCAAGCTGCAAGCCATCACCCCGCCGTTCCCGCGCATCACCTATGACGACGCGGTGAAAACGTTACAGCACATTCAAACCAAGTTGAAAGCTGGCGAGGCAGTGTTGCGCCACGATGGTGCGCCGTTACAGGGAATTGACGACCCGGCCATGCTCGACATCACGTGGGGCATGGACTTTGGCAGCCCGCACGAGACCGCGCTGACCCAGCTATACGACAAGCCCGTGTTTGTGGTTGGCTTCCCCACGGCCATCAAGGCGTTTTACATGGAGCCGTATCCCGACCGGCCGGAGGTGTGCAAGAGCGCCGACTTGCTCGCGCCCGAGGGCTACGGCGAGATCATCGGCGGCAGCGAGCGCATGAGCAGCGCCGAGCTGTTGGAGCAGCGCATCCGCGAACACGAGTTGCCGCGCGAGGCCTACACATGGTATCTGGAGTTGCGCAAGTTCGGCAGCGTGCCGCACAGCGGCTTTGGCCTGGGCGTTGAGCGCACGGTGGCGTGGCTGTGCGGCATCGAGCACATTCGGGAAGCCTCGCCATTCCCGCGGCTGATCAACCGGATGTATCCGTGACTCGTTGAATTTCGAGAATCAAGACACACCCAAAGCATGTCTGGCTAGTGTGTGCATCAGGGTCAATGACCCTGACGCCGCAGTTTAGTGGGTAATCAATGACGGGTGCAATTTCTCGCACCGCTCTCATCAGAGGCATGGGCCATGCGCAGGGTAAACGGCTTGGCCGATTAACCTGGCGCTAACCCCTTGATGTGAGAGTTACACGAAAACATGACAGAAACGTTTACTACCCAAGACAACCTGGATTTTCGGCGTGCCCGGTCCAAGAGCTTTCTGCGCAAGGCGTGGTCACTGTTGTCCGGGCAGGACACCCAACTGATGGCGTGGGACGAAGCGCGCGACAAGCTCAAGCTGCGTGGCTTCATCCGCCGCGGCATGCAGGAAGTCCCGGTCGAAAAGATCGTCGGCAGCGTGGGCCGCTATCACGACTTCGACAACGCCTTTCTGCCCACCCAGGACGTCAGCAGTAGCCGCTGGCGCAAAATCAACCGCGCCTTCTACGACGACGTAAGCCTGCCGCCGGTGAATCTCTACAAAGTCGGCGATGTGTATTTTGTGCTGGATGGCAACCATCGCGTGTCGGTGGCTCGCGAGCATGGGGTCAAGTTCATAGATGCCGATGTGCAGGAAGCCGTGACGCGCGTGCCGGTGACGGCCGACGATATTGACGCCGATGCGCTGGTGCTGCTGGGCGAATACGCCGAGTTCCTCGATCGCACGCATTTGGACGTGCTGCGGCCCAATCAGAACATCCGCTTTTCCATTGGCGGCGGCTATGCCCGATTGATCGAGCACATCGCCGTGCACCGCTACTACATGGGCCTGGATCAGAAGCGTGACATCAGCGAGGATGAGGCGGTGGTGGACTGGTATGACAACGTCTACATGCCCATCGTCGAGGCCATTCGCAAAGACGACATCCTCGACGACTTCCCTGGCCGCGCCGAAGCAGACCTATATCTGTGGATCATTGACCACAAGCACTACCTGAAGGAGAGCGAAGGTTACGACCTGCCACCAGAAGAAGCAGCCAGCCACTATGCCGAGCAGTTTGGCGAGAAGCCGCCATTGACGCGCTTGCAGACCGCGCTCGAATCCATCGTCACCGCCGTCGGCAGTATCCTCCCGCGGGACGAAGGCGCGCCGCCTGACGAAACGCCGCGCGCTCCACGTCGCGATTTCTAGGCATCACGGCTCGTTGTGCAGGTGACAGCGGTCGTTCAAGCTGCGCAGCCGCCAGCGGTTGTGCTCGAACACCGTTTTGGCGATGGCTGTGTTGCCAAAAGTAAACGGTGTGCGACGCATGACTGGCAATCCAATCATCGTCGCCACCATTGCGCCCAATGTGCCGCCGTGTGAGACGGCAACCACCACGTCGCTGGGATGCTTGGCAGTGATGTCCTGAAGAAAGGCCTCCACCCGGTCGCGCATCACCTCGGCCGTCTCGCCGCCAGGGATGGGGCGCTCGTGGTCATGAGAGCGTGGGCCTGGCGTGAGGGCGTTGATCTCATCGCCCGTCAATCCCGACCACTCGCCCATATCGTATTCGCGCAGGCGCTCATCCTTGTTGACCTCTTGGCCACACGCAGCGGCGATGGCGCGGGCCGTTTCGCTGGCGCGCACGAGTGGGCTGGAATACACCGCGTGGATCACCTTGCCGCTGAAGCGCTGCCCAACCTGGCTGGCTTGGCGCATGCCCGCTGCATCCAGCGGCACATCGAGCCAGCCTTGAATGCGGCCTTCGGCGTTGTATGCAGTTTGGGCGTGACGGACGAGATACAGCGTGAGCATGATGTGCGTGTGTGTGAAGATGTGATTTATGCGCGGCGTAGCTTGTCGAGCAATTGCCGCGCGGCCGCGTCGGGGTGAATCTGACGAGCTGAGACGGCTGCGCTGATATCGCGCAACTGCGCCGCGTCCAGTTGCTGTATTGCTTGTTGCAACAACAGGTCACGTAGCCGTAGCAACACCTCGTGTTCGGCCCGGCGCAAACGTTGGGCCTCCTGTCTGGCTTCATTCGTCGCTGCAATCGCGCCCCCGTGCTGCTCAATCGCATCGAGCACGGCCTCAACGCCCTCGCCCTGTGTGGCGACTGTCTTGAGGATAGGCGGCACCCAGACAGCGCGATCCGTTTTGCTGGGCACTGATGCCTGATGTGTGCCGGCCGCCGCGCCTAACTCCAATGTTGCCTTGAGCGCGCTGACAGTCGCCTCTGTGCCGTCGCGGTCGGCCTTGTTCACCACCAGGATGTCGGCGATTTCGAGGATGCCGGCTTTGATCGCTTGCACGTCGTCGCCCAGGCCGGGTGCTTCCACCACGATCACTGTCTCGGCCACGCGGGCGATCTCGACCTCGGACTGGCCCGCGCCGACGGTCTCGATGAAGATCAAGTCGAAGCCCGCCGCATCCAGCAGCGCCGCCACATCGGCGGTGGCGCTGGCGATGCCACCGGCTGCGCCCCGGCTGGCCATGCTGCGGATGAAGACGCCGTCATCGGCATGCAGATCGCGCATGCGAATTCGGTCACCCAGGATCGCGCCGCCGGTAAAGGGGCTGCTGGGGTCAATCGACAGGATGGCGACGGTTTGATTTCGCTGCCGCGCCGCTTGCGCCAGTGCTGCGATGAGTGTGCTCTTGCCGCTACCCGGCGGCCCGGTGATGCCAACGGTGCGGGCATGGCCATCATGTGCATACAGCGCACGGGCGCGCGCCAGTGCGGCCTCGTCACCATTTTCGATGCCGGTAATCAAGCGGGCGAGGTCGCGCCGCGATGGCGTTGTGGGGAGTGGGGTGTGAGCTGTCGGCAGCGGGTTGATCATCGGCTCACCGCTTACTGCTCACTGCTCACTGCTCACAACTTTCGGCTGAGTGTGATCGCGGATGAACTGCACGATCTCACTCAACGGCGTGCCTGGCCCAAAGATGGCAGAGATACCCGCGGCCTGTAACGCGGGAATGTCTTCCTCGGGAATGATGCCGCCGGCAAAGATGGGCACGTCGCCCATTTCGTTGGCCCGCAGCAGCTCGGCGATGCGCGGCAGCAGGGTGTTGTGCGCGCCGCTCAGGATGCTCAGGCCCACTGCATCCACGTCTTCCTGCAACGCCGCCTTGGCGATCATCTCAGGTGTCTGGCGCAGGCCGGTGTAGATCACCTCCATGCCAGCATCTCGCAGGGCGCGGGCGATCACTTTTGCGCCTCGGTCATGCCCGTCCAGGCCAGGCTTGGCGATGAGGATGCGCAGAGGGCGAGTGGTCAACATCGCCGCGATTTTATCGCCTGAAAGGTGTCAATAGTGTCGTGACACTACCTACACCAGCGACACCTCACGTCAGTGGTGACTTGCGCGGCGCGCCGCCCTGGCGCGGATATAGCTTTGGGGTCGTGCCCCGCTTGGCGATCATGATCAGGGCGCGGCGGTCATCGCGCCCTGGCAGGCTGACGGTCTCAACGCGCGACACCTCGCCGCCCAGCTTGTTGATCGCGCCGGCCGCCTGATCCACCTCGGTTTGGGCGTCGCTGCCCTTCATGGCGATACACACCCCGCCCGGGCGCGCGAATGGCAACAGGTATTCGGCCAGCGTGGGCAACGGCGCGACGGCGCGCGCGGTGACCACATCGTAACGCTCGCGCTGCTCTGGTTGATGCGCCGCTTCTTCAGCCCGCCCATGCAGCGCGCGCACGCCTTGTAGCTCTAGCGCCCGGATGACCTCGTCGCAGAACTGCACCTTTTTGGCTGTGCTATCCATGAGCGTCACCCGCAGTGCGGGCAAGGCGATCTTGAGCGGGATGCCGGGGAAGCCGCCGCCAGTCCCGACGTCAATCAACGCAGGCGTGGGGGTGCGTCGCAATGTGTCACTCAACAAGCGCACCAGCGTCAGTGAATCCGCGAAGTGCAACGCCAAAATCGAAGCATCATCGTCGAGCGCGGTCAGGTTGAAGCGCTGGTTCCACTCCACTAGCAGTTGGGCAAAGCGCACAAACGCGCTGGCCTGTTGCACGTTTAGCTGCACATTCAGCGCTTGTGCTGTTTCGAGGACGTCGTTCTCAGTCATGGCAGAGTGTTCAGCGATGAGGGAGTGCTCAAACGTAAATGTCGTCTATGCAATGAACGAGACCCTTCGCTGGTGCTCAGGGTGACAACGCGCATTCCGCCATTGCGCCACTCCCTGCGATGAACTCAAGTGGCGCGGCAGTGTAGCATGCGCGATGCCTGTTGCCTCCGATACAATTTGCGTATTCATTAGACAGGAGACCGCAGTGTTTAACAAGAAGACCATCAAGGATGTTGATTTGAGCGGCAAACGCGCGCTGATGCGCGTTGACTTCAATGTGCCGCTGAAGAACGGCCAGATCACCGATGACACCCGCATCCGCGCAGCGTTGCCCACGATTCAATATGCGCTCGATCACGGCGCATCGGTCGTGCTCATGTCGCACTTGGGACGGCCCAAGGGTGTTGACCTGTCGCAAAGTCTGAAGCCTGCCGCCGACCGGCTGGCCGAGTTGCTCAAGCGGCCGGTGGCATTTGCGAATGATTGCGTGGGGGCCGAAGTCGAGGCGCAGGTGAACGCGCTCAAGCCGGGCGACGTATTGCTGCTGGAGAACCTGCGCTTTCACAAGGAAGAGGAAAAGAACGACCCCGATTTCGCCAAGCAGTTAGCCGCGTGGGGCGATGTGTATGTGAACGACGCGTTTGGCAGCGCCCACCGTGCCCATGCCTCCACCGAAGCCGTGGCCCACTTTCTCCCGGCAGCGGCCGGCTTCCTGATGGAGAAGGAAATCAAGTTCCTGAGCAAGGTCTTCACCGACCCGGAGCACCCGGTCGTCGTCATCCTGGGCGGCGCAAAGATCAGTGACAAGCTGCCCGTGATCAACAACTTGTTGCCCCTGGCCGATAAGATCATCATCGGCGGCGGCATGGCCAACACCTTTCTAAAGGCGGAGGGCTATGAGCTGGGCGATTCGTTGGTTGAACGGGATGCGCTCGGCCAGGCGAACGACTTGCTGTCGTGCTGCAGCGGCAAGCTGATGTTGCCGGTGGATGTGATCGTGGCCGATGCGTTTAGCAACGATGCCAACAGCCACGAAGCCACCGTCGGCCAGATCAAGCCCGGCTGGCGCGCGCTCGACATCGGCCCGCACACGGTGGCGCAATATGTGAACGCGCTTAGGGATGCCAAGATGATCATCTGGAACGGGCCGATGGGCGTGTTCGAGATGCCGAAGTTCGCGGCCGGCACCACGGCCATCGCCAACGCCGTCGCTGCCGGCGATGCGGTCAGTGTGATCGGCGGCGGTGATTCGGTCGCCGCGGTGGAGCAGGCTGGCGTAGCCGACAAGATCACCCACATCAGCACCGGCGGCGGCGCATCGCTGGAGTTCCTCGAAGGCAAAGAGCTGCCGGGGATTGCGGTGTTGCCGAATAAGTAGTCCACTGCACTGCTTGAGGAGACCATGTCCGACGACGTCAAACTCGTCATCGTGTATTCCGGCAACATCGTGCAGGCCGAGTTCGTCAAGAGCTTGCTCGAAGGCGCGGGCATTCGATGCTTCCTGAAGGACGAGTTTATCGGCACCATCGCGCCGTGGTATGCCGCGCCAGGTGGGGTGGGTGCGGTGAAAGTGGTTGTGCGGGAGGATGATCTGGACAAGGCCGAGGCGATCGTGCAGGACTTCCTCAACAGCAGCACTGCGCCGGATTAGCAGTTGTGGTCAAAGCCAACGAAGTGCTGCTCGATTACTTGTTCAGTGGGCAGACGCATGTGTTATACGCGGCACTCAAGAACTGGCTCGCAGCCTCGCGTCGCTACGCGGCCTTTGTCTCCGCAAATCGAGACAAGGTTCGCAAGAAGATCAGGCTGACACATGACCCAGCGACCGCGGCCGACCTGCGCTGGGAGCTTGAAGTCGCGTTCTTGTTGCACGGCGACAAACGCTTCACCCTCGTCTACGAGCCGTATGCGCGCGGGCAACCCTTCGGCCCGGACTTCTGCGTGGCGTATACCACCAGCTTTGCATTCAACGTGGAGGTCACGCGCGTGCGAGTTGCCGTCGGTGACGCGAATGCCAGCGAAGGCAAGCCGGGTGAGGTGCGGCGGCTGGTCGAGACAACCAGCAACAAGCTATATCAACTGCTGCCCAACGCACCGAATGTCGTCGCCATCGCCGCACCGGGCCTGATCTCGGGTGAATCTGACTTTGCGGCTGAAATAGCGAGCTTGCGACGAAGCGTCGAGCAAGGCGACCGAGCCACGACGACGCGTCATCACGTTGACAACGCATCACACTTCTTCAAGGCCTACGAGCGGCTCAGCTCGGTCATCGTTCGGGGCTATACGTTGAACGCTGAGGACACGGCGGCAGGCGCGTTCTTGTGGCTGAACCCACAAGCGCGGCAACCGTTGCCTGCTAAGGCTGTCACTGCTTTGCGGCGCTGTTTCACGGATGTTGAGTTGACTTGAATCTGCGCCTCGCACAACATCTTCACGATTGCACCGGCTGCCACGGCCAGCGCCCCTCGATCTCGACGGTGAGCGACCAGCTCAGCACTACGCGGATGAGCACGAGCACGCCCAGCGCCAACACGCGATCCAGGGTTGGCTCCAATGCAACTGTGCGAATGATGTCTGCCGCGACGAGTATTTCCAGGCCAATCAACAGCCCGCGGCCCAGCGTGGTGCGGAAGCGCTTGTAACGATCAGCGTCGGCTCCGGCGCTTGTTGCGACATCACGCGCCATCATCTGCCTCAACAGCGTGATTGTCGCCATGATGATGGCCAGGACGATCACCCCAACGGCGAGCAGTTCGATGGCTGTTGCGACCCATTCGATTAGCATTGTGATGAGTGGCATTGTCATGTGGAAGTCAATTCTCGCCGGATTCGTTACTTATCGTTAGCCTGGTTCGGGGCTAAAGACTGAAATCAGCAGTCGTTGGCGCAGATAATATGAAACTGAGAATGCGAAACAAGATTCCTAACTGGCTGATTGTCGGAGTTATCTTGTCAGTCATCTGTTTTGGTGTGATCGGAGCCGAACTGATCAATCGCTGGCGCATTACACCAAAGGAGCCTCTGTCAGAGGCAGAACTTGTCGAATCCTACGCGCCAGCGACTTACGGATTGCCTGAATACATCGGTGGCTATCGCGTCCTGGCAGTCTTCTCAGATAAGAACTGGCCTTGCTTTCGGGATGATGGGCTTGGCGTCACACTTGCCAACTCCGGAACAGTCAGCCTTCAGGAATTAATGGCGCAGTTGCCTCGCTATGGCATTGGCCAGAACATGATTGTTTTTGTAGACCCCCTCATTTCTCCGATCGAAGAGCAGCGAGAACTTGCGCGCATTTATCTCAAAAGTAAGGATATGGTGTGCGACAACTATATCGGGCCAGCGTCACCCCCGTGAGATCACACCACCCCCGATGACCTCATCGCCCAAGTAGCACACCAGCCCCTGACCCGGCGTCACATCGCGCTGCAACTCATCGAACTCGAACTCGGCCCCGCCATTGGGCAACGGCTTGAGCCAGCCGGCCGCCTCCTTGGCCTTGTAGCGAATCTTGGCCGTGCAGCGCAGCGCATCGCTCGGCGCATCGCCGCTGACGTAGTGCATCAGCCGCGTGCGCGCGACCCGCTCACCCAATTCCTCGGCCGCGCCCACCACCACGGCGTTGCGCGCTGGATCGAGCCGCAACACATACAGCGGCATACTGCTAGTTGTGCGCGCCGACACGTTGATGCCCTTGCGCTGGCCGACGGTGTAGAAGGGTAGGCCATCGTGCCGGCCAATCTCCTCGCCGCGCGTGTTGACGATTGGGCCGGGTGTGGCCACCTCTGGCGCATTGCGGACGAGGAAGCCACGGTAGTCGCCCTGCGTCAGGAAGCACAGGTCCTGGCTCTCAGCGCGCTCGGCCGTGGGCAAACCAAAGTCGTGCGCCATCTGTCGCACTTCATCCTTTACGAACTCGCCGCACGGGAACATCGCTCGCGCCAGGTCTTTCTGTCCCAGCACATGTAGCACATAGCTCTGGTCCTTCTTCGCGTCGCGGCCCTTCAGCAGTTTCAAGTGCTGAGTGCCGAGTGCTGAGTCAGCCGAACTCGGCACTCGGCACTCAGCACTCAACACTCGCGCATAGTGTCCCGTCGCCAAATAGTCCGCGCCGAGGGCCAGCGCTTTCTGCATGAGAAAACCGAAGCGGATGCTGCGATTGCAATTGAAGCACGGGTTGGGCGTGGTGGCGTCGGCATAGCCGCTAACCCATGGGTCCACCACGCGCTGCTTGAACACGCCCTCGGCATGCACGTCGTAGAACGGGATGCCGAGCTGCTTGGCGATGGCGCGCGCGTCGGCCACGGCCTCGGGCGCGCAGCAACGATTGTGACGAGAGATGCCAGAATCCAGATGCCAGAGTCCAGACTGTTCCGGTCTGCCATCTGTATTCTGGATTCTGGTGTCCGTGCCCTCAGCCCACAGGCGCAGCATGATGCCGATCACGTCGTAGCCCTGCTGCACCAGTAGCGCCGCCGCAACCGAACTGTCTACGCCGCCGCTCATGGCGACCACTACACGCGTCTTCATCGTATTTGCGATTTGCGATTTTGGATTTTCGATTGTGTATAACCTCTATCGAAATCGTCAGTCGTCAATCGTCAATTAAAAATCTAAAATGGATGCACGCACCTGCTGCACGCACTTGGGCAGCGTTGCCAGCACGTGGTCAATCTCTGCGTCTGTCGTGTGGTAGCCAAGCGTGATGCGCAGCCCGCCCAACGCCCACTCGCGCGGGATGCCCATGGCCACCAACACCGGCGATGGCTCGGGGTTGCCGCTGGTGCAAGCGCTGCCCGTGCTCACGGCGATGCCTTCAACGTCCAGCGACATCAACAGCGATTCACCATCCACGCCCTTGAACACAAAGCTGGCGTGATGGGGCAGGCGCTCGGTGGGGTGGCCGCTCACGCGCGCGTCGGGCACGGCAGCCAGCACGCCTTCGATCAACCGGTTGCGCAGCCCGGTCAACCGCGCCGCCTGCGCGTCGCGCTCACGCGAAATGTATTTGACCGCAGCGGCAGTGGCAACCGCGCCAGCGATGTTGACCGTGCCAGGCCGCCGGCCGCGCTCGTGCCCACCGCCGGTTAGCGCGGGCACATACGGCGTGCCCTCGCGGATGTAGAGCACGCCCACGCCCTTTGGCCCATAAAACTTGTGCGACGACAGCGCGAGTAAGTCCACGTTCAACTCGTTCACATCCACGTTCAGATACGCCGGCGCCTGGACCGCATCGGTGTGGAAGGGCACGCCGCGCTCGCGGCAAACCGCGCCGATCTCGCGGATGGGCTGCATGGTGCCGATCTCGTTGTTGGCCAGCATCACGCTTACCACGGCTGTGTCGGCAGTAATAGCGCGCCGCACGTCGTCGGGGTCAACGCGCCCGCAGCCGTCCACCGGCAGCAGGGTCAGGTCAAACCCAAACAACTCGTGCAACTGGTGCGCAGTGGCCTCAACGGCATGATGCTCGATTGGCGCGGTGATGATGCGGCCGGGTGTGCTGCGGCTGCGCTGGCGCATGGCAAAGGCCACACCGCGCAACGCCAGGTTATCGGCCTCGGTGCCGCAGCCGGTGAATACGATCTCGCTATCGCGCGCGCCGAGCGCGCACCCGACGACCGTATGCGCTTCGTCAAGCGCGGCGGCGGCGTCTCGCCCGAAGCTGTGCAGCGACGAGGCGTTGCCGAACTCGCGACTGAAAAATGGCTGCATCGCCGCGGCGACCTCATCGGCCACGGGCGTTGTCGCGGAGTAGTCCAGATACACTTGGCCCCGATTCATGGCCATCATTGTATGGTGCGAATCTTAACGATTGATTCATTAGACCTCTTGCATAAGTCAGGTGGACTCCACCTTTCGCAGGCAAAATCATGACGATTCACGAAGTGGAGTCCACCTCAACGCGCACCTTTGCAAGAGGCCCAACATCTCAATGGCCCGATGACTCAATGGCTCAATCCGTTGATATCCTCGGCGTGCCCGTGCACGATGTGACCTATGCCGAAGCGTGCGCCGTTGCCGAACAGCTCATCCGGCAGGGTGGGGCGCATCAGTTCGCCACCGTCAACCCCGAGTTCATCATGGCCGCGCAGCGCGACGCCGACTTCATGCGCGTGTTGCATGGCACGGCGCTCAACGTGCCCGATGGCGCGGGTGTGCTTTGGGCAGCGCGGCGCAAGGGCGCGCGGTTGCGCCAACGCGTGGCCGGCGTGGACTTGGTGCAACGGCTATGCGCTGTGGCGGCAACGCATGGTTGGCGGGCTTACTTTCTGGGCGCACAGCCGGGCGTGGCCGAGCGCGCCGCAGCAGCCATGGCGCTGGCTCACCCGGGGTTGATGATCGCGGGCGCGTTTGCCGGCACGCCCCGGCGCGAGGATGAAATGGCGATTGTGGCGCAGGTGTGCGCGGCATCGCCACAGTTGCTGTTTGCGGCCTATGGCGCGCCCGCGCAGGACAAGTGGCTGGCCAGAAATTTGCCGCTGTTTACCGCGCCTTCTGACGACACTTTCTCCCCTTTAGGGGCTGGGGGTGGTGTCGTGGGCATGGGCGTCGGTGGGGCGTTTGACTTCATGGTGGGTGATCAGAAGCGCGCGCCGGAGTGGATGCAGCGCGCGAGTCTGGAGTGGTTGCACCGCCTGCTGCGCGACCCGCGCCGCTGGCGACGGCAGACGGCGTTAGCCCGCTTCGTAATGGCCGCGATGCTAGAATCTCGTTGAATGGCCGAGGGTGACACGAGCGCCACACCTGACAGCGTCGAAGCATTGAGAACCGGCAAGCCGCCGCGTGTGTTGACGCCGGAGCAAGTTCTTGCCGCCCTGCGAGCCAGCCGTCTCTTCCACAACCTCACCGAGATCGAATTCCGCGAAGTCCTGACGCTCCTGCGCAGCCAGACCGTGGCCGAGGGCGACTTGCTGACCGAGGTAGGCGGCAACGACAGCAACCTCTACATCATCCGCAAGGGACGTGCCCTCATTCGCTCGGCCGAGAAGGGCGGCAAAGACCCGATTAGAGGTGTGGCCGAGGCGGGCGAGTTGCTCAACGAGCTGTCCTTCACCACCGAGCGGCCCGATGACGTGACGATTGAAGCCGCGACGCCGTTGCTGCTGTGGTATATCCCGCGCGCCGATTTCCGCGCGCTACTGGCCGATCACGACGACCTGGCCGAGCACCTTGACTATTCGGATGAGGCGCGCGCCATCCGCGATCAGAAGCGGCGCTTTGCCGAGCAGCGCGTGGGTGAAAAGATCCTGTGGTTCAGCCGGCGGCACTGGTGGGCTTTCCTGCGCAGCCAATTCCTGACCATCGGGCTAGGCGTCCTGCTGTTGCTGTTCGTCCTCGTGCCGGGTTTGGATGGACTTGAAAGCTCGTTCATCGGGCCAATCATTGTGGCAGTGCTTGCGGCCGCTACTGTCACCGTTTTTGCGTGGAACGCCTACGACTACTGGAACGACTACTTCGTCATCACCGATCAGCGCGTCATCCACCGTGAGCGCGTGCTGTTGATCTATGACCAGCAGGACGAAAGCCCGATGGGCAAGGTGCAAAACGTGACGGTGAACCGTCCCGGCTTCGCGGCCACGCTGTTCGATGTGGGCGACGTGTTGGTGGAGACGCAAGGCGCGCGCGCGAATGTGGCATTCACCACTTGCCCCAAGCCAGATAAGCCCAGCGAGATCATCTTGGGCGAGCAGTCGCGGGCCAGACGCGAAAGCAATGCCTCGGACCGCTCCAAAGTGCGGGCCGAACTGCGCCGGGCCATGCGTGTGAGCAACGACCCGGTTGAAGGCGAGTCAAAAAGGCCGGAGAAGACGAAGCCGCCGTTGCGCCAGCGCCTGGGTGCGAACCTGCTTGCGGCCCGCAACAATATCCTGCCGAGGCTGCGTCTGTCGCGCGGCGCCGAGACCGTCTGGCGCAGGCACTGGGTGTATCTGGTGCAGACGACGTTTCTGCCAGCGCTGTGTCTGGTGCTCTATATCGCGGCGCTGGTGTTCATCAGCCTGAGCTTGCCGGGCCTGGGCGACGTGCTCTCAAGTTGGCCGGGCATCGTGCTCACCGTGGTGATCGGATTCGGGCTGTTGTTCTGGTTCGTGTGGCAATACGAAAACTGGCGCAACGATCTCTACATCCTCACCCCGGACCGATTAATTGACTACAAGCGCACGCCCTTCGGACTGCTGGGCACGACTCAGCGCACGGCCAATCTGTCCACGGTACAGAACGTGACCGCCACCACCAAGGGCTTTATAGACACGCTGTTCAACATGGGTGACGTGGCCATCCGCACCGGCGGCGTCGAGAACGAATTGCTGTTCGCGCGGGTGTGGAACCCGCGCATGGTGCAGAGCGAGATTGTCAAGGCGTTGGAGGAATTTCAAAACTCGCAACGCCAGGCCGAGGCGGCTCAGCGCCGGCGCGACTTCATCGAGTGGATGGGCATCTACGACGAACTCACGCGCATCCACACGGCGCGCAAGCCACTGGTGTAAGGCCGTGCCGTGTACACTTCGCAACCTGACGATGATCAAAGACATTCGAAAGATCGGCGACCCGATCCTGCGCAAGAAAGCCAAGAAAGTTGACAAGGTCACCAAGGAGACGCACAAGCTGCTGGACGACATGCTGGAGACCATGCACAAGGCCAGCGGTCAGGGATTGGCTGCGCCCCAAATTGGCGTCGGTCAACGCATCGCCGTCGTCGAGCTGCCCAAGAACGATGACATCCCCGGCAGCGGCGTGGTCTACGCGCTGATCAACCCCGAAGTCGTCAAACGCTCCGACGAGACCTGGGAGCACCAGGAAGGCTGCCTGTCCATCCCTGGCTGGCGCGGCGACGTGGCGCGGCCTGTGCGCGTCGTCGTGCGCGCGCTTGATCGCAACGGCAACCGCGTCAAGCACGAGGTCGAGGGCCACGTGGCCCGCGCCTTCCTGCACGAGATTGATCATCTCGACGGCGTGCTCTACATTGACAAACTGGTCTCGCCCGACCGGGTGTGGCGGGTGAACGAAGACGCCACCGAAGACAACGATTAACCATCGGGGCGGCCAGCCGGTCGCCCCGATTCATGTTTCATGCACACACACATCTACACCACGCCAGACGCCTTCGACCAACTTGCTGCCGAATGGAACGCCGTGCTGGCGCGGTCTTCATCAAAGACGCTGTTTCTGACAAACGAATGGCAGAAGACGTGGTGGCGCGAATTGGGCGAGGGCGAACTGCGCGTGCTGGCCATGCGCGATGGCGATGATCTGGTCGGCATCGCGCCGCTGTTCTTTGAGGCCAATCCACTCGGCGGCGTCGAGGTGGCGCTGGTGGGTTGCAAGGAAGTGTCGGATTACCTCGACTTCATCTTTGCCACGGGCTACGAAGAGGCGTGCTTTCGCGAAGTGATCGCTTATCTTAAGAGCGGTGACGCGCCCGCGTGGCACACCCTGGGCTTGTGCAACATCATCGAGACTTCGCCAACACTGAGCACGTTCCGCGACCTTCTGAACGCGGAAGGGTGGAACGCGCACACGGCCTTTGAGGACGTGTGCCCGGTCATCCAACTGCCCGATTCGTTTGACGCTTATCTGGCGACACTAGACGGCAAGGAGCGCCGCGAATTGCAGCGCAAGCTGCGCCGGGCCAGCGAAGATGTGACCATTACTTTTGCGCAAGATGCCAACACGCTTGATCAGGATGTGGATGATTTCATCGCGCTGATGATGGCTTCGATGGTCAGCAAGTCGTCGTTCATGACGCCGCGCATGAATCGCTTCTTCCACGCTGCGGCCAAGGCTATGTTCGAGGCCGGCTGGTTGCAATTGGCATTCCTTGAAGTACAAGGGGTGCGCGCGGCGGCTTACATGAACTTCGTCTACGACGACGCGGTTCTGGTCTACAACTCCGGCCTTGATCCGCAGAAGTTCTCCTATCTCAGCCCCGGCCAGGTGCTGGTGGCGCGGTTGATCGAGCAGGCTATCGCCGAGAAGCGCCGCGCCTTCGACTTCTTGCAAGGCAACGAGGACTACAAATACAAACTGGGCGGCCAGGACGTGAAGCTGTTTACGCTGAGTGCGAGAAGGTAATTTGTAATTGGTGACTGGTAATTGTTTGTGCGCAATTGCCAATTACTCGTTCGGCAGCATGTAGCGCGTGCTCGGCCCTTTGCCCACCTGCTGCACCAACCCGCGCTCGGCCAGCATCACCAGATGCTTGGACGCCGTCGCCAGCCCGACGCCGCAAGTCTCAGCGTAGGCGCTCTTGTTGATTACGCCGTGCTGGATGAGATGCGCCAGCACTGCCGCCCGGCGCTCGTCGTTGATGAACTCGCCCGCCTGGGATTTCCACTGCGCTGCTAACTTTTGTTCGCGCGTCAACTCGCGCTCATAGGTGGCGCGCAACTGGGCGAACTCGCCGGCAAACTGGTCGCGCAGGCCGTGTTTGTCAATCAGCGCCAGCGCCTGCTCGCGCTCCTTGGCGCTGATGGCGAGGTAGGCGTTGGCGATGGCGAGGTGCGCGCGGATGTGTTCTTCCGGTTTGCCGGGCGCGGCGAGGGTGGCGCGATTCTTTTCCACTGCTGATGTCTCTACGAAATGAGCGGCAGTTTCCTGCGGGAGAAGGCGATCATCGGTATTGGTTCTGGCAACTCGCCCCAAAATTTCGCCTTTCAGCTTGCGGGTCAGTTCGGTCACAAGTCCACTTTCAGCTGACTCAAACGCCGCAATGGCGGAGATAACATGCGAGTCGCCAGCTTGCTCATGGATCGCTTCGGCCGTGTCGCGGAACTTGATGTAATACGCCTCGGCCAGGTTGTGGTGCGCCCGACCCATCCAAAGTTTCAGGCCAGCCGAGGCGCTGATTGCTAGCGCCAACTGGTATTGCTTAATCGCCTGGTCGAGTTGGTTTTGCCAGAACAGCGCAATGCCGGAGTTTAGGTGTGCACTGGCTGCAAGTTCCGGTGTAATGCGTGTTGATTCAGCAATTCGAAGCACATGATCAAAACAGTGCGATGCCTGCTCAAACCGGCCCAAGTCAACGTAAACCAGGCCGAGATTCAGGTAGGCCTTGATGACGCCCTCTTGATCGCGCAGGCGCTCGTAGATATTCAGCGCTCGCTGGCGGTGTTCCAACGCCTCCTGCAGTTGACCGGCGCGGCGGCAGTATTCGCCCCAGGCTTGTTCGAGCATGGCCGACGTGGCATCGCTGATTTGACCGAGTGCATGCGCAGCCTCGGCCTTCTCCAGAACTGCCCTCGCGCGCGGGTCGTTGCGCAAGGTGTAGAGCCAGGCCAGCCGCGTCAGCGTGCCCACATGTGCGTCGCCAATGCCAGCGAAGCCCGCGACGCTGGCACTGGCCATGTCTGATTCGGCTCGGGAGAAGAACTCTGCGCTGTCCTGGTAATAGGCAAAGGCGCGGTCGGCATCGCGCGGCTCGTAGTATTTGCCCAATTCGCCATACACCACACCCGTAGCCAATGCATCGTTTGCATCCACGGCCAGTTGCAGCGCCTGCTCATACGCACTTCTCTCTTGGTCAGCCTGATTACGCGCGCGACTGACGGCCGCCTCGGCCAGCAGAAAGCGGATGTGTTGCGCGGGTTGGAACGACTCGCGCCGCAATGCATCAAGGTGTTGCTCGAATTCAGGCTGACCGACTAAATCAACGAGATTGCGATGGATCAGGGCGTTGATTTGATCGAATTCACGTGCCAGACGCAGATGCCACAACGCAGACAGGAAGTCGCGCGTCTGCATTGCAGCGATTGCCTGTTGGCGATGCCACGCTGCATCTTCCTCCCGCGACCAGTGTGTGTGTTGTGCGCATACCTGACGCTGCACAAAGTCGCGCAACGACGCGGCATGGCGCTGGTCGAGGCGGTGTTCATGCAGCAACTTGCCCATCAGCCGCTTGCCCTTCTCGACGTAGCGATAGAAGGTGCTCTGCCCGATGTTCCACAACCCGCATAGGTTGTCGGCCGGGGATTCACCCTGCCGCCGATAGTAACGGTCACGAAACTCCGGAACAGGCGCGAAACCGTAGTGACACATGATGGCGATGGCCGGTCGCCAACTGGTGCGCTCCAGCCAGCATTGCCGATCAGTGATCTCCAACGTGGGCGCTCGGTCTGGCCGCAGTTGGGTGATGGCCCAAATCAGCAACCACTCCAGCGCGCGGGCTTGGTGGTGTTCAATCGGCAATGCATCGCCGGCCGTCCCCAAAATGGGCTGTAGGAATCGGCGCGTGGCCCATCGCAATCCCCCTGGCCGGGCCTGCACAAACGCCTCCGTCGTGCCAGCGCGATACGCGTCGAGCGCAGCGTCGAGCACGACTGCGATGGTGGTGACCGCGGTCGCGTCTTCACGCACGGTCTGCGGGATGGAAGCACTGGGCAACATAGTCACTCAGCATGGCCGAGCATCGTCTGTTGATCGTCTACCGGTGAGCTGGCCGAGAGGGCGATGAGTGCATAGGAATGAGACGATGCACCCTGTAGATTGGCCTTGCGGCGTTTGAGCCCGATAAGTGTAGCACCCGAAACAGGAAAGCAACGATGAAATTCCCCGTTATCCTCCCAACCGACCCGAACGCACAACCTTCGGACAGCGTCGTCCTGGTGCTGTATGCCCCGTTTGGCGGCGACGCCGTCTTGAGCACCTTTCCAGATGGCGAGTCGAGCGATCTGGCGCAGCATCCCTTGGTGCAGGCCCTGCTGGACGTGGCCAAACAACGGGTGCACGTGATCGCGTTAGTGGACCGGGTGGACGAAGACAGCCATTTGATCGAAATTCCAGCCGGGCGACCCGCCAGCCTGCGCGTGGTTTCGCGCTGGAAGCAGGATATGGCCTCGCCACACACGCTGGCTGGTCTGTTGCGGCATGCGCATCAGGCCCGGCCTACGTCAAGTGTCGTGCTGGCGTTGGAGGGCCACGGGGCCGGCTTTTTGCCGGAGATTGACCGCAGCAAGCTGACGATCGAAGCCCTGACCGAGAACGGACGCTATGGCTGGGATGTGCGCCCTTCGGGTAGCACGCCGGTGTTGCCTATGGGTGGACCGGTGTTGCCAATGGGGGGGCCAGTTCTTCCCATGGGCGGGCCAGTGTTACCAGGCAATCAGTCCATTTTCTCGACTTGGGGCCTCGGCGCTGCACTTAAGGCCGCATTAGACGCGGGCGTGCCCAAGCCGGCGGTCAGCCACTTCAACAACTGCTTCAACCTGTCGGCTGAACTGTTGCACACCATCGCGCCGTATGCCGACTATGCGACCGGTTATCCCAACTACAACTTCTTCACTGCTGGCGCGAGCTATCCAAAGGTCTTCGCCCGCTTGAAGAAAAAGAAGACGGCCACGGCAGCCGAGGTGGCCCGCTGGTTCGCCGAGGAGAACCAGGCTGCGCTGTTGCCCAAGGGCAATCACCCCACGGCCGGCGGCACGGTCGAGTTGGCCCGCATGCACGACATCGTCGAGAAAGTGGACGACTTGGCAGATGCGCTATTGGCCTCGCTGCGTAATACCAGCGGCGCACAACGAGAGCAAACGGCCAACGACATTCAAGACGCCATCGTCAAGGCGCAGCAATACGACACCACGCACGGCGACTTCACGCTGGAGACGCCGGACGAGATGACCGACTTGCGTAGCTTGGCAGCCGCATTGAACGATCCGAAGTATGCCGCCTTTGGCGTGCAGGCCGCGTCTGAGGCACTGTTTAAGGCGACGGAGGACATCAAAGTGTATGGCGATGACGACCGCCCGTGGGTGAACGTGAATGCTGAATGGGACTTTCGCGGTGACTTGGCGATGAACATCTTCCTGCCTGATCCGCTGCGCAAGGGCTTGTGGGATTGGCGCTCGCCGTATTACCTGGATGTGAACCCAGACCCGGCCAAGCCGCGCGTGCAGCCGCACATCATTGATTTCGTCAAGGTGACCGACTGGGTGGACTTCATCATCGAGTATCACAAGGACGTGCCGTTCGTCGGCCTGTTGCCGGCACGCATCCCGGATTTCCCTGCCTTTAATGCCACGTTCGAGCCGCCCCGGCCGCGGCCGAACGACCCGGGCGATCCCGGCCAGAGCTATCCGCCGCAACAACAGCAAGGCACGGCCAACTGAAATGGCTTAAACGCTTATCGTCGCTGCCGGCAGGTATGGGGAGCTTGCCGGTTGCTCAATCGCCCGGCGCTGCCTCCGGTCAGGGGAGGGCGGCAGGCAACGCCGGGTTGGGGTCGAAGTTAGTTCCCCACCTGACACGTGAGACACGGCTTCGCTGCCGTCTTCTCAATCCACTCTGCGTCCGCTGCCGCAGGCCGAAAGGCCCGCGGCAGCGGCGCTTTTCCGCTTGCGATTCACACTTTGCTTGCCCCACATCGTCTCGCCATCGTCGCTTGTGCAAGCGTGAGCACGCTTCTAAGTGCGTGGGAATGGGAAGCGCGGCGTGATGAAATGGCATGCAGGGGGAGGGGCTCCGTTCCGGACGCCGGAACTCGCAGAAATTTCTGCTTGGCGATGGCGTCCGGAGCGGCGCATGCGAGGTGATACGCGAAAGACGATTTCTTCAGGTCTAACCCAAGCGGCGCTTCTTTCGCCGGCGATGAAGCGTGCCCGAATGTGACATGACTTGCCGGCGGTCAATCAATCTTCTTCAGTTCATTTCTTTCGGGGGGAAAGAAAATGGCAACTAAATCCAAGCAGGCGAAGCGGCCTGCAGCAGCCATCCGCTTCGAAGCCGAGCGCACACAGTTCAAATCCTTGATTGCGCTCAACCCGAATTACTTCGGCAACCTCGTCGCAAGCCCGTTCAAGCCGGTCAAGAAGATCATCGGCAACACGTTCTACGAGCAGCTCACCTGCGTCGGCTACAGCGACAAGCTGGGCAGGCTCGAGGCGCACGTGCTCATCAAGCAGCCGTTTGGCTACAAGGGCAACCTGTGCCAGACTGGCGGCACCGAATACGTCCGCTTCTTCGTCAATTACGGTGCCGGTTGGGACGACGCTGGCGTGGTTTCGTTCCAAGCGCACAACATCCCGAACAGCCTGGACTGCGCCGACAAGGCCGACAAGCCACTGGCCTATGTGGCATCGCTGCAATTCACGCCCCGGCGTGACCGCTGCGGCAACCCCGTGTTGCCTAACGTGCGAGCCATCCTGTCGTTTGAGGCGTTGCCGACGCCCGGCAACGAGAACTATGCGCCGGTGTGGGGCAACGTGGTCAACCAGCACATTCAGGTTCCGCCGCGCCGCCGCATCATTGACGATCTGGTCGCGGAGATCGGCGACAGCATCGGCCAGGTCATTAAGTTGCCGCCGCACTACGAAGCGGTGGCCGATCTGCCCATCCCGCTGCCGGATCCTGATCCGCTCAGCCTGGCGCAACTGACCGAGGCCTACGCCTTCACCAACCGCGCTGGCCGCCGCGACTTCAAAGTCGAGCCGCATCGCTTCGCCGCACCAGCGGTTCAAGCCGCCGTCAGCAATGTTGCCCTCGATCAAGCCGCGCTCCCGGCCATGTTCACGCAGTTCGAGAAGCTCGGCCTGAACTGGGCCGACATCGTCGCCGTGCTCGACAAGACCAAGGCCGACGTCAGCTTTGAGGAACTGGAATGCCTGGGTCTGGATCGCAATCACGAATGGCTGGCGGCGACGTTCCGTGTTAAGAAGCCGCAGGGCTATTCGGGCGATCTGTGCGGGCCGGGCAGCCTGGAGCATGTAGCGTTCTGGGCCGACTGGGACGACACATGTGACTGGACGTATCTCGGCACAGTGTCCACCCGCGTGCACGACATCGCGGCAATCCCGGCGGATGGCCTGGCCTACACGGCGCTGCTGCCGGTGAACCTGAATGCCCTTCGCAAGCCGTGCAACCAGCCCAGGGTCGCGCGCATCCGCGCGGTGCTGTCGTGGTCATCGCTACCGTCCACCACCGACCCGGACGACCTGAACACCTGGGGCAACCGACTGGACGCGCACGTCGAGATCAAGCCCGGCTTTGCCACCGGCAAGGCCAACATCGCCATCATTGGCGGCATTGGCATTGCCGACATCAACGTGTTTGGCAACGGCCTGACCCAGCCCGGCGCGCACTTCGCCTTCAACGGCGCGGACGCTGACCCGTATGACACGACGCGCTCGTGCGCCTTTGGCGGGCAGATTGTGATCAACGGCCTGCCATCCGTGGGCGACAAATATCGCGTGCTGGTGCGCAAGATGTCCGACCCGACCAATGAGATCGTGCTCAACAACACGATCCTGACGACCGATAGCAACGGCGTGAGCGTGTGGCGCAACCCGGTGGGTGGCTACTTCAATTACCTGGATGTGTCGCAGAACATCTTGAACACGCTGGCCTACTGGCATTCGAGCGGCGACGGCGACGAGTTGTGGGAAGTGCGGCTGGAGGTCTACAACGCGGCCAACGTCCTGTTGGACTGGACGCCTTGGTACAACGTGCAACTGGACAACACCGACCCGATTGCCCAGGTGACGATCAACGGCGGCGCGTGCAACGACTTCGCTGATGGCAGCACGCTGACGGGCACGTTCATCGCGCGCGACCTGCGCTTCGGCCACTACGTGCTGGCGGTGAAGCCAGCCAGCATCAATCCGAACAGCACAACGCCGTCGTCCGGTATTACCCAAACGCCGGTCGCGGGCAGCAACTGGACGTTGGAAACGGCTGCCAATCCGCCCGACGCAGTTGACATGGTGCCGTGCGGCTACGTGATCGAGCTGCACGTGTACGACAACACCATCGTCGGCAGCCAATCCGGCAGCCACAACTACGCCTATGACGATGTGGGCTTCTGCCTGAGTTAGAACGCAAACGTGAACGTGTATTTGTTCATCCTCGGCCTCCTCGGGGTGTGGCGGATCACCCATCTGCTGCACGCCGAGGACGGCCCTGGCGAAATCATCGTCAAGCTGCGCAAGTGGGCAGGTGACAGCGTGATCGGCCAGGCGATGGAGTGCTTCTATTGCCTGAGCCTGTGGGCCGCTGCGCCGTTCGCATTGTTGATTGGCGGAACGTGGCTGGAGCGCGCGCTGCTGTGGCCGGCGCTCTCGGCGGGCGCGATCGCGCTCGACTTGGCGCTGCAACGCCTGAAGCCGGCTGCGCTGCCCGTCGTTCGCTATGCCGAGGATGAACTGCAACCGCAATCGAAACAGGAGGGATCGCATGTGCAATTGTGGGAAATCGCGACAGACCGTGACGACAACCGAGATGGCGCCGACTGGGACGTGGCGCGAGGCGAATCATCCACGCCCGCTGTCCACGCCCAAACCCGCGCCGGCGAGGGTGCGCGGAACGATGTTTGAGTATGTTGGCCCAACCGCGCTCACGGTCTATGGCCCGCTCACCGGCGTGCGCTATCGCTTTGACCAGCCCGGCGCGCGGTTGACGGTGGACGCGCGGGACGCGACGGCTTTGGCCTCCGTGCCCAACCTAAAGCCATGTTTGCCAAATTCATAAGGCAAGCATTTCGAGCGGAACGAACGTCGTCAAGGAATCTCTCGCAAAGGCCGCCAAGGCGCTAAATCCCTTGGCGATGTTTGCGCCCTTTGCGAGAGGCCATTGGCAAAGCAAGTAAAGGCTCGGCGGCCTGAATTCACAGGCTGCCGGCAAACAGTGAGGGGAGAGACATGACTACGCAAGAAGCAACAACCAAAGAACTTGTGAACTACAACGACCTGCCGTGTTGCCCGGTGCTGGAGACGGCGCCGATCTGCGACGTGATTGACATGCGCCGCCGGTTGGTGTTCCCGACCGGCGTGCGCACGCCGCAGGGCTTGCCGGTGAAGGTGGAGGTGGTTTTTCACACCCGCTTCACCCGATGCGCCGGGCCGATGGCGCTTGGTGACATTGCCTACAGCACCACGCTGCTGCCGGGCGAGAAGGTGCGCCTGGCCACGACGGACCGGCGCAGCCGCTTCAGCTTCGACAGCGAGAGCAAGCTGAGTTATCGCAGCGAGCAGATGTCCGAGGAGCAATACCGCATGCGCGCACTGCGCGCCTTCATGTCGGACACGAACGTGGTGGATCGCGGCGAGGACAACTTCTCCGAGCAGGGCAAGTGGGACTTCCACGGCGACGCCAGCGGCAGCATTGGCTTCTTCTCGGCCAGCGCCGACACGAATGCGCGCGGCAGCCACAGCGGCAGCTCGGCCCGCGACTACATGCGCGAGCACAAGGCCCACGCCGAGATGTCGGACTCGCAATCGGTGGAGGCGACGCGCAAAGCGCATTCGGTGTCCATCGGCGAGGTGTCATCGCGTGTGCACCAGCAGGGCGAGAGCGAGGACCACTTCGAGGCGTCATCGCGCGAGTTCACCAACCCGAACCACTGCCATGCTGTCACGTTCTTGTTCTACCGGCTCAACAAGCTCGAGACGATCAAGTTTGAGTTGGTGGCCATCCAGCGGCGCGTGCTCGACCCGGTTGCGCCCGCCCCGGTGGCGGCTAACCCGTTCCGGCCGGTCGGCCAGATTGCGACCGTGCCGCAGGAGGTGCCGGCCACGAACAAGGAGCGCCTGGCCGTGCAGGAGCGCGCAGCAGTCGCCGACCAACGCCTGCAACAGCTCGGCACCGTCAACGCCAATGTGGCCGGCGCGCAGTTCAATCGCGTGGCAGTTGGGGCTGCTCTCTCACCGGCCATCCTGCGCGAGCAACTGGGCACACAGCAGCCGCTGAGCGATGACCTGCGCGCGGCCGCATTGAAAGAAGTGGACGCGCAGTTGGCCCAGCAGCGCTTGATAAACCGCGAAACGGGCGACGTGTCGAAGGAAGCGCAACTCGAGTTCGGCTACGAGCGCACCACGTCGCTGCCAACGGCCGGCGTGATCGTCAAGAGCTGCCTGGACGAGTGCGGCATCTGCGAGCCGGAGGTGGGCAAGAAGCGGCAGTTGGAACTGGAGCGCATGGAGCTGGAGAACAAACTCCTGGCGCGCAAGATTGAACTGCTCGACAAGGCTCAGGAATACCGCTGCTGCCCGGCGGGAGAGAAAGACGACGAAGACTGAGAGGCGCAAACAGCGCATCTGTGCAACACTGATTCGCGGAGACGCGGAAGAGCGAAGAGGCGGAGCGCTAACCATGCCTCCGTTTCTCTGCACCTTCGCATCTCCGCGAAAAGAAAGATTGAGATCATCAAGCCTGCGTCACAAACTGGAGAGAACGAGAGAGGAAATGACTGCTCAACACAATACACCACGCCGTGTCGCTGTTGGCCTGCTGACGGCTTTGCTCATCTCAGCAAGTGCGTTTGCGCCCGTTTATGCCGAAGGTGAGTTGCCGCCCGTGCCGTATGTGCCGGCGATGGACGAAGCCGTCGTGGCGTCGGACGGACTGGCGATGCCAGCGCAAGTGGACAAAGTGCTGACGCCCGAACTGCCGCTGGCGATCGAAGCGGCCACGATCACCGTCAACACGACCAACGACGAATTCAATACCGACGGCGACTGCTCGCTGCGTGAGGCCATCGAATCGGCCAACCAAGACAAGGCCTACAGCGGCTGTGTAGCCGGCAGCGGCGTGAACGATCAGATCATCGTGCCGGCGGGCATCTACACATTGACGCTGCCCACCAGCCTGCGCGTGACCGAGAGCGCCTTCATTCGAGGGGCCGGTGCGGGCAGCACAGTGGTGGATGCGAATAACAACAAGCCGGCATTTGTGATTGATGGCAGCATCCTGTATGTGTGCGACGCCAGTGACGGCCAGGTGCTCAAGTACAGCGCCAAGGGCACCTACGACGGCGTGTTCATCGGCGCAGGCGGCGCGCCCGGCTTGGCAAACGACATCGCGACCGGCAGCTATTCGACCAACGAGGCCTACGTCTACGTGTCCGGCTTCACCGGCGGCGTGAAGTATTTCAATCGGAATACGGGTGCGCCTGTTGGGACGCTGAGCACGGCTGGCTCGACGGGCGTGTTCGCGCCGACGAGCATCTTCCTGTTTCAAGACAACCTGTTCGCCAGCAACTACCAGCCCAACATCGCGCCCAACAAGCCGGGCATCTGGCAGTTCACCACCAGCACGGCGTCGTTCAACAGCTATCTTGCGCAGACCACGGTGCCACTGAACAGCATCGTGCGCTGGAACGGCAAGATCTACGCCACCGACCCGACGAATAATCTGGTGCTGAAATACGATGACTCCGGCACACCCGAGGGCACCTTTGCCAGCGGCAGCGGGCTCAACCGCCCGCGCGAACTAGTCTTTGGCGCGGACGCCGACATGTATGTGGCCAACGAATTGGGAGACAACGTGCTGCGCTTCGATGGGGCGACGGGCGTGTTCCAAAACGTGTTTATCGCCGCGGGCAGCGGCGGGCTGGACGCGCCGCAGAATCTGGCGTTTGGACCGGACGGCAACCTGTATGTGTTGGGCAGCAGCCCGGCCGGCAAGATCATCCGGCGTTACAATGGCACCACTGGCGCATACATTGACGACTTTGTATCGCCGGGCGAGGGGCCGCTCGGCCAGGCCTCGTGCCTAGAATGGATGGAAGACAACGGCACAGGGCCAATCGTGAATCTGTCTGACATGACGATCCAGCGCGGCTCGCCGGCAGTGTTCATCACCGAGAGTTCGAGCGGCGTGCTGGTGCGCGATGTGCTGACCAACAACAGTGGCGGCTTCGGCGGCGGCATCTCCAATGCGGGCTTCTTGCAGGTGTTCGACACCACGATCAGAGACAACGACAGCTTCAACTTCGGCGGCGCGATTCAGAACCTGGGTTCGGCTCAGATCGGCAACAGCACGCTGAGCGGCAACTTTGCGCCCAACGCTGGCGGCGCCATCTTCAACGGCACAGGCAACAACCTGACGATCTACAACACTACCATCAGCGGCAACCGCACCAACCGCGCCGGCGGCGGCATCCAGAACCAGGGCAACGCCTACATCAACAACACCACCATCACCGGCAACGCAGCTGACTCCGAGGAGAGCGCGGGCGACTACGGCGGTGGCGGCATCATCAACGTCAGTGGCAACGTGTTCATCCGCAACACCATCATCGCTGGCAACACCGACTATCCGGCCATCGCGAGCGAAGCGCCGGATTGCGAGGGCACGATCACGAGCTATCGCCACAACCTGATCGGCAACAACAAGAACTGCACCTTCGCACCTGGCGTTGGCGATCAAGTCGGCACGGCCGGCGCGCCAATCAACCCGCTCCTTGGCGCGTTGATCAACAACGGCGGCCCAACGCCGACGCACAAGCCCCTGACGAACAGTCCGGCCATAAACGCCGGTTCACCGACGTACGATGACTCCGATCCGGTGTATGCCTGCCGCGAGAAAGACCAGCGTGGCTATGACCGAGCGCTGGGTGGCCGATGCGACGTGGGGGCGTATGAAGTGGTGACGTTCACGCTGCGCATTACCGCCATCTTCAAGTAAACACAGCGGGATGAGGGTGCCCGCATGCCCTCATCCTGCCAGTGCGCTAATGCTGTGTCAATGTGCCGGCCTGTATAATGCCGCCAACGGCGAACGGGTGTTCTGGTGATTTCAGTCTCCCGTTGCCGCATTGGTGGGATTCGCCGGCCATTGGATTTTGACTTTGTCGGTGCTCCCGTATTGGATTTCACGCAAGTGAATTGTGTTTGGCAATTGATTTATGGCACGCAAGAAGGCAACGACAACAACGGATAACGCAACATCGGACTCACAAACAGCAACAACGAAGAAGACGGACAAACAGAACAGGGGCAAGACCCCAACAACGCAGACTCCTCGCAAACCCCTCGCGCGGCGAGCGCGAACATCCTCCAAATCCCAGGCAGACGCGCAGGCTCAGCATACGGATGCACCATCTGATGCGGACAACGGCATTCCCTGGCGGCGCATAGACCTGCACATTCACACGCCTGGCTCGCACGATTACGAAGAGCCGGACAAGACGTATCTCGACATCCTGCGACAGGCCGAGCGGCGCGGCTTGAGCATGATCGCCTTTACCGATCACAACACGGTGAATGGCTATCGCAACATGATGAACGAGATCGAGCACCTCGAATACCTTGAGAAGCTTGATCGCATCCGCCCCGACGAATTGGGCCGTTTGAATGAATACCGGCGGCTGCTGAAGAAGATCGTAGTGCTGCCCGGTTTCGAGTTCACCGCCACGTTTGGCTTTCACATCCTCGGCCTCTTCCCACCGGAGAAATCGCTGCGCGATATCGAGCGCGTGCTGATGGACTTGCGTGTGCCCGGCCATGTGTTGGACAAGGGCCTGACCGAGGCCGGCGCGACTAGCGACGTGTTGGCCGCATACGAGGCGATTGATGAAGCGGGTGGCCTCGCCATTGCCGCTCACGCCAACTCGTCCAACGGTGTGTCCATGCGCGGCATGAGCTTGGGCGGGCAGACGCGCATCGCCTTCACGCAGGACTCACACCTGCGCGCGATTGAGTTCACTGACTTGGAGAAGGGCCGCTATTCCAGCGCCCACCTGTTCACCGGTGTCAAGCCCGAATACCCGCGCCGCATGTTCGCTATTCAAGGTAGCGACGCGCACCGGCTGGCTGTGTCGAAGGAGAATTCCAAGCGGCTGGGCGTGGGTGAGCGCGCGACCGAAGTGCAGCTCGAAGAGGTCAGCTTTAACGCGTTGCGAGATTTATTCCTGAGCCAGGACTTTGCCCGCGTGCGACCTGCGTTCAACATCCTCGATGTGAAGGAGGAGGTTACTGCGTCGGCCCGCACGGCTGGCGCGAGCGTGACGGTCGCCTTTCATCCGTCGCTGCCCAAACGCGGCGATCGCTTTGAGGCGATAGTGCGCGATGCCTGCGCGATGGCCAACGGTCAGGGCGGGACGATTTTCGTCGGCTGCGACGCCAATCCCAACAAGAAGGCGGCCGGTGTGGCCGACGCGGCTGATGCCGCGCAGAAGCTGGCGGCTGAACTGGTGGCCCGGATCGCGCCGCCAATCAAGGTCGAGGTCAAGACTGAACGCGAGGGCAACGCTGACATCCTGAGGGTGCAGGTGCTTGGCAGCGCCGATGCGCCGCACAACTTCGACGGCGCGCACTACCTCATCCGCGATGGCGTGGAGACGCGCGCCGCCACGCGCGATGAATTGGTGGCATTGGCGCGGCGCGGGTTTGAAAAGCAGCGCGCTCACGCGCATGAACCACAGCGCCACGAGCAGCGGCAGCAGCATGGCGGTCAGCAGCAGAAGCAGTCGCAACCGCAACAGCAGCCAAGGCACCAGCAGCAACCGCATCAACCACGCCAGCAACCGCAACCGCAAGCGCAGAATCAACACAAGCCGGCTGAGCAACAGCGACAGCAACAACCCCAGCAACGCCGCCAGAACGATCAACAGCACAACCGGCAGGCGCAGCAACAAAAGCAAAAACCGGCGAATCTGCCTCCCACGCCAGAGCCATCGCCAACTGCGGTCGAGTTGCCCGTGACGCCAAGTGAGACGGTGCAAGAGTCAACTGCGTCTACTCCGATTCCCACGAACGTACAAGGCAGCCAGAACGCTCAGAACGGCAAGCGCGGCGATCAACCCGCACAAGTGCAGGGCATGCCGCGCACCGGTGTGCAGGTGATGGACATGGAGGAGCGCAACGGCGTGGTGTATTTCACTGTGCGTGACCTGCGCAACAACTCCACCATCCGCAACGTGACGATGAAGAGCGCGCGTGACCTGTGGCACTATGCCATCACCCAGTTCGCCGATTACCCGAACGGGCCTGAGGAGATTGACTGGCGCGGCGACCGCTCCGTGCTGACGCGCGAAATGCGCGCCGGCAAGATGCGCAGCGACCTGGCCATGCGCGATGCCAACGGCCGTGTGACCGTGTTCTATGGCGCGACGGACGACGGCCTCGACACGCAGTGGAAGGACTTGATCGCTGAGTTTACAGCGGCGCACGCGACCGCTCAGCCCGAGCCGGATGCTGAAGCTGCTGTGGATGCGCCGGTAGGCGAGTAGCGAGTAGCGAGTAACGTAGTGAAGCTCACAGGTTGGCCCCAGAAATCTTTACGGGCCAACCTGTGAGGTTTTGTGCAACCTCGTTAGCTCATCTTCAACCGCTTGGCGCTGATCACGCCGGTGTTCAAGCCAATCAGATTTTGACCGCCCTTGAAGCGGGCGTGTTCGAGCTTGACGCAGCGATCCATCACCACGTCCAAGCCGGCATCAAGCGCGCGTTGTGCAGCCGCCTCGTTGATTACGCCGAGTTGCATCCACGCGACCTTCGCGTCAATCGCGATGGCGTCCTCGACGATGGGCGGCACGTCCTTTGAGTTGCGAAAGATGTCCACGATCTCGATCTCGTGTTCTTTCGCTGCCTCCTTGAGTGAGGGATAGCACACGCGGCCGAGAATCTGCGATTCACGCGGGTTGACCGGGATGATGTCGTAGCCCTCCGACAGCATGTAGATGGCGGCGAAGTGGCTAGGGCGATATGGGTTGCTGCTGAGCCCAACCATCGCGATGTGTTTGTATTTGTTCAACAGGCCGAAGGCTTCGGCCGGGGTTTGGATTAGCTTTGCCATGTGCTCACGATAAGACCCAAGGGTTTCACCTGCGGACAGGAATCTCGCACGCGATAGGGTTGGCGTGGCCGTTCGACGCGAATAGCCTTTCGCGTGGGGCTTCGGTTTGCGATTTTGCCAGCGCCTGATCGAGATCGGCCAGCAAATCCTCGATGTCCTCCAACCCAATCGAGAGCCGGATCATGTCCGGCGTGATGCCACCGGCGGCCTGCTCCTCCTCGCTCAATTGGGCATGGGTGGTGCTGGCTGGGTGAATCACCAGCGACTTGGCGTCGCCAATGTTGGCCAGATGGCTGAACAGTTCGAGTGACTCGATGAACGTGCGCGCGGCGTCAAAGCCACCCTGGATGCCAAACGTGAACACGGCACCCGCGCCCTTCGGCACATATTTTTGCGCCAGCGCGTGCTGCGGGCTGCCCGGCAGCGATGGGTAGTTCACCCACGCCACGGCCGGGTGCTTGGCCAGGTGCTCGGCCACGGCTTTGGCGTTCTTCACATGCTCGCGCATGCGCAGGCCCAACGTCTCCAGCCCCTGCAGGAACAAGAATGAATTGAACGGGCTGAGCGCCGGCCCCATGTCGCGCAATGACTCGACGCGCGCCTTCATGATGAAGGCGAAATCGCCAAACGTCTCCCAGAAGCGCACACCGTGGTAGCCCTTGCTCGGCTCGGTCAGGCCGGGGAACTTGCCGTTACCCCAGTCGAACTTGCCGCCGTCCACGATCACGCCGCCGATGCTGGTGCCGTGCCCGCCGATGAACTTGGTCGCGCTGTGCACCACGATGTCCGCGCCGTGCTCGATCGGCCGGCACAGATAGGGCGTGGCGAAGGTGTTGTCCACCATCAGCGGCAGGCCGTGCGCGTGCGCGATCTTGGCCACGGCTTTGATATCCAGCACGTTGATGAGCGGGTTGCCGATGGTTTCACCATACAGCACCCTGGTGCGCGGGGTGATGGCCTTGCGGAAGTTGTCCGGGTCGCTGGGGTCAACAAACGTGGTGTTGATGCCCATCTTGCGCAGGCTGATGTCGAACTGGGTATACGTGCCGCCGTAGAGCGTGTTGGCCGCCACAATCTCGTCGCCCTGTTCGAGCAAGGTGAATAGCGCGATGAACTGCGCGGCCTGCCCGCTGCCTGTTGCCAACGCACCGCGCCCACCCTCCAGCGCCGCCACGCGCTCCTCGAACGCAGCCGTGGTCGGGTTCATGATGCGGGTGTAGATGTTGCCAAAGCGTTGCAAGGCAAACAGCGTGGCCGCGTGGTCGGTGTCATCGAACACGTAGCTAGTGGTCTGGTAGATCGGCATGGCCCGCGCGCCGGTGGCCGGGTCGGGCCGTTGGCCGGCGTGCAGGGCCATGGTGTTGAAGCCGTAGGTGTGATCGGTCATCTTCTTGAACTACTTTTGCGTGCGACTAAAGTCGGATTCTGTGTAATCATCACACCGCAGTATGTGTGTCGTGATGTAACCACTTCGCTCGTCAGTATACTTGTCGGCGCGAGGTCATTTCGCACGCATCGCCCGCACGCATCGCCCGCACGCATCGCCCGCACGGAGGCAATCATGATAAAGGTCATATGGAATCACGAGGATGCACTGGTATTGGATAGCCTGCGACGCATGCTATCCAGCGAGCCGGATATAGAAATTGCTGCTGAAACGAACACCATAGCGGACATGTTGACACAAGTTGAAACGCATCAACCAGACGTGATCATTTTGGACGCTGTGCTGCCTGACGGCGACATCCTTGAGGTGATTCAGCGGTTAGAAGCGTTGTCATCATCACCAAAGCTCCTGATCCTGAGCACCCTAAGCGACGCGTTGAAGATTGGCGAGATATTGATGGTGGGCGTGTTGGGCTTTTGCTCACGCTGCGACGACCCAACGCTGATTCCGGCTGCGGTGCGGGCCATCGCGGCTGGATTGCCATGCACCAGCCCAACGGTGCGGCGAAGGTTGCTTGCCCTTGCGCTTACTGTTGACGCGATGAGGGCTGAAACTACTGAAGTGGTTTTCACTCGGCAAGAGCAGCGGGTGTTGCAGTTATTCGCGCAAGGTTTCGGCGTGCTACAAACTGCAAGCATTATGGGGCTAGTAGAACGCACGGTTCGGCACTACATGGACAAAATTCGTGCCAAAACGGGGCTGAACTCGCGTGAGGAAATTATTGTTTACGCCGTTAAGCAAGGTTATGGCAGAAAAGGCGATCTCTGAAGCGTATAACCGGAGTTGGCAGGTATAAGTTTCCGGAAACGACAGTTGCAAGTAGCTAGCTTCTTTCTTATCGTATGTTCACGAATTCAAATGTTGTGCCGAGCGTGTTTTATATGAAATCGTGCTTCGGAGTTCTAAGGGGCTAACCGTGAATATAGAAGAAGTAACGTTATTCACCTTATCATTCATCAGTCGTATTCTTGTGGGCGGTGTATTTGTAGTTGCAGCTATTGCCAAATTGACCAGACCGGTCAAAGAGTTTCAGTTGGCAATTCTTGGGTATCGCTTAATTCCTGAACGTTTAGCAACATTGCTGGCACGGTATTTGCCACCAATAGAATTGTTGGTTGGCTTGTGCTTAATAACAGGCTTATTCATTCAATTCGCGTCAATTGTCTCGATATGTTTGCTATTGACATTTACTACTGCCTTGATCCTTGCGCTCAGAAGTGGCAAACATGTTGATTGTGGTTGCATTGGATCGGTTCGTATAGAAAAAGTTCAGCAGCGTTTAGTATGGCGGAATGCCATTCTTATGCTGATAAGCGGTTGGTTAATGTTTACAACATGACCAGCGTTGCAAGCAACCTGCAAAGGAGAAAAATGGTATGAACCGCGACATGACTAGACGGAACTTGTTGCGTGCACTTGCAGTAGTAGGCACCGGGATCGCAACTCGCGTTGCCGCATTCGTTCCGGAGGTTAATGCTAATGGAATGAAGAAAAGCGATTCGGTTAGAAGTTACGTGAGTGGTACGCCACCAAGTTTGGAACTTCTAAAATCCCTAGCGCAAGATAGCTTCTTGAACAAAGCGCTTGCTGACTACTCCAATCAAGGAGTCAACTTTGATCTGAATCGGTTGCTTGTTCAATCGCGCAGAAATGATTTGCAAGGACGAAAGCTTTTAGGGCTTACCTTGCCTTCAGCAGAGATTAATGCGGCCTCTAATTTTCAAGAGGCGTTGACCCGAAAGACCTCGTTTACTGGTTTGTCACTTACTCTTAATGAAGAAACACAGCAGGTTGAGTTGATATACTCCTTCTGGAGCAATACCACTGCCAGAACTATGAATGTGGGACATGCTTTGAAGGGCACGTTGATGAACGGTGTAGAGCAGAATAACTATTCGGTTGATTTGTCTTTACTGGATGAAACAACTGAAGGTGTAGTGGTTCATAACCTTGGGCAAGAACAGCTCACCTTCCGGCGAGATGTTGAATCTGGGTTTGGCGAACTTGAAAGTAAGGGTTCATCTCATATAAATGGCAAACAACCTGCAAGGGGAGTTGAAACAGCAAGTTGCTATCGGTACAATCCTCAGTCATGGCAATGTTGCTTTAGCGTGACCGGTCAGCAATGGTGCACTACATGCCAGTGGGGACAAAATTACCCGCCCGGCTGCCATGATTACTACGTAGATTGTTGGGGTTATTGGATTCAAACATGCTACAACTGGAGTTGTCCACCTCCAACACTTGTTTGCGATAGTGGTTGGCAAACTTCATATTGCAATTCTTGTTAGAGTTGCAAGGGCTCAGCTCAATCGTCGATGTATTCGCTCTTATTAGGCATATCTTTCTAAATGGAGTTCTTCAAACTGCATATTTAGAGAATGTGTCTCGCTTCTCCTGAAGGCGTACGCGGATACTACAATCCTACAGTGGTTTAACCTAAAAACCCTGCGCTCAGATGTAGAGGAAAGGCTATGAGTATTAAAAGAGGGTTGCGCTTTGTTCTGGGTGGAACAATTGCTTTGGTATTGGGAATTATTGCCACGGCAGTTGCCATTCAAGCCCAAGACGGAAATAACTCAGGGGAGATTCTTTTTACTACTACTCCATTTCCTACACCTTATCCATTTGCTCCGATTTATTCTGGAGACGATGTATCGCTTGAGACATTGCATGATGAGGGCGTTAACGTTGTTCAACCCAGAGATTTACTTGGCAATTTCACGCTTACGCGTGTTGCCAGATACCCTCATAATGCAATACTGAGCGATTACCGAAACAAATCGGGACAGATAATTATTATTCGTCAGCAACCACAGATGAATTACATTATTCAGGCGGATAGTGTCATTCAAGAAACCTTCATTCGTGGACGCAAAATCGTTGTCTACGACCCGGGCGGTGCAGGGACGATTAATGACCGGATGCTGGCTGTAATGCATACTAGCGATCACCTTTTCACGATCAGCGGCAAAAACTTGAGCAAAGACGACTTACTAAAAGTTGCTGAAGCATTGCTGATTAAGTAACGTCGCCGTAGCATTGCAAAGCCAGCTAATCGCCGATGACCCGCTTGATATCGGCAATAATGTCGCTCTTGTCCCCGTAAGCAGCAGCAATTCATTACTCGATTTTCGGCATACAGACAACCTGTTTCCTACATGCGAATACCATCGGCAGCTATATCCTAGGAAACGGATTCCGCTCGAACCCGCGTTGATGCCAAAGGCCGCATCTAGCTTGACTACTTACTCAGCCGTCAAGTTCCGGCCAGCAGCGCGAAGGCATTTGCGCAACTGCGTCTCATCTCGTGCGCTGAATCAGACGCCCGAAGGCACTTGCCCTCACGTGCTTCTCAAGTTTGGTTGGCGGAATGTAGATTAACCTTTCAATTCGATCCCAGGGCAGGCGATCAGGGTGATAAAGGTGCCACGGCGATGATGTATGCCTGACTTGTGAGTGCACCCGTCATGTTCACAACCAGCAGATAACTCTCGCCCGGCACCATTCCATCGAGGGTCGTTTGGAACGTGGGCGATGTGATTGTTGATTCTTGAACGAGGTTGACTGATATTGTGCCGGCCGTCGCACAGCGGTCATCCACGATGCGATACAGCGCCAGCTTCCCCGTTGATGCATAGCCCGTGATGGTCACCTGATACTGCGACGCAGCCGCGAAGCGATAGATGTTGAATGGGTCATCCGCTGCCTGAGTGACCGACACGGGCGGCGTAATTGGATAGGCTGTGCACGCGGTGTGGTTGTCCAGGTCAGGCGTCGCCTCATTTGCAATCACCGGTGCATACAACTTCGACGGCGTGAATTGCGTTGGGCGAGGGCCAAGCTCGACATCGGCCGCACCGGCGATGCTGCCAACAGCAGCGACGACTGCGCCTGGATACACACCCGGCGCATCTCCTGCCCGCACCAGGGCGGTGAACGGTCCGGTGGATTCGATGCCGCCTAACCCAGGCGACACACTCCACGACACGAACAAGTCTTGAATGGTGTTGCCGGCCGCGTCCTTGCCGGTGGCGGTGAAGAGTTGTGTGGCACCCACGGCCATGGTGTGTGGCGATGGCGCAAGGGAAATTGAACTGAGTGCGGCCGGAGTGCTGGTTGGCATCGGTGTGGATTCGGGCGTGGACGTGAGACTAACAGTCGCGGTCGCGGTTGGCGTCACCGTCGGTGTGTTTGTCGGCGTGGTCGTTGCTGTCGGTGTTGGCACGCTGGTGTAGGTGACAACCACAAATAGATGGTCTGTCTTCGTTTTCTTGCCCCTGGGATCGTTGTTGCGCGCCACAAACTTGAGGTCATTGACCAGTGCTGCGGTGCTCAAGAAGGGCGTCACGTTCCATTCCACCCGCGCCTCGGCGCCTTTGCCGCGCAGAATGGGCGGCGACTGACCGATCAGCGCAATTGGGTTGCGCAAGTCACCGATGCCAACCTCCCAACGCAAGGCCCCGTTGCCGAAGTCGTTCTCCTCGTGATGTTCGATCATCACCCTGACGGACTGGATGACGACACCGGCCGGTAGCGGACTGGTGAATTGAAACGCGGTGAAGTGTTCAGCGTCGGTTTCCCATCGTTCGTCGTCGCTGGACTGCACCGTATACACCTTGCCGTCTTGAGACAGCCGCTTGCCCAGCTTGGTGTCGTAGCCGTCGGTGACGGACAGCGTGGCCGTCTGCACGCCAGATTGAGCCTGAACGCGCACAAGGGGCTGCAACGGTTGCCCGATTGTTAGAGCGATGCAGATCAATGCTGCTGCGACGAGGGTCAACGCACGTATGACTTGTCTTGTTCCCCTCGGACGTGTGCCGCTCATGAGGCTCAATGCTACCGCCAGCCAGCATTGCGGCTGTCCTGGGTCCTGGGGTGCATTCGCCCGACTTCAAACTGCGGTAATTTGTAGAAGTGTTTCCATCACCATTTACCCAGTCGGGAACGGATTTCGCTCGAACCCGCGCTGATGCCAGTATGGATAAATCTTCGGCACGGCGCTGGCCGCATCAAGCTTCGCCACCTGTTCAGCGGTCAAGTTCCAACCGACTGCGCCGAGATTGGCCTTGAATTGCGCTTCATCCCGCGCGCCGAAGATGACGGTGCATACCGTCGGCCGTTGCAACAACCAGTTCAGCGCGATCTGCGAATGGGTCTTGCCCGTCTCGGCCGCAATCTCGTCCATCGCCTCGACCGTGCGATACAGCGCCTCTTCGTTGCCCGATTGAGCCGTCTCTGCGAAGACGCTGCTGCGGCTGCCCTGCGGCGGCGGTTGGCCTCGGCGGATCTTGCCAGTCAGGCGGCCGCCGGCCAGCGGGCTCCACACCATCGTCCCCACTTTCTGGTCAATCGCCAGCGGCATCAGCTCCCATTCGTATTCGCGCCCGGCCAGCGAGTAATACGCCTGATGCGCTGATGTCAGGACACATTTGCAGCCGGGAGTGCGAAATCGAGTTTGATGCGGGGATCGAGGAAGGCCAATAACGAAGCATCTTGCTCAAGGAGCTTGACCACAGCGTTGACCAGACTCAACTCGCA
>Ga0224722_1000144_pt1 | contig 40774 bp, 32 predicted proteins | sample Balambano_FR1_Me_FD_161646 | JGI IMG/M metagenome (GOLD analysis project Ga0224722, IMG submission 161646) | Freshwater sediment microbial communities from Lake Towuti, South Sulawesi, Indonesia - Balambano_FR1_MetaG | ecosystem: Environmental > Aquatic > Freshwater > Lake > Sediment | place...
GGCCCTAGGACTTGTTCTTCTTGCGCTTCTTCTTGCCGTGCTTGCTCGCATCCGCCTCAATGCGCGGCAGCGTCACGCCAATCTGCCCCTGGTATTTGCCCTTCTTGTCTTTGTAACTCGTTTCGCACAGGCCATCGCCCGCCAGGAACAACAACTGCGCGATACCCTCGTTGGCATACACCTTGGCCGGCAGCGGCGTGGTGTTGCTGATTTCGAGCGTGAGGTAGCCCTCCCACTCCGGCTCCAGCGGGGTGACGTTGACGATCAGGCCACAACGGGCGTAGGTGCTCTTGCCCACGCACACCACCAGCACATCGCGCGGGATGCGAAAGTATTCGACCGTGCGGCTGAGCGCGAACGAGTTGGGCGGGATGATGCACACGTCGGTCGTCACGTCTATGAACGAGTGCGGCACGAAGTTCTTTGGGTCCACCACGGCGCTGTTGACGTTGGTAAAGACCTTGAACTCGTTGCTCACGCGGATGTCGTAGCCGTAGCTCGACACGCCATAGCTGATGACGCCGTTGCGCACCGAGCCTTCGACAAACGGCTCGATCATCTTGTAGTCGTTCGCCATGCGGCGGATCCAGTGGTCAGGTTTGATGCCCATCTTGTGATTTTGGATTTTCGATTGCGGATTGCACGCGCAGGCAATCCAAAATCGAAAATACCTACATTCGCTCCGGCGCGGTCATGCCCATCAGCTTGAGCGCCTTGGCCAGCGTGAGGCGAGCGGCGCGGGCAAGTTGCAAGCGCGCGTGCGCCACGGCCGGCGGGCTGCCTTTGATGCGACAGTCCTCGTAGAATTTGCTGAATGCTTGCGTGACCTCGCGCGCATACGTCGTGTAATGGTGCGGCTGAAGCGAGGTCGCGACCAACTCCACCACCTCGGGTAATTGCAACAGCTTCCCTATCAGCGCCAACTCGGACGGATGCTCATAGGCCAGTGGTGCACGCTCATCCACCGGCCAGCCCTCTTCTTTCGCCTTTGCTTCGATGGAGCAGATGCGTGCATGCCCATACTGGACGTAATACACCGGGTTCTTGTCGTTCTGCTCGCGCAGTAGATCGAGATCGAAGGCAAACTTGGTGTCCACACTGCGCGAGAGCATGATGTAGCGAAACGCATCCGGCCCAGTCTCGTCCACGATGTCGTCAATCAGCAGCGCGTTGCCCTTGCGCTTGCCCATGCGCACTTCCTTGCCGCCGCTCAAAAACGTGATGAACCGATACACGATAATCTTTATCGCGTCCGTCGGAATTCCCAACGCCTTCGCTGCCGCATACACGCGCGGCACATCGGCCTGGTGATCCTCGCCCCACACATACACCGCCGGGCTAAAGCCGCGGATCATCACTTTGTCCCACGCATACGGCAGGTCGCTGGCCAGGTAGGTCGGGCGTTCGTCCGGGTCGGCAATCACGTGAGCAGATCGAATGATCACGGCCTGAATCGGCTTTGGCTTGCCCTTGTCGGCTTTGTCTTCTTCCGTGTCTTCGTCGTCGTTCCCTTCAGCCGCATATTCCTCAGCCGTGCGCTTGCGGCCCTGGCCGGCGCGGATGGGCGAGCCGTCCTCGCTGAACCACTGCGCGCCGTCATGCTCGATGATGAGTCCCTTCTCGCTCAGCTCCTCCAGCATCTCACTGGCCAGGCCGCTCGTCCACAAGCTCTCCTCGCTCATGAAGTTGTCGAAGCGAATGTTCATTCGCAGCAGCGTTTTGGCGATATTCGCCATGACCACATCAATGCCCAGCCGGCCCAACTCGCGCACCGCATCACCCTTGGGCATCTTGAGGAAGCGGTCGCCCTCTCGCGCGGCGATGATCTGCCCGACCTCCTGCACGTCCTCACCCTGGTAGCCACGCTCGGGCAGCGGCTCGTCCACGCCCAATGCCTGGGCATAGCGCGCATACACGCTCGCGCCAAACACGCGCACCTGCGTGCCGGCGTCGTTCACATACCACTCGCGGTGCGTCTGATAGCCGGCCGCGTCGAGCGTGTTGGCCAGCGTGTCGCCGACGACGACGTTGCGGCCAGTGCCGATGGTGGCGTAGCCGGTGGGGTTGGCGCTGCCAAATTCCACTTGCGCCTTGTGGCCCTGGCCAAGGTTGATATTGCCCCAGGCATCGCCGAGGCTGTTGATCACCTCGACTTCGTGCGCCAAGAATGCAGGCGTGAGGCGGAAGTTGATGAAGCCAGCGGCGAGCGCGATGGAAAAGGTGTCGGCAGTGTCAATAGTGTCGCTGGTGTCGGACACCAACGACACTGCCGACACCTTTGACACGTTGAGTCGTTTTGCGATGACTTCGGCAATCTTGGGCGGCGGCATCTTGGCGACGCGCGCCAGTTGCATGGCCACGCTTGTGGCGTAGTCGCCCATCTCCGGCTGGCGCGGATGCTCGACCGCGATGACTGGAGGTTCAAACTGAGGCAACTCACCCGCGGCCTGCGCGTCGGTGATGGCTTGGGCGATGAGCGCGTTGAGGTGATCTCGGATCATGATGTGCTGCTGCCAAATCCTGGGCGCGTATTCTAGCTTTTTGTTGTTTACTCCCGCCCATGACGAGCACTTCATTCGACTACAAACGCATGTTCGATCTCACTGGCCGCGTCGCGCTGGTGGTGGGCGCAGGCAGCGGCATCGGCGAGGCGTCGGCGCACGGCCTGGCCGCGCATAACGCCAACGTCATTTGCGCCGATGTCAACCTTGCCAACGCTGAACGTGTGGCGAACGACATTCGCACCGCCGGCGGCCAAGCCCACGCCATCGAGATGGATATGCGCAGCGCAGATGGCATCGCTTCATCACTCCGGGATGTGGTTGCAATTGATGTGCTCGTGAGCACACCCAGCATCAACGTGCGCAAGCCGCTGCTCGACATCAGCGACGACGAGTTCGACCGCGTGATCGCGTTGAATCTCAAGGGCACGTTCATGTTGATGCGGCATGTGGCCCGCGGCATGGCCGAGCGCGGGCGTGGCAGCATCATCGTCTTCAGCAGCATCCGCAACGAGGTGGTCGAGCCAGGCCAGGGCGTGTATGCCGCCACCAAGGCCGGCGTGCGGCAGATGTGCCGGGCGCTGGCGTCCGAATTGGGGACCAAAGGCGTGCGCGTAAACGTGATCGCGCCCGGCGTGGTCGAGACGCCGCTGACCGCGCAAATCCGCAACGACCAAACGTGGTACGACGCATACGCGAAGAAGGGCGCGCTGGGGCGCTGGGCGCAGCCGCACGAGATGGCCGGCATGGTGGTCTACCTCGCCTCCGATGCCAGCAGCTACGCCACGGGCGGGCTGTTCTACGTGGATGGCGGCTGGACCGCCCAGGATGGCCGCTTCATGCCGCCGCTGTGATACCGAGCGTCATGTGCATTTGTGTCAAGTGTCACGTCCTACTGCGGCAGACACCTGGCACATGACACTTGAAACTTGACACATGATTTCTTCAACAGAACAGCGCGCCCTCGACCTGATTGACGACGACGAACTGATCGGCTGGGTGCAAGCGCTGACGCGCATCCCCAGCGTGTGGAAGCCCGACGAAGGCGTGGGCGAAGAAGCCGCAGCGCGATGGGTGGAAGCGCGCTGCCATGAGATCGGCCTGGAGACGCACTTCGAATTTGTTGCGGCGGGTAGACCAAATGTCATTGCCGCCTTCTCTCGTCAATCCGAATTTACGATTGACGATTTACGATTGAAGGAAGACACGCCAAATCGAAAATCGTCAATCGAAAATCGTAAATTGCTGATGTTCGAGGGCCACACCGATGTCGTCACCGAGGGTGACCCGGCGCAGTGGGCCGACCCACCCTTCAGCGCGACGATCCGCGATGGCCGCATCTATGGCCGCGGGGCCAACGACATGAAGGCCGGCCTGTGCTGCGCGCTGATGGCGATCAAGGCGATCAAGAGCAGCGGCGCGCGCCTGAATGGCGACATTCTGCTCGGCGCAGTGTGCGACGAAGAGGGCAGCATGCTCGGCATCAAGCACTTCGTCGAGCGCGGCTGGGCCGACCGCGTGACGGCTGCCATCATCTGCGAGCCGGAAGAGAATCACTTGTGCATCGAGCAGAAGGGCGTGATGTGGCTGCGCTGCGTCATCCGCGGGGTGATGAGCCACGGCGCCATGCCGCTGACCGGTGTCAATGCCATGTATCCGCTGGCGCGCTTCCTGGCGCAGGTGCAGGCTTTGGAAGAACGCGAGATCGTTCGCCATCGCTCCCCTCTCCCGTCTGGCGGGAGAGGGGCGGGGGGTGAGGGCTTCCTCGGCCAACCCAGCATCACGCCAACGATTGTGCGCTCGCCTGCGCGCGGCGAAGGCGAGCCGCAGAACAACGTCATGCCCGGCGCGGCCGAATGCGTGCTCGACGTGCGCCTGATCCCCGGCCAAGACCCGCATGACATTGCCCGGCGCATTGAGCACATGCTTGCGGCATCTGTCGCAGTTGATGATCGGCTGCGCTACGCGTTCGAGGTGATCGAAGTGCGCCACCCCACGCGCACGGATCGCAATCACGACGCGGTGCAATCGCTCGCCTCAGCCTTCACCGACTTGACCGGCAAATCACCGATCTATGGCGGCGTGCCTGGCAGCACCGATGGCACGATTCTCAACGCCCGCAAGGGCATCCCCATCGTCACCTGCGGCCCCGGCGATATTCACATCCCGCATCACGTGGACGAATGGGTGAGCATTGACGAGATCAAGCTGGCCGCAAGGATGTATGTGTTGGCGGCGATGAGATATTTGAAATAGTGTCGGTGGTGTCATTGGTGTCGCTCGTGTCATGACACCACCGACACCAGCGACACGAACGACACAAACGACCCACGCAACCTCATGAACGAGACGCTTACCGCCATCCCCGGCCTCACCGTCGGCCATTGGACGAATCTGGATTGCGGCACGGGCTGCACCGTGGTGCTGTGTCCGGACGGCGCGGTGGCCGGCGTGGATATCCGCGGCGGCGCGCCGGGCACGCGCGAGACATCGCTGCTCGACCCGGCCTGCGTGATTGACAAGGTGCACGCCGTGCTCATCGGCGGCGGCAGCGCATACGGCCTGAGCGCAGCCGACGGCGTGATGCGCTGGCTGGAGGAGCGCGGCAACGGCTTCGACGTCGGCGTGGCCAAAGTGCCCATCGTGCCGGCGGCGATTTTGTTTGACCTGCCGGTGGCGCGGGCCGATGTGCGGCCAGACGCGGCGGCAGGCTATGCCGCGTGCGAGGCGGCCAGCAATGCGCCAGTGGCGCAGGGCAATGTGGGCGCGGGCACGGGCGCGAGTTGCGGCAAGGCCCTCGGCTTCAAGCAAGCCACCAAGGGCGGCCTCGGCTCGGCCGCGCTGCGATTGGACAGCGGCGTGATCGTGGCGGCGCTGGTTGCAGTGAATGCCTTTGGCGACGTGCGTGACCCGAGCACGGGCAGAATCATCGCCGGCGCGCGGCGCAAAGACGGCGCAGGCTTTGCCGACGCGATGGCGCATCTGGCCGCCGAAGATGGCCGCACGATTGCGCAATTAGCCGAACAGCAGTTGGGCCAAAACACCACGCTGGCCATCGTGGCGACCAACGCCGCGCTGACAAAGAATCACGCGACCAAGGTGGCGCAGATGGCGCACAACGGCCTGGCTCGTGTCATTCGCCCCATTCACACCATGCTGGACGGCGACACAATCTTCGCGCTGTCGCTGGGCGAGGCGCGCGCCGACATCAGTTTGCTGGGTGAATTGGCGGCGGAAGCGGTGAGCCAGGCAGTCATCAATGCTGTGCTGGCTGCCGAGCCGTTAGGCGGGCTGCCGTGTGCGCGGGATTTTCTCGGGTAGGGGCGACCGAGTCGGTCGCCCCTACGCTGTGCGCGACTTGAGCGCGGCCTCGACTGCGACCATGACCAACGGGATGATGATGGCGCAGCCGACCAACTCGATAATCGCCTGGGGAATGACCGCCGGGATGATCGAGGCGGGCACTTGACCAAGGATGATGGCCAAGCCGACGGCGACGACCGTGTTCGTAATTGCGCCAGCCGCACCGGCCGCAGCCCCGGCGACGATGGTGTTGGTCGTGTTGCCGGGCGTCTGCTTGAGGGCGCGATAGACCGCCCAAGCGACCAGCGCCAGCGCCAGGCGCGGCACGATCAGCGTGATCGGCCCGAACGACGTGGTAGCCGGCAGGATCAGATACAGCACGCCCATCACCAACCCGGCGAACAGGCCGACGATAGGCCCACCGATGAGCGCACCCAAGATCACCGGGATGAGCAGCGTCGTCATCGCGCCACTCAGGTTGGGCATGGGGATGGAGCCGATGCCGACAACTTGCAGCGCGATCACCATCGCGCCGAAGATGGCGGCCAGCACCAGCGTGCGTGTGTTGACGGACCAGGGACTGGAAGCAGTCGAAGTCATGTGAGCGTCTCCTTTTTATGCTTAGATTCGCGAATATGTTCTGCTTGATTGTGGCGAAGTCCCAGGGATTCCTCGCCGATTCGCGGTTCGGAATGACAATGTGAACGTTGCCACGCGCCTTACAATCGCCACACCCACCGTCTCGTGAGCATAGACATCACCGATCTCCGCTACACCTATCCCAATCGCGATGTCCCGGCGCTGCGCGATGTGTCGCTGACTTTCCGCGCGGGCGACGTGGCGCTCATCGCGGGCAAGAGCGGCAGCGGCAAGACCACGCTCATCCGCTGCATCAATGGCTTGATCCCGCGCAGTTATCAACAAGGAACACTGTCGGGGCAGATTCGATACTCGGGCGAGTCTACAAGCGCCCTGTCGCTGGCACAAATCGCGCGGCACATCGGCACGGTCATGCAAGACCCCGACAAACAGATCGTCGCGACGCGCGCCTTCAACGAGATCGCCTTCGGGCCGGAGAACCTCGGCCTGCCGCGTGATGAGATCGTCGCCCGCGTGCACAGCGCGGCCAAGCAGATGCGCGTGGATCACCTGCTTGAGCGTGAGACGCACACCCTGAGCGGCGGCGAGCAGCAGCGCATGGTCATCGCCGCGGTGCTGGCCATGCAGCCGCAGGCCCTGTTGCTAGACGAGCCGTTGGCCTCGCTCGATCCGCCCTCGGCCCGCGAGGCGCTGGCCCACTTTCGTCGTCTGGCCGACGAGGGCATAACCATCGTCATGGTCGAGCATCGCGTGCGCGACGCGCTGCGGATTGAGCCAGAGCAGTGCGTCGTGCTTGCTGATGGGGCGATCGCCTTTCAGGGTGACGCCGCTGCCTATCGCACATGGCTCGACGACAGGCGACAGATCGACAATGAACGGCCAATCGCCAATCGCCAATGGATGGCCCTCCGAGGGGCCACGCCAATCGCCAATCTCTTGCTGTCCTTCCACGACGCGCACTTTACCTACCCCAGCTCGCCTCATCCGCAACTGAATGGCGTCTCGCTCAATGTGCATGCCGGCGATGTGATTGCCTTGATCGGCCCGAACGGCGCGGGCAAGAGTACGCTGTGCAAGCTGGCCATCGGCATCAACCGGCCGAGCGCGGGCGGGGTGAGGCTGGGCGAACGCGATGCGAAGGACATGACCGTGGCGCAGATCGTGCGCGAGGTCGGCTATGTGTTTCAGAACCCGGCGGCGATGCTGTTCGCCAACACGCTGCGCGACGAATTGAGCTTTGGCCCGCGCAACACCGGCATGAGCGTCGCGGAGAGCGAGCGCAACATCGCGCAAGCGATGGCCATCGTCGGGTTGGAGGACATCCCGCTCGATCGCTCGCCGTTTGGCCTGAGCTTCGGCCAGCAGAAGCGCGTCGCGGTCGCCAGCGTGTTGACCATGCAGCCCAAGGTGCTGATCCTCGACGAGCCGACGGCGGGGCTGGACGACGGCACGGCCGAGGATTTGCTCACCCGGCTGCTGAACTCAGACGGCGCACCGCAGGCCGTCATCATGGTCACCCACGACCTAGCGTTGGCGCGGCACTTCGCCAACCGGGTCGTGCTCATGCGCGAGGGCGCAATCGTGGCCGATGGCGCGCCGCAGGATGTGCTGGAGAATGGCGATGTCATGACACGCGGAGGGCTGGCATGACCTTGCAATCCTTCGACCCACGCGCGCGGCTGATCTTTTACGCCTGCTTCACCACGGCGGTGCTGGTCGCCGCAGACCTGCGCGCCCTGGCCGGGCTGGCGCTGTTCGCCATCGCCGTGTTGATCTTTGCGCGCGTGGCGTGGGAGCGCATCAAGGGCGTGTGGGTGGGCGTGGTGGTGTTCATCGCGTTGATCACGATCATCAACTTGCTGTTTCGCACGCCACTGGAGGCGGTGCAGCAGGCGCTGCGTGCTGTGGCGATGGCCGCCATCTCGCTTGCGATCATCTACACCTTCGACCCGGCGGTGTTGGGCGTGGCCTTTCGGCGCATGGGGTTCCCCGACAAGTTCGCGTTCCTGCTCGACCTGACGGCGCGCTTCGTGCCCACGCTGGCGCGCGACTTCCGCGTCACCATTGACGCACAGAAGGCGCGCGGCTACGAGTTGGAGTTGCGCGAGCGCAGCTTGAAGGGTTATCTCACCGTTGGCCGGCGGTTCGTGCCGTTGATCGTGCCGGTGGTGGTGCGGGCCGTGCTGGATGCCGAGGATCGCGCCAACGCGATGGAGCTGCGCGCCTTCGGCACCGGGCCGCGCACGTGGTTGCAGGAGTTGAGGTTTCAGGGGCGCGACTATGCACTCATCGCGTTTTCGTTTGCGTTGTTGGCCGGGATCATCGCGTTGCGCATATGGATGGGTTGAGCATTCAACACATCAAAATCCCCTGCCGCGTGCGCTCCAGGTCTTCGGGGTTGGCCAGCAGGGTGACGAGATCATCGGCTTCGATCACCGTGCCGCCCGTTGGGATGAAGTGTTCGCCGCCGCGCTCGATCAACACCACCAACACGCGCTCGGGCAGATGCAGGTCAACGATTTGCTTGCCCACCGCGGGCGATGCCGGTGTAATGCGCAGGTTCACCGTGTCGGCTTTCAGCCGTTCATCCACCGCGATCAGCGCCGGTTCTTTCTTCACCGGTTCGATATTCAGCCCAAGCCGCTTCGCCACCCAAGACACGGTTGTGCCCTGGATGAGCACCGAGGTCAGCACGACGAAGAACACGAGGTTGAAGATCGTGCCAGCTTCCTCCACACCGGCGACGAGCGGGAAGGTGGCCATGATGATGGGCGCAGCCCCGCGCAGGCCGACCCATGACACCAATGCCAACTCGCGGGCCTTCATGCGCGCCCAACTCAAGCCGATGAACACGGCCAGTGGCCGCGCGACGAAGATCAAAAAGGCCGACATGAGCAGCGCCACGCCCGCCAACGGAATAAGCTGCGACGGAAACACCAGCAGGCCGAGCGTGAGGAACATGGCGATCTGGGCGATCCACGCCAGGCCGTCGTGAAAGCGCGTCAGGCTGCGGCGGTGGATGAAGTCACTGTTGCCCATGACGATGCCGACCAGATACACCGCCAGGAATCCGTTGCCGCCGACGACCGTCGTCGCGCCATAGGCCAACAGCACGACGGTGATGGTGGCGATGACATACAGGCCATCGGCGTTTAGCCGCAGGTGATTGATGACCCACACCGCGCCTCGGCCAATGGCATAACCCAGGCCGGCACCCAGCGCCATTTGCAAGGCGAACATGGGCACGAGGCCAAGCACGCTGGCCCCGGGCGTGGTGATGAGACTGATGACGCCGATGGTGAGAAAGACGGCCATCGGGTCGTTGCTGGCGGACTCAAACTCGATCAGCGGCTCAAGGTCGCCCGCCAGGCGCACCTCGCGCGTGCGCAATACGCTGAACACAGCCGCGGCATCGGTCGAGGAGATGACCGCGCCGAGCAGAAACCCCTCCAACAGTGAGAACTGCAAGAACGTGATGGCGAATGCAGCGATCAGCGCGGCCGTAATGAGCACGCCGACCGTCGCCATCACCAGGCCCTTCACCGCCACCGGCCGCACGCGCGGCCACGATGTGTCCAACCCGCCAGAAAAGAGAATAAACGACATGGCCACGATGCCGACCGATTGCGACAGGCGGGCATCGTCGAAGTAGACGCCGCCGGGGCCGTCCGAGCCGGCCAGCATGCCGATGGCCAGGAACAGCACCAGCGCAGGGATGCCGAACACGCCCGATGCCCTGCTGGCGATCACGCTCAGGCCAAGCAAGGCGGCCACGATGAGCATGAGTTGTTCGATGGGCATGACGGCGATTGGCGATTACTTTACTCAGCACGCTCGCGTTGAGTTCCGTTGGCGTGTCCGTTCTTGCGCAGGCGTGCGCGGGATGGTGAAGGTGCCGCGAACACACCCAGGCTCGGCTCGACAAAAGGCCGTGAACCGGGCGGGCCGGGCGGCAGGCTGTATGCGGTGTAGGCGCGCGGGTAACAGATGGCGTTGGGTTGCGGATGGGCGAGATAGTTGTGGGCCACGCGCTCGCCTTCGGCAAACATGGCCTCGCTCTTGGAGAAATCGCCCAGTGGCACGCCTTGAAAGGCGTTGATGGCAAGGTGATGCACCGTCACGCCGGGCTGCTCGGCGGCCCATTCCAGTTCACGCAGACACGCGCTGTAGAGCGGGCGCTTCACCGTGTAACCGGCGATGTCGAGCGCGTTGTTCAGGCGCACGCTCGGGTCCACTTCGAACGCCAGGTCAACCGCCCAAATCTCGGTCGCGCCGCGCGCCACAGCCAGCCTGATCGGCAGATTGGACATCACGCCGCCATCCACAAACGCCTGACCCTTGAAATAGGCGGGTGGGAAGAAGCCCGGCACGGCTGCGCTCGTCATGATCGCATCCAGAAGCGGCGCATGGAGATCGTCGCCATACGTGTAGAGCGTCTGTGTGAGCAGGTGCACCATGGTGACATACAGCGGCACGCTCAGATCGGCAAACGTGCGCACACTGCTGGGCAGAGAGCGTTGGACGTAGGCGTGGATGCGTTTGCTGTCCACCAAGTGATCCTTGCCGCGCAGCAGGTTGATGACGGATCTGAGCGGCGAGGGCGTGAACAGCTTTTGCCGGCCTGCGTCGCGCCACAACTGCGCCATTCGCTCCACTTGCGCCAGCGACGGCTCGACGGCCAGATACGCACCGTTGAGTGCGCCAGCCGAAGAGCCAGCGATCAGCTCTGGCACGATGCCTGCTTCCAGCAAAACTTTGATCGCACCAACATGGAGCGGGCCGCGATTGCCGCCGCCAGAGAGAACGAATGCGCGCATGCTCGTCTTATACATGAAAACAGGGGCAGGTCTAAGACCTGCCCCTGCATCTTTCGATTTTGGCCGGGAGCGTTACTTCTGCTCTTCGGGTTTGTTACCCTCGCCGCCGTTCACCACAGGTGGCTGATAGTCACCCATGCCGCCCTCGACAAGCGTGGGCGTATCGGCCGATGACCCGTTGCCCTGCTCAGGCGCAGGCTGATGTGATCCGTTGCCGGTGCCATTCGCATTGCCGTTGATGATCACGATTGTCTCTCCAGCAGTGCCATTGTCATTAGCCTGGCCGACCTTGGCAACCAACCCGTTGTCTAACGGCACTGGCTCATTCAGCAACTGGCCGCCGCTCTTGCCGTTGCGAATCTCGGCCAGCGCCTGAGCGCGAATTGCCGCCAGTGTCTTGGGGATGATGTTCTCGCGCAACGCATCGGCGGTCTGATTTGCTTCCATCACCTCCACCACTTCCTTGCCGCTCAGGGTGTTCTTGATGAGCAGTTCCTCGGCTATTGCGGTCACTTCCTTCCAGTGGTGACGCAACAATTTATTCGTGGCGTCTTCCATCATCAGCCAATACTTCTGAAGCGTCTTCTCTTTGTCATGGGCAAACTGGTCCCACGTCGGACCCAGGGGCCCACCCTGCCCACCTGCCAGCGGCGGGCCAAAGAAGCCGTTTTCGATCAGGCGCCACATCATGTAGCGAATGCCCGGATAGTCACCCCCCACGCTCTGAAACATCTCGCCGGTATAGATCTTTTCCGACTCGCGGCCGGCCATATAGACAATGATGTCGTAGGCCAGATGATTGACCGGGCGGATGTGCTGTTCGACCGTGTCAATAGGCTGCATGTGGCCATAGCTGCCGGTGGAGAGACGCACAATCGTCGTGCGGACGATTTTCTGATTCGGCATCATGTAGTACTGCGCCACCGCGTGGCCTGCTTCATGATAGGCCAATACGCGCCGCTGTGACTCTTCAAATTCTTCAATCGGCATTTCCATGCCCGATTGCTGTTCGAGGAAAGCCTTGTCAATGTCCTTCTGACCCACCTTCTTGCGGCCATCGAAGAAGGCGATGCGCACTGCATCTTTGGTAATCGCGCCGGCGATATCGGCCGGCGTCAGACCGTTTGTATCACCTACGATGGCTTCCACGTCCACCGTGTCATCGAATTGAATCTTGCTCAGGTAGCCCTGAATGATCAACCTGCGGCTGGCGCGGTCGGGGGGTTCGACAGCGATCTTAGTGTCCAGACGGCCAGAGCGCGTGAGCGCCGGATCAAGCACTTCAGGCCGGTTGGTGCTGCCCATCCACATGACGTGCCAGTTGCGCTTGGGGGTGTAGCGTCGTCCGAATAGCTTGTAGAAGCTGCGCGTGATCTTTTCGCCGCGCGAGAGGTTGTTCATGCCATCCATCTGGCTGAGCAGCGTGGACAGGCCGAACATGCCCAAGCCACCGAACATACCACCGCCGCGCATTCCTAAACCTCCCATGCCTTCGCCGCGCACACCGCCACGGCTGGAGCCGATGGCGTCAATCTCATCAATGTAGGCCACGCACGCGCCATACTTGCGCGCCAGACCGCGCGCCTTGCCGGCGAACTGCAACACCTTGATGATGTCGGTGCCGATGAATGTACCCATGAAGCCGGTGCCTTCCGCAGCCACAAACGCCATGCCGGATTCACCAGCGATGGCTTTGGCCAACATGGTCTTGCCTGTGCCGGGCGGGCCATACAGCAGCAGCCCGCTGATGTATTTGCCGCCCATCTTCTCGAACTCTTTTCGGTCGCGCAGCAGGCTCATCCACTGCTTCACCAGCTTCACGAGTTGGGGCTGGCCCCAGTAGTCGTCGAAGGTGACGGTTGTGTCGTCGCCGGGGCGGATGATCTCGAGCTTGGGCCGGCCGAGGAACCACAGCAACAAGCCGTAGGTCAACACCAACTGGAAGATGACAAAGATCAGCGTCAAACCCAACTGCAGAATCGTGGCCGCCGTGGTCAGGAACACACCCAGCGACACGTCGTCAATCGTTGCCAGGAGATAGATCGTGGTCAGGATGCTGACCAGGATGAAGATCTTGATAAAGCTCTTGACCGCGCGGCGAAGACGATTGGGCCACCTGTTGTAGGGGATGTCAATCTTCTTCTTCGTAGACTTCTTTGCTTTTGGATCCGGCAAACTCATTGGGCTTGCAGGGCCTGGAAGACTCGCCATATGATGACTCCTTACGGTCGTTATAATCGTGCGAATCGGATTCTAGGCTCGTGAAAACACTGAGCAAGTGAATTGGTTTAGAGTTTGGTGAGAGGATTGTGATAACCCTGCTTGGCCTCGGTCCCGGCGACCCCAACCTGCTCACGCGCGAGGCGTGGGATGTGTTGAATGCAAGTTCGTCCGCATATCTGCGCACTCGCCGTCATCCCACTGTGGCAGGCTTGCCCGCGAATTTAAGGTTGAAGGACTTCGACGATGCCTATGACAGCGCCGAAAACTTCGACGGCGTATATGCACACATCGCCGACGCAATCATCGCTAGCGCACAAGCGCACGGCGATGTGATCTATGCCGTGCCAGGCCATCCGCTTGTGGGCGAGGCCACCGTGCCATTGATCCTCGAACGCGCGCGCGAACTCGGCATCCCCACCCGCATCATCAGCGGTCTGAGCTTTATCGAGCCAACGTTGGAAGCGCTGAGTTCCGGCCGGCACACACACCACTGGATTGATCCGATCAGCGGATTGCAATTGTGCGATGGTGTCGAGATCGCTACGCTGCATCACCCACCCATCAACCCGGACAAACCGGCACTGATCGCGCAGGTGTATTCGCGCGCAGTCGCTAGCGACGTCAAGCTCACGCTGATGAATCAATATCCGCCCACGCACCCCATCTGGGTTGTGCGCGGCGGTCACCAGATCACATTGTCTTCTCTTCACGAACTGGATCACACCGATCATTTCGACCATCTGACCTCGTTGTATGTGCCGCCGTTCGAGCGCATCGGCGGCTTCGAGGCCTTCCAAGAAACCATCGCCTACCTGCGCGCGCCGGAGGGATGTCCCTGGGACCGTGAGCAAACGCATGAGTCGCTGCGCAACACGCTGCTCGAAGAAGCATACGAGGTGCTGACGGCCATTGACGAAGGCGATGTGGCCGCGCTCAAAGAAGAGTTGGGTGACCTGTTGCTCAACGTGGTGCTGCAAGCCCAGATCGCGACCGAGGCCGAAGAGTTTCGCATGAGCGACGTGATCGCCGAAGTTGACGCCAAACTCAAACGCCGCCACCCGCATATCTTTGGGGACGTGACCGTCAAGGATTCGAACGACGTCGTCGCCAACTGGAACGAGATCAAGAAGCAGGAGAAGGCCGACAAGGGCGTGAAGGACACCTCGGCGCTTGACGGCATCGCGCCGGCGCTGCCCGCACTGGCCCAGGCACAGAAGATGGCCCACCGGGCCGAACGCGCCGGCTTCAAGTGGGATAACCACGACGAGCGCCTGGCAAAAGTGCGTGAGGAGATCGAAGAGATTGTCTCGGCCAATGACGATGTGCATCGGGCCGAGGAGTTTGGCGACTTGCTGTTCACCATCGCCGATTGGGCCGATGGCTATGGCATTGACGCCGAAACCGCCGCGCGCGAGGCCAATCTAAAATTCGCGCGCCGCTTCCGCGCGCTCGAAGCCGCTGCGCGCAAACGCGGATCGAATTTGAACGAGATGACCCAGGCCGACATGTTGCGGATTTGGCGAGAGATCAAAAGCCACGAGAAGTGATACGCGATACGCACCTCGCATTTTGCGTGTCGCGTATTGCGTATTCCGGCCCGATGAAAATCGCCGTCCTGTCCGATATCCACGCCAACTTCTCTGGGCTGCTGGCTGTGGCTGACCATATTGAACGCTGGAGGCCGGATGTCGTCATCGCCGCTGGCGACATCGTCAATCGCGGGCCTCGGCCGGAGGCATGTTGGCGCTTTGTGCAGGACATGCAGCGCAAGCGCGTTTGGCAAACCGTGCTGGGCAATCACGAAGAGTATGTCATCAGTCAGGCCCAGCCCGATGCGCCCCGCAACGGCCCCGCGTTCGAGTTGACCCGCGCATCGTTCTGGACATACCAGATGCTGGGCCACGACGTGTCACCGTTACAGGCGCTGCCCTTCTCCCTCGAATTGGCTGGGCCGGATTGCGCAGTGGTTCGCATCACCCACGGCTCAATGATGGGCACGCGCGATGGGATATACGTCAAGACGCCCGACGCCGATTTGCCGGACAAGATTGGACAGCCTGCGCCGGCGCTGTTCGTCGTCGGCCATACGCACCAGCCGTTGGTGCGCAGCCTGAACGGCACGCTGGTGGTCAACGCCGGTTCAGCAGGCCTGCCGTTCGATGGCGACTGGCGCTTGAGCTATGCGCAATTGACCTGGCACAACACGGCTTGGCACGCCGGCATCATCCGGCTGGAATATGACCGGGCGCAGGCCGAACGCGATTTTGCGGAGAGCGGTTTTCTGGACGAGGGTGGGCCGCTGGCGCGATTGATGTTGCGCGAGTTGCAATTTGCGCAGAGCCAGTTGTATTCGTGGATGGTGCGATTCGAGCAGCCCGTGCGCAGCGGCGAGCTGACGATGGAGCAAGCGGTGGAGCAGTTTCTCAGCGCCGAAGGATGACGCCAGCGCTAGCGCGAGTCGTCGAGTGAGACCATCCCCTCGCGCAACGCATACAGCGCAGCCTGTGTGCGGCTGTGCAGGTGCAACTTGGCCAGCACGTTGCTCACGTGGGTCTTGACGGTCTTCTCGCTCACGACCAGACGGCTGGCGATGGTCTTGTTTGACATGCCCTTGGCGACCAGGCGCAGCACTTCGACTTCGCGTTCGGTCAATTTCTCGGCCGATTCGGGCATGCGCACTTCGCGGATCAGGCGCTTGGCCGCCTCCGGGTGCAATTGCACCTCGCCGCGCGAGGCTGCCTTGATGGCCGCAGCCAGTTCCTCCGCGCGGGCGTCCTTCAGCAGATAGCCCATCGCGCCGGCGTGAATCGCCTTGTAGACCTTTTCGTCCTCCAGGAAGCTGGTGAGCGCGATGATCTCGATCTCGGGTTGGGCCAGCTTGATCTGCCGAATCGCGATCAGGCCATCCATCACCGGCATGATGAGATCCATCAGGATGACATCCGGCTTCAGGCGATAGGCCAGGTCAACCGCCTCGGTGCCGTTTTCCGCCTCGCCCACGATCTGCAATTCTGGGTCAAGCCCCAGATACATTTGCAGCCCCTTGCGGACGACGCCGTGATCATCTACCAACAGCACGCGAATCTTTGAGGGTGTATTGGCGTCTGCACTAGACCCATCGGAGCACGTTGGCGCTTGTTGTGAGTTCATGCGGTGAATAAATTGTAATGGATGCAATTTAGCTCGACATAGGGGGGTTCGGGAGGGTGTCATTTTGACGCTTACAATAGGCGCATGGCGAGGAGCTGGCGCTACGACGAACACACTTGGCCGGAAATCAAGCAGCGCATCGCAGAACAGCCTGTTGTCATCGTGCCCATCGGCGCGGTCGAAGACCACGGCGCGCACATGGCCCTGAACACCGACAACGTCATCCTCGAAGCCATTGTTCATGCCGCCGCGCGGCGCGCGCCCGACGACATGATCGTGCTGCCAGCCATTCCGTATGGCCTGGACGAGCATCATATGGACTTCCCCGGCACGATCTCCATCGGCCTGCACACACTGATTGACTTCGCCAGCGATGTGACCATCAGCGCCGCCCGGCACGGCTTCACCCACATCCTCATCGTCAACGGCCACGGCAGCAACCACCCGATTTGCGACCTGGTGGCCCGCAACGTAGTCAACCAGACCGGCGCCATCTGCGCCAGCATGTCGCCCAACGCGGCGATTGACCCGACGTTGGCCGCCGACGTGATCGCTGCCGAACGTAAAAGCAAGCCGGGCGGCATCGCCCACGCCTGCGAGTACGAGACCAGCATGATGCTGCATCTGCGGCCGGATTTGGTGGATATGAGTCTGGCCGAGGCGGACTATGGCCAACTCAAACTGAAGTATTTCAATTGGGACTATGGCGAGCCGAGCGTGCTGGGCTGGCAGGACTGGTGGAGCCGTTTCTCGCGCAATGGCGTAGCCGGCGATGCATCAGTTGCCACGGCCGAGTTCGGCCAGCATTGTTTTCAGGTGACCGTCGAGCGATTCATTGAGCTGGTGAGAGAATTTCGTTCGATTCAGATCAAGCCCCGCGTGGATCATCACTAAATCATGGCTAGAACCTCAGACATCTTCGTCACCGTTGACATCGTGATCCTCGCGCTCCGCGACGACGACCTGCAAGTGCTGCTGGTAAAGCGCAAGAACCCGCCGTTCGAGGGCAAGTGGGCCATCCCGGGCGGATTTGTGCGGCACGATGAATCCCTTGAGGACGGGGCCGCGCGCGAACTGTTTGAAGAGACCGGCGTGCGCGACGTGCACACCGAGCAACTGTTTACGTTTGGCACGCTCGACCGCGACCCGCGCGGGCGCATGGTGACGGTGGCCTATCTGGCGCTGGTGCCCGCGCCGTTGGCGTTGCACGCCGGCACGGATGCCAGCGACGCGCAATGGAAATCGGTGTATGCGCTGCCAGAGATGGGCTTCGATCACGCCGAGATCGTGAACTACGCCGTCAAGCGGCTGCGCTACAAGCTGGAGTACACCGCCGTCGGCTTCCGGCTGCTGCCCAAGACGTTCACGCTCAGCCAGTTGCAGCGCGCCTACGAGACCGTGCTGGGCGAGAAGCTGGACAAGCGCAACTTTCGCCGCCGCATCCTGCAGGCGCAGGTGATCGAGGAGACGGGCGAGATGCAAAGCGGCGATGGCCGCCCGGCCAAGCTGTATGGCTACCGCGAGGACGCCGTGGCCGAGGTGAAGGCGAGGCGGCTGTTTCCGTGAGCATGGGTGCAGAGGTGCTGGGGAGCAGAGGAACGGCACCCCAATTTGCACCCTTGCGCCTCTGCCCCACCGCTCCTCCGCTTACTTTGCCGCGCACACGCTCAACTCGGCATCATCCACATACAGCGCACTGGGCCGCGCGCCGTCCAGTTGCCCCTTGAACGTCACCCACAGCTTCTGGCCCGACCACGCGTTGGCGTTCGCCACACTGTACGTCTCCTGCACCCACTGGCCGCGCCCGGCGCTGCGGTTGTCAATCTGCTGCGGCTTGGCGATCTCGATGCCCTTCTCCGTCTCCAGCCCGATCTTGAAGACATCGAGTGCTGCGGTCGTGCTGGCTTCTTGCGTATCGAGGTAGCGCCAGTAGGTCAGCGTGACGCTCGTCACATTCGTCGGCAACTGCACTGTTTGCACCAACTCGTTCCAGTAGCCGTTCACGCCGGCCGAGCCAATGCGCCCGCTGCGCGCGCCGGTGCGCGGGCGCGCCGTGTAGATCAGCGGGTCGGCCACGCCGGATGATGCGCCATTGGGAATGACGTTGTAGATGGTGCTGCCGGTGTTGGCAATGCCCGTCCAGGCCTGGCTTGATGCGTCCTCAAAGCTGCCGTTGGCCAGCACGTTGGTGCACGTGGCTTGCAACGCCAGATCTTTGTCCATCGGCTCGATCTCGTTTTCGATCACAGGCAAGTAGACCGTAGAAGTGAACGGTGCCGTCTCAGTCATGCGCACTGCGGGCACAAGTTCGGCGTCGGTGATTTGTAGAGACGCGCCATGGCGCGTCTCTGCGTCCGCGTCTAACGCCGTCATTGATGCGCACGTCCGCGTCAACGACACATCGTCCAAGAAGAAGCTGCTCTTGTTGTCGCCATCGTTCGCGCCGATGAGCGTGAGTGTGGCGGTCGGGTAAGCGTAGCCCGTCAGGTTGAACGGCAACGACTCCTGTGCCCAACGATTGCGCACGGCGGCTGTCGTCAGCACGAAGGGCGCGCCGATTGCGCTGCCATTTGGCGCGGTGAGCGAGACGGTCATGCGGTCATCGCCATTGCCGGCTGGTTCGAGTGATTGCACATAGCGCCAGAAGGTCAGCGTCGCCGCCGCGGTGTTCGTCGGCACTTGTATCACCTGCGCCAACGTGTCCTGATAGTTCACCACGTTGCCCAGCCAGCCGCCCCAACGGCCTGTGCGCGGGCGCGATTTGTAGATCAACGGGTCCACGCGGTTGAGCGAGTTGGTCGCGGTCCACGGCGTGCCGGGCGGCCCGCTCTCAAAGCCGCCGTTCTGCACCAACTGCGTCGGCGAACAACCGACCGGTTCCTGTAAGCGCGCGGCGATGAAGTCGCTGCCGTCCACATAGCCCTGACCGGGATACGGGTAGTCGTCCGGGTGAACGATGTAGGTATAGCCGCGGCCCGGATAGGCATACGTGCACGCAGGGTAGTTGTAGCCGTAGGCGTTGGTGCTTGGCACATAGATGTTCGTGCCGTCGCGGAACCAGCGCATCTCGAAGTGCAGGTGCGCATCCCAAGACGGATGGCGATTGGGCGTGCGGCCAACGTAGCCCTGATTGAAGATCGTCGCGATCTTCTGGCCGCGCGTCACTTGCTGGCCTTGCACAACGCTGACGTTGCTGACGTGGCCATACATCGAGTAGATGTTGCGGCCATCCGGCAGGCGATGGCGAATGAGCACGACGTTGCCCGGATAACTCAGGCCGGGGTTGTGCAATTCGACCACGCCATCGGCCACGGCATACACCGGCGAGCCGGCGCTGTTGACAGTCAGGTAGTCGTCGCGATACCAGTCCTCGCCGGTGTGGATCATGCGCGTCCAATCCACGCCATAGCACTTGAGCCGCCATTGATCCAGATTGCGAATGGCATAGTCGAGCCACTCCATGCGGTTGTTGCCAATCACAATGCCGGTCGGCACGCCGTAGTTCACGCCTGCGCCGGAGCGCAACGGGTAGGTGAAGACCGCTGCGATGGGTGGCTCAGCGGTGACAGCCCCCACCCCAAACCCTCCCCCGCTGCTGGCGGGGGAGGGAGATGATTTCGGTTGCAACGGCTGATCGAGCACACGAAACGATTGCACCAGCCGGTCGAAGGTCGCCACAACCGACGGCGGTGGCTCAACCTCGCCGCCCTTGCCGCCGCCGAACAGGTTGATGCGATAGATCACGCCATCACCCTCGATCAGCACGGTGTATTTGTCCAGGTCGCCAACGACAAGGTCGCGTTCCAGCTTGATGGCATTGCGCCCATTCACTTGGAAGCCCGCCGCATTTTGCGCCTGCACCGTCATTTGTTGCCCAGCCTCGTCATAGCGCGATGCGACCAGTTCACGGGTGCCTACGCCGTCGGGGTTCTCGATCACCATGACCGACGCGCCGTGATAGCCCGTCGTCTCCGTCACCGGGAACTGCACGTAGACTAGCTTGAAGCGCAACGACGCGTCGTCACTCGTCTCGATGGTCGCGCCATTGGGGTAGTCGAAGGCATAGGCCGCGTCGCCGCTGGTGTGGGTGAGCCAGGCGTCTTGCTGCGCAGGCTTGGCCAAAGGCGGTGGCGCTTGCAGCGTAACGGCGCATGCGACCAATCCCACCGCCAACCCGATGAAGGCCAACAGCCCAAAGGCGCTCAACCGATTGGGAAAGTGAACCGCTCTCATGTCAAGATCAATCGCTCCAACTGGCCGAACACGGCGTCTACATCTGCATCGGCCGGTGGATGGAGCCGCAGCGCCAATCCTTTGATGCACGACATGACGAGTTGCGCCGTGGCATGCGGGTTGAGGTCTGGCCTGAATTCGCCAGATTGAACGCCCGCGAGCAATACCTGTTCCAGATAAGCCTGCCAGTCATTATCCACATGCCGCATCGCGGCCATGATTGCCTCGTTGCGATGCGCATACAGATACAGCTCACAGAACACACGCACCGCCGTGTGCGCGTGCAGAAACTGGTCGCGACAGGCGCGCAGATAACCGTGCCACGCTTGGGTCGCAAAAGGCGTTTCGGCATTGGGATGCGATTCGCCGGCCCGCGTCACCGCAAACACCAAATAGTCCACCACGCCGCAGATCAAATCGTTTTTGGTCTTGTAGTGATAGAACAGCGTCGGCGCGGCGATGTTGGCCCGGGCGGCCACCTCGCGCAGGTTTAGCCCATCAATGCCGCGCTCGGCGATCTGGGTGTATGCGGCGATGGCCAGCACCTGGCTGCGGGTAGGGCGTTTGGCAAAGGGTGGCCGGCGCGTGATGCGCGGATAGGAATGCAGCTTGTTTGTCATGACTGCAAAAAGGATTATCCATGCATCCGCCCCTCGCCTTGGCGATAGACCAGAACCGCCGCTGCGGCGAACAGTGCCGTATAACAGATGAGCGCCATAGCGTGCATCAACACAGATCCCACAGGGGCAGGCCGAACAACAGCCAACACGAATTGACCGGCGTGATAGGTCGGCCACATTGGCGCGATCTGTACCAGAATGGGATTACCGCGTTGGATCATCTCCATCGGCACCACGATGCCTGAGATAGACGCGATGGGCAAAAACAGCAGCATCATGATGATGGGCGCCGAGTTAGCGCCGACCATTGCCCCCAACGTCAGACCGATCAAGCTGAGCGGAATGCTGCATACGAGAATTGCACTGATCAGCAAAACAACTTGCATGGGCGTGAGGCGCACATGAAATAAAAATCGCCCGAGCAACATGAGTCCAATCAAGGCGATGAGCGTGACAAGAGCGCAAGCGATCATCTTTGCAAGCAACGTCAACACGGGAGATGCTGGTGTGGGTCGAAGCGATTGCATCCAACCTTGTCCACGCTCGGTAGCATATCCAATGCCGAATCCGAACAGGGCAATAGCCGTGGCCGAGAAAACAGCCATCGTGGCGATGAGGTATGTCCGCCCCGGGACGCCTTCAATATCGGGCACGCGTGGGTTGGCAGCGGACAGGCTGTAGAACACCGCCGGAAGCAGTGTCAGCAGAACGACGTAGACAGGCATGCGGGCGAGCTTGAGTAGCTCGAGCCAGATGTGCAGGCAGCAGACGTGTAACCAGCGTGGGTTTGGGGTCATGTTGCACCCTTGGTAGAGGCATGCGTGAGCGCGATGAATGCGGCTTCAAGTCCCCGGTTCGTTACTTCCAGATCCTGGAGCGTCTCATCGCGCCGCAATAATTCTCGGACTGTGGACTCGGCCTGATGTGAGGTAATTTCCAAGCGCCGCCCTGTTTGCTTTACATCGAACACGCCTGGGAGAGCACGCACCTGATCAATCGTCAGGCGCGATTGGCATCGCACTACACGCGTGTGCGCACGGGCTTTGATCTCCGCTGCACTGCCTTCGGCGATGATATTGCCTCGGCCAAGCACCACGATGCGGTCAGCAAGTGCGTCAGCCTCCTCCAGGTGATGAGTTGTGAGGACAACCGTTCGGCCTGACTGTGCGAATGCTCGCACCTGTTGCCAGAAGCTGCGGCGAGCTTCGACATCCAGACCAACGCTGGGCTCATCGAGAAAAAGCACATCGGGGTTACCGCACATAGCCAGGGCAAAGGCCACGCGTCGGCGTTGACCACCAGATAATTTGCCAAAGTATGCGCGCTCAAGTCCGGCTAAATCGGCCATCTCGATGAGCCGGCCAAGGGGTAGCGGCGTCGGGTAATAACTCGACCATAGCGCAATCAACTCGCAAACACGCAACGTCGCTGGCGCGCCGATGTGTTGCAGCATGGCGCCGATGCGTTGACGATTTACCGCACGGGTGGGGTCTTGCCCCAGCAACTTCACCGTACCGTCCGTGCACTTAAGCATGCCTAACATCAACCCAATTGCCGTTGTTTTGCCTGCGCCGTTTTGCCCCAAGATGGCCGTAATACAACCATAGGCGATGGATAGGTCAACGTTGCTCAGCGCCAATGTTTTCCCATACGTCTTGGTAACCCGGCAGAAGGTCACGGCGTTCACAGCATTCACGGCGGTGAGAACGGCCTGACCGGTGCGATTAGCTGCTGGCATATAAGGCGCGCGTCATCAGGCCGATGGCGATGACGGTTAGGGCTAGCCCGATCAACGCGGCGCGCCTGGCTGCGCGGCCATCGCCGGTTTGGGTGAACTTGCGCAACGCTGGTCGCAGCATGCCGTCGCCAATGCCGAGCAGCGCAACGGCAATGGCGATGCAGACGACGATGATCAATCCCCACTCGCCCCGGCCGACGCTGGCGAAACCGCGCGTGCGGGTGATGAGCACGATGCCGAAGAAGATGGTCGCCATACCGGCATAGGTCATCACGCGCGTAATCGTCATAGCCACCTGTTGCAACGGCTCACTGCGCGTCTTTTGCATCAGCGGCAATAGGGCCAGCACCAGCACGGCATAGCCGCCGACCCACAAAGTGCCGCCCAATACGTGCCCATATCGGATCAGCCACAGATCGAGCCCCGTCATGCTGCCCCGCCCTCTTGCGCTTGCACATGCACTTGTGCTTGCCGATCCAACTTGCGCCCAACTAGGTATTCACCAACCAGCGCGCCGAGCGGGCCGCCGGTGAATAGCACGCCGGCCGGAAACCACCAACTCCACAACCCATCCGATGCGCCCACGCCGACGAGCGTGAGCAATAGCAGAAAGTTGCCGCCGTGCAGCGGCCCCAACACACGCACGAGGTCACGGTTGCCGATAAGCGACGAGGCGATGAGCGCGATTAGCAAGACTGCATCAAACAGGCCGACCCATTTGATGATGCGTAGCCGGCCGCGCGCCTTTTGACGTTGTTCTGTGGTGAGGAGGGAGGACATACAAACTCTGAAATGTGTAGCTTTGTGTAGATTTCAATGTACGGTAAGGTGCTTGCGAGGCTGGCGCAAGCGCGCATCCTCACACAAATGAGGTGACGAACGTTTTAGCGATCAGCGGCGCTGTGCACCCGAAGGAAAGCGCGTTCGAGGCCCTCGCGCAGACCCATCACCCGAAAGCTGAACACTGCATCGCAATTGGGCGGCGCGCAGCGCTGATCGAATTGCGTGGCAAAGATGACAGCCTGCCGCGAGAGCGGCGGCGTTGGCAACTTCTCCCCCAGCGCGCCGGCCGCCATCAAGGCGGTTTGCGGGATGTGCACGGACCAGCGCTTGCCGCCCGCGCCCACCTCGGCCACAGCCAATAGTAGTTCCTTCCACGACACCTCGTCTGGGCCGCAGGCCGAGACCACGCCGCCGACTTCCGGCCGCTCGGCGGCGTAGGCGATGGCCTGCGCCACATCAACCACGTGGATGGGGGCGCAGCGCGACTGACCGTTGCCGAAGATGGGCACGAACGGTGAGAGGCGCGCGGCTTGGGCCAGCTTGGGGAAGTATTTGTCGTCGGGCGCATAGACCACATTGACGCGTAACGAGACAGCCGATAGACCACTCTCAAACACGGTCTGCTCGGCGGCCAATTTGGCCGTCACGCCGGGGTGCGGCGGGTTGGGGTGGCTGAGCGCGACGCCGCTGATGTAGACCAGGTGGCGGACACCGGCCTGTTGTGCGGCCCGCACGCAGTTCCCTGTGCCAAGGCGGTCCACGGCGTCAAACGTTTCGTTGCGTTTGGGGTTCTCAACTGGAAAGTTCTGAAACTGGTGCGAGAGCACGACGGCGTCGCAGCCTTCGAACGCATCGGCTAACGAGGCGGGGTCGCGCACGTCGCCCTGCGCAAACGTGACGTTGGGTAGACCGCGCAGCAGCGGCACATCGGGCGTGGCGCGGCGGGAGAGGATGCGCACGCTGTGGCCGCGCTCGGCCAGCAGCTTGGCGGCGTGCCGGCCGATCACGCCAGTGCCGCCGGTGATAAGGATGTTCAATTCAGATACTGCCCGCCGTTCTTGTAGTTCACACACAGTGCCGTCACGTAGCTCGTCAGCTCGACCAGCTTCTTCTCCTCCTGCGCCTTCTCCAGCCACAAATTCAGCGCTTTGGCGCGCGTCATAAGCTTATCGAGCAGGTCGAACACGACGGTCGTGTCTACGCCCACCCAATACGACACGCGGGTGAGCAATTGCTGCTTGTGCAGCTTGATGAACGCATCGGCCCGCATGAACTTGCTGTAAAGCTCGCGGCGGTTGGCCCGCACGGGCTGCGCCCGGAACAGGTCTTTCAGGTCGGGGTCCACATAGCCGGTGGCACGGTAGTAATAGCGGTTCGGCTTGGCCTTCATGAACTGCGCCACGGTAAGCTTGACGTTCTCGTACGGCTCAATCTTCCAGCCCTCATCTATCTCGACCAGCGGCACGCGGCAACCGACTTCCTTCACCACGCGGTCGGCATAGCGCAATTTTTGCAGCGCGTTCGGGTAGCCACGATAGACCTTCTTCCAACCCGAGCGCGGCGTGAGCCAGACCGTGAACGTCTCGGCGAAGTCCTCGTCGGGGTGCTTCTGGGCGTAGTGGTCGCCGTTCGGGTTGACGTAGCTGCGGCTCCACGGGTTATAGCGATATGCATCCTTCAGTGGGTAGGTGTTGAAGAAGTTGCCACGCACGCGGAACAGCTCACGGAAGTCCTTGCGCCGATACAACTTGTAGGAGTAGCAAAAGGCGTGACCGCACTCATGGCGCAGCAGGTCGAAGATGTCGCCATCGCTGTAGCGCCAGCCGCGGAACTCTTCGTTCAAGTCTTTCAGCAATGGATCGAAGTCGTAGAAGCCAAGCGAGATGATCGGCTGCCCCGCGATGCAGCCGTAGCCTGTGGAGATATAGAAGACGGGATCGAGCTTGCGGACGCCGGCGCGCTTGAGCTCCTCTTTCACTACCGGGATGGCCTGCGCGAAGATCGTGCCTTCGGTCTTCAGATTGAGCTGATAGACAGGCGTGTTGAGCAGCTCGAGCTTGAGCGTGTCGGTCTGAAACAGCAGTTCGCGTGTGCGGCGCATGGCAAAATCAACTCAACAGAACAAAATTTCTAGCAGTTGAGCAGGGCCTCGCAGCGCGGCAGTCTACTCGAATTTGACGGCGTGCAAGGGGCGACTTTGCTTAGAGTTTCGGCGGTCGCTGGGTGATCAGCAGCGCGGCTGCTAGCCCGGCCAGCGCCGCGTCGAACCATTGGTAAATCCGCAGCCCGGCGAGCATAAGGGCGGCGTCGCCACGCAGGAAATGGACGAGAAAATCGCCCGTAGCAAATAGGATGACAAGGTGCAGGAGTGACATAGTGACAAGGCGCTCGGCTGCCCGGTCACCTTGTCTCCTTGTCAGGATAAGCAAGACAGCGCCGCCTGTGATCATCCACATCGCCAACAACGCCTGCGTCGGCCAGCGTGGGTTGTTGACCAGCGTCGCATCCGGCCAGTCGGCTCGCAATCGCCATGCCAGTGAGAATTCACCATCGGTCTGCCAGAACACCTCGCGGCCATAGGCGCAGCCATCGGGGATGCAGCCGAGGGAGGCGGCGAGGACGATGAAAACAAAGGCGTTAGTTAGGTTGTATTGGTTGTTGGTTATTGGTTGACGCGTTTCAACCAACAACCAATAACCAATTACAGCTCCGACAATTGCCGCATGCTCGGACAAGCCGATCAGTGACATGATCTCGTTGGGATGTTCGCGGAAGTAGTCCAAGTTCAGCGCCACATAGCCGGCGCGGCCGAAGGCGAGGGCGACGAGCGCAATGAGCAATGCCGAGAGGATCATGTGGGCATCGCGATGCCTAAACCAATGCCACGCCAGCGGCCCCAAGGCAGCCAGCCCGATCAGCAGCGTGTAGAGGTTGAGCGTGAACGGGCCAAGCGAGACAAATTGCGGCAGCATCGGTTGACTCACGGCTCACGGCTCGCAAGGCGTCTGGCAAAATAGCTGTCGTCTTGTCCACCGTGTCCCATTCACGTGCCTTTCACCGTCACCTGTGGATTTTGTCCGCCGTCACCCTCATCGTCTTCGCGGCATTCGCGGCGTCGGTGCGGCTGGTAGCCTATCACGACGACGTCTACAACATCCCCATCATCAACACGCAGACCGTGCTATCGGTGTTCGACATCCGGCCGTATGGCCACCGCGACTATCGCCCGATCATTGCTGCGCTGTGGCTGCTGGCGCGCGACTGGTTCGGCTGGTTCGTGCCAGCGGTGCTGCACTGGTGGAATCTGGCTGTGCACGTCGTCACAGCTGCATTAGTGATGGCACTAGGGCTGAGGCTGTCGCGCAACCTGCCGCTTGATCGCACGGCGCTGGCCGCCTTCGCCGCATTGCTGTTCGCATCGTTCCCGTTCGCCTATCAGGCCGTGCTATGGGCCGGCGCAATCGGCCACCCGCTCATGACCATGTTCGGGCTGTTCGGCGCGTTCGCGGCATTGGCGGCATCACAGCGGCGCTCGGTTGGGCTGGCTGCGTTGGGCTTGCTGTGCCTGTTGTGCGCGTGCTGGAGCCACGAGCAAGGCTTCGTCTTCGGCGCGCTCATCCCGCTCGTGCTCGTCGGCGACCGCTACATCCAGCAGCGCCGCTTGACCCGGCGCGACCTCGCCTTGTGCGCCATCTTCCTCGCCGCCGGCGCGGCCTACGCGCTGTTCTATCAACTCGCCATCGCCACGGCCTGGGTCAGCCTGGATTACCTCGACCTGCGCGCCAGTGGGCCGGGCGATTGGCTCAAGAGCATGGCGTTCAACATGCAGGCTTTCGTGCTGGGTGCAGTGGTGTTGCTGCGCTATCGCCTGCTAGACGTGTTCGACGCCAGCCTGATCCCGGCGCTGCTGTATGCGTTGTTCGCTGTGTTTACCGTCCCAGCGTTGATGGTGATGCATCGCCTGCGCGTGGCGCGGCTGGGCCTGGTGGCGTTGGCATTCTGGTTGATCGCGCTCATCCCGTCGGCGCTGTATCTCAGCCCCGGCTATATCGAGGGCAGCCCGCGCATCCTGTATCCGACCGCCGTCGGCGTCGCGCTGTTCTGGGCAACGCTGATCGGCGCGTTGCTGGAGCACTGGCGCTCGCCCATCCTCAAGCTGGCGACGATGGCCGCCCCAGTCGCGTTCATCGTCTGGAGCGGCGTCTACATCGCCGACCGCACGGCCGACCTCGACGCCTTCTCACGTGGCGTGCGTGTCGTGGCGGACGCGCTGAAAGACGCCCGACCCGGCGAGCGCGTGGTATTGATCAACTTCCCAGCCGCCAGCGGGCCAAAGGACCCCGGCTCGGCGTTCCTGCAAGGCAACGAAGGCGTGATGTTCCACACCGACTACAACGGCACGCCCTTCAAGCACGTCAGCGCCATCAACGGCGTGACTCTGCCGGCTGCCCATGTGCGGCATGACGCCTCGCTGGCGCAGAACCCGCGCTACTTCTACTTCGCCGCGGGTGAGCCGGTTGACGACGGCCAATTGCGCGACCTCATCCGCGACGCCAACTACGTATTCGCGTTCGACTACGGCGGCGACCGCATGCGCGCGCGCGAGTTGGCGGCGCTGCGCCCTGACGGGGATTCGCCGGACGCGCCAGTGCTCGGCAAGCTTACCCACGGCGGTGCGCAGGTGCTGGTGCGCGACGCGCACGCAAGCGTGTGCGATGGCCGCTTGCAGGTGCAGATTGCCTGGGCCGACGCGCGGGACATCGCGCAGCCCGCCGGCGTCTTCGTGCATGGCTTTGACGCGCAGGGCAATCAGGTGTTGGGCGCGGACGCCGACCTAGTCAACGGTCTGTTGCCCTTGGAGCAGATGCCGCCGGGCATCGCGCTCACGGAGATGCGGGAGATTGCGCTGGGCGAGACACCCGCGCCGAGCGAGGTGCGCCTGGGCGTCTACACCCGCGAGGGCGTGCAACGCTGGGCAGCATCGCAGGCCGACGGCGCGGCGTGGGAGGGAGATGCGGTGTCGGTGCCGGTGGGGAGGTGTGGGTAGATCTGGCCCCCTTATTGATTGCGCATCGCGGCGTAATGGGCAAACGCCTCCAGCACCGCCGCAACATTCGGTATCGTCTGGGCATGCTGAATGGCTTCCTCCGCCTTTGCTTCAGCAACGGCTTGCGCGTACGCTATTGAACCGGCTTCATTTAGAAGTCGAGCAAGTTGGCGTATGTCCATCGGCCGGCCGGCAAGAAAGTCGCGGATGATGTCGCGCGCTTTCGCCCCGCCACTCGCAAACGCGTGGATCAGCGGCAGCGATGGCTTGCGGTCAATCGCGCCATCGGCGCCCAACTGGGTAAATTCAAGGATGTCGTCTCTGACTTGAAAAGCACGCCCCACGCATTCACCGTAGCTGGCGAGCAAGCGCAGGAGCGCATCATCGCCCCCGGCGAGCGCGGCGCCCGCTTTCAGTGCGCCGGAGATTGCGGCTGCCGTCTTGTCGGCAATCACCCGATCGTATGCCGTTTCGTTCAGCGTCTCCGCCGTCCATGTGCTGACATCATGGAACTGGCCGGCGCACACGCGCACGCCGCTTTCCGCGCCGATGATGAAGGCATCCACTACGCGCGACGCCGGGTTTATCACCCGGCTTTCTGCGAGCAGGCGAAAAGCCTTTGCGATCAAATAGTCGCCGCACACGATGGCGCGCGCCGTGCCCAGCGTTGTGTGCAACGCCGGCAGGCCCCGGCGCGATCGGGCGTCGTCCATCACGTCGTCGTGCACCAGGGATGCGGCGTGAACCAACTCCATGCCGGCGGCGCCCGCCAGGACATGCGATGGGTCGCCGTGAGCCGCCTGACAGCCGAGGAACACCAGCAGCGCGCGCAACATCTTTCCCCGGCTCACCAGATCAATAACGATGGGTGAGGGAGCATCCTGACTGACGTGAGTGACGATGTATTTGCGACATTCATCCAGCAACGGCCGGTAAGCGTTGAGGACGAACAACGACTGCGCCGACAACGACTCGCGGTTGCTGCCGAGCACATCGGCGAGCAGCGAAATGCTTTCATGCGGGCGCTCGTCCACAACCGCCAGTTGAAAGGCCCGGCGCACGCGCGAATCCTTTCTGGCGTAGTGGATGCAGGCATCCATGACCTGTGGATCGCTGAGCCGATCCATCAGTTCCTGCGCGCCGCGAAAGTGTGCGGCATGGCGCTCATGCAGCGTGTGTTCATACGTCTGCAATCGCTCCTTCGAGCAATCGTGTGCCGCCAAGGCATTCAGAGAAACTTCGGCCGCCAACTGGCCGCTCTCCAAAGCCAGTGCGATGCCCTCGCCGGTCAGGGGATCCACCAGCCCCGCGGCCTCGCCGACGACCAGCACGCCATCGGCGCAGCAGGGCACAGACGGGAAGTCGGTGCGCAGCGGATAGCCTTGTGGTTTGCCTGTCAGTCGGGCGCCCTCCAAGCGCGAACTGTGCAGCAGGCGCTCGAAAGCCCGGCGCATCTGGCGGCCAGCGTCCTGTGTGCCGGTGCCATTGACGGTGATCCCCACGCCGATGTTGGCTGAGCGCATGCTCGTAGGAAAGACCCAGGCGTAGCCCGGCAATAGCTCGCGGTCAACGTAGACTTCGAGTGACCCATCCAGGTCGGCGATGCCTTCTACGTAGCCGCGCATGGCCAGCGCCTTAGGGCGGTCGCCGCCCATCAAGCCGAGCGTTTGTGAGAGCGCGCGACTCGCGCCGGTGGCGATGATGATCAGCTTTGACTCGACCTCCAGCTTGCCTGCCGGACCCTCGGCGATCAACCCCCTGACGCAACCGGCATGCAAACGAGGTTCGGTCGCGGCGTAGCCCGGCAGGAACCGCGCACCGGCCCGCGCCGCATGCCGGCACAGCGCGTCATCGAGTTCGCGCCGCGGGAGGACAAGGCCGACGCCAGGTGCATCGCTTGCTCGCAGCGTATGCGATGCCTGCGGTTCGCCGTGATGTGAAACGCAGACCTGCGTAAACGCGTGCCCGCGCCGGTGCACGAAGTCCCCCAGCCCGATGTCCTCCAGCAGCCGCACCGCGCGCGGCGTCAACCCATCGCCGCAGGGCTTGCTGCGGGGGAAGTGCGCCTTGTCGAGCAGCACCACATCGGCGCCAGACCGGGCCAGCCAGTACGCGGCCGCGGAGCCACCCGGCCCGGCGCCGACGATGACGACGTCACAGTGAATCATCAATGGCGGACGACGGGCAGATGCACCTTCGGCCCATTCTCCTTGCGCAACTGCTCCCACACATCGCGCACGTCCCAACCGGCGAAGCGATCAGGGTTGACGCGATTCCACTCTTCCACGATGACATCGTGCACCTCAGAACTGGCGTTGCCCGCCACGCCCTCGACCATCACGCGGCGCGCGGCGGCGATCAGCTCCGGCGTCAGCGTTACGCTTGGCGCGCTCGGGTCAATCAGCGCGCGGAAGACGGGGTCGAACTCGCGCCAGCCGGCCAGCACATCGCCGCGCAGTTCGGCGTTGCTCAGCACCAGCCATCCAACCTCGAACTGGTGTTCGTAGTAGATGCGCGCCCAGCGCTGCCCTGGATTCTGGGTGAAGACCTGGTCGCGCAGCGTGCGCAGGTTAGAAAGCAAACCCAGGCCGTCCGTGCTATCACGTGCAGCGGTGACGGCCGGGCACCCACAGTCCGCCCGCAACGAGGCCGTCGGATTGGATGGGGCAGGCATCTGCAATGCCTTGAACGCATTGGCGCGCCCATAGCCGTATGTGGAATCTTTACCTACTGTGCCAAGATCATCCGCCGAGCCGCGCAGGATGTCGCGCACCTGCTCGTTGGTCAGGTTGGGGCGCTGGGCCAGCAGCAGGCCGGCCACCCCCGCGACGTACGGCGAGGCCATGGACGTGCCGCTCAATGTGTCGTGGCCGTTCTTTGGCACGGTGCTCATGATGCTGACGCCCGGCGCCATGACATCCAGACCATCGCCCCGGCTGGAGAAGGAGGCGATCTTGTCGCTCTTGTCCGTCGCGCCGACGGCGATGGCCAGGTCATGCTTGGCTGGGAAGTTGACGCCGCTGCCGTTGTTCCCCGCCGCAGCCACGACCACCGCGCCCTTGTCGAAGTGAGCGTAGTTCATGGCGTCGGCGATCACGGATGAACAACTGCCGCCCAGACTCATGTTGATCACGCGCGCGCCTTGATTGGCGGCGTACTTAATCGCCTGTGCGATGTGATCGCTGTTGCAGCTCCCGCGGCTGTTGCATACCTTGAGCGGTAGGATCCGCGCCTGCCACATCACGCCGGCCGTGCCAAAGCCGTTGTTGGTCTCGGCAGCGATGATGCCCGCCACGTGCGTGCCGTGGCCGTTGTCGTCGAGCGCGTCGTTGTCGTTGTTGACGTAATCCCAATCTATGTCAGTGCGCACACGCCCGTCGTTGAGGTCGTCGTGGGTGTAATACACGCCGGTGTCAATCACAGCGATCATCGTGCCGGTCGAGCCGGTGCCGATGCCCCATGCCTCGGGCGCGTCAATGTCAGCGTCGGCCACGCCGCCGGTCTGGCCGGTGTTGTTCAGGCCGTATTGAGTGAGGAAGAGAGGGTCGGTGGCATTGACGGGTGGGCCACCACCTACCCCAGACATTTGCAATGTGGTAGTGAACAGTTGTGTATCCCCTTGACGTCGGTATACGAGTTGAACCTGACTGCTTGTTGGCACCGTTTGTGTAGGTGCGAATGCGATGGCAATCGTGCAGGCAGCTTGGGCAGGAATGACCGTGCTGCAAGTGGCTCCATTGCCCGGATACACGCCACCGAGGAAGGAGAATGGTTGATGCGTGACCGATGTGCTGACAATTTCGACTGTATAGACGGTTGTGTTGTTGACGCTAAAGGCTTCTACCGCAGTCAGGCCAAGCGGACGCAGTCCGAAGTTGACTGTGGGCCCATCGGGAATAAACAGACCACCCAACACAGCCTTGACCGCAGCGTCGACCTGGATTCGTGGTTTGGTGATCTGGTTCCGAGCATCCTTGATTGGCGTGCCTGTGCTTGTCAGCGCCCACAAGACTTGGTCGACGGTGGCGTTAGGTGCTCGTTGCTTCAGGATCGCCCATGCACCGGCCACATGTGGAGCTGCCATCGAAGTGCCAGCAAAACTATCATATTTACCGCTAGGCACGGAGGAGTAGATCCATTGACCTGGAGCTACTAGGCTCAGAAAGTTTGCACTGTTGGAGCCTCCGCCGTTGGGGAAAGTGTAGGAGATTGAGTCCCTCTCAGTACTCCGACTGCCATCATCTGTCGACCCAACACTGATTGCTGATGAAATGCACGCTGGATAGCTAATGCCATCGCTGAAGCCATCATTGCCTGAGGCAACAATTGTCGGAATTCCAACCTCTTTCAATTGGTCTATAGCAGCCTTGAGTGACTTTGTCGTCGCAGGATTGGATTCAGAGTTCGCCTGAATATCACAGTCATTCTGATTAGGTCGTTTCTGCCCATACGTTCCAAAACTCATGTTCACTGCTGCTATCTTGTATGTGCTTCGCAGTTCGTAAACGCGTTCTAGACCGCGAATTACGTCAGAGGAATACCAAACTATGAGATCCACCTGTTGTGGCTGAACGAGTTGAGAGAAAACTTGAACTGCAATCAGAGTGGCATCTGGTGCGATACCAGACACATCATTGTTCTTTCCTGCCACGATACCTGCAACGTGAGTACCGTGCTCACACCTGCCAAAACCCAACAGTCCGGCGAGACCTGACGGGCATGGTTTGGCAGAATCCAATGCCGTTGTTGCGGTGATTGGATTCGTATCCGTACTTCCGTGACACAAACTTCGATACGTCGCTCCACCAGACGTGCCCTGGCTCGAATAACATGCCTCCGACACCACCTTGCCTTTCAGAAAAGGGTGTGTCTTGTCCACGCCTGTATCCAACACAACCACTGTCCAACCCGCACCCGTGTATCCCTGTTTCCACGCCTCCTTTGCGCCTACAATTGCAGTGCTCTCTGATAACTCGGGTGCCAGTGGCGCTTCCGTGGACGCCAACGACATAGGGATGTCCTCTTCAATACTCATCACTTCGGGCAACATTGCCAATCTTTGCAGCGTGCTCGCATCAACTACCATACCCATGTAGGGGATGAATTTGATCTCCACCACGTTGTCTACTTGATAGCCGGATAGCTCGGTCAAAAGGTTTCTTTGGGCTTGAGCGATAGAGGCACGGTAAGCAGTTTCAGTTTCTGTGTTTAGTTCTGCTGTGGCAGGCAACGACGCAGCGCGTAGGCCGACGATGATTCGGATATTACCGGTGGCGTTAGCTTTAGCCACCAGCGACTGCACGTCGAGGGCTTGAACAGGCAATGGCTCAACAGGCTGAGGCTGGCTGCCTTCAACTGGCTCCGGCGCTTGCGACACGCGCAGCACGTAATTCGGCTCTGCATACACCACGTTCGGGTCGAGCGATAGCGTCTCTGCCGCGGCCAGCACGTCGGCAGTCGGGGCAAGGGCCAGTTTGTAGACCTGCTCAAGGTTGGCGCTGGATGCCGAGACGCCCGCAAACAGGGGTTCGACCGCCGTCACGCCATACTGCGCCGCCAGCGCATTCAACGAGGCCACGCCCATATCCACACCCGCTGCGCCGCGGGCGGGCGCGGGCGCGACCCCGCTCCTGAACTTGACCAGTAACTCACCCGGCACATAGTCGCCCGCGACCGACGCCGTCGAGCGCGACCCGCCGCCGGTTGCGCCGGTTACGCCGAAGATCCCTACCAGCACGAAGAGGCTGAGGAAGAGTCTCAACATCCGAAATCGTCGCGTGTTCATTGCGCCCTCCTGCTTCATTCAGTTATTAGACGAAAATCCCTTCTGACTGCCGTAGGGCACGGACTCCGTTCCGTGCCGCTCCGCTATCAGCTACCAATCGTGGGTCGCTGCGGCGGATCGCTACGGAGAGCGATCCCTACTGAAGCGATTTCTAACTTCATTCGCATGTGCCCGACCACCTATCTTCGAGCTACCGGCAGCCACCGCTGTTTGAACAAGACGGTTGAGTAGACGCTGGCTCCGCCGCCGAACGTGCCGATCCAGATTTGGCCCCAGCGATCCTGCATCGAAGCCGTGACGCTGGCAGACGCCAGAGCATTGTTGCCCGTCGAGTGGTTCGCCCACGCATCGTCGGCCTTGTTCGCCAGGCTGGCGTTGTAGTTCAGAACGCTCACGCCTCCGCCATCCGTGCCGATCCACACCGCCCCGCCCCGGTCTACCATGACCGAATCGGTGGCGTTGTTGGCCAGTCCGTCCGCTTGCTTGAACGTGACCCACGACCCGTCACGCGCGCGGGCGCTCACGCCCTCAAGCGCGAGCGCAAACCAGACGTTGCGCGCGGCATCCACCGCAACGTCGCGGACCGCACCGTAAGCCAAGCCGCTGTTGCCCGGGTTGAAGGCGGCCCAAACGTCGTCGTTGCGGTTGAAGGGCGTGCCACCGTAGTTGAGCGCCGCTGCACCGTTCTGCGTTCCCATCCAGGCCAGCGTGTTGCCATCCAGTGCCACGGACGTGACGTAGGGATCGGGCAGACCGCTGTTGGTGGTGATGAAGGTGGCCCAGATGTCGTCGCTGCGCGACGGGACAGATGCTCCAACGTCAACGACGTTCAGGCCACCTTGCAGATACGAGCCGCTGGCAATCCAGCCGCGCCCGGCGCTGTCAATGACAATATCGTTGACTTGATCGTGAGCAAGACCGTTCGCGCTGGTGTAGACGATCGAAACATCGTCCGATCGCTTGGTGGGTGTGCCGCGCGTGTCCAGAACCATCAGGCCACCCGCCGAGCCGACCCACAGGCGACCCTTGCCGTCCACAGCCAACGCGCGAGGGCCAAACGCCAACGGCCCGCTGCCATCAACGTATGTCGTCCACTCATCGTTGCGTTTATCGTGCGGCGTGAACCGATAATCGAAATAACTGAGGCCCGCCTCCGTTCCAACCCATGCGCCCGCGCCGCCGTCTGCAATGGCGGATACCGAACTGGCGGGGATGCGGTTGCGCGTGTCGTATTCCACCCAGGCATCGTCGCCCCTGGAAGACGGCGAACTGCCGTAGTTCAAGCGGCTCAATCCGCGGTTCGTCGCGAACCATGAAGTCCCACCGCCGACGGCCAGGAGACTGCGAACGGCATTGCTGGACAGGCCACTCGATGTGGTAAACGTCGCCCAGGTGTCATCGGCCCGGTTGAACGGCGTGCCAAACGTGTCCAGCGCGTTCGCCCCCGCGCCGTCGTCTCCGCCGCTGACCAGGTAATTCGTGCCGATCCAGATGCGCCCGGCACCGTCCATGGATAACGACTTGGTCGCATTGGAAACGAGGCCGCTGTTAGAGGTGGTGTAAGCCGCCCGCTGATCGTCGGATTTGTTGTGTGGTGTGCCGCCGTGATCGAACACGGCCACGCCGCCATCGGTCGCCACCCACAGCAGGTTGGCGGTGGATAGCAGCGCCCTGATGTTGTTCGATGGCAGCCCGTCCGAGGTGTAATAGACCGTCCACGTGCCGCCGCTATAAGCGTTCAGCCCGCTGAGCGTGGCGACCCACACCGTCCCCTGACCGTCCACGACGATGTCGCGCACGACATCGTTGGACAGGTTGCCATTGGCAGTGGCGTAGGTCGTCCATGTGTCATCGGCCTTAACAAACGGCGTGCCATTGGTATTCAGCACGCTCGCCCCGAACCCCGATTCAACACCCTCCGCGTTTATCGTGCCAGTGCCAAACCACAGCCGCCCCGACAAGTCCACCGCCACAGCCGAGACGTGGTTATCCACCAGCCCATCGGGCTTGGTGAACGAAACCCACGTGTGCCCAGTCTTGTTCAACGGGTTGCCGCCGTCATTCAGCAGCGTCGCGCCGCCTCCGGTGGCGAACCAGCGCTGTTGCCCATTGGCCGGGTCAGCGGCGATGTCGGTGACGATGTTATCGGCCAAGCCGTCGCCGCTCGTCAGCGTGAGCCATTGATCCTGCGGCGATAAAACACTCACCCCGGCGTTCGAACCGACCCACACGTGGCCACCGCCGTCGGCGTGGAGCGTGAACAGGGATTCACTGGCCAAGCCGTCGGCGAGGGTGAAGCTGGTCCAGGGGCCGCCCGCATCTGATTCCGCCGATGCACGCGACAGAGGCAGATAGGCGCCGGGAACGGCTGCGGCAGTGGCCGCGGCCAGAAAGAGGACGATGAAAGACTTGATCACGATCCCCTCATCTCCGCGCAATCGGCGCGTAGACGTAATGCTTCGGCGGCTTGACCACATAGCTGTATTCGCCGCCTTGCACCACGTTGCCGCTGCGGTCTGTGTTGCGCATGCGGTAGTAGATCGTCTGGCCGACGCTCAGCCCGGAGATGTTGACCTCGTGCAGCTTGAAATACTGCGGCTCATTGAGCGTATTGAGATAGCTCCCCGGCTGCAAACCCCACTCGAATACGCTGGACGCAAACTCGTTCGTGAACCAAGTGACCTTGACGACCCCGGTGTCGGACAGTACCGCCGTCACGCTGCTGATCTGTGGCGGCGTTGTATCGCCGAACAGGGCGGCGGGATAGGTGTAGGTATAGACGTTGTTCGCGTTGGCGTACTGGATGACGAAGCGACCCCGCGCCTGCTGCAACAGCGCCTGCAACTCGCCTGGGATAGGCGGCACGCTGTAGAACTTGATGTCGTTGGCGTATTCCACAGTGAATCGTGCACCGACGCCAGCGATGAGCGCGCCAAGTTGTGGCGACGCTGACATGCCAAACGTCGTCATCCCGTCGGCACCGTTGACGACGATGCCGCCCGATTGGCCTCGCACCACCGATGTGCCGCCAAGCGCGACGAGTAGCGCGACAAGGGGAAACAATCTGCGGATCGGGATCATGGCACGCGATAGACGAGCACGAGGACACCCCAGTCATCTACAGCGATTGTGTACGTTATATCTGGAAGGAGTTGTGATGCAGTCAAGCTTCCATAACCAGCACCATCCCAATATATGGCATTTTGTCTTGCACCATTGAGGGTGAAGTAAGCATCACCACTAAAATTTAATAGGGCCCAACCACGGTCAAAGTAGCCATAGGCAGACGGCAATTGAACTGTGAAATCATTTCCATTGCCTAGGTCTTCAGCAATAAACATCATGTTGGTCGCGTTAGGATAGCGAAAGTCATAATAGGCAACATCAGTAAACGGTGCACCTGCTGCACTTGCTACTGAGGCAACTGCTGTTTTTAGCTTGGTTGTATTAATCGTTGTCGCTCTCGCATCAATAATCTTGCTCACTGGGTCGCCACGTAAGTAGTAGGCCAATATCCAACCTGTCTTGTGTACGTAAACGTGGGCGTCAAATCGCTCGACGTAGTTTGGAATAGCTACAGAACCGAGGACGTAGTCCGCTGTCTCCAATTCGATCGTTCGGAACACGCCGCGCACTTGGTTCAGGTTGATCGCGTCTGGTGACCTGAAATAGGCCGAGATGCCGGCTTCTTCGTCCAGCTTGGCTGCGATGTCCAATTCGGGAGCGGCATAAGCCTGCCGGACGAACGCCGGCGGTTGCAAGCCGAAGGTCTTGCCGGGCTGCGCCGTCTCGCTCGGCAATGGCCGTGTGGCGAACCAGACAAACAGCCCGCCCGCGCAAAGTAACGCGAGGCCGATTCGAGGCAAACGAGATGCGTGCATCATGAATTCCTCCAAGTGGTTCGAGAAGGCCAGCTTTCGCCTACTTCTTTGACTCCTACAGACTCAAACGCTCCGGCCCGGCAAATTTGGGCTGCGCTTTGCTGCACTTCGGGCAAACTCGGTAAGCTGCGGTGACGCACGGCCACAAACCCGTGCGTCACCGCCTCCCCCTTTGAGATGAGTGTACGAACCGTGTCATGAACTTTTGTTTACGCCGGCTCAACCGCTGAGAGCGATCAATTGGCTAACGCTCAAACAGTGCTACATTTCTAACGCGTCCGGGGTGAGTTTTTGGGGGAGTGGCGGAGGACACTGCCATGAGCAGCAAGGGGAACTGGTCGTGGATAGACGATGAGCTGCGCCGGCTCGGCATGAGCCGCACCAAGCTGGCCCACCTGCTCGGCGTCAGCACGCCGGCCGTCTCGAACTGGATCAAGGGCAGGCAGAACCCGGGCTACGAACATCTGGCCCAGCTAGCGGCGATCTTCACCCAGGGCGACCTCAACCGCCTATATCACCGCGCCGGCTTCAAGTGGGCCGAGGCGTTGCAACACCTCGACGCCCAAGCCAGGGGCACGGGTGTGCAGCCCGCGATCAGCCCACTCGACCTGAATGACCTCGTCACGCTGCACCTGCCCGCCGCGGCGCTGCATGCGCACGACGCCGTCACTTTGCTGCTCGCCGAGGAGAGCGTGCTTGCGTCCAATGCGCTGTTGAAGCAAGCCAACAAGTTTGCCGAGATGCGCGAGCAAGCCACCCGCCTGATTGCCCGTCTGAACGGCAGCCATTCGCCGTTGACGGCGCAGATGTGGTACGCCCTGTCCGACGCGGAATTGATGCTGGGCAATTACACCCGATCACTGGACGCCGCCGACACGACCCGCCGTCAGGCGCGCGGCAGAGCCGGCACAGCGCTCGTGGCCGACGCCTACGCAGTCAGCGCCGAGGCTTGGCGCATCATGGGCAACTGGGCCGAGACGCGCAGCCACTGCAACGAAGCCCGCCGGCTCTACCTCAAGGCCAACCAAACTCATACCGAAGGTCAAATGTGGATTGACTGGAACCTCGGCCGCGTCGCCACGTCCGAGGGCAACTACGACGAGGCGCTGGAGCACTTTGACCGGATGGCCGGCCTGGCGCAACGGCTGGGCCATGCCAGCGGGGCGCAAATGCAGCGTTACGGCGTGGCTATGCTGGCTGACCTGCAGGGCGACTTGGGCGGCGCGCTCCGGCAATACGCGCCCATGCAGCGCGACGCGCGTCGCGACGGCAATGTGTACTGGGATGCGATGGCCGCATGGAAGATCGCCGACGTGTTGCGCCGCCAGGGCGACGTGGCGCGAGCGGCGTCCATGGCGCAGCAAGCGGCGCGGGTATATGAATCGCTCGACAACGCGGACATGATCGCGTCGGTCACGTTCACATTGGGCTATTGCCAAATCCACCTCGGCCGGGCGCCGCAGGCGCGCGCCCAATTTGCCAAGCTGGCCAGGCAGTTGGCGCAGGGCATTGACCAGACCACCGTGCGCATGGCGCGCCTGGGCGAGGGCCTGGCGCTGCTGGCCCAGATCGCCGCGCAGGACGCGCCGGACTTCAGCGCGTTGTTACCGCTGATCGAACCTGATCCGACCCTACCTCGTCTTAGCTTGCGGTTCGAGTTGCTCGAGGCATTGTTCGTGGCCGAAGCATTGCGTCTGAATGAGCGCGCCGAGGCGGCGCATGATCGCTACGCCGCCGTCGCCCGACGCGCAGTGAAACAAGAACACCTGTTGGAGCATGCACACGCCCTGCTGGGCTGTGCTGAGTCGAAGCGGCTGCTCAGTCAGCCCGCCATCGAGACACTCAATCAGGCACTGGCGATCTATGAGCGGATCGGCGCTGCATGGGGGCAGGTACATGCCCGAATTGGCCTGGCGCTGGCCGCGCATGCCGATTCGGCGATGCATCTGGGCGAGGCCGGGCGCATCGCCCAGAGTTGTCAAATGTACGATGACGTGCGGCTGATCGAACGCCTGCTGCAAGGCGTTGACGGCAAGCCGTTGCATGCGCTCACGTTCGTGTGACTCATGCGGGTAGCCCGGCAGGGCTTCGCA
>Ga0224722_1000145_pt1 | contig 40589 bp, 32 predicted proteins | sample Balambano_FR1_Me_FD_161646 | JGI IMG/M metagenome (GOLD analysis project Ga0224722, IMG submission 161646) | Freshwater sediment microbial communities from Lake Towuti, South Sulawesi, Indonesia - Balambano_FR1_MetaG | ecosystem: Environmental > Aquatic > Freshwater > Lake > Sediment | place...
GTGGGGGAAGGGGTGAGGCGATCGGTGATTGCGGCTACGTTGTCGTCGGTGAGTTTGAGTTCTTGTTGTAAAGCTTTGAGTTCCTGGAGGGTGCGATCGCTGAGGGGAAACTCGATCGCAATTTCAGCTTGCAGGACTTGTTCGTATTCCCGCAGGTTTTCGCGGTGTTCCTCGTAGGGACGCAAAACTTCAGCGATGATGGCGTTGGCGATTTCTGAGCTTAGTCCCAGAGTTCTGCGTCGCCGTTCTAAAACACTCTGCCCTGCTGGACGAATGATGCCGTCCTGACTGTAGGTTTGCACCGACTTGCGAAATTCCTGCTTAGGGTCGCCGATGGGTGCTTTGGCCAGTAGGATCTTTTCCCCTTCTTGAAACACATAGCGTTCTGGTTTCATAGCAGGGGCGGCTTTGCGGACTTGCGATCGCACGTAGTCATGCAACTCGTTGACGGAGATCGCCCCGTCACCGTCTAAGTCAGCGGCTCCGGTTTGGATGCCTTCCACCAGGTAGCGAGTGTAGACGGCCAGTTCTTCACCCTGGCGTTCAAAGGAATATTCGGTGGCGGCTGAGGACGTGAGAATAATCCGCCCTTTGCCACCCAGTTGGCGCGGAAAGTCGATCGTGCCCGCATCGCGCGCCGCCATCCCGGTGGGAAACGCGCCACTGTGGCAACAATCCAGGATGATCACCTGGCGATCGGAACTGCAATGCTCCATCAGGTCATGCACAAAGCTAGCAGGTGTGGCGGTACCTTTGTTCAATCTGCCCTGGGAGGTTTTGCGGGTCGTGCGGTTGGTGAAGTAGAAGTTGCCGGATTCGTCGGTGATGCCGTGCCCGGAGAAGTAGAGCAGAACTAAATCAGCGGACTGACAATCATCAAACAGGGTGTTGATGGCAGCTTGAAGTTGCCCCAGGTCGGGGTTGGAAAGGGACTCGACGCGATCGAATTCGCCTAGATTGGGATTTTGCAAAACCGCTTCTACCGCCGCAATATCTTTTGCAGCCGCGGGGAGGGGTTTGAGGTCTTCTGAATCGTATTGGCTCACCCCAATCAGTAGCGCCAGTTTTGCCATAAACCTTGTTCTGTTTGTCTGTCTAGCCAGATGAATACTTTGAATGATCCTCCCTAACCCTCCTTGTTAAGGAGGGAACCGACCCAAAATGTTTAAAGTCCCCTTCTGAAGGAGATTTATGTTTGAAGTCCCCCTTTTAAGGGGGATTGAGGGGGATCACCCATGATTTTCTGCCAATCGCTTGATCGTTTCCTCGGCGGCTAGGAGTTCTTCGCGGCTACTCACTTCGATGTCTACTTCCCGGCCATCACCAAATTTTGCTTTGATTTTGATGGGTTTGTTCCCAACGCGATCGCCCAGGAAGCCAAATAAGTTTTTGATGCTGGCGGGGCTGACCTCAGCTTGCAGTAAGCCCCACAGGAAGGAAAACATGGCTCTGCTGCCTTCCGGCGGATTGGGGTCAGGAACGCGATCGACTTTGACTCCATCCATGTCTCGCAATTGTTGCCACAGAGTCTGGGTCAGTTTTTCTTGCTTGTCAATGCTGGTGGTCGGATCTTGAAAGTCGATCGTGAGTTGGACGCTGGAATTCGGAGTCATCATGGTTTGGGGGCGATGAACGGCTACAGCAATTCTGGCACAATTATTTCCGACAAAATGAATCGAATTTCCAGACTTGTTAAACTGCAAACAGTTAATCCACTAGTGCGACGCGCATGATTTCTTCGATCGCAGCGGTTTTAGCCAACGGTCAAGCCTTTGACCTAAAAAACTATGCAGAGCGTTCTGCCATGTCAATTCCCGCAGACTTATCTATTCCAGTGAATCATCTGTTTGATTTGTTGGCGCAACGGCAGATTCCTTACTTATTAGTCGGTGGCGTTGCCATGCTTTGCTACGTGGAAGGTCGTAACACCCAGGACATTGATTTACTAATTGATCCGATCGCCTTAGCTCAGCTACCAGAGTTGGTAATCCACAGTCAGGACAAGAACTTTGCCCGCGCCAGCTTCAACCTGATTCAAGTCGATCTATTATTAACCTCCAACCCTCTGTTCAAACGGGTGTTAAGTGAGTACAGCTCGATTTGGGAGATGCCGGATCGACCAATTCAATGTAGTACACCGGCTGGATTAGTGTTGCTCAAACTTTATGCCTTGCCATCGCTATATCGGCAAGGTGAATTTCAACGAGCAAATTTGTATGAGAGCGATATTACGGCATTATTGATCCAGTTTCCGGCGTTGGGTGAGCAAGTAAATGATTTACTGATTCTGTTGCGATCGCACCTGCTAGCTTCTGATTTAGCCTCTCTCGCTGAAATTGTGACGGATATTCGACGACGTGTGCAGCGCTTTCATTAGCCAGCGATCCAAACCCTTGGGGGAACTATCCCCCGAACCGCTCGAACCCCCTCTAGCAGGTATCACTGGTACAGATGCTGGTTATTTTGTGCGAGTCGATCGCTGTTTCAAGTTCTTTAATGCTTGCTGGAGTTCAGTGATATTAGGCGATCGATCGCCATAACGCCATTGCACATAAGCATAGGAGATTTGCTCAATGATGGCAGCGTGGTGAGCAGGCTGGGTCGCGTGAGCCTGTTGCACGTACTCGAATGGAGTTTGGGCGGCTTGCTTCCCTTGCCCCTGCGCCGTGAGCCAATCCTGCATCTGCTGATAAAGCGATTCCATCGGGGGTTGCTGGGCTAGCCAGCGTCGGTAGCGCCAATTGCGCCAGCCTTGCCAGAGCAACCAGCCGCCAAAGGTGAGACCAACGCCTAGCAACAGCAGCGTAAACAAACCCAGCCAACCCTGCTGAAACAGACTCACAATCCAAGCGATCGCGCCTACAATCCAGCCGATCGCCGTCCCAAAGATGCGGCCAAAGAAATTGCTAACAGGGGAAGGCAGCCAACCGGCCACCCACTTCCAGAACTGTTGCAACGCGCTAAAGGTCTGGTCGTCTTCGATCGAGGGCGGAATCAATTCGTGACCGGGGATGGGGTCGAAGGCGAACCAGCCAAATTTTGGGAAGTACACTTCCGTCATGGCGTGGGCATCGGTATTGCGAACTTCGTACAGGCCAGTGAAGGGGTTAAATTCACCCGGCCCAAACCCAACGACTAACCGGGCGGGAATCCCGATCGATCGCAACATCATGGTCAATGCCGTCGAGAAATGATCGGGATAGCCACCCTGGTATTTGAACAAAAAGGCTTCGACCAAATCCTCGTTCGGGTTGAGGTAAGGCAGTTCTGGCTGCAAGGAATAACGCTGCTTCAATGCCTGCGCCAAAAACAGAGCCTTTTCGTAAGGGCTAGTGATGGGAGTTTCGGAGGTGGCAAGCAGTGCTTCGGTTCGCGATCGCACCCGGTCGCGAATCGTGTCCGGCACTTCCATATACACGCGCCGCAGCGTATCCGTGTACTCCATGGGGGCTTGCCGAATGCGGGTGCGATCGCGGATGGGCACCTGGGACACGACTGTATACGTCAAACCCTCGGGCAGGCCAACTGGCGATCGGAGTCCTCCCTCAATATCCATAGCCACTTCCGGCGTAGGAAAGTAAAGCTCGCGGGGATGAGTTATTGCGGGGATGAGGTTGGGCAAATCCGATACGATCGTGTAAGTTTGCACCACTTCCCGCTTTTCCGTCAGCGTCACTGGCACATCCAGATAAAATTGATACGACCAAAAGGGCCGCTTAATCGTTTCCGTTTTGTCGTTGCGAGAAATTTCCCAGCCCTGCCCCAGGTAACGATCGAAGGCCATCACCCGCCAAAAACTCTTGGCCTGCGATCGCACCCGCATCACCACTCGCGGCTTCATGATGCCCCGCAAGTTCTGGTTAATGCGAGTCCCAAACCCGTAGTAGTAGTTTTCATCCATTTCACCGGGGCCAGTTTGCTGTCCTTGCCCAGTCCCCGTGCCGGTACCGCCGGCCAAATTCCCTTGCCGCACATAGCCAGGATTGACAATCTCCTGGTTGTCCTGAAAATCCTGATTAATCTGCCCACTGACGGGAAACGTTCGGAGTTGATAGCCAGGCAGGCGGGGCATCATCAGAAACAAGCTCAATCCCAAGCCGAGAATGACGAGGAGAAATAGCCCCAACCGCCGAAAAGACAAGCCCACACGCTTGAAGGGAGATCGATGCGGACTTGTATGCAAATCCAGACGCGATCGATAATCCAGCACCAAAACTGGCAGCGCGATCGCTAGAAAGGTCAATAGCAACAGGCCAAACACCATCGTTTGGCTGAGCGTACTGGCCACCCCGATCAGAATCAAGCCAATCATCATGGAATAGCCCAAATCCTGACGACGCGGCATATGGAAACTATGTAACACCTGGAGTTGAATCAGAAGTTCGGCGAGAATAATGCGGGTGTCGTTGAGGCTGTCGCGCAAGTTCAGAAAGAATGCAACCAGAGCCAGTAGCATTCCAATGGCAATACAAAACTTGGTGATGATGTTACGCTTGCGCCGATGCGACCAACTCCAATACCCCCCCAACACCGTGAGGGGAACGGCCCAGGCACTCATTTGAGTTTCAGCCGCAATATCAGTGGCAACGATGCCGACAATCACCATTGCCTGAGTCAACACCCGTAACAAAATGGAGTCTTCCACTTCCACAGGGTGTTGCTTAGCGAGTCGATGTCGTAGAGTTTCCATGGCGGGTAGCGATCGCACCCAATGACCAAGATTTGAGTTCGCCATAGAGTTATGTCGAGAAGAGGATTCAGAACTAGTCTTTATCCGTTATCTCCTATTCGTACCAATTCAGCCACCCATTTAATGAACCAGTAAAAAACAAGGGAATATGGACGAATGATCAAAGGCTGGTTTCGTCTAACTGCAATGCGAAGGTCAACGGGTTTTCAATTCCAGCTAAACAAAACTCTACAGCATAACTGTGATTAGGCTGAGGTTCAAACAATTCAGCACTCAAGCGACCGGCAGTAGTGCGTTGAGCGGTGGTACGCAGTTCTCCGTTACGGACTGCCAATAATCCAGCCGCTGGTAAAGTCGCATGTAAGCGAATGCTGGGCACAGGGGTTTGAATATATTCAATGTGAACTGAAAGTAGCCCCACATCTGTTTGCCACTGGCGATCGATTACGGGTTCAGTCGTAGAGACTTTAAGCGAGAGGGCATTGATAATTTCGCGAGCGGCTAATAATGACAACACCATTTGTTGATCGGGCACCACATCTTCGTACTGGATAGGCGCTTCAACAGTGGCCGCTTTTGGCGATCGAGCCGGAGCCATCATGACATTGCCCGCTAAATAGTTGAGAGCTTCGTCCTGCCCAGGAAACAAATCTTCCACTGCTTTAACGAGTTTTGCCCCTTCTTGAAGGGACAATTGCACCGCATCCTGGCATCTTTGCAGTAAGGTACTTAGAATCGGCTCGGGAATCTGGGCCGGAACTGGTAATGGCAGATCTTTCACATGACGCAGCCAGCCGAATCCACCCACCGAGTTGCGAGACTGGCTGGAACCGACCAATACTCCCGCTGCGATCGCTGATTCTGGCTCGGAACTATAGTCAAGCAATTCCGTCTCCCAGGGGAAGAGCGGTGGATTTTTTTGGATTTCGCTTTGTAACCGATGTTTTAACAAAGCTTGAAAACGTTCTTGCACAACTGGTACATCTCCAAGTTCAAAGGAAGACTCTTTAGGGAAAGAGCGGTTTGACTCAGAGAAATCAGGCGTTGATGAGTTCATAGAAGGAAAACCCTGCAACAGCATCAGTATACGCTGCTGAATATCCCCTGAGTCACGATTCATGATACAAATCCCTATTCATCGCTCGGCCCACTTTCTCCGGATTCATCGGTAAACTTCTGTCCTCCTAATTGATCAATCGGTTCCGCCTCATCAGAGGACAAGTAATTGCGAATTTCCCAGGCATGTTCTAGGAGCTTAAACCATTGCTTTTGGAGTTGGTTGATGCTGTATCCCAGCGAGTGTGCAATTTCTGTATCAGACCGTTTTTGTTGCTTGAGTTGCAGGAGTTTCTTTTGCGTGTCATCTAGATGAGCCACAAAAATCTGCCACTCTTGCAAAGTTAGACCCAAATTCTTATCCAGATCTGCTTCTAGCCATTGATGCACTAATTCCCAGCGATGAGATAGGGCAAATCGAATTAAGTGATACTTAAATTTTTGCTGCAAGTAATCGCGCTGCCGGGATGTAATCCCCATAATGGCTTCAATTTCGCTAGCAGGTAGATCCTGCAATCTCAAAATAAAATAATCAGCACAATCACTTTTTCCACGCTCGTCTAAATAAGCAATCAGTTCTGAGATGATTGTTTGGCGGAGGGTATCTTCGGCGGGTTCGGGTTCTTGGGCCATCATTTGTTCCCGGACTTGCTGCATCGAAGCGGCACTCCAGGAATCTTCGCCATCGCCTGACATGCCCTCGGCCGCCTGCTCAATATCAACGGGTGTTTCCACGGGTTGCTGTTGTGAAAATGTTTGAGCACGCAAAATAATCAACTGTTGTGTTCGCCGCCCTGGTAAAGGAATCCGACGTTTTGCATAGCGTTCAGTGAAAGCCATCCACTCGGCCAATTCCAGCATTGTCCGGGGTTTATACGCTTCGGGCAATTGATTTTCTCGCCGAAAGGCATTGCTGGCTTCGATCCAAAAAACTTGCAAAAAGTCTTCGATCAGGGGTAATCGAGCCTGGTAGGTGGATTGGGATTGGGGTGGGGTGATGTAGCGATAGACGATCGCACTCAACGTGCTGGAAAGTTCAACCCGTCCTCGTTCGGAGCCTAATTTGTAGTAGTGCAGACATTGTTGTTGTCGGTGCTTTGCCAATGTCAGCGCCCACGATTCGATGTCACCCGATGCTTGGATGCGCTTACTTTCAGTACAAATGCGATCGACTTCTTTTGAAATTCGCGCTGCGACAGCACAACAATTCTGCTCAGAAGCGCTAGTTGAGAGCTTGAGTTCGTTCAACAGTAGTTGAAAAGTTGACTCCACGCGGTGGCAGATTTCCCCTAAGGTGTTCAACGTCAAGATTTCCAATGGTTACAAAACTTCTTCCAATTTTGGCAAGATTACCTGCCAGCGTCCAGATCTCAACTCAAGTTATCGCAGTCTTAATAAGATTCACAGGTAGCCTTCAAACTCTTAAGTCAAACAGATGAGAAATCTCTCAGCCGGAGAGGAAACGCTATAGATGAGATAAAAGAAGCAGCGTTACCCATGACTATTGAGAAGAGAAAATCCAATGAATTTAAATGAACAAATCCGCGACTTGGTTGAACATGCACCCCAGGACGGAGTCACTCCTGCATTGGTTGAGGCGATCGCACCCGTCTTAAAGCAAATTGGAACCCAACTCCGTCATTTGCAGTACTACATCGTACAGTCGCTGGATCAGAACTGGGTTGTCAACATCATAAGTCACCAGGACCAACCAGAACGCGAAACCCAGGTAATTTATGCGTTTCCCAGCTTGAAAGATGTCACATCAGGGCCAAATCCGGTCAAAGACCCCCAACTGATAGCACTCCCTGTACCAGTCACCCACATTTTGTTTCAAATGGTGGCGATGGAACAAATTGACAGCATTATCTTTTTTGAAGTTCCCGGCAATACCTTGGCTGGGACACAAATCCGCCGTGAGGATTTACAAGCTTTGATCCAAACCCAAATTCAGCAAATCATGCCCCCCTCAGTTCCGCCAGACATTGCTTGAATTCGCTTGAATTAGAGAGAGGCACATCAGGCACAAGAGAGTTATCCCAGCAATTCCACCGCACGCTTTGCCATGCCTTCAGCGGTGATGCCGTTAAGTGCCATCAGTTCGGTGGGGCTGGCCGTGGTTTCACCCCGTTTCCAGGCAAAGGTGTCTCGTTTAGCGGTACTGCGGAGCATAATCGGTTCTAGCATCCCACTCGCGCCACCAGTGATCCCAAGCAATACATCGCCCCCGAACAGGCGATCGAATCCGGTATCACCCAGGAACTGTCCATCGGGTTCGCTGCAAATCTCCCAGGCCACATCAGTCGGGCGATAAAGGCGACGAGGGCTGATGATGGAGACAACGCGCACACCATACCCCTGCGCTTCCAGTTGCGTTGCGGCTTCAAACACAGGTTTGAGAATCATGTCGCCGATCGCTGCCAACACCACTTTTTTGCTGCCTGGGCTTTCGTGCAGTGCGATCGCGCCATCCTGGAGTGCCTGTCGCGTCTGTGCAAACGTGGTACGGATGGGCAACGGCGATTTGCTGGCCGTAATCACCACACCTTTGTTAAACGTACTTAAGCCCCACTCATAGCAAACTTGAATACTGTTGGCATCGGGTGGAAATAGGGGAAACACGTTCCCGTTACGCATCATGGCAGCAAAGTACGCTTCAATTTCCGGGCGTTGATGAGTCCAGCCATTGCGTCCCTGCTCAAGGGCACCTGCTGTAAATAGAGTAATAGTCGATGGCGTGGGACGACGTAATTCTGCCATTGCCTGAGTCACGGTTTGCCAAATGGGTAAGCCATTAATGGCAAAGGATTCGTAGGAACACCAGAGGGTACGGGAACCCATCAAGGCCAATCCTGCTGCCAGTCCGGCACAGGCATCTTCGCTGAGCGGTTCATACACTTGCCCACCCGGTTTCTGGTTGTAGAGCGGATCTTCGACCGGGTGAATAATCTTCAATGCCTGATTGATGTTGGCAATACCGGAAGCCTCGTTCCCGTCTGCATTTGTGACGGTGTAGCCAGAGTCCGTTTGCCCGACATAGGCCACGAGTCGCCCCATTGAGGTGGTGGACACTTTTGGCTCACCCCCCATGGAGTATTCTTCGAGGGGTAACGTGCCCAAATTAGTTAGAGGTAAGGTAAATTCTGTGACCACGGTTTTGCTGGCGGGGCCGCCACCAGCACGGGCACAATTTGTCCGCACCAGTTCCCAGGCTTCAGGAGGCAAGGCGCGAGTTTTCAGCGCACTCACAATATCGGGATTATCCAGCGTGTGGTATCCATACAGATTGTGAGATTTGGCTCCCCGCGCGTGAACGCCAGCCCCTTTCAGTTGCTTGATGATGAACACAGTCAGGTTGCCATCGAGTGCCGATCGCGCCGCTTTGTCTGCCCCTTTCAGTACCGCTTCCATAAACTTCAGCCGATGCTTGAACGAGAAGGCCGTGCTGTCTACAAAGTCTCCAGGTTGATCTTGGTCATCAAACTCCTTTGCGTCTACTAGTACCACTTCTTCAAACCCGTTGCCTTCCCAGTAGGCCAGCATCTGGTCATTGGTCAAGGTGGACACCATGCTGTGATGTTCCTGCGAGTAACCGTTCCACACGAGGATGGGCAGGAAGTTTGTGGTTTCTGGGTAGGCAGTATGAAAATGACCGAAGGAACTCATAATGTAGGGTTCGCCCAAGCCGCCGTCGCCCACTGTGAAGGGGAAGAGTTTATCGGGATGGAGTCGCGCCGCCGCCATGGCAAAATGCTGTCCCTGGCCAAGAGGGCCGGCTGGGGCTAACAAACCCGGAATCTGACCAGAAAGATGTCCGAGTAAGCCATGCCGTTCTCGGAAACGATCGCGCATTTGCTGCACCGTCTCGATGCCCATGTCTTCCAAGGAGCGATCGAGGAACATGGCGCTGTAGAATCCCGGCGCGTGGTGTCCGACTTCAGTGATGAAATTTTTGTGGCCCAGCATCACAAACGCAGCATAAGCTTCCGCCTGACTGGCAAAACCACCCGGATGCCCCGATGCTTTGCTGCCTGTGATTTGCAGCGTCAGGTAGCGGAGGGCATCGGCATACAACAGGGTTTGATACACGGCACAGGGGTCGTTGGGAGCAGTAATTGCTGTTCTCCCCTCTAGGATGGAGGCCATGATGCCGTAGCGATCGAACTCGGGGTAGGAATCCGCAAAATACTGAATCCCTTCGCAAAATGCGGGAGCGGACTTGGGATTGGGTGTAACTGCCGTCATGCTTGAGATACCTGGTGCAATGATGAAAGGGCGAAATCGCTCAATAACCTATCCTACACAGCGATCGGCACAAAAAAGTCGATAAGGCAGATACAATTCTTGCCAGTAGGAACATCAAATTTCTTCTATAACTGTAGCCAGGTATAACGTGGCGAAAGTGAGTCAGAACACCTAACCCAGTCTTGGCCTTTCAACGCTCACCTTGTCCTAAGTGCTCTGACCAAAGCCATATATCAAAAGGTGAATTTCCTCTCAGAAAATTTTGCCTAAAGTGATGGATTCACAGCCTGCGGGGTGAAAGTGCCATGAGGACGATCGAGGTGCGATCGCTGACTTTATATGTTGATCCCTTGACTCGGATTGCGGCTTCGATGGGTTGAAAATCACCCGGTGCAGCCAAACTTGTGTCTACGATGCGATGCCACGCCAAACCCCGCTTAAGACTCGGTAGCTCAAAGGTTAGTGGTTCCCAATAAGCATTAAAGACGATGTGCAAATGTTCTTTGGCATCAGGATGGTAGAGACTAAAAGCAAGACTGTGGGAGTGATAACTCCAATCGGGTTGGTTGAGTTTAACACCATGCCATACGACATAAGGTTGATGGGCAGTATAGGGTCTGGTTGGACTAGCTACCCGCACATCTAGCAACGATTCATGTTGAAACAATTTGAGGGACTGGATGAAGTGAATCATTCCTGTGACGAAGTGCTGCAAGGCTTGATGTTTCTCCACTAAGCTCCAATCAAACCAGCTCATTTCATTGTTTTGACAATAGGCATTGTTGTTACCCTGTTGCGATCGCCGGACTTCATCCCCCATCAGTAACATCGGCGTGCCTTGGGACAAAAGTAAAGTCGTCAGCAGATTTTTGATTTGCTTCTGGCGCAACGCCTCGATCGCTGGATTGTCTGTCTCCCCTTCAACACCGCAGTTCCAGCTTTGGTTGTCATTGGAGCCATCCCGACTTTGTTCGCCATTGTCCTCATTGTGCTTTTCGTTGTAGGACACTAGATCATTCAAAGTAAAGCCATCGTGACAGGTGACAAAGTTGATGCTGAAATTAGGTTCCCAGTCGGGCTGCTGATAAATATCAGGACTACCAAGAATCCGCGACGCCAACTCATCCACCATCCCCGGATCACCCTTAACAAAGCGGCGAATGTCATCCCGAAACGGGCCATTCCACTCGGCAAACCGATCGCCCACAAACGACCCCACCTGATACAATCCGCCTGCATCCCAGGCTTCGGCAATGATTTTGATACCCGCCAGCACCGGGTCAGACTCGATCGACCATAGGAGCGGTGGATCATCCAGAGGATGCCCGGTTTTGCCCCGCGCCAGACAAGAAGCCAGGTCGAACCGGAAGCCATCCACATGCATCACATCCACCCAATAGCGCAAACAATCGAGAATTAAGCGGGTTACGACTTCATGATTGGCCTTCACCGTGTTGCCGCACCCGCTGTAGTTGCTGTAGTACGCAGGGTTCTTCTCCAGAATGTAATAGGCGCGATTCTCCAATCCTTTGAAAGACAATGTGGGACCTTCATGGTTGCCCTCTGCCGTATGGTTAAACACCACATCCAGAATTACCTCAATCCCTGCCTGGTGACAGGCTTTTACCATGTCGCGAAACTCATTTACCGCACCTAAGGGACATTTTGACGAACTATAGGCGCGGTGAGGGGCGAAGAAGGCAAGGGTGCTATAGCCCCAGTAGTTGCGTAAACCGGGACGGGCATCTTGTTCATCAAACTCATGAATTGGCATCAGTTCGATTGCCGTAATGCCCAATTGTTTCAAGTAGGGAATTTTCTCAATCAGACCAGCATAGGTACCCCGCTTCGATTCCTCTACGCCGGAATTGGGGTGGCGCGTGAAGCCAGCGACATGCATCTCATAAATCACGGTTTTGGAGTAGGGAATGCACAGGGGCACATCTCCCTCCCAGTCGTAGGTGGTAGGGTCAAACACCACACTCCGCAATGCTTGGGCGCAATTGTCCCCAGAACGGATGGCGGCTTCGCGGCTGTAATGTTCCCAACCCACGACCGATCGCGCGTAAGGGTCAAGCAGAACTTTTTTGCCGTCAAACCGATGTCCTTTTTCTGGCGCAAATGGACCATAAACCCGGTAGGCGTAGACTTGTCCGGCTTGCAACCCAACAACAAAGATATGCCAGTAGTAAAAGGTGCGGTTCTGTTTGGGATCGAGGGAAATGACACGAGCAGGCTTGGGATCATCAGGCGCATCGAACAGCAACAGTTCAATGGCCTCGCCGCTTTTGGAATAGATGCAAAAATTCACCCCATCCGGATAAACCGTTGCCCCTAACGGAAAACTGCGACCCGGCTCAATGTCTTTACGAGGCTTGCCCATCAATCACCTAATTTGCAGGAAAATTCACCCTATGATGCCCAGTATGCAAACTTCACCCGCATTTCCCTATTAAGTTTTGAGACGACTCATTTACATTGGCGAAACACTTCTACCGCATCCTTTCCTCCTCCACCTGGAATTGCTATCCAGTGGAGAATGAATCTTCACTAATTTCGTTCAAACCACCATTCGGCATCGGTCAAGATGCGAGCTGTGCCAATCCCGATCGCGATCGCCCCCACTCGAAACAACGCCTCAACGCCGCTCCTCATGCCGTTTAGGAGATCGCGATCGCTGAAATAGACCAACACCTTGTAAGCCGGAATGCCAGGAATCATGGGCAAGATCCCCGTGATCGCAAATAAAATCATGGGTAATTGCAATCGCCGCGCTGGGTAAGCTCCCACCAAACCTACTAAGGAGGCTGCGATAAAGGTTGCGCCACCGTCCGCCATGCCGAGCTGCTGTAACGTAAGGCGTAGCAGATGTCCACCCATCCCGATCGCCCCGCAATAGATTAAAGCTCGCCGGGGGGCATTATACAAAACGGCGAAACCCACCGTAGCCACAAAACTAATTGCCGATTGATAGAGCAACGTTGTCCAGAAAATCATGATGGCAAGTCACAAAATCGAAAAATTGACAAACACCCCAGCGGTTAAGATTCCGGCGGCGAGGCTGAAGATAAGAATCAGCACATAAGCAATGCGAGACAGCCCCGACACCAGATCAAATCGGATCAAATCCAGTGATGCTGTGATCAAAGGCGCACCAGGCACCAAAAACAGCACTGAGGATAGGTAGCCGTATTGGGCGTTGAGGGTGTCGTAGCCAAGGCGATCGAAGGTGTGAACAATTGAAAAACAGATCAAAATCGCGATCGCGCTACAGACAACGGTAATTGGAATGGGGTTGAGTTTGAGTGAACGCAGATAAATCCGAGTAGCCTGTCCACCGCCTGCACCCACGGCTGCCGCGGCAAACTCGATCCAACCGCCACCTTGTAACAGAGCAAAAGCACCACAGCCGATCGCGACTGTTACCAGCACCAGATGCAGGGGATAGACGGGCGGAATCTTTTCGATTTTGTCTAATAGGACTGCAAGCATTTTGGGAGTGGCATTTTCTGGCAGATGCATTGATAAAAACTCAACCGCCGCCAATCGATTCATATCTACGCCAATGCCCATAACACGCACAATTTGAGTGTAATGTTGCCGCGATCGATGAATCGATGCCGTAATTCCCGTCAGCGTCACGTAAGCATCCAGGCGATCGGCTCCCAGTCCCACAGCCACTCGCTGCATTGCTTGTTCCACGCGAAAGCTGACAGTGCCTGCCTGGAGCATCAATAGCCCCACCCGCAGCACCACCTGCATCATCTCAGCTAGGTCACATTCCTCAGCAAGCTCAAAATGGGGTTGAGGTTCGGATGTGAATTCAGTTGCCGCCATGTCTGCCCTCGATCGCGTGCCACCTCGACCTTACCAGATGCCACGCTTCCCGCTTGGTCGCACGGTTAACCAATTGGTACGGGCCATCGCCAATTGATCTTCGGTCATCCGGGCACCTGCCAAATTTGCTCCACAAAGATTAGTGCCGCGCAAGTTGGCATTGAGTAGATAAGCACCACTCAAGTTTGCCCCCCGCAAGTCCGCATTTTCTAGATCGGCATATCCTAGATAAGCATTGCGCAAATCCGCATCTTTCAAAATTGCGTTAGTCAAGCTCGCCCGCCCAAAATCTGCTTTGTGAAGATTTGCTCCTTGCAGATTGATTTTGCCCATGTTGGATTGATGGAAACTGGCCCCGGCCAAGTTCGCTTTGGGCAGGGAGAGCGATCGCAAATCGTGACTGGGAAAATCTCGTTTCCCCTTGATGTAGTAGTTTTGTAACCCTTCCGCATCCAGACGCGTAGGCATTTTCTTCTTATTATCCCCAGCCGTATCCTTCGGTCGCCCGGCTGAATTCCGGCCACCCCGAGACGCAATGCCAGCTCCCAAACGACTAGAATCCCCACTTCGGATCCGACTCAAACCCGACTGTAAGCCAGTCACTTCCATGCGAGATTGACGACTGCGAATCTGCATCGCTTCGCGAGCATGAGGCGACGAAGGCGCACCGCTGGCATCTTGGCCTTTACCAAAATCACTACCACGTCGAGAGTTGGGACTATTTCTAGCCTCAACATTATTCATGCCATCCGCCAAAGTTTCTACATAATCAACGAGATCTAAGGCGCGAAAGACCTCTTCCGCTGACTTGTAGCGCTGCTTTACGGAGATCTCTAGCATTTTGGACAGCACTCGAATAAATTCTGGGCTGGCGTGAACATGCTTCTCCCAAATGAGTTCACTGGTGGTTGGGTCGTAGTCCAGTTCCTTCGGAGATTTGCCTGTGAGTAGATATACACAACTAACGCCCAACGCATAAATATCACTAGCTGGGACAGGACGCATATTCATTTGTTCTGGAGGGGCAAATCCAGGTGTCCCGATCGCATAAGAGGTCAGGGCCGTTTGATCAGATGCAGAGGTTGATTGTTGCGCATTCTGATATTTGACTGCCCCAAAATCAATTAACACAAGCTTTTGATCCTGGTTGCGGCGAATCATGTTAGCTGGCTTGATATCTCGATGAATCACCTTTTTTTGATGCACATAACTTAATAAAGGGAGAATTTCACTCAAAAACTTTTTGACTTGAAATTCACTCAAAGGACCATCGCGCTTAACTTCTTGTTGCAGAGTGGAGCCGCTAATGTATTCTTGAACCAGATAAAATGTCTCATTATCCTCAAAATAGTCTAGCAATGAGGGAATTTGAGGATGTTCGCCAATCCGCCCTAGAGTCTCTGCTTCTCGCCGGAATAATTCCCGGGCCATATCCATGACGTGAGGCGCGTTGGCATTGGGCCGCAGTTGCTTAATTACACAATTAGGTTGACCTGGCAGGCTGACATTTGCAGCTAAAAACGTTGCTCCAAAGCCCCCCTGCCCAAGGGCTTGAATGATCCGGTAGCGATCGCGCAACAGGAGTTTAGAACCACAAGCCTGACACACTTCAGTTTGGGTAGAATTTTGTGGATTGGGGCAGGCTGGATTCAAGCAGTAGCTCATTCAGCTTCACTCGCTCTTGTTGGGTTGCTGGAAATGACGGACATTCTATTTCTATTATCTAAATAGAATCGTCGGGTCAGGGTGTTAGTCCTCCGGGAAATCGTTTGAAGAATTGCTAAAGCTGTAATCGAATTGGAGTCAAGAAACAATGAGTCCCCATACATTCACGGATCACAGCTAATCGTCAGAATACACCGCTATGCTCTTAACTTGCCCTAAAGTCGTGACTCCCTAACAGAAATTGATTTTTATGGTAGCCGAGTTGAAGGTTCAACGGAGCGAAGAAAAAACGGTATCAACCCCTTTCCTCTGCCCCTCTAGCTCCTCTGCCCGCCCAGAGCTAAAATAGTTGGGCTGTCGTCGTTGGATTGAAAGCTTTCATGCGTATTTCTTTGAACTGGTTGCGAGAACTGGTTGATATCACTATGTCTGCGGAAGAGTTGGCAGAGACGCTAACCATGGCAGGCTTTGAAGTTGAAGACATTGAAGATCGGCGCACCTGGGCAGATGGAGTGGTGGTGGGGCAGGTGTTGGCCCGAGAACAGCACCCTAACGCCGATAAGTTGAGTGTGTGTCAGGTTGAGATTGGAGCCGCAGAACCTTCGACGATCGTCTGTGGGGCTGCTAATGTCAAAGCTGGATTATTTGTCCCGGTGGCGACCCTAGGGGCGTTTCTGCCAAAAGTGGGAGAGGCGGGCCTCAAAATTAAACCGGCTAAGTTGCGTGGGGTGGCTTCGGCGGGGATGATTTGCTCCTTGGCCGAACTGGGGTTAGCCAAAGAATCGGCAGGGATTCACAGCTTTGAACCCAACGATGGCTTGCAACCGGGCATGGATGTCCGGCCTTTGCTGGGGTTGGACGATGTTATTCTGGATTTGACTTCTACTGCAAACCGAGCCGATGCGTTGAGTATGGTGGGGATTGCGCGCGAAATTGTGGCGTTAACAGGCGCGAAACTACGATTACCGGAGCCACCGGAGCAAACCATTCCAGCGACGTCAAAGGCGTTAACGCTCAAAATCTCGGAACCGCAAGCCTGCCCAACATATATTGGTACGGTCATCGAACAGGTGACGATCGCCCCTTCGCCCACCTGGCTACAGCAACGGCTGCAATCTAGCGGCATCCGACCGATTAACAATGTCGTAGACATCACTAACTATATTTTGTTGGAGTGGGGGCAACCCCTGCACGCCTTTGATCGAGATCGTATGCAAGAGATTGGCGGGAGTGAGGCGCTTCCGATGGGAGTGCGCTTTGCCAATCCGGGCGAAACCCTTCAAACGCTGGATGGGCAGGTACGCAAGCTGGGTGAACAGGCATTGCTGATTACGACAAACGACAAAGCTGTAGCCCTGGCAGGAGTGATGGGCGGCGAAGCAACTGAAGTTCACGCTGCAACGCAAAACTTGCTACTAGAAGCGGCTCTGTTTGACTCGGCAGCGATTCGGCGATCGGCGCGATCGCAGGGACTCCGCACCGAAGCCTCGGCGCGCTATGAACGTGGCATTAACGAAGTCGAACTTCAACTGGCCTGTCGGCGAGCTTTAGGACTAATTACGGAACTGGCTGGGGGCACAATTACGGCCCAGAAGATGGCGGATGCTCGCGGCGGCACGATTCTGACGCGATCGGTTGAGTTGCGGCTCGATCGCGTCAATCAAATCCTGGGTCCTGTTACGGTTGGGGATGAGGTGGGCGATTTACAACCCGCTGAGATTGAGCGCATTCTCAAAGCACTGGGTTGTGAAATCTCGGCTTTGAATGAACAAAGCGTTTGGAAGGTGACCGTTCCCCCTTATCGCTACCGTGATTTAGAGCGAGAAATCGACTTGATTGAAGAAATTGCCCGCCTCTACGGTTACAACAATTTCTGTGAAACGTTGCCGGATAAAACAGAACCAGGCTATCTGTCGATCGAACAGTCCCTCACTCGCAAACTCCGGGAAGTGTTTCGGGCGGCTGGCCTCACAGAGTTAGAGCATTACTCGTTAACCAAGCCCGGTCAGGAACGCCAAATCATCTTGCGCAACCCAATGTTTCCAGACTATTCTGCCCTGCGGACTGACTTATTGACGGGTTTAATTGACGCCTTTCAATACAACCTGGAACAGGGGAACGGAGCACTTTGCGGTTTTGAAATTGGGCGGATCTTCTGGTCGGAAGAAGAAGGCTTGAACGAGGCTGAGGCGATCGCCGGTATTTTTGGTGGCGATCCAACACAGGGTAAATGGGCGCAAAGTGGACGCGACCAACCCATGACCTGGTACGAAGCCAAGGGGGTTGTGGAGAGTGTCTTTCAACGCCTCGGCTTAGTTGTGGAATACCAGCCCGATCGCCGGGATGAACGCCTCCATCCGGGCCGGACTGCCTCTCTCTGGGTTAAAGGCAGTCGGTTAGGCACCTTTGGGCAACTGCATCCCGAATTGCGGCTGGGGCGAGGCTTCCCAGACGAGGTTTACGCCTTTGAGTTGGACATGGATGTGTTACTGAGCAGTCTGGATGAAGATGCGACATTAGTGCCCACATACACACCTTACTCGGCCTATCCTGCTTCCGATCGAGATATTGCCTTCTTCATTCCCACCCAGTTTTCTGTGGCGGAAATCGATCGCGCCATTCGGAAAGTGGCTGGCCCCCTCTTAGAGTCGGTGGAGTTGTTTGATGAATATCGCGGCCAGAATGTCCCGGAAGGGCAACGCAGTCTGGCATTTCGACTGGTGTATCGAGCCAGCGATCGCACCCTGACTGATGAGGACATTGAACCCGTGCATCAACAGGTGCGCGAAGCACTGATAGAGAAGTTTCGCGTGGATTTGAGAAGTTAATTCGAAGTCTACTAATCTCGCATCGGGAAATGTCTTCCCTGACTTGTAGTATGTCTTGTGGTCGTTGTAACACGCACACTACAAGGAGATGTTCCCATGTCTGCCCAATTCACACTGCTATTTAATTCATTTCCAAAGTTTCTTCAGTTCTGGCGGTCGCGACCCCAAGCCCCAGTCAACCCTGAGCAGGCGCAACAACTGGATTCAGAGCGGCCAGCGTCGGAGTTACCTCAATCCAGCGATCGCGATCGGCACTTGAAGCAAACCTATTCTTTGGAACGACGCATCTTTCCATAAAGAACCAAATTCCGCCCGAACATCTTCAGGACGATGGAATAAATAACCTGTGGGATGGGTATCTCATCCGCCGAGATGGGCAAGATGACTCACCCTCTAAAATTACAGTTTGTTTAATTCTCATTCCTGAGGGATGTCTCGGCAGATTTTGCATTTAGATAATGGTGCCATCGGGAATAACGGCATTTTTGAGGACAACAACAATGCCGCTGCGAATATAAAATCCAAGGTTTTCTCGCTCCGCTTCTTGCACATGATCTTTGTTGATGATTTGCACATTGCAACCAATGCGGGCATTTTTGTCGATGATGGCACGCCGAATGGTAGTGTCTTGCCCAATGCCTAACGCTGGAGTGTTGTCAATGCAGCCCGCCCCGGAGCCGCGTTCGGCCAACGGTTGAAAGTAGTCTGCCCCCATGATCATCGTATCTTCGATAACGCAGCCGGCTTCAATCCGAGTCCGCACCCCCAGCAGCGAGTGGACGATCGAACATTCCTTCAAAATGCATCCTTCCGCAATGATCGACTCCTTCACCACGCAGTCCAACATCTTGGTGGGAGGTAAGTAACGCGGACGAGTGTAGATGGGTGCCTGCTCGTCATAGAAGCTGAAGGGTGGATGGGGTTGTTGAGTGAGCGCCATGTTGGCTTCATAAAATGCTTCGATCGTCCCAATATCTTCCCAGTAACCCTTAAATAAGTAAGCCTGGACGTTGTAATCGACCGCTGAGGCCGGAATAATTTCTTTCCCAAAGTCAGTGCGTTCAGGCGACTCCCGCAACAGTTTCAGCAGCACATCGCGCTTGAAGACATAAATCCCCATGGAAGCAATGTAAGGTGACTGTTTGGCTTCTTCGGGTGTCAATCCCAGTACGGTTGTGTCTACAGCCATTGCTTTCAGCGCGTCGCCCTTGGGTTTTTCACTAAAACTAATAACTCGCCCCGATTCATCAATTTTCATCAAGCCAAAGTCTGAGGCGCGGCGATCGTCCATGGGCACGACAGAAATCGTAATGTCGGCGTTGGTTTCCCGATGCCGATCGATGAATTCGCGATAATCCATGCGATACAGGTGGTCACCAGAGAGAATTAGGAATTCGTCTATGTCCCACTCGCTGAATAACCAGATATATTGACGAACCGCATCAGCTGTCCCCTGGAACCAGTTTGGGTTTTCGGGAGTTTGTTGAGCAGCCAGCACTTCGACAAACCCCTCACTAAAACCGGAAAAACTATAGCTCCGAGACAGGTGGCGGTTCAACGAGGCTGAGTTGAATTGAGTCAGCACATAAATTTTAAACAGTTCAGAATTAATGCAATTACTGACTGGAATATCAATGAGGCGATATTTACTGGCCAGCGGCACGGCTGGCTTGGCGCGAAGTTTGGTCAATGGGTATAACCGAGTGCCGGCCCCGCCACCCAAGATAATCGATAATACACGCTTCACAAATCGTCCTCCCCTTGCCTTGCTCCCACCAATAGTGTGAGGCTGTATGGCACTCTTGACAAGGGTCTGAAGACACAAGAATTATCGAAGAAAGTTGGTAACATAAGTTCATACTTCTCATCCTGCGATCGCTTCTGCCTTTACCCATCATGATTATTCTTGATCCATCCCAGCGCGAAAAACTCGATGCCTCCAGTGATTCCTTGTTCTATGAGTACCCCCGGTTTGTGACCCATGTGGATGAGGGGTTTATTCAGCAACTCACTGACCTGTACCGAGAGCGGCTACAGCCCCACACTCGCATTTTTGACCTGATGAGCAGTTGGGTGTCTCATTTGCCAGATGAAATGGAGTTCGCCCATGTAAAAGGGCATGGCTTAAATGCGGAAGAGTTGGTGCGGAATCCCCGATTGAACCACTATTTTGTGCAGAATCTCAACGAAAATCCCAAGCTGCCGTTAGCTGATGAATCCTTTGATGCGGTGTTGAATACGGTGTCGGTGCAGTACATTCAGTACCCTGAGGCCATTTTTGCCGAAATCCATCGTGTCCTGAAACCGGGCGGGGTGGCGATCGTGAGTTTTTCTAACCGGATGTTCTTCCAGAAGGCGATCGCGGCGTGGCGAGATGGGTCTGAAGCCAGTCGAGTCGCGTTGGTGCAGCAATACTTTCGTGCGGTTCCGGGCTTTACTGACCCGATCGCGATCGCCCGTCGTGCCCAAACTCCCCCGATGCTACAACTGTTTGGGTTGGGTGGCGGCGATCCGTTCTATGCTGTCATTGCCCAACGCCAATTAACTTCTAACTAATGCTTCGCAGTTTTGAACAAACATTTTGTAGGATTCGTGGCTGTAATCGGAACGAATTTCACTATCTTTACAGTTGCGTTTTCTGCTGGAGGGTTATGTTATTGGCTTGCTGATCGATTTCAGCAAATACCACTTATCGAAGATCAACTTAATCTTCTCGGAGATCTATTTCTTCAAGGCTTAGGATATAGCGTCGGTGTTGCCCAGTTTCTTTACCCTTTCCCTCTACTAAGCATGTTAGCTCATCAAAGAAAGCTGGGTTGGTTCGTGGGGGTACTTTTGGGTGCTTTTCTTTCGCTAGCAGCAAATCTCAGGTTTTTCGAATGGATATCAAGATTGAGTTGAAAGTATCCAGGGGCAGAGGTCGACGTAGATTGAACTTATTGAGGCGGTTGCTGAATTACTTCGTGTAGAGCGGATTGGAGTACATCACCATCTACACCGTGCCGCTTGAGGCTATCAATTAAAGCAGAAACCGTATCTCCTTCCAACCGTTCTAGATCGGCGCGAAGTCCTTGACCAATGTATGTACGAATTAATGGTTGATAACCTGAAAATCCCAGCAAGGGAGCGATTCGCTTCAAGTCTTCAATCACATCTTCGGGCATCCGAATGGTGATACTCGTCATGGAACGATTTTTATCTAGGCGTTTTTTTAATGATTCAATTTTCATAATATTCACGCTCTGTTCGAGTTGCTCTTCGAGCTGAAATAATCCGGATCATGGCATCCTCACGCTCAATATAGACGACGTATAGGAGACTCCACCGTCGGTCTAGCCCAATCACAGCTTCTCTTGCTTCATTGTTACGACTAGCATCAACAACTACCAAGAACGGATCGAAGAATGCCTCTGTAGCTTGTTGAAAGGTTACACCATCATGGTTTTGAGGGTTAATTCGAGCTTTCGCCTCATTCCAGACAAATGTGATGCCATTGAGTACGAAATACTCATCCATACTTTTAACGTAATAAAGCGTATGCACATTGTCAATACGTTGTGCGGGAAATTGTTTAAACTGCTGATTAGATGTCAGTTTTTTCAGGCAGTCCATCAATTTCGCTTAAAATCCTCGTGGCGGTGGCACAGAGGTCATCATGACGCTGATTGTTGCTGGCCAGTAAACCGCCCCATTGGGTAACATCTGGCTGGTTGTAGCGCAATGGCGTGCCGTCAAAGTGGGTGAGTTTGCCACCGGCTTCGGTGAGAATCAGTTCTGGCGCGGCCAGATCCCAATCCTTGGGGGCCGACTTGCCAGAGAGCGAAACATAAACATCGGCTACCTGTTCTGCGATCGCCGCAAACTTACCGCCCAGGCTGCCGACAGGCTGTTGCTTTTGACAGGGAAACTGTTGCATCAGTTGATTGAAGCGATCGTCCCGGTGGCTGCGACTGGTAACGACAATCAGTTCATCCAGTTGGTGCCGGTGGGAAACCTGAAGTGGCGCGATCATGCCATCTTTTGCTTCTACAAATGCGCCACTGCCCAGGATGGCGAAATACAACCGCCCCACTGCTGGCCGCACGACCACTGCTAACACCGGACGATGGTTGTGAACCAGGGCAATGTGAACCGCATACTCACCATTTTTTTGAATGAAATCTTTGGTGCCATCCAAAGGATCAATTACCCACACATAAGCGGCAGCAAGACGGGCATTATCCTGTTCAACTTTGAAAGTCTCTTCGCTTAAGTAGGCAAAATCTTGACCGTTTAACCTGGCTTTCAGGGTTTCCAGGATGTAAGTATTGGCGGCCAGATCGGCGGCAGTAACGGGTTCGCCCGCTGCATCTTGAATCTCCAGATCGGTCTGCTCCGCCTTGACTAAAATCTCCGCTGCGCCCCAACCCGCCGCACGAGCGATCGCCAACCACTGTTTGAATTGCTGATTTTGTGATTCCATGCCCTCATCCCTCTGGCGGCGTTCTATTTTTCCAAGGAAACAAGCATAAAGTACTGCCCCTTCTGCCCCCTTGCCCTTTATATTTTCAGTTTCATCCAGGCGCGAGTTCCAAAATACTGACATGAATGGGTTGCAACTTGAGCCGCTTGGCTTAAAGCTTCAACAAAATTTGTTTTCAGGATGGCATCGCAAAAGGCCCCATGAAAGATATCTCCTGCGCCCAAAGTGTCTACCGGCTGAATAACTGGAACAGAGACGAAACCTGAAATGCCGCGATCGCAATACTGAATTGGTTGGTCTCCATGAGTGATGGCGATGTGGGGAATGTTGAGAGCTTGCAGATAGGCGATCGTGTCTGCATCCGTTTGACAGTTGGGTGGCTGGAAGTTGGCGGAACAGATCACATAATCGGCCAGGGATAAAACTGTTTCAAATCCAGGTTTCCAACTGCCGCCATCAACCACAACGGGAATGCCAGCCGCTTTGGCGTGTGCGGCCAGCCTTTCGCTCACGGCCATTTGATGCCCGTCGATCAGCATAATATCCACGCCGTTTACCAGTTCCGGCGAAATTTGCGCAGCGGCAATTGGAGTTTTGACCGCATTGATCGAAATAACTGCCCGTTCTCCGGTTGCTTCCGTGACGACGATCGACGATACCGGCGGCGGATCGGCTTTAGTCGGACTCAGATCATGCAGCATGACATGACACGCTTGCAAATCGGCTCGAATCAGGTGCGTGATGGGATGGCAACCCAGATTACTGAGAACCGTGGCAGCATGACCCAAGTGGGCAAAGGCGATCGCCGCATTCGTCGCTGGCCCTCCTGCTGCCACTAAATAATCCGCTGCCACCAGTTTTTGGTTTCGCTGCGGTGGATCAGTCGCACGATAAATGAAATCCAGTGTTGTTAACCCAACAAACAGACAATGCATGGAATCAACAGCAAATGATTCTTGAAGTTAATTTTTACAATATTGTCCACTAGTAGTTATTTTTCAAAAATTGCTTCTATTTTAAATAATAATTAGTTGGTGGCAGCTCAAAGTTACTCGATTAAATATAGGGTTTGAGGGGCTAGTGCGAGGGCAGTGGAAATTGAACTGCTTTAGGAGATTTATCAAAATGAAAGAACAACCCAGGAAACGACAGATTTCAGCAGATCACAAAAAAGTCATTATCACGTTCATCATCGGTATTCTTTGCGGCATTGGTTTTTCAATTTTAGTATTCGTTAACCTATTCACCCTCGGATACTATAAGCTTTCCTACGGAACAAAGCCCAATAGAGCCCCTGAAACTGTTCTTTTGTCGCGTAATCGTAGTCTATTCTTAGACAATCCATACCTAAAACGTATCTACGTGGTAGATGACAGCCGTTATGTCTCATCAGTTGCTTTCAGTTCTGATGGAAAACTCCTTGTAGCGGGTGGTTTTAATAGAGTCAATGTTTGGAATTTAGAAACTAACGAGTTATTGTGTGATTATGAGACTGAGTCAGGATGGCAAACGGTTACTCCCATTCCAGGTAAGCTAGCAATGGTGTATGGCGGCAACCAGGATGAACGTCTTGATAAGTATGATATTACTACATGTCATAGTCGAAATATCACAAGACGTGCAGGAAGAATTAAGGCAATCACATTTACTCCAAACGGACAGAATCTTATCAGCGCAAGTGACGATAACACAATTAAGATTTGGGCTATTTCAACTGAGAATTGGAATACTTCAACCGACAAATTGCTCCGAACAATTATCTCGCCAGCAGATAGCTTGGTTGTGACTCCTGACGGCAAAAATATCTTAAGTAGTAGTAAGCAAGACGTTGTCAAAGTTTGGAATTTAGAATCAGGAAAGTTAGAGAGAAGTTTATCGAAGCAGACCAGGTCTGCTGTGATTTCTATTAGTCCGGATGGACAAACGTTCGTCACATGTGATTCCTGGAAAGCTTATGTTTGGGATCTAAAGTCTGGACAACTTGTAAGAACTCTGTCTGAATCAGGACCAATAAGAATGACTGCGTTTAGTCAAGACGGCAGCAAACTTATTGGAGGTGATGATTCATTGGGTGTAATTTACGTATGGGATAATAAAACTGGCAAGCGGTTGCACAAGTTACAAGCCAAGAAACCCTCCTCCATTGCAACTAGCTCAACTGGTCTAGTTGCCACTGGACAGAAGAATTATATTCCTTACCCGCTAAATGTTAATGTTTTAGTCCATCAGATTCCACCCAAATAATTCTCAGATAAATTTAAGGTAAGTCGTCACAGCAAGAAGCAGGGCTAATTGAGAAAGTTCAAAAGCCCTTGTACAGTCACGACTTAGCAGACGATTGCAGTAGTTGAGGTGGAGAATGTTCAACACTGACGAACCGGTAAGATGGTTTAGCAATCGAGAGGTTACTATTTAGTGAACTTGTACCTCAAGTCAAACTGAATATTAGAAAGTTCTGTCTATTTTCATTCTTTACCCTGATTTAGGTGGTAGCAATTCAATACTCTGAATTTACGTAATACTGATGTCCTCTGATCCTAAATCTGGAACGCTTTATCTTGTCGGCACTCCGATCGGGAACTTGGAAGACATGACCTTTCGGGCAGTGCGAATTTTACAAGGGGTAGATGCGATCGCGGCTGAGGATACGCGCCACACGGGCAAACTCCTGCACCACTTTCAAATCACCACGCCGCAAATTAGCTATCACGAACATAACCAAAAATCGCGCATTCCAGAAATTGTGCGGCGACTGCAACAGGGACAGGCGATCGCCCTCGTCACAGATGCCGGCATGCCGGGGATTTCCGATCCGGGCTATGAATTGGTGAAAGCATGCGTTGAGGAAACGATTCCGGTCGTGCCCATTCCCGCTGCAACAGCAGCAATTTCAGCCCTGGTTGCGTCTGGGTTGCCTTGCGATCACTTCGTGTTTGAAGGCTTCTTAGCTAACATTAGTTCCACCAAACGGCGGGAACGCCTCACTGAACTCCAAGCCGAAACCCGAACGCTAATTTTTTATGAAGCACCGCATCGAGTAAGGCAAACCTTACAAGAAATGGCAGACGTATTTGGCCGCAATCGCCAGATCGTCACCGCCCGCGAACTTACCAAGTTGCATGAAGAATTTTGGCGCGGAACATTAGAAGAAGCGATCGCCTACTACACCACTCGTGAACCCACTGGAGAATTTACGTTAGTCGTTGCTGGAGCCGAACTCAGCCAACCAATCATGTCCGAAGCAGTCCTCATTACCGAACTGCAAGACCTCCTCAAGCAGGGCTTATCTCGCTCCCAGGCCAGCCGCCAATTGGCACAACAAACCGCCCTCCCGCGACGACACATCTATCAACTGGCGCTATCGATCGCAGACGAAAGCGAAGGTGGGTGAGCGGATGAGAAAACTACGAATTTATTCCCTACCCACTCATCTACGCCCCTACTTGCTTACCCATCTACTCTGCCTTTTAGCTCAAATGTTGACTGTCATTAAAGCGCCTCACTTGCCATAAATCAGTGTTAAAGCGATTTTGGTCAGACCGTTCCCACCGATCATGGTCAATCCAAAATTCAAATAACGCCGTGTTCGTGGCTCGCAGTCGCCAGGAGCGATCGCATTCCATCAGTTCTGCAATCAAGTGCTGCATAATCCAGCTATGGCTAACAATCCAGATGTGGTCGCCATTATGATGCTGCTGAAGCAGTGCCTGAATGAATCGTCGTGCCCGCGATCGCGCTTCTTGCAGGGTTTCAGCTTTGGGAATAGGAATCCAATCAGGCGACGATTCCAGTGCCTGACACAGTTTTGGATATTGAGCCACCGCTTCTGCCCAGGTCAAACCTTGAAAGATGCCGTTCTGAAATTCCTTCAATTCATCGGCAAATTGAATGGAGAGCGATCGCGGTTTGCCATCCCCCTCATCCGTGATCGGCACCGCCACATCAATCAGATCGCTCACTGCTGCTGGTAGAGGAGCCGTTTGCAAGGCATCAACCAGAATTTGTGCCGTTTGGGCTGCTCGCTTCAGCGGACTGCTGTAGACATGGGTTGGCAACCAGGCTTCTTCCAACAAACGTCGCGCTAATTTTTCCGCTTGTTGTCGGCCCGCTTCCGATAACTCAAATTCGCCATGCCCCTGCATTCGCTTCTCGATATTGCCCGTCGATTGAGCATGGCGAATAAACAGCAACTTCAACACCCTATGCATACGTTGCCTCACCACCTAAAATGACCGACCTACTGGCACAGATGTCGTCTCTATTTCCAGGCCAATTCCTAAGACTGATAACGAAAACTTAAACACTTGATAACGATAACTCAAGAATTGTATGCGACTGAATCAGTGTTTGCTCGGCGCTTTTTATACTTGGGGTGTTCCGATCGTTTGCAAATAAACGAGGAGGCTCCGACTATGACTCATACGTTTGAAGTATTCGTTGATATTAAAGAGTTCTTTGAGGCAACGAATGTTTTTCATAATGGCACTGCCCGATACGAGATTGATGCTGAAACCATTAAACAGGCTGATTACATGGCTCGCAGTCAGGCGTTACATGACTATCCCAAAGGGGCTGAGTACGACATCCGCGTTACAAAGGTATTGAAATAAAACCCAATCAAAACGTGAAACCCTCTGCTAGCCGACTAAACAGAGGGTTTTCTATTATGCGGAGATGGAATCAGTTAGGAGTGGTCGCGTTCTGCCTTCTGCTGTTCAACCGCAGCCGCTCCAACATTAGTCAAGGTAACCCATCAAAACAGGCGGTTCGGGGTCAACAATTTCGTTGGAAGCGATCGGGCGATTGCCGGGTAACACAGAGCCAGACAGCAACTCAGGGCTGCTAGCCAGAATTGGGCGATTACCAGGCAGAATAGCGCCTTCCATCATTTTGAAGCCACTGTCAAAGATAGGGCGATCGCCCGGTAGCATGTTTCTGACCTTTAAAGCGCTGGCCTCAATGGGGCGACCATTTAGAAAAGAGCCAGCTAATTCCAGATGGCTCGCCGCAATGGGCCGCACCCCAGCGACGGACATAGTTTCAGCAACTTCAATCTCACTCGGCATTACCGGTCGATTCCAGATCATCGAAACAGGTTGGCTGAGCGCGATCGCTCCGTCCTTGCCATCCGATTGGGCTGGACGCACATCAATCTTGGTCACACTATCGGTACTCATAGTTGGTTCACTCATAACGTCTTTATTAACATCAGCCACAGGTGCCGTCACACCGTTATCTGCATCTTCTGTAAGCTCTGGCAGCCCATCTTTGGGAGCAACTTCAGGCACCTCTGCCTTCGTTGAACGGGAGGCGCGCGCGCGAGAACTAGTCGCCTTACCTCCACGACCGTTCGACTTTGCCGTATTGTCAACAGTCATGCCCGTAACTCCTAGTGAATGCCTTGGTTAAAGAAACTTGATTGGGTGTAACAACAGGTTCAAAAAGCGTTATATCCACTTGTCAATCTTAAGCAAACATTATAAGAGAAAGCGATCGCCACCCTTAACGTAGATTCACCAGGAAAACTGCTAGTTGTGATTAGGTTCCCTAATCAATCTGGTCTGCAATGATAAAAGGGAAATCGCAGACGCAACTTCCCCCTCATTCAAACTGTAAGCTAAACTCCAGCGGCAACCTTTTCGGGTGCAGTCAACCGTTCGTAGGTGGCCCGCATCTTTAACCCAGTCAACACCTGGAACAAACCAGTTCCATTGGCCGAACCGGGGTAGTCGCGGTGCTTCAACAACAATTCAGTCATTTCACCGTTGTACTTGGTGGAAAGATTGCTCAAGTGCTGTTCGAGATAGATGACTTCTTCCAACTTGTCGAACTGACCATCCACTTCCAGAATGGAAACGTTGTGACCGTAGTAGGAGTCAGGACCGTAGTGCATCTTGATGCCGGGATAGGAACAGGTCAGCTTGCGGCCACAGGGAATCCAGTCGATCGTCGAACCCTCGTCAAACAAGTAGACCGGTTCAAAACCTTCCACCCCATCCCGTTGAATCATTTGGACGCGCAACACTCGACGCTCGGTGTCATCTTTGATCAGCTGGGTGGGTAGAACGCGAATGACGACATCAGCAAACTCTTTCTGCGGATCAATGTAGGCGGCAAAGTCAGGACGACGAGAGTTAATGGCCGCCAGCACATCTTCGTAAGTGTGCCCACGCTCGGCCATGTCGCGTTGAATCTTCCAGGCAATCTTGACTTCGTCGCTGATGTCAAGATAAACGCTGAAGTCGAGCAGTTCGCGAACCCGCGCATCATACAAAGGGTGCAACCCTTCAATCACGACAATATGATTCGGCTCGACCAGCTCTGGCGGATCGATCATCCCTGTCTCGTGGTTATAGATGGGTTTGTTGATAGTTTCGCCATGCTTGAGTGCCTTGATCTGTTCGTACATCAGATCAAAGTTGTTTGCCTTTGGGTTCAGGGCAGTAACACCAACCTCTTTCCGCTGCTTGCGATCGAGGCTGTGGTAGTCATCCAAACAGATAACTGTGATAAATTCCTTTCCAAACAAGTCTTCTAAACGACGCAAGAAGGTGGATTTGCCGCATCCGGAGTCTCCGGCAACGCCAATAAGAACCACGCGGTCTGGCTGATTAGTCATAGTGTCCTCTAACGACTGGGTTGCTTACTAAATAGTTTGAATGGTTCAATATCTGCGACCTACGGGCATCGTGTTGGCCGGAGCGCACATGCTTTTCACAGCTTAATACGCCCTCTCATCACCCTCAGCTTTCACGCAGCATACGAGTGCTGGTTGACACTTCATACAAGTTTTGGGGGAACCAGAGCTTGCAAGAAGCGAAAACCCTGACGGATAGGTATTAATACTACCGTTATGGTGATCTTACCAAAAGGGGATCACTGCTACAACCCAGACCAAACAGGAAATTTCTGATTTGGTAAAAACGGCAGCTTACCGCAAAATGGAGTATTAAATAAGGTTTGGAACGGAGAATCAGGCATGATGAATCAAAGCGCATTAGGCGCAGCGGCAAATACTGAGTCTGGTAGCCGCTTGTTTCGATACGAAGTAGTGGGTTTGCGGCAAAACGCTGAGACTGACAAGGCAAGCTATCCGATTCGGCGGAGCGGCAGTACGTTTATCACCGTCCCTTACGATCGCATGAATGAGGCGATGCAACGAATTACCCGTTTGGGGGGCAAAATTGTCAGCATTCAACCCATCGATGCTTTAAACGGAAGAAATGGAAACGTTTCTACAGAACAGAAAAGTTCTGCCGCTACCCTGGAAACTGGACAGAGCGCTACTAATCCAGGAAAAGAGAGTAAACCCATGACTCAAGCGAAAGAAGCGAAAGCTGATATTCCCGTTAATATCTATCGTCCGAACGCTCCGTTTATTGCCAAAGTCATTTCAAATGAGCCATTGGTTCAGGAAGGCGGCATCGGCATTTGTCAACATGTCAAGTTTGATCTATCCGGTGGCGATTTGCGCTATCTGGAGGGGCAAAGTATTGGCGTTATTCCGCCTGGAACTGACAAAAACGGTAAGCCGGAAAAGCTCCGCCTCTACTCGATTGCCTCCACTCGGCATGGCGATGACTTGAATGATACGACTGTTTCCTTGTGTGTCCGTCAGCTTGAATATAAGCACCCCGAAACGGGTGAAACTGTGTACGGTGTTTGCTCCACTCACATTTGCAACTTGCAACCTGGTGATGAAGTCAAAGTCACTGGCCCAACTGGAAAAGAAATGCTGTTGCCCGATGATCCAGATGCCACCATCATCATGCTGGCGACGGGAACAGGCATTGCCCCCTTCCGGGCCTTCCTATGGCGAATGTTTAAGAATGGGGAGCGGGCCTTAAACCCTGATTATCAATTCAAAGGGTTGGCTTGGCTGGTGTTTGGTGTCGCCACGACTCCTAACGTGCTGTACAAGCAAGAGCTAGAAGAGATCCAGGAAAAGTATCCCGATAATTTCCGTCTCACCTACGCGATTAGCCGTGAGCAGAAGAACCCTGAAGGGGGTCGGATGTACATCCAGCATCGGGTGGCTGAGCATGCTGAGGAAATGTGGGAACTGATGCAAAAGCCCAATACTCATACTTACATGTGCGGCCTGAAGGGGATGGAAGATGGGATCGATGAAGCGCTGTCAGCAGTGGCCTCTAAGAATGGCGTGGATTGGAAGGAGTTCCAACGGGCGATGAAGAAAGCCGGACGCTGGCACGTTGAAACCTATTAGGTCCTGCTCACACTGGATTGTTGCTCCATAATCTGTGGGGTCGTAGAAGTCTACGGCCCCACAAAATTTTATGGCTGAAATTTGGGATTATCCCACGATCGCGGGTTGACGCTCACTCACCAGTACGCCTGGTTCCTGCTGCACAGGCACAACACTCAAAATGTCGATTTGGGAGCAATATTTCAGATCGTCGTAGCATTCAAGTCGAAGCAGGCGCTTGCCATGACTCGCATACTGAAACAATCCAAGTAGGTCGTGCTGCCACTGCTGATAAAGACTGATCGCTCCAACAACTTCGTCATTCCCAGCCAAATCTGTCAGGGGACGATCGAGATGGGCTTGTAGACTATGGGCGATCGCACCTGCACACACAGTATCCTCGAGGGCAAAACTACCTTCCCAACCAGAACCGACAATCCAAACCGTTTCCGGATCGTGCTTCAACACATAATCCACAACGGCTTGGCGATTGATTAAAGCCGCGGCAAGAACAATCTGGGCCGCTTGCACTCGCTGCAAGGCCCGTGTGCCATTCGTTGTGCTAATAAACAGACGTCGCCCCTTCACTAACTCAGGAGTACAAGCAAGCGGGGAATTGCCAAAATCAAACCCATCCACCTGAGAGCCGCCCCGTTCTCCAGCACGAATTCGCTTGTGAGGGTCCCAATGTTCACTCACCTGGATGAGTTGGTCAAGATCGCTGAAAACCTGAACCGCTTCTGCGCCTGCGGCTAGTGCAGTCACCATCGTGCTGGTTGCTCGAAGCACATCAACGGCGATCGCACAATCAGGAATAGCAGACTCCGGTGTCAGTTCAGGCGTATGAAAAATTGATAACTTCATAAATTAAAGAAAAGGTAGCAATACGCGACGTGTATTCAATCAACGGTGCCGGATGAGAACACCGGAATGCCTAGAAAGTCAGCGGCGCGACAATGCCACCAAAACACCAACATTTCCGATGATAGTTGAAAGCCTCCGGCGATCTTCAAAAATTCCCCCTTCAATAGTCTTAAGTTGCGATGGGGTGAATGGGTACTGTTCACCTATAAGGATTTGTATGAATCTTTATAAGTTTTTGCCGATAAACCCACTCTTCATCATTGCTTCCCTTCTTATTCCTTCCTACAATAAACCAATCTTGAACCAATCACAGACCAGAATTCCTGCAGGGAGGCACTATGTCGGTTCGTCCAATCATTCTTGGCATTGTGGGAGATAGTGCCGCAGGAAAAACAACGCTCACAAAAGGGATTGCGCAGGTACTAGGGCCTGAGAATGTAACCGTGATTTGCACCGATGACTACCATCGCTACGATCGCAAGCAACGGGCAGAAATGGGGATTACTGCCCTGCATCCCGATTGCAATTATCTAGACATCATGCAGCAGCATCTAGCCCTGCTCAGAACCGGACAACCCATTTTGAAACCCATTTATAGCCACAAAACGGGCACTTTTGAAGCGCCAGAATACATCAAACCCAATAAGTTTGTCATTGTTGAAGGACTGCTTGGTTACTCTACCCGTGGTGCTCGCGACAGCTACGATGTCAAAGTTTACTTGGCCCCACCGGAAGACTTGCGCACCCGCTGGAAAGTGAAGCGAGATACGCAAAAGCGCGGTTATACCGAAGAGCAAGTATTAGCCGAAATGCAAAAACGCGAGCCAGACTCCGAGCAATTCATACGCCCACAGCGACAATGGGCCGATATGGTCGTCACGTTTTACCCACCAACCGAAACCCCCGACGAAAAAAATGAACACCTGAATGTGCGGTTAATCTTGCGGCCCAACATTCCCCACCCCGACTTGTCTCAAGTCGTTACCAGTGACGCAAACTCTTATTCGGAAGCCGCTATTCGACTAGGTTTGGGGCGCGATATGAGCAAACCCGTCGATGTCCTGGAAGTGGATGGTCACGCCACAGAAGATCAGGTGGTGGTGTTGGAACATTTCATTTGTGGAGATATTCCCCACTTGATGGCCATGTGTAGTCGCGAAATGAATCCAGAACTCGGCAGAGTGGTTGGCACGACCGGGGAGTCATTACAAAGTTACCCGTTGGCCATCACCCAACTCTTGATTACCTACCACATGCTGAAGGCTACCCAACCGCATCAGTAGACCCAGTTGATGGCAACTCCTGCTGCCTTAAGTTTTGCCAACGGAGAGGGCGGGATTCGAACCCGCGAGGCTCATCACCTGCTCGATTTCAAGTCGAGTGCATTCGACCACTCTGCCACCTCTCCCGGTGTTTAGAATCAGCGTTTCAGCGATCGGAAAGACCTTGAAACAACTTCGAGTCAACAATGTGTAGATAAGTTCTAGACGATCTGTTGATCACTTTTCTGATTTTACAAGTATAGCCGTAGCCCTGTGAAACGTGGTGAAGGTGAGTCAGAACACCTACCCAGAATCGGCTTCTCAGCGATTTAATATGTCCTAAGGAATGAGAATTAAATAAGATCGGTTTTTGTAGGATGTGGTTTTATTAAATCCATGATCCTAAGGAATGAGAATTAAATAAAGTAGCAAATTCTGTGGAATGGGCATCCTGCCTGTTACTTACAGCCGAGACGGCTATGCCACTTTATTAAATCCATGATCCTAAGTGTTCTGACCAAAGCTACAATCCTCAAGGTCCTCACGATTTTCCCGATCGACGCACGGTGCTGAGGATGAGTTTAGCGCGATCGCAACAACTGCACAAACGTATCGCTGACGGAGTGACCTTTGGTGTCGGCAAGCAGGGCTGTCTCGTGGCTTTTACCACAAATTCAAGAAAGGATGGCAGCAGATGTTTGCAAGCGAGAGTCTAGTTGCCTGCGAAACGGATCGCTAGTCGTGTGATCACCAGTGCTGCTGGCATAGGCAAACAAGGCTTTTTCTAAGGCTTGGGCGATCGCCAACTCTAGCTCTGTTGCCAGTTGCAAATAGACACCGCGTAAGCGAGTATCGCGCATTCGCTCCGTTGCTCTGAGTTCCTCGTAGGCGGCTTGCGGGTCTTCCAGATACTTTTGCACAATGAAGAAATCCCAGATTTTATCGTGGCGAAACTGCCAGGAGCCAGATTTGGGCGTGAGTAGTTTGTGCTTTTCCATCAAGTCGATCGCATCCTGGGCAAGCTGATCCTTGGGCAAGCGATTTTGATCACTCAGGCGCATGTCGTAGGCAAGTTGGGCAACGGGTTTGAGCGGGAAGGAATAGCCGTTGTTGTGGTCGGCATAGTCGGTTGCCATGCGATCGTAGAGTTGCTGTTGCAGGCGAAACAGTTCCGGGCGCTCCTTATTCGCCAGCATTTCTGCCACGGTGTCGAGATCCATTGGATTAGAAAGCACCCGACGAATGGCGGTCATGTCTACGGGGGGTTGGGCTGGATGCAGGACTTCTTTCAAGTAAGCCTCACACGCTTGGTGATAGCCGGTTCCTTGCAGGATGGCATTCTCCGGGTGGCGTGAGGTGAGGAAGCGGGAGATTTGCTCGTCATCTAAGGGCAGCAGGCGATAGAGTTGGGCAGACTGGGGCGGGTTCTTGTCGCTGAGAGGTTGGGTGGTGAGAATGATGTTGCCTTTGGTGTAACTGCTGAGGAACTGTTTGATGCTGGCTTGGGCTTCCGCATTAATTTCGTTCAACCCGTCGATGCAGATATCAACGGCACCGCTGTAAATCAGGCTTTTCAGGAAGTTGGGGTCACTGGCAGCAATGGGAAGTTTGGCTTGGATGGCTTGAATCACGTCATGGTCTTTTGCCTGGGCGCATTCGGTTGCGGTTAGGAAAACAATCGTGCGTTGAGGCGAATTTTTAATCAAATGCCGCAGGAACATGGTTTTACCAAACCCGGAAGGAGCCTGCAACAGCATTTGCCCTTTGAGGCTGGGAATGGCTGCCGTCAGCGGCAAGATTTCTTCGGTTTCTTTGCCTGCTGTCCAAAGGCTGCGTTTGACCCGCGATTCCTGGAAGTAAGCGGTTGGATCGAATTGATCCAGTCCGGCTGCTTGACGTAAGCCTTTCTGGAAAGGAGCAAACAGGCGGCGTTGCAGGAAGGGCACTGTTATTAAGAGGGCGTTGACATAGCCCAATCCGACAATCTTGCGTACCCAGGGATTCCAGAAGAACAGTGCCTGAATTGTGGGGGATTTGGGATACAGGAAGATCAGGGCAACCCAGAAGCCGAGGTGAATTGCCATCACGGTTTTGGCGGTGTTGAACCATTTCCAAATGGCGAGGGAATCAATGGCTGCTTTCACCGAATCCGCGCTGTTAAATTTAGCATTGCTGAGGTTTTTGTAGTGTTGCTCCAGAAGAACAATGTCATCAGATTGCCACTGCACCATGCTGGCAACCTTGCCAGTGGCTTGTGCCAGATCGCTGCGGATTCTGGGAAAGTTAGCACTCGGTTCCCAGGCTTTGGCAAAGATGTCTAAGGTTTGCTTGCCTTCGTCATGGGTGAGTTGTGTGGGAATGCTGTTGGAGTCGGGGCGACCGATCCATTGAAGCAAGGTTTTACTCTCGTTGACTCCGCCGCCATAGAAGTATGCAGCAAAACGCGAATAAGCGAGTTCATCAGAACCCACATCATATATGTGAGCAATGAGGACAAAAATCTTCCCTAAATCCAGCGGTTTGAGCTTACTTAATGCCTCAACTATCTCCATCCGGAGGCTGTTGTCTGCCTTGCTGTCGCTGAATAAGGTCGTCAGTAATTGCACCACTCTCGCATCAGTTTTGCTCAACTTGCTCAATGCCTCAACCGGGACTCTATATTTGCGAAGGAAATATGAGTCTTCTTGAGGATCAAGCTGGATGTAGTTGATGAGGTTTGTCAAAGATTTCACCACCTTCGCATCTGCATTACCTAACTCGCCTAGTGCCTTAACCGCCCTATCGCGAAGATCGGACTCTGCCAGATTGTCGTTGACGATAGTTGTCAGTAATTGCACCACACTTGCATCGGCTTTGCCCAAATATCCCAATGCTACAGCCGCCTCACTGCGAAGACCGGACTCTACCTGGTTGTCGTTAACTAAGGTTGTCAAGAATTTCACTACACTCGCATTCGTTTTACCTATCTTGCCCAATGTCTCAACCGCTTTGCTGCGCACATACAAGCCTACCTGGCGGTCGTTGACTAAGGTCGTTAGGAATGGCAGCACTCTCGCATCCGTTTTACCTATCTTGCCCAATGTCTCAACCGCTTTGCTGCGCACATACAAGTCTACCTGGCGGTCGTTGACTAAGGTCGTTAGGAATGGCAGCACTCTCGCATCCGTTTTACTTGACTCGCCTAGTGCCTCAATTACATAGCCATAACTTAATGTGTCTTTCTGATTGTTATTGTTGGTTAAGGTCATCAGGAATGACACCACACTCGCATCCGCTTTGCTTAACTCGCCTAGTGCCTCAACCGCACTGGTGCGGAGAGCGTGGTCTGCCTTACTGTCGTTGACTAAGGTCGTTAGGGATTTCACCACACTCGCATCAGTTTTGCCTAGAATTCCCAATGCGCTAACTGCACTGTCGCGAAGATTGGATTCTGCTCGCTTGTCGTTGACGATAGTTGTCAGGAATGGCATTACCCTTGCATCAGTTTTGCCTAGAATTCCCAATGCGCTAACTGCACTGTCGCGAAGATTGGATTCTGCTCGCTTGTCGTTGACTAAGGTCATTAGGGATTTCACCACACTCGCATCCGCTTTGCCCAGAATTCTCAATGCATAAACCGCATCGTAGCGAAGACTGTAGTCTTTGCTATTACTGACTAAATTGGTGAGGAAATGCACAACTGAAGCATTTGCTTTATCCAAAGTTCCCAATGCTACAGCCGCATCAATGCGAAGATACGAGTCTGCCTGACTGTCATTCACCAGATCGATCGCCCTTCTTGCTATTTCCTCCGACTGCTTGGGGAACGCGGCTAACTCTTTGGCATCAAAGTCACGTAATTGCCAGAAAGCCCGCCGGTTGACTTCCGGATAACCATCATTCAAAGCTGCCAAAATGCCGTTGATCTGCCACTCTTGCAGCTTTGGCTTGGGGTCTTCCTGGGCATTGACCCAGGGGTCGGCAATCCACAGCACAAGCATCAAGCCCACCACAAACAGGAAGCCGTAAACACCGAGCTTTTTCCAAAACGGTTGGGGGCAAACCATAGGCAAGGATGGCAACCAGGGGTGGGCATAGCAATACAATCCACCACAAGCTTAAACGATTATTTTACGGACACTGGTAACTTCAACGTCAGTTCGACAGACCTCTCCCTCCCAGCCTCCCTCTCCGACGCGGAAAGGGAGGAGCAACGAGAGAATTGGTATTTTAAGTCCCTTGCCTGGTGGGAGAGGGATTTAGGGAGAGGTCTGCAAGGGTTGTACGCTGCTACAGCGGTAAAATCTTTCTCAGAAATCACCTATCGTTACCTGTTGTAGAATCTCGTGGAATTTGAGTATGATCCGGCTAAAAGTCTAAGCAATCAAGCCACGCATGGCATTGATTTTGATCAAGCTCAGTTGCTATGCAAGATGCTTACCGGATTGAAATCGCAGCGAAATCAACCACAGAATCTCGCTTCATTATCATCGGTAAAATAGGGGATAAGCATTGGTCAGCGAGCGTCACCTACCGAGCAGAAAAGATTCGGCTTATATCAGTCCGGCGATCGCGAGATAACGAGGTGAACCTGTATGAACGCTGAAGAATTGGATCAAAAATTTGATAATGGGGATGACGTGCTGGCATATTTTGACCTGACGACACTGAAACGACCAGGATTAGAGACCCAGCGAGTAGAGGTTGATTTTCCTCAATGGATGGTAGAAGCTCTGGACCGAGAAGCCCAGCGACTCGGAATTCAACGACAGGCGGTCGTTAAAATCTGGATTGCAGAACGCCTGGATATTCATTGAATGGAATGAGCATTGCGTTTGAGTTTGGAGCTTAAAGTTTTGAGTTTTGAGTGGCGAGGTTCGTGTTCAAAGCGCGATCGTTTCCGCTTTAAGCAACACGTCTTTGACTCAAAGGACGATCGTTTGAGTTTGGAGCTTTAAGTTTTGAGTTTTGAGTTGCGAGGTTCGTGTTCAAAGCGCGATCGCTCCTGCTCTAAACAACACGTCTCTGTCTCAAAGGGCGATCGTTTCCGCTTTAAGCAACACGTCTCTGTCTCAAAGGGCGATCGTGCCTGTTCAAAGTGCGATCGCTCATGCTCTAAACAACATCATTCGTGTTCAAAGGGCGATCGTTTGGGTGCAGAGTGCGATCGTTGCCGCTCTAAACAACGTCATTCATGCTTGAAGGGCGCTAGCGTAGCTCTCCGCAGGAATCTTTTAGGACAGGAGCGGCGGTTTATGCTGAAAGGGTAGGGTTTGTCTTGGGTGAAGCGGGAGTTGAGAAACTGAGATGGACAGTCAGTTAACTAACCTAGTGTGCGAAGTTGAACTGCAATCAGGTGAGCAAATCACTATTCCAGAGGCTTTAGCGGAGCAAGTCGGTGCAGGGCGATAGCGGAGCAAAATTGAGGCAATTTCAGATAGTAGTCACCCTATAATCCGCAGCCATAATGCTTTTCTCAATGGATACACACCTGAAGACGAGGGTATCTACGATGACTATGATTTAAGAGTAGAGCCTGAGGAGGGTGATTGTCGAAAAAGAAGTTTCGGAAATCGGTTGAAAGTATACAAAAACAGATCGATATTCACCATGGAAAAAATCGCTAACGAGCAGCAGAAAGCGGTTCCGGATGAGAATTTAATCGTTTATTGGCAGAAAGAAATTTCAGGACTAGAAAAAAGTTTGGCGAGAGCAGAGAAACGATTGAGGCGAGGACAATGATCTCCAGCATGCAACAACCCCTAAAAGTGAATCCAACCTTATCAACTCTCTTATCAGAGTTGGGTGAAGAATGCGAAAAGGTTGTCTTTCTTTTGAGTCAACTTAAACTTGCTAACCTAACAGATGACCAAAAGGGAGATATTCTGGCTGAACTAACAGGTTCTATCTGTCATCTCCATGTTCATACTGAGCAATTACCAGAGCTGATTGAAGATGAAATCTTTGCCCTACCAGATGAGCCTGATCATGATGTGAGGACGGGGCAAGGTTGAATGGAGTTTTATATCGCTAAACGGTTACTTAGCCTGCTACCCGTATTACTAGGAATTACCCTACTGGTGTTTGGCTTTTTGCACCTAATTCCAGGCGATCCGGCTGTTGTCTTGCTGGGAGAACGTGCAACTCCTGAGCAAATTGCCGAACTGAGAACACAACTTGGTTTGAATCGCCCCCTGGTTGTGCAGTATCTTATCTTTCTCGGCAATTTAGTGCAGTTCAATCTTGGCACCAGCATCATCAGCGGGATTCCGATCGCCGATGAGTTAAGAGTCCGCTTCCCGGCAACATTTGAATTGGCGATCGTGGCCATGTTAGTTGCCCTCAGCCTGGGAATTCCGGCTGGGATCGTTGCGGCGATCAACAAAAACCGCTGGCCGGATCATCTCACGATGACGGGTTCTCTACTGGGGGTATCGCTGCCGGTTTACTGGCTGGGACTGATGTTGATTTATCTCTTCGCGGTCAATCTTCAATGGCTACCGGCGAGTGGGCGGATCAGTGTCGATGCCGGACTGACGTTTCGCCCCCTGACCGGGTTTTATGTTTTGGATGCGATGTTGCAATTAAACGGTAAAGCTTTCATCGATGTACTGGCCCACTTGATTTTGCCAGCCTTGACCCTGGGCACCATCCCGCTGGCCATTATCGCCAGAATCACCCGCAGTGCTATGCTCGATGTCCTTGCTCAAGATTACATTCGCACTGCTAGAGCAAAAGGGCTGCCAGAGTTTTGGGTGATCTGTCAACATGCGTTCAAAAACGCCCTCCTGCCCATTAGCACGATTACAGGTTTGCAATTCGGGACGTTGCTGGGTGGGGCAATTCTGACTGAAACTATTTTTGCGTGGCCAGGGTTAGGTTCCTGGATTTATCAAGGAATTTTGGAACGCGATTATCCGGTTGTGCAAGGTGGAGTGGTATTTGTGGCGATCGCCTTTGTGCTGATCAATCTCCTGGTGGATCTATCCTATGTGTTCATTGATCCACGCGTGCAATACAAATAATGCTTGAGCTTATCCAGCACCTATTTGCCCAAGTTACGTTTCAACTGTTCTAGTTCTTCTTCCGCTTCCCAGCGCTGGAATTGTTTTTCGAGTTGAGCAGCAGACGGCGCACCCGCCGTTGAGGTTGGCTCGCTCCAGGCGCTACTGGATACAGCCGGCGGGACGGTGCGGGCCGCTTGCGCCTGGGTGACTTGCGCTTGAACTTCTTTGCGGCGCTGTTGAATTTTTTGTTGCAACTCTTGGGTTTGCTGGATGCGGTCTTTCAGCATTTCCATCTGCCCCCATTTCTGGTTGCCTTGCCGCAGGAGAGAGGCTTCATGCTCCTGCGCCGGTTGCGCCAGATCCAAGCGTCCTTTGGCCTGGGCTTTTTCAACGCGGGCGTGCCAGACTTGAATATCCTGTGCGATCGCCAAAATTTCATCCTGCAACTGCCGCTCTTTCAGCTTTAGCTCAGTCATTAGTTTTAAGGT
>Ga0224722_1000146_pt1 | contig 40501 bp, 29 predicted proteins | sample Balambano_FR1_Me_FD_161646 | JGI IMG/M metagenome (GOLD analysis project Ga0224722, IMG submission 161646) | Freshwater sediment microbial communities from Lake Towuti, South Sulawesi, Indonesia - Balambano_FR1_MetaG | ecosystem: Environmental > Aquatic > Freshwater > Lake > Sediment | place...
TCGAAGTAGGCGGTTTCTTCATCCGTCTTGATGTTCCAACTGAAGACCAGTCTTACCATGATGTGTGTCGCGCTGGTGACCCGACAGGCCCTGTGATTCCGGTGAGTAACGTCTAACGGCCGGGTGTACGTCAGTCTTTCAGATCCAGAAGCATCACTTGCGTGTCTTCGGGCAGCCCGCTTTTGGTCACCTTCAGCGATTCCTGCGTCTTAAGCCCGGTCAGGCCCATCTCCTTCAGGAATTTGTTCAGGCTGTCGCCGCTCTTGTTGCCATAGCCCATCGGCACGACGACGCTGGGCTCGATCATGCTGATGACTTCGGACGCCTGCGCAGCGCTCAATTCCTTTTCGCCGCCAATGGGCACGAGCAGGACATCCACCGTCTCCAACGCGTCAATCTGCGATTGCGTCGGGACGAACGACAGGCCGCCCAGATGCGCAACCGTCAAGCCGTCGAAGTTAAACGCGTATACGGTCGTCTTCTCCGGGCTTTTCTTGTCCGGGCGCATGGCGATGCCGGTGATGAATACGCCGCCCAGTTCATACTCGCCCGGCCCGGTGATCTTGCGCACATCGCCCCGTTGCGCGCCGACCACGGCGTTGGTGTTGCTGGCCTTGGGGTCGTCCACCCGGCTGATGGTGATGACATCGGCCTTGAGCTTGGGCGGCTCCATGCCGGTGCTTGCGTCGAATGGATCGGTGACCACAGCGAGCGTCGCGCGCTCGGTCATGCGGAAGCAACTTTGCCCGTACCACGTAATTTCCATGCGCAATCATTGTAACAGCGCGAGGTATTGCGGATATACCGGGTGCATTTCATTCTGGGGGAAACCGCTCCGAGCGGTCGCCGTCCCCTTTAGTGAAATGCACCCGATACACCTCGCGCCGTCACGCATCCTCCGTGTGATGTGTCGTTGGCGATGTTGGTATTGTAGAACGCGCGTTCTGTGACTGACTTCGACACCCTTTGGAACTATGACGATCCGGCCGCGACCGAGGCGGCCTTTCGCCAAGTGCTGCCACACGTAAGCGCCTCGGGCGATGCGCATGCCCATGCCGAGTTACTCACCCAGATCGCGCGGGCGAAGGCGCTGATCTCGGATGACATGACCCGCCCGCGCATCTGCCACCTTTTGGAGAGCGGGCGCGTGCTCAACTCATCCAGCCAGCGCGACAAGTCAAAGCCGCTTTTCCAGCAGGCGTATGACCTCGCCCTGGCTAACGACTTGGTGGATGTAAAGGTGGCGGCGATTGACGAGACGTGGTCGGGGCTGAAGCTGGTGGTTCGGCTGAAGGATCGCTGACGCGCCGCGGCTCACGCATTGGGCTGCGACCGCAGCGTGATGAGCGTCACCTCGGGCGGGCAGTTGAACCGCACCGCAGGGGCAATCATGCCCACGCCGCGGCTGGTGTAGACGAACATCTCGCCCGCGCGCTGTAACCCGATCGGAAATTTCTGACCCAAGCGCGGCAGCAGCGGCGCGCCGATGAATGGCACGCGCACCTGTCCGCCGTGGCTGTGGCCGGAGAGTTGCAGCGCAAACGGATGGGTCGCCGCCGCCTCATCCGCCAAGTCGGGCTCGTGCGCCAGCAAGATGGCCGGTTGGTTGGGCGGCAGGCCAGCGACGGCGCGCCGCAGGTCGTGCTGCTGCTCCCACACGTCGTCCACGCCGGCGATGTGCAACGATGCGCCGCCCACGTCTATTGTCCGGCTGTCGTTGAGCAACACCTCGAATTGTCGGCCGGCAATCGCACTGCGCAAGGCCTGTGCCATGCGCGCCGCGCCGCTGGGGTGCCAGTGGTCGTGGTTGCCCAGTACGGCATACACGCCCAGCGGCGCGGCCAGCCCGGTCAGCACTTGCGCTGCTTGCTCAGGATCGCCATCGGCAGACAGATAGTCGCCGGTCAGCGCGATCACGTCCGGCTGGCGCGCCATCAGTTCGCGCACCGCCCGCTCGATAAACGCGCCGGGCACGACCGTGCTGTGATGGGTGTCGCTGATTTGCCCAATCGTCAGGCCATCCAGCGCGGGCGGGATGCGCGGCGATCGGATGGTGACCTCTTCAAACCGAAGTTGCCACGGCTCGACCCGCTTGGCATAGCCATAAGCGAGACCTGAGCCAGCGATGCCCGCACCCGCAATCGCCAGCAGCTTGAGAAATGCGCGCCGATTCATGTCCATACAATCCTGCTTCATGGACGAGGCATTCATCTCGACGATTGCCGAGCGACTGCGCGATGTGCCCGGCATCAGCGCCGTCGTGCTGGGCGGCAGCCGTGGGCGCGGCGCAGCCAAGCCAGATTCCGATTACGACCTCGGCATCTACTTCGACTCGCCTGAGGCGTTCGACATCGCTGCGCTCAACCGCGTCGCCCAAGACCTTGATGACGAACACCGCGCCGGCCTGTGCACGCCGATTGGCGGCTGGGGGCCGTGGGTGGTGGGCGGCGGTTGGTTGCGGGTGAATGGCGCGCCGGTGGACTTCATCTATCGCGAGTTGCCGCGCGTGCAGCGTGTGATGGACGACTGTCTGGTTGGGAAGGTGGAGATTGGGTCACAAGCCGGCCACCCGTTCGGTTTTCTGTCAGCTATCTACGCGGGCGAAGTGGCGACGTGCCGGGTGTTGTGGGATGCGCACGGTGACGTGCAGGCATTGAAGGCCAAGACGCAGCCCTATCCGCCGGCGCTCAAGCGCGCGCTGCTGAATAAGCGTTGGGAGGCAGGCTTCTGTGCGGCCATCGCCGAGAAGCCCGCCAGGCGCGGCGACCTGAACTATGTGGCCGGCGTACTCTTCCGCGGCGCGGCGTGTCTGGCGCTGGCGCTGTTTGGCCTGAACGAGCAGTGGTGGTTGAACGAGAAGGGCGCGGTCGAATTGGCCGGGTCGTTCCCGCTCAGCCCGCCGCGCTTCGCCGCGCGGGTGAACGAGATGATGAGGCTGATCGGCGCAGATGCGCCCAGTGCCGTCGCCGCGTTGGCCGAGTTGGATGCCGAGGTGTCGGCGCTGTGCGAGGCACAATAGTAGGGGCGACCCATTGGGTTGCCCCTACAACTACAACGTCAACAACCGCACGAAGGACGCAATCGCCAGCACGAACAGGATCACACCCAGCCCCGCGGCCGAGTTGATCGTGAGCAGCGTGCCGCAGATCAGCAGCGCGGCGAAGGCGATCATCCAGGTCAACCGCGACACGCTGGTCTCGATGCGCTTGAGGTCCTGGGTAGATGAGGCGTTGAGCTGCGCGCGGAACTCCAACTGCCCGTTCAGCGCACGCGAGAAGAAAGCATCACTCTGGTTGGGCAACTGCACCGTCTGGCGCAGCAGCCGCACGCCCTCGTTCAGCACGTCCTGCGCAGTGCGGGCCGTGCTCTGGCCGGCCAGCCCGGTCGCATACGGCTGAATCGCTTTCCACGGGTTGAAGGCTGGGTCGAGCGCGGTCATCATGCCAACCAGAATGTTGGCCGCGCGACCGAGATACAGCACGTTCTGCGGAATCTGAAACGGCAACGACGACAGCAGATCGCGGAACTGCTCGGCGAATGCATACATCTCGTTGAACTCGACGTTGGTCAGGTCATTGGCGGTGATGCCCCAGAATTTGTCGAACAGCGTGCCGACTGCCTGCTCGACGCGCGTCAAATCCGCCTCCGGCAAGAAGAAGCCCATGCGCTGAGCCGAAGCCGTCCAACGGCGGGCGTCCTTCAGGCCGACGGCGATGATGAACTCGCGCAGCTCATGCATGAACGACGGCGGGATGCGGCCCATCATGCCGAAATCCACATAGGTCAGGCGGAACGGCGTGCCACGCTTGACGCTGACCTTCCACGCCCGCGCTGTGGCCGCATCCAGCGGCTGCACGAACAGGTTGCCGGGGTGCGGGTCGGCATGAAAGAAGCCGTGCTCGAACACCTGGCGCAGATAGGTGTCGAACAGCGTGTTGGCCACTTCGGCCCGCGACACGCCGGCGCTTTCCAATCCCTCGAAGTCGAGAATCTTGATGTCCTCGACGTTCTTGAGCACGATCACGCGCCGGGTGGTGAACTCGGTGTAGACCTTCGGCACGCGCACGCCCGTGTCGCTGGCGAAGTTGCGGTCGAACTCCTCGGCGTTGCGCGCCTCCTGCTCGTAGTCCAGCTCGGCAAACACGCCGTGCGAGAACTCATCCACCAGCGCATCCAGATTGGCGCGCCGGCGGATGGGCTTGTAGTTTTTCAACCAGCCAGCGATGGTCTTGAGCGACTTGAGGTCGGTGGCGACGATGGCCTGCATATGTGGGCGCTGGACTTTGACGACGACACGCCTGACGATTGGCGATTTTGGATTTTGGATTTTGGATTGCGTTGTGTCGGGCGAAGGGTCTGCTTCGTGCAAGGTAGCAAGATAGGCCTGGCCGAACGACGCGGCGGCGACGGGTTCAGGGTCGAACTCGTCGAACAGCTCGCTGATGGGCTGGCCGAGCTCGCGCTCGATCACCGGCAACATGACGGCTGCTGGCGCGGCGGGCACGGCGTCTTGCAGACCGGCCAACTCGGCGATGATCTGCGGCGGGATCAAATCCACGCGGCTGCTCAGGAACTGGCCGAGCTTGATCCACACGCCGCCCAGGTCCACGGCCAGGGCGCGGAAGTCCCGCGCCAACGCCACGAAGCGATCCATGCGCCCGGCGTCCACGCGCGCCTGACCGATGAGCTTGGTCAGGAGCAGCTCCCACCAGATAAAGCCGCCGACCATCTTGGCACCGAACCATAGCGCGCGGCGCGAGCGGTTGCGCAGCACGTGCGGGTCGGCCGGCGGCTCGTCAATCGCGGCCGCGTCGGGTGGCTGTTGCGCTTGCGCATTCGCAGACCCTTGCAAGTCGGCAAACGCCTTCATCTTTTTCAGGCCAATCTCGGTGAGGGCAGACATGGGGATACCTCGCGGGGCATTTTATCCACCGGGGTGAGCGCGACCTGAGCGACGCCGACATCCAACGCATCGTCAGCGCTGAGCCGGGGCAGCCGCCGAAGAAGACATGAAGAATCGTCATTCCGAGTTCGAGATGGCCTGGGCCAGGCGACGCGGCAGAAACGGTAGGGCGCGCTCTCCGTAGCGCGCCGTCGTCGGGTTACCAGGGTCGCTACGGACTTGTGCCCCGCATGGGGTAGAGCGACCCCTACGACCGAAGGCATGTTTCTGAGCAGCGCGAAAGGTGAGGAATCCCGCAAGACTTGCTCAACAGATAAAGAGCTCGGCTCACCGAGATGCGTTCGTGACGATCAACGCATCAGGGATTCCTCGGCCTGCGGCCTCGGAATGACGGCCCAAGTGTGAGCAACTATCATGGAGCGCATCAGCCAAGGCGCGATGCGCCAGTTCTACGTCTACATCCTCACCAGCGAAACGGGCACGCTCTACAGCGGAACGCTGTGCCGAGACAGACCGAGACAGACGAAGAACAAGTGACGGCAGGGCTACCGCTAACCCATATCACCCGCGCGGCTGGCCTGATATTGCTTGATGACCGCCGTGAGCGGATGATCTTCCTCCACGCGTAACTGGCTGATGGGGCACACCAGCGGGACATTCGACCGCTCGACCGCCAGCGCCACCAGCAGGCCACTGTCCGCGCCGGCATACAGCGCGCCCATCGGTTCATACCACTCATCGGCCTTGACGCCGGCCGGCTTGGGCTTGATCTGCTTGAGGAAGGCGGCGGGCAGGGCAAACCGCACCGGTGGATGAACGGAGTTGATGGCCATCATCAATTTGCCTGCGCCCGGCTCCACGGCTTCGGCCATCTGCGCCATCTCGTCCTCGATCGCGTCCATCACGTCCATCGCCGCGTCGTTATCTGGTTCATCGTCGAAGTCGTCCTCATCCCCATCGTCGTCATAGTCGTCATCCTCCACCACTTGCACCCCTGCCACCGGGAAGGCCAGCGTGATGGCCTTGCCGCCATAGGCATCGGGCAGGGTGAAGGTGGCCTGAGCGGGTTGCGGCTCATCGTCGGCGGCCATCATGTGGGCGATGACGAATTGCGGCAGGGTGCGAAACGCCGCCGCGATCATCTGCACTTGCGCCAGCGTGGCCGGGCGTATCGTCGTGGGCAGGATGGTGCTGAAGACCAACGGGTAGGCCATCTCGGTCGCGATCTGGATGCCGTGCTGCTCGATGAAGTCCAAATCGGCGAAGGCGGCGACGTGTTCTTCGTCAAACGTCGCGCCCAGCCATGCGCTGGTCTGTTTGAGTTTGGCTGGATGCTTGCCGGTCAGCACTTCGTTCACGTCTTCGACCGCTGGGTAGAGCGACAACCCAAACTCCTGGCCGCCGCCGCCCATGATCGAGCAATACCAAGCCGGCTCATCGCCAAACCGAATCTCGATGATGTCCTCGTTGAACAATTCCTCCCACGGCGCGGCCCGATAGAACATGTCGGCCGCGGCGAAGAACTCCAGGGCCATGGCCTCATCCAACCCATCAGTGCGGGTGATCGGCGGCGGCGCGTTGGGGTTCATGTCCTGGCTGAGTTCGTCAAAGATGGCGTCACAGGCCGGCACGGCCTGCGCGTGCGCAATCTCGATCTCCAACCGCGCCAGGTGCGGCCTGAGTTCATCGGCCAGCGCGGCGTTGTCAATCAGGATGCGCGCAGGGCGCGACGGCTCGGGCAGGGGTATGCCCGTGCCCAGCCATTGCGCGCCGCCCATCTGGTTCATGCCGTCGAGCAAGCTGGTGAGCACAGCCTCGGCCGTGGGCTTGCCCGCCAGCACGTTGGCGGTTGCAATGAGTTGCTGGCTGAGGTCAACGGCCAGCACGAACCACGGCCGGCGGGCGCGCCCGTTGCGCTCCTCCACCCAACTGTGGGACTTGCGCACTGTGCATTCCCAGGTTGCATCGCGCTGAGGCAACCGATGCGTTTTAGTCAATAGTTTGTCGGTCTTCTTTGTCAGAGCCATTCATCACCTCGCGTCTAGCGACTTCACTTCATCGGCGGATGTCCACCGATTTGCCGTCCAATGTACCCGTCACGCGATAGGCATCGCCCCTGCGCTCATAGTCGAGCGAGCCGGAGCGCGGGCCGCTCACATCCACCCGCAGCGTGAAGCGATCCATGTTCGGGTTATAGCGGCCCGTGCCGGTCAGCGCAAAGCCTGTTGAGAACGCGCAGTTGATAAGGGTGAAGCGCGTCGCGCCGTTCTCGCCATTGGTTAGATCGAACAGGGCCGAGCCGCTCTTGCCGCAACCGATGCCGCTTTCGCCGGCCTGATCCCAGTAATAGTACTCGGGCGAATACACGATCTCGTTTTCAGCCGAGATCATCGCTTCGAGCGCATCCTTGAAGGCGCGCGCATCGGCCGGCGGCAGCGGCACATAGCCATCGGCCACGACGCCCTTGCACGTGGTCTCGGCCAGGCCGGGCTGCTTGCCCTCCACCAGCAGCGCCGTCACGATGTCGTCGGGGCAGGCGTTGCCGCGCCCGAAGATCACATGCGGCCCGCCGCGTTGGGTGATGAGATAGGCGTTGTTCAGCCGCTCGAACACGTTGCGACCCTGGCCGACCGGCGTGGCCGGGTCGGCCGTCGCGCCCAGCACCAGCGTGGGGATGAGCGTGGCAAAGCCCGGCTCGTAGGCCGGCTGCGGGTCGCCCTGTGGCCAGAACGCGCACGGCAGGTCGCCGTAAAACACGCTGTTCATGCGCGGCACTTCGCGATCCACCCGGTCGCCAAATTTGAGATAGCGCTGCGCCCGCTCGCTGGCGTTGGCTGCATCGGCGAAGTAGGCATAGTCATTGCAGGTGACGGTGTAGTAAACGGCGTCGGAATAACTCGGATCGGTGATCGCAGCCAGCGTCGCGGGGTCGAGGCCGAGCGCGCTGTAGAACAGCCGGGCTAGCGGCACGAGGTCGTCGTTGGCCGCAGCGGCGATGGCACGCTGCAACAACATGCGCTCGCCCTCGGCATACAGAAAGCCGGCGGCGGCCGTCTCCAGGTCGGACAGATTCAGTTCGCGCTTGACCGATTGACCCGATGGCAACGGGTAATTGAATTGGGCGGGCGCGCGGTCGAGCCGGCGGGCGAGTTGATCATAGGCGCGCACGGGGTCGCGCCCGGCGTCGCGGCGGCAAGCCGGGTCGTCGTTGCAGGCTTGCAGCGTTTGCACCAGCACGTCGTTGAAAGCCCCGGTCGAGTCGCGCAGGAACTGCGGCCCGCTCAAGGCCAAATCCACCACGCCGTCAATCACCAGGCCGGCCACGCGATCCGGGTGCGCGGCGGCATACCACTGCGCGAACTGCGTGCCATAGCTCTCGCCATACAGCCAGATGAGCGGGTCGCCGATGAGTTTGCGGAAGGCTTCCAGGTCTTCAACCGCCTGGCGCGTGCTGTAGAACTTAAGTTTGTCTTGGGGCAGTTGGGCCGTGCATTCTTCGGCAAATGTGCGCGCTGCGGCGACGATGGCCTGCTCCTGCTGCGGCGTCTTGGCCCGGCCGTCGGATTGGTAATACTTGGCCACGGCATCCGCGCACTGAAAGCCGCCCGACTGGCCGACGCCGCGCTGGTCGAAGAACACGATATCGAAGGCATCGCGGATCGAATCGTCGAGCACGGCGGTGTATGAATCGGCGCTGGCCAGGCCGGACGCGCCCGGCCCGCCGACCGCGGTGACGAACATGCCCTTACGCTGTGCCTTCTTGCGCGCCGGCAGGATGCCGAACACCACGTCAATCTGTTCCGCCGATTGGCCGAAGTGATCGAGCGGGACTTTGAGCGTGATGCAGGTGAACTCGCTGTCGGGGCATTTCGCCTTCCTCTCCCCTTGGGAGAGGGTAGGGGTGAGGGCTTGCGTGCTCAGTGCCAGGATGACGGCCAGGACAACGATCCACGTTCGGCGCATGTGCGCATGGTACTCAAGTTCAGCATGCGCGCCAAAGAGCGCCTACTTCGCCCCGATGTTCACGCTCACGCGCGCGCTCTCGGTCTTGTTGCCGGCACCGTCGTAGGCGATGGTGTGAAACTCCACCCGCCCGCCGGCGCGGATCGTCCACTTGGCTGTGAACGGCGCGACGGTCTTGGTGGCGAACAGCTCACCGTTGACGAAGAACTCGACCTTGCTGATGGAGTTGTCGTCCAGCACCCTGGCCGTCACATCCACCCACTCGTCCTCAGGCGTGGTGAAGCCCTCGCCTGGGCGGGGTTGTGTCAGTTCAACCGCCGGCGGCGTGTTGTCAATCGTCACCTGGATGACCGACTCGGTGATGCGGCCGTCGTTCTCGATGCGCTGCACCTTGAGCGAGTATTGTCCCGGTGCGACGCCGCCCAGGTTCCAGTTTTCCAGGACGTTGTTGTCCACCTGATTGGGTTGATCCGGCCCGATTTGCTGCCATTGCTCCGGCGCGGGTGACCAGCCCGGTGCGAAGAACACCTTGTAGGCCACCCAGTTGCCGCCCTTGGCGTTGCCGCGAATCTGCACGATGCCCGGCGGCAGCGGCGCGGGCGGCGGCGGCGGATTGTTCGGGTCAATCACCGGCGCGGGCGCGGCCAGCGTGTCGGTCAGAATTGCGCTGACGTAGCCGTTATTGGCCGGGAAGGTGATGGCCACGTCGCCGGCGTTGACCACGCCGCCGAAGCGTGTGTCAAAGTCAGTCGGCGCTTGTGGCATGCTGGCCCGCTCCTCGTCGGTCATCGAGGCATACCAGTCCTGCGCTTGAGGCGGGAAGATATACATCGGCTTCACTTCCACCATCTCCGGCGGCGTGCCCGCCAGCGCCAGCTTGCCGGTTTCTTTGTTGATCGGGAAGTTCTGCACGATCGTGCTCTGCTCGGTCGGCTCGGTGCCGGGGACGAATAACTCGACCGCCGACGGGCAGACGCCGTTGGGCACGAGGCCGTCAATCTGGCACACGGCCTTTTCCACCAGGCCGTCGGGGCGCGGGAAGTTGCGAATCTCGCGGCCCTGATGCAGATACTCCATCACATCTTTCCAGATGGGGGCCGCGCCGGTCAGGCCGGTCACGCCCCGGCTCATGGGGCGGTTGTCGGTGTTGCCCACCCACACGCCCACGGTGTAGTCGGTGGTGAAGCCCATTGTCCAGTTGTCGCGATAGTCGTTGGTCGTGCCGGTCTTCACCGCCGCCGGACGCGGGCCATCGAGGTCGAGCACCGACGGGAACCCAAACGCAGCCGCGCGGGCCTGCGGGTCGGACATGATGTCCTTGAGCAGGTAGGTGTATTTCTCACTCTCCGGCCCGAGCAGGTTTGGATTGACGGCCGGGCGATATTCGTACAACAGCTTGCCCTTGCTGTCCTCCACCCGCAGGATGGCAGCCGGGTCGAGATCGCGATAGCCGAACTTCTTCTGTTCGGCCGGGCGAGGCGCGCCGACCATGTTCGCGCCGTTGGCGATGGTGGCGTAGGCGTAAGTTTGATCAAGCAGCTTCACTTCGCCGCCGCCCAGCGTCAATGCCAAGCCGTAGAAGCCCAGGCCACGATCGAGGTCGGTGATGCCCAGCTTGTGCGACAGGCGGATGACGCTGCCGATGCCGGCGCGCTCCAGCGCGTCCACTGCCGGGATGTTGTAGCTGCGGGCCAGCGCCTGACGCAGGCGCACCGGGCCGTGATATTTGCGGTCGTAGTTCTCCGGGAGATATGGCTGGTCGCCGCCGGTCTCGAATGGCGTGCGCACATCCCAGAATAGCGTGGCCGGCGACGCGCCCTGGCGCAGCAGTTCGAGATACGTGATCGGCTTGAACGACGAACCAGGCTGGCGCAGGCCGGTGGCTACGTTGAATTGGCCGTCAATGTTGTCGTTGAAGTAATCCAGGCTGCCGACCATGCTGACGATCTCGCCGGTGTCCTGCTTGATGACGACCACTGAGGCGTTGTTGGCGTCCTTGCCCTCGGCCTGCAACGCGGCCACGCGCTGGTTGGCAAACTGGCGAATCTGGTTGTCCACGTCCAGATCGAGCGTGGTGGTGATTTTCAGGCCGCCGCGCTCGACCAGGCTGGTGGCTGCCTCGACGCCGATGCCCAGCTGGTCGGCCAGCAACTCGATGGCCTTGTCCTTGGCATACACGCTGAAGTGCGGGGCCTGGATGTTGAAGCGCTGCGTCTTGCTGGCATAGGTCAGCGGCTGAATCTTGGCCTCGGCTGCCTGCTTTTGCGTCACGTCGCAGCCCGGCACGCCGAACTGGGTGCGCTCCACCATTAGGTCAAGCACCAAATCCTGACGGCGCTTGGCCTCGTTCGGGTTGTTGAACGGGTTCTGCTTGGGGAACTGCGGGATGGGCGCCAGCATGGCCGCCTCGGCCAGCGTCAAATCTTTCGCGCTCTTGTTGAAGTAGACGCGCGAGGCTGCCTCGATGCCGTAGGCCAGGTTGCCATAGAAGTTGGTGTTGAGATACCACTCCAGGATGTCGCGCTTCTCGTAGCGGCGCGTCACCTCGGAGGCGAGCAACACTTCTTTGATCTTGACGGCCGTGGTGCGGCCGGGGCCGGCCCGTTCCTCCGGCGGCAGAATGACCGCCTTTACGATCTGCTGGGTGATGCCGGATCCACCTTGCGTCGCGCCGCCCTGCAGGTTGGCCACGAAGGCGCGGGCGATGCCGCGCGCGTCGAAGCCCTGATTCTCCCAGAAGGTCTTGTCCTCGATGGCCACCGTGGCACACAACAGATAAGGCGAGATGCTGTTGAGCGACGACCACTGCCGGTCGCCGCCGGTTGGGTCAATGATCTCGTAGAGCAATGCGCCTTTGCGGTCGTAAATCTTGGTGGTCTGGAAATCCGTCTCGGCCTTTTTGATCTGGCTGGGGTCGGGCAGGTCGCGGGTGAATGAGGCATAGACCGCGCCGGCGGCCAGCACGCTGGCGGCCGGGATGGCGATGGTCAGCGCCAGGATCGCGGCCAGCACGGGCACGGCGATCTGGATCAATCGTTGCGCCGGGCCGGTGCGGCGGGCGTTGCGCCGGCGCTTGCGTATCAAAATCAGTTCGGTTGCGTCCATTCGAGGCCGGAATGATACCCAACGCCGCGCGCCGGAATGAACGCGGCGTGAGCGCCCAGCCGGCGTTTGGGCGATGCGGGGTGCAAACCTGACGAAAGCTCCACTCGCCAAAACCAAGCCTGCTGAGCCTCCTGAGCTTGTCGAAGGACGAAGGGTCGAAGGGTGCGCCGCCGGTCATCGCATCGCCCGGTGCGGCACCCACGGCAGGCGGACGTGATGAATGCGCGGCGGCAGCGCGCCCCAGTGTGTGACCGTGTCGGCGATGGCGCAGCCGGCCGTGGCGAAATTGCCCAGCATGTCCAGCGCCAGCAACCCCACCAAGCTCAACTCGTCGCTCGACTCGGCCACCGATTCGAGCCCCAGTGGCTGGGCGAAGCTCGGCACGTTGGACACGATGTTCACGCTGAGCGCCAGATAGTCGACCACGCCGTCCGCGAAGTAATCGATGATGCCGAACACGAGTTGCAGCACGCCGAAGAAGCAGTCGGTGAAAATCCGCTGTGTGTCATCTGCAATCTTGTAAGTGACCAGCGACACGCAGCCGAGCACCACCAGGAAGACATCCAGCTCGGTGGTCGCCGGCGCGATGATCGACACGACGCCGAACAGGACGATGCCGGCGTTCAAGGCCAGCGTGACCCAGCCGAGCACAGGAATCTCCTCGGTATCGGTGAAGCTGCCGAGCGTGTCGTCGAAAGGCTGGACGATGCCCAGGAAGAAATACGTCACGCCCGCGAACAAATTGCCCAGCCGCGACGGCCACGGCGTCCAGTTCAGCACGTTCGCGTTGGCTTGCCACCCGCCGCCTTGCGCCGCACTGGCCTGGGCCGCGCTGGCCTGGGCCGCGGCGGTCGCGGGATACGACCCGTCAATCAGGCGATACAGGATGGTGACCGGCACGGCAGCCACCAGCGCGACCAGGTTGAGGATAGACAGATCGTTGCCGGTCAGGTCCTTGTAGAGCGCCGAGATGACTGGAATCTTGATGGTGCCACCGATGGCGCTGCCGCTGCCGAACAACTCATTCGCAATATCCGCCGTCAGCGTCAGCAGCCCATCAACGAGCGCCTGAATCACGGCCAGCGCGCCGATGGCCAGGTCTTCGATGATGTCGAGCAGATCCACCGCCGCCATCTTGAAGAACTGGCTGGCCGAATTCACTTTGAACGTGGCGGCGAAGTTGGCCCGAGTCTGATCCCACGCTTGCTTCAGCGTCGCATCTGTCTCCAGGGTTTGCAGGAACGTGGCAAAGAAGTCGGCGAGCGGATCGTCGCCGGGCGCGGCGCTCACGCCGAGCGAGGCGGACGACGAGCCGGCCTTGACCTTGTGCATCATCCACGTGCATTGCGTCGCCTTCGAGATGGGCGTGTTGCTGCCGCTCGGCGTGACGGTGAACGCCGAATGAGCCGTCGTACCCATGCCGCCGATGGCGCTGGCCGGCTGCGCATTCGCTCGAGCCGACCCGCGTTGCTGCTGGTGCATCTTCGACAGCGATGTGCACGACCCGGCGTCTATCGCGTTCTTAGCCTTGCACATCGCGCCCGCGACCTCGCCCTGCAACGTGCCGAACAACTGGTTCACCGCCGGGATGCCCTGCTTGGTGAGTGTGCTCGAAAAATTCTGGGTGCCGATCGTGAATTGCTGAATCAATAAGTCCTGCGTCTTGAGAATTTCCGTGAAGTTGAACAGTTGGCCCAGGATCTGGATCACCTGGTCGATGTCCTTGCCCAGCTTGACGAAGAACGTGCCGACGTGTTCGACGATGTCCTGGATGTCCGCCGCCACCACCTGCACCACCTGGGCGATCTGATTTTCGATGTAGCGGATGCCCGACAAAATCTGCTGGCCAATGCTGATGATGACGTGCGTTACCTTCGCGATGCCTTTTTTGATCTTGTCCCACAGGTCGTGGAAGAAGCTGTGCACGGCCAGCCGGCCCTTGGCGCCGCGCGCGTCCATGAATCGGACGGCTTGCGTCGAAGGGATGGCGTTGATCGCGCTGGTGGCGCTGCCAACGTCGCTGTAGCTCGTAAAGGTGTTCGTGTCGTCAAAGCCCAGGCCCAGCGCCTGCGCGCGGCCGATTGGCCGCGTCGCCGGGATGTTGACCGGGAAGTAACTCACGCCGACCAAGTCATCGTAGGTAACGTATTTGCTGAACGGCGTTGCGCCCTGCGGCGCGGATTGCGTCACCCCCAGCCCGATCTGCGTGATGGCGCTCGCGGTCGAAGCGACGGTGCCATTGGCCAGTTCGTTGGGCGTGAATAACGTCGCCGTGCTGTTGTAGGGCATGGCCGTGGCCAGGTTGATCTTCTCCGGGTCGTCGTCGGTCGGGTCGGAGGTGGTGGCGTTGAATAGCCGATTGTGAAAGGCCTGGTCGGGGTAGATCACCACCCGCTCGAACGCGCCCATGAACGGCGACCAGACGCGCAGCGCCGGGTGCGACACGTCGGTGTCGTCAGTGCCGTCGTTGAGCACGAAGCCGCCGAACACCAGGATCGTCCCGTCCAGCCCGGTCTCGATCAACGCGGGCGTGGTCGGGCCGATGGTGTAGGTGGCCGTGTTGATGCGCACCGTCGCCGCCTCATCGGCCCACAGGAACAGTGGACGGTATGGCAGCGGCGTGTTGGTCTCGTCGGTCAGGGTGAAGTGAACCTGGTATCGGCAGAACGGCAGCGCGGTCGTGTTGCCGGGGTTGTTCGGGTCAGGCCCCTCGTCATAGTCCTGCAGCAAATCGCACTCGGCGATGACGTTGCGCGCGGCGCTCACGTCGGCCATGCGCACGGCGAAGAGCTGGCCCAGCGACACATTCGGGCCCGTCTGCAACGCGCCGGCGGTGTAGATCACGCCGTCGCTGAATGATTTCGACAGCGCCGTCATCTGCGTGCCGTTCAACGGCACAGAAGCGATCACGCTGTTGGACGCGAAGCTGTATTCGAGCAATTGCGGCCCCGACAGCGTGTTCTCGGCCAGGCAGGCAGAGACCGAATCGGCGATGTTGCCCTGCGCATTGGGGATGGGCAGGATGCGCCCGACGAAGCCGCTGGACGCCGCCGAACCTGCCGACCACGTTCGGGTCGTAAAGCCCGCGCCGGGGGTTGCGCCGATGCCCAGCGTGACCGTGCCGCCATACAGGATGCCGTTCGTATCACCCCAATACAGGGTGTTGTTCGCGGAGTTGTAGCTGAGCAGGCTGGAGAAATATGCGCCGCTGGTGAGCGCGCTCAAGACCGCGTTGTTGCCGGTCACAAGGTTGACCGCATAGATCGCCGTGTAGCCGTGAATGAACAAGGCCGGGTCTTGCGTGGCCGAATCTTGCCCGATGACGACGGCATCCGGCACAATCTGTGCAGCGTCCCACGCATCGGACGTGGTGAATTGTTTGACCGCTTGCAGCCCCGAGCCGTCGCCCGGATTGCATTGCTGCACGACGATGGAGGCTGGCTGACCAGCCGCGCCCGGCACGAGCGTTGTCAGGATCAACTGGCTGACAGGCTGGCTGGACGACGACCCCGGCGCGGGGATTTGCGTCACCTGCGGCGCGAGCATGACCACGCCATTGGCGCTTGAGTTGCCGGTGCTCAACGTCCACGCCGGCGTCACGGGCGCATTGGCCTGCGCTTGCGCCAGGGCCGCTGCGGCGTTGATCGCAGTGACGTTGCCGAGGCGGTCGCCGACAAACAAGGCGCCGTTCGACAGCGTCGGCGGCGCATCCATGCCCGACGGCGTGGTGAAACGCCACTGTGTTTGCAGCGTGGCGGCGTCGAGCGCGTAGACGTATCCCGGTGGCACAGGGTCGCCAAACGGCAACGAGACGTTGACATAGATCAGGCCGTTGACGTGATCTACCACCGGCGTGCTGGCTCGCCAGGCCGCCAGCAATGGGTTGGCGGCGATGGGGTTGCCTGTCTGCACATCCACTGAATGAAGCGCGCCGTCCGTCGTTGGGAAATAGAGCCTGCCAAAGCCCTGGGCGAGCGACGCCCATTGCGGCACGTCGTAGCCTTGCGCGGTGCGGAACACGTGCTCGGACTGGTAATCGAAGAATTGCGGTGCGCCGTTCTGGGTGGTGAGCGCCCAGGTCTGGCCAAAGCGCGCGCCGCCGATGCGCTGCACGCTGGTCACGCCGGCCGGCAAGGCAATCTGCTCCGGCGGGGCAACGCCCTCCGGCATCAGCCGGTAGAGCGCGGCATTGCCCGACGACAACCACAGCGACCCGTCGAGGTTGGCGGCCATGTCCGTCCACGGCCCGGCGCTGACCTGTACAAATGCCCCGCCGGGGGCGAGCGGGTTGGAGGCGTTGCCCGAAACGTAGCGATAGATCGCGCCGGCCTGTGTGCGCACCCAGATATGCTGGGGATCGCTCGCCGCCACCTGGCTTGCGCCGCCCGGCGCGGCAGCAAGCGCCGTCCATAGGCCGCTTGGCTGGTTGGGCGGCGGCGGCACATACAGATATAGTGCGCCGTCGGCGCTGAGGCAATACGTCGTGTCTGTGCTATCGGTCGCGACCGACAGCGGACCCGTTCCCGGAATGCCCATCGGGTTCCACTGCGCGCCGTCGTGCTGCACAACGATGCCGCCCAGTTGCGAGATGAAGCTCCACAAATTGCCCACACGACCGCTCGGCGCTTGAAGCAATTGCGGCATCCACAGAGGCGGCCAGAACTGACCGACCACGCTGGCCACGTGCTGCACCGAGGCTGGCGCAGCGTCGCTGGCCTGGTTGAACGTGAGCAACCACGGCCCACAGAACACCCAGATGGCGCTGGTTGGGGCTGCGACGTCAAACGGAAACAGCATCGCGTCCACCAGCCCGGCGGTGATCAATTTGACGAGGCCGGTGCCGAAGAAGGTGGTGATGTCGAAGTCGAGCGAGCCGCCCGGATGGTAGAGGTTGTTGGTGTTGCCATCCCAGCCGATGTAGGCGCCGCGTCCGCCGCCCTGGCCGTCGAGCTTGATGGCCAGGGTCTGGCTGGCGCTCGCCCCACCGCTGACGACGAGGTCGAGCACGCCATCCTGCCAGAACGCGCCGAGCTTGTTCCAGTTGGGGATGGCCGTGACGTTCTGCGGTGCGGAGGCGGTCTGGCTGTTTGGCAACTGCACGGCATACAGCCCGCCCGACATATAGGCCGCGCCGAATTGGCCGCCGAAGCCGAGCACGCCATCCAGCCCAACCGAAAAGCTGGGCGGCAGGCCGAGGGTGCTCATGAAATCGGCCACCGTGTCGAAGCCCGACGCCGACGTGATCTGATTGGGCGCGCTGCCGAACTGGGCCGTCGCCAGCAGGCCTTTGGTGTAGAGCCATTCGCCGCTGAACACCGGGCCGACCGAATCAATGCCCTCGCCATATTCGACCCAGGCGACGTTGGCGGTCTGTTCGAGCGAGGCGTCGTAGAGATACGGCGTGCCATTGGCGTCTATGGCCCACACCGTGCCGTCCCAGCCCATAGATACATCGGTGGGCGTGAGGCCGCTGCTGGATGCGGCGGAGATGGCCGTGCTGAAGGCGTGCGGCGTGATCTGGGTGAGCTGGCCGCGAGTTGCCTGCGGGCCAGCGTCTTGGGCCTGCGCGGCCTGCGGCACTTGGGGCGGCAGGAGCGCGGCGGAAGCCAGAAGCCCGGCGCTGGTCGCGCTAAGCTTCAAGAAGTCACGACGACAAATGCGATGTTGCTGCGTCATGGCAGGGCTCCTCCTCGGTCAAAGTGAATATCAATTCAATTTCGATACAGATTATGAAGCGGTGCGATGCTTTAGACAATGCTTGGCACGGGCATGATTTGGTCACGCACTTGTCACGACGGGAGCGTATCATGTGCGCCAATCAGCGTTGCGCCCCACGCGCAAATTCACTTAGGAGACCATGAAACGATGAAATCCAAGGCTCTTTTCGCCATCGCCGCGGCCGTGCTGGCCGCGAGCCTGGCAGCCGGGCCGGCCACAGCCGCCAGCCCGGCCCAGGGCAAGGTCGTCACCGCGACCGACCGCGACAACAACGAGACCATCCATCTCAATGTCGGCGACAAGCTCGTCGTCCGCTTGGCATCCAACCCCAGCACGAATTACTCGTGGAAAGTCGGTCAGATCAACCAGCAGTTGCTGCGCCTGGTCGGTGAGCCGAAGTTCGAGGCCAGCAAGTCCGGGCTAATGGGTGCGCCGGGAACCGAGGTGTTGGAGTTCGAGGCGCGCGCGGCCGGCGGCGAGTCACTTGGCCTGCTATATCAAAACCCGACCCTGCGCGGCACACAGGCCGCCAACACCTTCCGCCTGCGCGTGATCATTTCAGACCCAGCCAAGCCGGGTAAGACCATCGTGCTGACCGACGCCGACAACAATGAGACGGTGCAGGTGGCTGAGGGCGACACGCTGGTGGTGCGGCTGCAATCCACGCCCAGCACCGGCTATAGCTGGAGCATCGCCGACAACGTGGACTTGATCCTCAAGCCCGAGGGCGACCGCTACGTTCGCCCGACTTCTTCTCGCCCCGGCGCAAGCGGCTACCAGGAGTTCACCTTCAGCGTGATCGGCAACGGTGAGGTCTCGCTCAAGATGCTGTATCAACGCCCGTGGCAGCGCAGCACCCAAGCCGCGCGGGCGTGGCAGGTGTTTGTCGAAACGCCAGGTGCTGGCCCCAAGCCTGCGCCCAGCGCCCCGACAGCATCAGTGACCTATGCCTGCCAGAACAACGACACCTTCACGGTCGAGTTCGGCGACAAGGTGGCCAAAGTGACCTACGGCGGCGTGAGCAAGGAATTGCCGCAAAAAGAGGCAGCCGATGGCTTCCTGTATGCCGATGACGCCTGGGAATTGCGCGGCGTGGGCGCGACGGCCACATTGACCGACCTCACTTCCAACACCGTGGTCGGCCAGGACTGCCTTGACCTGAGCAAGACCGACGCTGGACAGAATGCACCGGTGTCGTTTGTGTGCGCGGGCGCGAGCAGCGCGAACTTCACTGTGCTCTTCGGCGATAAGATCGCCACGGTGACCTACAACGGCGTGACCAAGAAACTCGAGCAGCAAGAAGCGGCCGACGGCTTCTTGTATGCGGATGCTGAGTGGGAGCTGCGCGGCAAAGGCAATGAAGCTGTGCTGACCGATCTGGCCAGCGGCACACCCGTCGGCGAAAACTGCACCGCCCAACCCTCGGCGGCCGTCTCAGCGCCGACGACGATCCTGGCGAATTACACCTGCGACGATGGCGTGACGTTTGCTGCCACGTTTGGTGGCGATGTGGCCTCGGTCACGTTCAATAACGAGACCAAGACGCTCAAGCAGCAACAGGTAGCCGACGACTTCTCTTACACCGATGGCGCGTGGGAACTGCGCGGCGCGGGCGATGTGGTCACGCTGACGGACGTGGCCAGCGGCAAGGCTGTGGCAGCCAACTGCAAGAGCGATGCTCAGCCGCCAGCTGCATCATCCGGCGCGTCTGCTAGCGCGACCACGACTGCGACTATGACGGCAACTGCGCCGATGACCTCGACGGAGTCCGCCGCGCTGACGATCCTGACGAACTACGCCTGCGATGACGGCGTGGCGTTCGCCGCGACGTTTGGCAACAACATCGCGTCGGTGACGTTCAACAATGTCACCAAGACGTTGCAGCGCCAGCCCAGCGCCGATGGCTTCCGCTATGCCGATGCGGCCTGGGAACTGCGCGGCGCGGGCGACACGACTTCGTTGACCGACCTGGCCAGCAACAAGGTCGTGGCAGCCAACTGCAAAGCGCAGCAGTAGCGCGTACATCGCCCTACAAACGACCAAGCGGCCGTGGTTGAGATTTCAGCCACGGCCGCTTTGTCGTTACCCATATCGCCGCTATCATCTGCAATCATGAAAGGCACACCGATCACTGAACCGCTCTACGACTACATCGTCGCAACCTTCGCGCAAGAAGATGATTTGTTGAAAGCCATGCCGGCCGACGCCGAGAAGCGCGGCATCCCGCTCATCAACATCTCGCCGGAGCAGGGCAAGTTTCTGCAAGTGTTGATGGGCGCACTGGGCGCGAAGCGCGTGCTGGAGGTTGGCTCGCTGTTTGGTTACAGCACACTGTGGATGGCGCGGGCGCTGCCAACCGACGGCAAGCTCGTCACGATTGAACTGAGTCCGCTGCACGCCGACGCCACGCGCGAGAATATTGCCAAAGCCGGGTTGAGCGACAAGGTCGAGGTGCGCCAGGGCGACGCACGCGAGGTTTTGCCCCAGTTGGCAGCCGAAGCGCCCTTCGACCTGGCCTTTATTGACGCCGAGAAGGCGCAATACGTGGATTACTTCGAGCAGGTGATGCAACTCATGCGCAAGGGCGGACTGGTGATCGCCGACAACGCCAGCGCCAACGGCCGCGCTTGGCAAGCTGAGCCGCAGGAGAACCGCGACCACGTGCTGGCCATCCGCGCGCTCAACCAGCGCATGGCCAGCGACCCGCGTTTGACCTCGGTGCTGGTGCCGATCAGTGATGGCATGTGCGTGGGGGTGGTGCGCTAATACCGACTGTTGTTGCCAAGTCTTTTCTCGCTGTTGACAGTTGCAGAGCGCCGCCGCTATGCTGTGCTGCGAGATGGCAATTCATGTGGTTCGCCTTGGGACGCCTCGAACTCCAGACGAAGGACTGCGACTGGGGACGGTTCGCCGCCCGCCGCGAGGGGTGCGCAAACAAGACTGGGGCCGGCGAGATTACTTCGATGTGTGGGTTCCGGAGTTGGCACCGAGCGAAGACTTGCGCGCGTGGGCGCTGGCAGAACCCTGGACGCCACGCCGGTGGGCGTCGTACAAGCGGCGCTACCTGGCCGAGATGCGACGCCCTCAAGCACAGCGCCTGATCACCTTACTGGCTGCGCTGTCCGCGCAGACGAACTTGGCCGTGGGCTGTTACTGCGAAGATGAGTCGCATTGCCACCGATCCCTGCTGCGAACCCTGCTGGCCGAGCAGGGCGCTGCTATCGCTGAGACGCCGATGACACTTGGGCACCGGATGACATTCAAAGGCAGCTAGCCACCGTCCGAAGCAGCACACTCATTTTTGAATATGCCCCACAGCATCGCGGCAGAGCTTGCTAACCGATATCAAGTCAACCACCAGAGCCTGCTTGAGCTTGTAGAAGACCTCACCGATGAGCAGATCGCGTGGACGCCGAACGCGACTGCGCAATCGGTGGGGTTTCACGTCTGGCATCTGGCGCGCTGGGCCGACTATTTGCAGGAGTTGATCAACGGTCGCGGCAGCCAGCTCTGGGAGTCGGAACAGATCGCGGCGCGTTGGGGTTGGGATGTGCACGCGCTCGGGTACGCCCAGACCGGCATGGAGATGGATGAGAACGCGGCCAGAGCGCTGCGCATGCCGGAGAAAGCCGTCCTGCTGGACTATGCGCGCCGGTCGTTCGCCGCAGCGCATCGCGCCGTGGCGGGCATCACAGACGAAGACTTCTTTCGCGTCTACGCGTGCCTGCACGGAGAAAACTGGCACGATGGGCAGATTGGCCCCATTCTGATCACGTGGATGACGCACGACAATCGCCACCTCGGCATGATCGAGTGCCTCGTCGGGCTTCAGGGCCAAAGCGGCAGCGCGGACGCATAGGCCCATGATGCATGTCGCGTTAAGCTTGGCGCAGCGTAGCCGTGAACGGGGCGTTAGCCAACAACGTCGTCTCTCCGCCCCTTCGCATCTCCGCGACAAGCCTGCTGTGAGGAGAACTTTCGATGACCGCGACCATACCAATCCTTCGACTCAATGACAGTGGCATCATGCCGCAGATCGGCCTGGGCACAGCGTCGCTCAACGACGAGACAGTCGCGCCGGTGATCGTGACCGCCATTGAGATCGGCTATCGGCACATTGACACCGCCTACCGCTATGGCAACCAGCGCGGTGTGGGCAAGGGCATTCGCGATAGCGGCATCCCGCGCGAGGCACTGTTCGTCACCACCAAGTTGGATGGCGAGTTTCAGGGGGATGAGCGCGCGGTGACGGGTTTGGACGAGTGCCTGCGCCAGCTTGGCATGGAATACGTTGACCTGCTACTGATTCACTGGCCGCTGCCGCATCGCGACGCGTATGTCTCGACCTGGAAGACGTTTGAGACGTTGCTCGCGGCGGGCAAGACCCGATCCATCGGCGTGTCGAACTTCAAGCCCGCACACCTGGAGCGGCTGTTTGCCGAAACGGCGATTCGCCCCGCGGCGAATCAGATTCAGCTCAGCCCGCGCATCACGCGCCCCGACCACGTGGCCTACGACCGCGCGCACGACATCGTCACTGTCGCGTGGAGCCCGCTGGGGCAAGGCAAGGACCTGTTGGATGAGCCTATTCTGGCGACCATCGGCGCGAGGTATGGCAAAACGCCCGCGCAGGTGGTGCTGCGCTGGATGATCGAACTTGGGCTTGTGGCGATTCCACGCTCGTCCAATCCTGAACGACTGACCCAGAACCTCGACGTCTTCGGCTTTGCACTGACGCCTGATGAGATCGTTACCATCTCGGCGCTCGACACCGGCGCGGAGAAGCGCGTTGACTCCGACACGATGGGACATTGATATGAACATTCACGACGCCATCCTTTCAAGACGAACCATCAAGGACTTCAAGCCCGACCCCGTGCCTGCTGACATGCTCGACCGCGCGTTGACGGCGGGCACGTGGGCGCAGAACCACAAGCTCACCGAGCCGTGGCGCTTCATCATCGTCGGGCCGGAGACACACCGCGCGTTGGCGGCCATTGACGGCAAGCTGGCGACCAAGCCAACCATCGTCGCGGTGACGTGTGCGCGCACGGGCGACGCCTTTCAACAGCGCGAAGATTACGCCGCCGCCTGCTGCGCCATCCAGAACATCCAGCTCGCCGCGTGGGCCGATGGCATCGGCATGCAATGGAGCACGGGTCGCACCGCGATGTCTCCCGAGACGCATGCGCTGCTGGGCATCAACGCCGACGAGGAAGAGTTTGTTGGCCTGCTGTATTTCGGCACTCCTGCCAACATGCCAAAGCCGCAGCCGCGCAAGCCGGTGGCCGAGGTGACGCGAAGGTTAGGGTGATCAAAGGAAGTAAATGCCATGCTGGACGGCAAATGACCTACGCGCCGTGCGCCAAGCTGGGCGTCACGATCCGTCCGCCGACGATCGTGTGCGCAACGTGTAGGGCCTGATCGAGGATGACCAAGTCCGCGTCATAGCCCAGCGTGATCTGGCCAATGCGATCACCTACACCAATCGCAGCGGCCGGGGTGGTCGCGCACATCTGCGCGGCTTCGGCCAGTGAACAGCCGGTCGCTGCGATGATATTGCGGAAGGCCGCGTCCATCGTCAAAGTTGAGCCAGCAAGCGTGCCGTTCTTGAGCCTGGCGATGTCTTTGCGCACGAACACGCGGTGCGCGCCGAGGGCGAATTCGCCGTCGCCTAGCCCTGTCGCCTCCATCGCGTCGGTAATGACCGCCAGCTTGCCCGCGCCTTTGCAGTTGTAGAGCGCGCGCATCGCGCCGGGGTGCACATGCACGTTGTCGCAGATGAGTTGCGCGTATATATCGGGGTTGGCCATGACCGCGCCCAGCGCGCCCGGCTCACGATGATGTAGGCCGCGCATGGCGTTGTAAGTATGAGTGCATTGGTTCGCGCCGGCGGCGAAGGCGAGTTGAGCTTGAGCGTAAGTCGCATCGGTATGCCCAATGGTCACGGTGACGCCGAATCGCTGCGTGTCCTCGATCAGTCGCATCACGCCATCTACCTCCGGCGCGACCGTGATGAGCTTGACCACACCGCTCTCAAACCACGGCAGATATTCGCTTGGATCAGCCGCCCGCATGAATTCGGGCGATTGCGCGCCGCAACGCTTGGGGTTGATGAATGGCCCCTCGACATGCGCGCCGAGGATGCGCGCGCCAACAGGATGCACTTGCAGCTCTGCCGATACGGCGTCGAGTGCGGCGTTGATGCTGCCTGCCGGCGCGGTCATCGTCGTCGGCAGAAAGCTTGTCACGCCGTGCGCGGCGAAGAATCGCGCCATCGTGCGCAAGGACTCGGCCGAAGCATCCATCGTGTCTGCGCCCATCGCGCCGTGCACATGGGTGTCTATGAAGCCGGGCAGCACGATGTGATCGCGCGCGTCAATGTAAGTGGTTGTGGATTCGGCCGGGATGTCCAAGTGTTCGGCGATCTCGCGGATCATGCCGTCCTCAATCAACAGCCGCACATCACGCGTTAATCGCTCGTGCAAGGCGACCGAGCCGCAATCAATCACTACCCTCATCAGTTAGAATCATACGAGATGAACAGGGACAATCGCAGAACGTTGTCCATCATTGGCTTGATCATCATTGCGGCCGTCATCGTCAGCATGGTCGCTTCTGCCGTTGTCACTGCTCCCTCTCCGTGACAGCATAGAAACACACAAAGGATGTCACTCATGTCCACCCGAACCGTTGTCCACACCGACGAAGCCCCCAAGGCCATTGGCCCATATTCGCAAGCCATCATTGTCAACGGCATGGTGTTTTGCGCTGGGCAGACGCCGATTGACCCAGCCACAGGCAACCTGGTGGATGGCGGGATTGAGGCGCAAACCCATCAGGCGCTGACGAACATCGGCGCGGTGTTGCGCGCAGCAGGGAGCGGCTACGCCAAGGTTATTAAGACAACCGTGTTCCTGAAGGATATGAACGACTTTGCGGTGATGAACGGCATCTACGCCACGTATTTCGCCGAATCGCCGCCGGCGCGTTCGACCGTTGAGGTGGCGCGGTTGCCAAAAGACTGCCTGTTCGAGATCGAGTGCATCGCGGTGGTGTGATGAGTATTCCCGAAGCGTTGACCTTCGACGATGTGCTGCTCACTCCCGGTTACACCGAGGTGTTGCCGGGCGAGGTGGATGTGCGGGCGCGCCTGACCAAGAGCCTGACGTTGAACATTCCGATCATCAGCTCGGCTATGGACACGGTGACGGAAGCGCGCCTGGCCATCGCGTTGGCGCGCGAGGGCGGCATCGGCGTCATCCACCGCAACATGACCATTGACCAGCAGGCCGAGGAAGTAGACAAGGTCAAACGCAGCGAAAGCGGCATGATCGTGGATCCAATCACCTTGCCGCCCGATGCCACGCTTCATGACGCCGAGAACTTGATGGCGCGCTACCGCATCAGCGGCGTGCCGATCACCCGCGATGGTGTCCTGGTCGGCATCTTGACCAACCGCGACATTCGATTCGTGGAGAAGCGCGATTATGACAAGCCGATCTCTGAATTTATGACAAGTGATCGACTTGTGACCGCACCGGTTGGCACCACGTTAGACGAGGCCAAAGCCACGCTGGCCCGCTATCGCATCGAGAAGCTGCCGCTCGTGGATGGCCAGGGACAGCTCAAGGGCTTGATCACGGTCAAAGACATTCAGAAGAAGCGCGATTACCCCAATGCGGCCACGGATTCACAGGGCCGCCTGCTGTGCGCGGCCGCAGTTGGCGTGGGCAAGGACGCCCTGGCCCGCGCTCGGGCGCTGGTCAGCAGCGGCGTGGACGTGATTGCGATAGACACGGCGCACGGTCACTCCAAGGGCGTCATCGAGACCATTCCTGCGGTCAAACGCTTGGGCAACGTGTGCGTGGTCGCCGGCAACGTGGTTACGAAGGAAGGTGTCCGGGCGCTGGTGGATGCCGGCGTGGATGCGATCAAGGTCGGCGTCGGCGCAGGCTCCATCTGCACCACGCGCGTCGTTAGCGGCGCGGGCATGCCGCAGATTACCGCCATCTTGGAATGCGCCGACGAGGCCGTCAAGACCAGCACGCCCATCATCGCCGATGGCGGCGTCAAATACAGCGGCGACATCGTCAAGGCGCTTGCTGCGGGCGCATCCACCGTCATGCTCGGCAGCCTGTTGGCCGGGCTGGAGGAATCGCCGGGCGATGTGGTGCTATATGAAGGCCGGCGTTTCAAGGACTATCGCGGCATGGGATCGCTCGGCGCGATGCAGGGCTTGGGCCGCGACCGCTATGCGAGCGGGCAAACCGGCGGCAAGACTGTGCCGGAAGGCATCGAGGGCCGCGTGCCGTTCAAGGGATCGCTGCGCGACTATGTGTATCAGCTCGTGGGTGGGCTGCGCAGTGGCATGGGGTATGTCGGCGCGCAGAATTTGGATGAACTGCGCAGCAAGCGGCGCTTCGTGCGCATCACCAACGCAGGCCTGATCGAAAGCCACCCTCACTCGGTTATCATCACCAAAGAGGCGCCCAACTATCAGGTCAAAGGCTAACAAAAAGGCGGGTCAACTTGACCCGCCTTTTTTGTTGTGTTTTCGTGGCTATTGCGGCGCACACCTGGACTCAAGCAGGTTGCTCCGGAATTGACGCACCTTCCAGGCATCTCCGTCCTTGACCAGGTTGTAGACGTAATCGCGCAGCTCGCAGATTTCGGTCTCGTTCAGCGCGTTTGCATAGCGCCACGTTTCACGGCTGGTCACAACCGCGCCGGTGTCTGTCGCGGAGGCGATGACTGGCGGCCGCTGATAGTCATAGCTCACGTTGAGCGCATCGCGCTGTGCAGGTTGGATGCGCATTGCGCGGGGCAGCCGGGTTGCCCCAAAGCCAATCACGGAGCGCAGCGCATCCCCCGACCAGTGCTGCTGAAGATCTTCTGCTGTTGCCTGACCCTTGTAGAAGGCGGGCAACTGTTCGTTTAAATCGCGGATCACCAACACGATCGGATTGGAGTCGGTCACCGCGGCCGCGGGTGAGATAGCCGGCGACTGGGTGGGCTGTGTTTGGGTGAGGACAACAACTGGCAACGCTGTGGGTGCAGACTCGGGTGTCGCAGCGGCTGTGGCGGTGAGCAAATCTGTTGCTTGCGTTGAAGATGGTGCCTCGGTTGCCGCCGTTACTGGTAAGCCCATAGCGGGCGTGATCGTCTCCAGAGGAGCCAAGACGTTGCCGGTGCTCGTTGTCGTTTCGGCTGGCTGAGCTGCTTGAGGTGGCTGAGTAGGGTTACTGGCCAAAACTGTGGGGATAGCTGCTTGGTTCACTCCACTTGCATCGCCACTCGGCGCGACTGACGCGTTTAGTCGTGGCAACATCAAGGCCAAGCTGACCACCCCACACAGCAACAGCACCAAAACGCCGGCCAGAATCTGAAACGGAAAGGCTGACCCCTGGCGATTGGCCGGTGCGGTGGGTGGGGCAGTTGCTGCTGTCCGTTGTATTGGCGGGCTTGCAGTCTGGGCGGCCATGACAGCCATGCCTGCCGCGGCATATGCCTCTGGCCGCAACTCTCGCAGGCGACTCTGCAATGCGCGCAGCTTGTCCTGCGCCTTGGCCGTCTCAATCAGGCCGCGTGTCTTGCCAAAGGCACCGGTGCCCGGCAGGGTCTCGTAATTCAAGCCCAGGTCGGCACACAACGAGGCCAACTCGGTTTCGGTAAATTCGTTCAGCAGCAGTTCGCGCAGCTTGACAAGGGTTGGATCGGTCATGTTGACATAGTTGGCGGCAGACTAACGCTGATCCTTTGAGGCTTAAATGCGCTGCGCCAAGTCGAAAGCATACTCATGAGGGTGTTTCACCGAAAATGTTTGTCGTGAAACATTGGAGGACGCGCCCAGCAGGATTCGAACCCACAACCCCTTGATCCGAAGTCAAGTGCTCTGTCCAGTTGAGCTATGGGCGCAGGCAACTCAGCGGTTGCGGTTGTCAATCTACCACAATTGACAGATCGGGGCAACAAGCTATCATCTCCGCCGTGTTGCTGGGTCTTGCGCGGCGAAAGTCTTCGAACCCCGCCAGGACCGGAAGGTAGCAACGGTAAGGAGTCTCTTTCGGGTGTCGTAGGGAAGCCTGGCAACACATTCTGATTCAACATGGAATCAACGCCTCCTTTAGGGCCAGCCTCTAAAGCTTCGACCGACAACCACAATCGGAAATCACGCAGAGTCCGCTGGCTTGCCATACCTTTTATCCTGGGTATCTTCAGCCTGCTCACGGTTGGATACTTAAATACCTTCACCCCGGCAAAGATCATTGACGGTGAGCGCGTGATTGACCTGCGCACGCACCAAACCACGGTTGAGGGGGCGTTGCGCGAGGCCGGCGTTTCGCTTCAGCCAGAGGATGTGGTGCTCCCTGGGCTAGAGACATCACTCAATCGCAACGACACGGTGGTGATTCGCCGGGCCAAGCTCATCAAGCTTTCGATTGACGGCGGCGAGCCACAGCTCTTGCGCACCCAGCGCCAGCTTGGCCGCGAGATATTGGCCGACCTGGGGTATGCGATGAGCGTCAATGACGCCTTGGTCGTCAATGGCGAATTTAATGACGTGCTGGCGCTGACGCCAAAGACTGCTGCATCTGCAACTGTTGATCGTTCTGACGTGCCCGATGCGGTGATTGAACTTCGTCGCGCCGTGCCTCTGACGGTGCAAGAGACGGGTGGGCAGCCGCTGCAAGTAAGTACGACCGCGCGAACGGTGGGTGAGGCGCTGTTGCAAGCCGGCCATGTCGTGTATTTAGCCGATCGCGTTGTGCCGGCGCTGAGTGAGCCAATCAAGCCCAACCTGCAGGTCACCATCGAGCGCGCCAAACCGGTGTCCATCTGGGTAGATGGGCGGCAGGTTCGCACACGCACCCTGCGCAACAGCGTGGCCGATGTGCTGGCCGAGATGAAGATCGTGCTGCTTGAGCAGGACTACGCCGTTCCAGCCTTGACCAGCGAAATCGCCCCGAATGCTGAGATTCGCGCGGTGCGGCTCAAGCGCGAGATTCAGATCCAGCAGGACTACATCCCGTTTGAAACACTGTGGCAGGCCGACCCCGAATTGGAGTTGGACACGCAGGTGCTTGGCCAGGATGGCGCACCGGGTGTGCGCGAACGGCGCAGCACAGTGACGTTTGAAGATGGGCTGGAAGTGAAGCGCGAGCTCGCTGCCGACTTTGTGGCCCGTGAGCCCCAACCGCGCATCTACAAATACGGCACCAAGATCGTGCTGCGCACGATAGATACGCCCAGCGGCCCTGCGCAGTATTGGCGCAAGATTCGCATGCTGGCCACGTCCTACTCGGCCAGCACGGCCGGCGTGTCGCGTGAGAAGTCTTGGTATGGCCGAACCCGTTGCGGCCAGGCCATGCGCATGGGCATCGTGGCTGTGGACCCCAAGGTGATCAGCCTCGGCACCAACGTCTATGTGCCTGACTATGGCGTGGGTAACGCCTGTGACACCGGCAGCGCCATTCTGGGCAAGCGCATTGACCTGGGCTATGACGATACCAACCTCAAGCTGTGGTATCGCTGGGTGGATGTGTATTTGCTCGCGCCTGCGCCGGCCAACATCCGCTACCGCCTTGAGTAGCCTTGAGTAGCGCCATCAAAGCCCTGGGCGTCACGCCCCGCAAGAGCTTGGGACAGAACTTCCTCACCGATGCGAACACCGCCAGGCGCATCGTAGATGCCGCGGCGATTACCAAAGACGATCTGGTGTTTGAGATCGGCCCCGGCCTCGGAGCGCTGACGCGCTATCTGTCTGAATCGGCTGCGCAGGTTATTGCCATCGAGCTTGATCAGAGCTTGATTCCACTTCTTGAGGCTCAACTCGATGGCGCGACCAATGTGGCGATCGTTCATGGCGATGCACTCGAGGTAAATTTTTTGGCGCTGGCCCAAGAGGCAGCGGCGCGTCACGGGCGTCCATTTGCGGCGGTTCGATTCGTCGCCAATCTGCCCTACTACATCACCTCGGCGGTGATTCGGCGCATCCTTGAATGCGGCCTGGCTATCCAGGTTATCGTGCTGACGGTTCAGCTTGAAGTGGCCCAACGCGCCGTGGCGCTCCCCCCCGATATGAGTTTGCTAGCCGTGAGCGTGCAGTTCTATGGCACAGCCGAGCTCCTGTTTCGTATCCCCGGCGGGCAGTTCTATCCAGCCCCGGAAGTTGAGTCGGCCGTCTTGCGCATCACCCCACACGCCAGCCCACATGATGTGGATCGCGCGATTTTCTTTCGCTGGGTGCGGGCTGGGTTCAGCCAAAAGCGAAAGCAACTGCGCAACACTTTGTCCGCCGGGTTGGGGATAAGCAAAGCGGAGGTGGAGGCGGCGTTGTTGAAAAGTGGTGTTGATCCCAGCCGACGGGCCGAGTCGCTGGGGATGAGCGAGTGGATTGCAGTCGCGAAGACTGTTATGTCGTAGGTCCGAAGCGATCATCCAATTCCGCCTCAAGCATCGTAAGTGTCGCATGATCGGCTGCGCTGAGCAGCGAGAAACCCACCGTGCCGTAGTCAACGCCCTGACGAAGCGGGAACACGTCGTCCTGAAGGTTCGATCTCACTTGTCCGCCTGCCTCGTGGATGATCGGCCACAGTGCAGCCACATCCCACACATGCACTGTCATGTCCAGGCTGCCCACGCACGCACCCTTCGCCACCAATGCAATGTCGTAGCCGGTGTTGCCCGGCACGCGGATTTTCATCGGCACGTTCGGCCGGCCAAACTTGAGCGTGCGTGTGCAACAAGCAAACAATTGGGTTTCGCGGGCAATGCCGCCATGATCATCCACCCGCGCGGTTCGAATGCGATCACCGTTCAGCCATGCACCCCGGCCTCGAGCCGCATAGAACTGCTCATCGGTCACCGGAAAGTGCGCCACGCCCAGCACTGGCTCCCCGTAGTGCAGCAGCCCAATCAGCACACCCCAGATCGGGAACCCCCAGGTGAAATTGGTGGTGCCGTCAATCGGGTCAATTACCCAACTCCACTCTTGGCCGCGATATTCGCGGTCACGTTCTTCCGAAAGAATGGTGTGGGCCGGATAACGAGCGAGGATGGCCTGGCTCAGACGGTGATCCGAATCCAGGTCAGACTCGGTCACCAAGGTGCCATCGCGCTTGAGCGATGCGGTGATTTGCCCATAGGCACCTTTCAGGTGCAATGCGGTGTCCCTCGCCAGCGCACGCGCGAATTCGAGCGCGCCGGAGGGGATGTCGGCGCCAGCGATCACATCAAGCGCAAATTGCGCGGCATCGCGTTGGGCAGCTGCGCGTTCCTCGTCTTTAACAATCCGCGCAAGCAAATCCTGCACAGAATCGCGCTCTTCGCTGCTCAGCGCGGCCCACGCGTTCTGCACCTGGTCAGCTTCTTCGCTAAAAATGTGCGCCCACAACTCATCAAGGCTCATGATCGTGGGCATTTTACGCGGCCGGACTTACCGCAGTGCGATGGGGACGAACGCCCTCACGATCATTCGAGGATCAGGCGTAAACGGCTCATCGAGGAAGATCGAATCGCTGACGGTCTGCGTGGATGAGCCGTTGGTGATCTGGGCGTAAACGGTCTTCATGCCTGGCCCGGCAGGTAGAGAAAGCGTTTTTGAGGTGGCCCAGGGTTCATAGGCTGACCAATTCGTTCCGTCCGTGCTAAATCGCATCTGGCGCGCCCAAGTGGTTTGCCCGTAGATACCGCCATAGACATGGATGGTGACCTGGCGCTGTGTGGTGCTCACAGCTTCGGCATTGATGATGATCGGGAGATGCGGACTGCCGTCCTTGTAACGCGAGCCAAATTCCTGAGCCCAATAGTAACGATACGGCCCACCTGAACCGCCGTAGGGACAACTGCCGTCTTGGCGCACGTTGGCTGCGTCAGATGCGTCGTAGAAGTAGCCGACGCCAAAATCGCGGAAGTTCGGGCTAAGCATGGCTGCGCGGTGCCCCGGGCTGTTCTTGAAGGCATTGATCGCTGATTCCGCCGTGGAATAACCGGCAGCCAGATTCTCGCCGATATTGGTCCAGTTGGTGTATCCCACTGCCACGGCCCGGTCGGAGGGCTTGTTGCAGGCGAAATCCGGGTCGTTGTGTCCAAAGAAATTGGCCCCGGCCAAACGGATGACATAGTCCTGAGCCGCCTTTGTCAATTCGGGCACTGCTTTAAGCGGGGGCAGACCATTCTCGGCTCGAAATTGATTTACCAGGACGACCATCTGCTCGACATAGGTGGGCGCAGGTGCAGTGGGAGAGGCCGGGCTGGCAGGCAGGTCGTTTTCGAGACTTGGATTTGCCAATGGGCCAGGCGTCACTTCTATTGCAACCTCAGGCTCTGGGATGGACTGGGCCAGCGTCGTTGCGTTGCCAGATATGACGGCTAGCAACGCCAATACAACGATGAGCCAGGGGCGTAGTGTTGCTGAGCGATTACTTCCCATTCCCGAGTTAACTGCCTTTTGAGTATTCGCGACCTAGAAAACCCTATGTAGTTCCGATAAATCTCTGGCGAAGCACTTAGATATCACCTTGCGACCTATCAGTATCCACCCACCAACAGGACATTATTATAAGAATTTATCCAGATTGCGCAAGACTAGAACAAACGTTTTCTATTGCGAGAAATAGCAGCATGAGGAGTTGGCCGAGCAAGAGGCTACACGTAGCGTTGAGCAGCACGAAATAGTACACGCGCGACCGGCCCTATTCTGGACGCTTGTCTAGCGCTCCACCCCGTTGGGCCAACGGCGGATATCTAAGTGAATTTAAGCTTCAGAAGCGCAATTTTAAGGTTGTGAGGATTTACACTAGCGCAATTGCTGCTATCTTTCACCTGTTTTGTAATGGCTTTTTGAGGCGGTACGGCCTGCGCAACAGCGCAGTGAGCTGGGGCCGCGAAGGAGGAATAGTTTCTTTACGAGATGAACAAGACAGTGCAGCGTGTGAACGCGCCGCGCGCGGCTAAGACCAGCCTGAACCTGACCACGACCCCCATTCACCCGAATACCGCTCATCCCATCCGCACGATGCTGAGCGATTATCCGGCCACATCTGCCGACCACCCCATTTGGCAGATACCTACACCATCGCTCATCCTCTCGCCTCATCGCGCTGTTGAGAACTTCAAGGCGATTCAACGCGCATTTCCAGGGGCAAATGTGGGCTATGCGATGAAGTCCAACCCACACCCAACGTTGCTGACTGCTTTGTCTCGCTTAGATGGCGTGTGGTTTGAGGTGGCGTCCAAGGCCGAGATTCAGGCGCTGCTCGATAGTGGTGTGACGGGCGACCGCATTTTCTTCAGCAATCCGGTCAAGCAGCCAGCGCACATCGAATTCGCTGTGCAAAATGGCATTCGGCTGTTCGTTTATGACAGCGAGGCCGAGATTGAGAAGCTGGCCCACTTCAACGACCCGGATGACCCGCTCGAGGTCTACGTCCGCATGACGGTGACGCACCAGGGTGCGCTGTGGCCGCTGACTCACAAGTTCGGCGTGGAGCCTCGGCGTGCAGTAGATCTGCTCCGCCTGGCCAAGGCGCGCGGCCTCAAGCCGGTCGGCCTGGCATTTCACGTCGGCTCGCAGTGCATTCGGCCAGACACCTGGGCCGATGCGTTGCGCGAGGTTGCGCCGGCGTGGAAGATGGCGCGCGAGGCGGGTATCGAACTCGACATGATTGACCTCGGCGGCGGCTTCCCGGCGCGCTATACCGGCGACGTGCCTGCGCCTGCTGAAATCGCCGACGCGGTTTACGCGGTGATGGACGAATGCGTCCCCGGCGCGTCACGCGTGTTTTTGGAGCCGGGGCGGGGTGTGTGCGGCGATGCGGCCGACATGGTGCTTCAAGTCACTGGTGTGGCGCAGCGGCCCGATGGCCAGAACTGGTTGTATCTGGACGGCGGCTACTTTTCCGGCCTGTATGAGATCCCAGATGGCATCCGTCCCAGCGTGCAACCGATCGTGCGCGAGTCGCGCCCGCTGGGTATGCATACTTATCGCTTGGCAGGGCCGACGTGTGATTCGCTGGATACGCTGTTCGAGATGCGCTCACCGGTCGAGTTGAAGGTCGGCGACCGGCTGGTGCTCAAGACCGCCGGTGCCTATGTCTACTCGATCAGCTCACCATTCAACGGCTTCGATCAGCCCGTGATACTGCACGAGGATGAGTGGATGCTGGACGTCAATGAGTTTCGCGGCATTTGCTAGCGCGGCATTGACTTTCCCTTCACGCATCGTATAGAATCTCGCCCGCTCATGCAATCTTTGACAAAAGGAGGCGCAAGGAACGAAATGTTGATGAACATCACACCAATTCGTGTCCGTCTCGGCGGCGACGCCGGATTTGCCTTGCCGTACTGCGCCTATTGCTTGTCAAAGGTTCCTGTCTGAGATCGCTCAGGCACCCTTTCTGAAGTCAAGCCACAGGCGCAAACCCGCCTGTGGCTTTTTTTGCCCCTCGTCCTTTGGCATCAAGCAGGCGGGCCGACCCTACGGTCTGTCTGTATTCGACTTATGCGTGCCGCGCTCGCGGCGTGGTTGTCAAACGGAATAGCACAAGCCCTCATTCGAGATTCAAATGGAATACCTGAAACGTCTGCTGCCCTTCGCGAAGCCGTATCGCTGGCGCATCGCCTTCGTCATGCTCGTCACGGCGGCTGGCTTGGCCGCCAACCTGGTCGTGCCGCAGTTGCTCGGTCAGGCGGTTGATCGGGGCGTGCTGGCGCTCGACCTGCAAGCGACGCTGTTCTGGTGCCTCATCCTGGTCGGCGTGGCTGCGTTGCGCAGCTTGTTCTATTACCTGCAAGGCGTGTATCAGGGCATGGTCGGCACCGATGTGGTGCGCGACCTGCGCAACAGCCTGTATCGCAAGCTGCAATACCTGCCGTTCGCCTATTACACCAAGATGCCGACCGGCCAGATCATGAGCCGCATGCTGGGTGACATGGATGCGATTGAGCAGTTCGTGGCGTTCGGCTTCACCGCCATGGTGACGGAGATCAGCACGTTCGTATTTACGTTGATCATCCTGCTGGCCATTGACTGGCGGCTGACGCTGATCGTGCTGGCACCGATGCTGCTGATGTACTTCCCCATCGCCCGCTTCCGCATGCGGCTTGATCCAGCTTGGGACGCCGTGCGCGAGCAGATGGGCAAGCTGACGACGGTGCTGCAGGAGAACGTGAGCGGCGTGCGGGTGGTCAAGGCCTTCGGCCGTGAGTCCCACGCCGTCACACAATTCGCCCGCGAGAACGCGCTGAACCGGCAGAAGAACATCGAGCGTGGGCAGCTCGAAGCGAGCGCCTACCCGACCATGGACTTCATCAGTGGCGTGTCTTTTCTCACACTGCTGTTGGTGGGCGGAATCAGCATCGTCAACGGCGCGATCACCATCGGCACGTTCACGGCGTTCACCTGGTACATCTGGTCGCTCATCTGGCCGATCCGGTTGATGGGCTGGTTCATCAGCATCTCGCGCCAGGCGGTCGCATCGGCCAAGCGGTTGTTCGAGATCGCCGATGCGCCGGAGACGATCGTGGATGGGCCGGGGGTGCAAGGGAGCAGAGGTGCAGAGGAGAAAGAGCGCGTCGCCCAGGCCCCTCAACCCCTCCGCGCCTCTGCGGGCTCGGTTCAGTTCGACGACGCATGTTTCAGCTACCCGGACGACCCAGACACGAATGTCCTGTGCGGCCTGAACCTGACGGTCGAGCCGGGTCAGACCGTGGTGATCCTGGGTGGGACGGGCAGCGGCAAGAGCAGCGTGATCAACCTGGTGCCGCGCTTCTATGACGTGAACACCGGCCGGGTGCTGGTGGACGGCGCCGATGTGCGCGAGTACGCGCTGGCCGACCTGCGCGGACGCATGGCCCTGGTGCCGCAAGAGACGTTTCTGTTCAGCGCATCGCTGAAAGACAACATCCGCTTCGGCAAGCCAGACGCCACCGACGCCGAGGTGATCGCCGCGGCCAAAGTGGCCCAGGTGCACGAGTTCGCCGAGAAGCTGCCGAAGGGCTACGACACGATGGTGGGCGAGCGCGGCGTGGGCCTGAGCGGCGGCCAGAAGCAGCGCGTGGCGCTGGCCCGCGCGGTGCTGATGAACCCCAGCATCCTGATCCTAGATGAGGCGACCAGCGCAATTGACACGCAGACCGAGACGGTGATTCAGCAGGCCATGGCCGAGGTGATGAAAGGCCGCACCAGCATCGTCATCGCCCAGCGGCTGAGCACGGTCAAGAACGCCGACAAGATCGTGGTGCTGAAGGATGGCCAGGTAGCAGAAGAGGGCACGCATGACCAACTTTACGCGCTGGGCAGCGAATATCGCACCTTGTATGACTTGCAGTTCCGCGATCAGGACGCGCGCGAGGTGATTGCGGAAGACGTGGAAGACGCAGATTTGGTAGACGAAGAGCGATTGCAAGACAGGGCAACGACACCGGCTTGAGCCGGGTCGAAGGGGGAAATAGCCATGAACGGAGTGATCGTTTTATTTGCCGTGCTGGCAACTTTTCTGATCGCCATCAGCGTGATTGGCGCGCTGAGACGGCGTAGGGCCAATGAAGAGGCCGCTTGCGGCGCTCAGGACGAAAGCGTTTTGTTGATTTAAGCCGGCTGGGGCTGTGCGAGTCCCGCTCAGAGACCCGTGGGGGAGGCGGGATGCGCTGGGATTCGCACAGCCTATTGGATGGGAGGGTATGCCATGAACATGCAACGCACGCGCAAACATGAGATTGACGACTTGCTCGACATGTCGCGCAGCGACGACGCCAGGGAGCGCGCTGCGGCCCTGCGTGAGATGTGCCCGTGCCACGTCAAGTTCAACGACGCGCGGGTGTGGGACCGCACGCTGGAGATGGCGAGTGACGCCGACGTGAAGGTGCGCGCCACGGTGCTACACCTGCTGTGCGACGGCAGCCCGCGCGAGCGCAACGCCGAGGTCGTGATGGCAGTCGAGCGCATGCAACACGACCCGGACGACAAGTTGCGCCGGCAGGCCCGCAAGGTGATGGCGCAATACCGCAAGACCGGGCAGATCAATGTGCTGTAACCCAGTAGACCCTAAAGGTCTCCAAGACCATTAGGGTCTGAGGATGAGGACATGACCCTTGAATCAACTTTTGCCATGCCCACCGTGGATGGCGTGACCTTTCGACACTTTCGCGGCGAGCCGGACTACGCGCCGATGACCAGTTTGGCGAACCTGATGAACCAAGCCGACGGCCTTGAAGTGGTGCTTTCGGTGGAAGAGCTGGCGCACGAATACGCGCACCCAGATCCAAGTTGGGACTTGGGCCGCGACATGCTCATGGCTGAGGCAGAAGGGCACCTTGTCGGCTATGCGGGCATAGAGTGCCGCGTGAATGCCGACGGTGACCGCGTGTTCTACCAAGAGTTGGTTGTGCATCCGGATCAGTTACTGCTCGTGGAGCCTGCTCTGTTGCAATTCAACGAGGAACGCGCCCGCGAGATCGCCATCGAAAAGCCCCTGAGCGCGCCGCACTACATGCAACTTTGGCGGCCCGATGACAACACAGCCTCGGTGGCCCTGCTGCTGAACCGCGGCTATGTTGCGGCGCGACACTTCTTCGACATGCGGCGCGATTTGACCACGCCGCTGCCGAACGTGCTGCTGCCCGACGGGGTCGAAATTCGACCGTTCGAACCAACCGAGGCCAACTATCGCGCCGTCTACGTCGGCAACCGCGAGGCGTTTCGGGATCACTGGGGCAGCCGGCCGTGGACGGAAGAGGACTATCGCGCCTGGCGCAGTGACCCCACGCACGACACCGATCTTTGGCGCATTGCCTGGGACAGTGCTACAGGCGAGGTGGCCGGTGTGGCCATCAACACCATCTTCGAGGCTGATAACCAGACCTACGGCTTTAAGCGCGGTTGGGTAAACAACCTGAGCGTGCGCCGGCCGTGGCGCGGGCGGGGGTTGGCGAAGGCGTTGTTAGCACACACCTTCATCGCCTTGCGCGAGCGCGGCATGACCGAGGCCATGCTGGGCGTGGATGCCGCTAACCCGACCGGCGCGTTGCAGCTTTACGAATCGGTCGGCTTCGAGACCTACAAACGCAGCGCGGTGTATCGCAAGCAATTTGAGTCACGAGTCATGACTCTTGACTTGTGACTCATGAAGGAATTCCAGATGACAACTTTAGAACACACACTCGCCCTGCCGACGCTGGCGGGCTTCACCTTTCGCCTCTTCCATGGCGATGCGGACTACGCGCATATGGCGCGCGTCTCGGCGGCGCAGAGCGAGGCCGACGGGCAAGACTTCTTCCCGACGGCCGAGTGGATCAAAAACATGTATGAGTCGCTGGATCACTTCGATGTGCGGCGCGACGTGTTGTTGGCCGAGGATGCGGCGACGGGCGAGGTGGTCGCCTATGGCCGCGTGGGCCGGGCCGAGCAGGCCGACGGTGTGCGCCGCTACACGACGATGGTGCGGTCAGTTCCACAGTCGAAAGGCAAGGGCTTGGGCACGACGATGACGCGCTGGTTCGAGGCGCGCGCCCGCGAGTTGGACGCGGCTTTGCCACCCAACGAGCACACCGTGCTGGAGACATGGGCGGTCGAGACGCAGAAAGATGTCAGCGCGCTGCTCACGCATGAAGGCTACGCGCCCGCGCGCTACGGCTACGAGATGACCCGCCCACTCGATGACGCGACGCCGATCCCCGACTTTCCACTGCCCGATGGCTTTGAGATCCGGCCTGCGCTGCCGGAGCATTACCGCGCCATCTGGGACGCCGACGTGGAGGCCTTCCGCGACCACAACGGCTTCGCCGAGCCGGGCGAGTCGCGCTATGAGGCTTGGCTGAACGACCCGCTGTTCTTTCAACCTGACTTGTGGAAGGTAGCCTGGGATGTGGAGACAAACGAAGTGGCCGGCATGGTGCAGAACTTCATCAACCATGATGAGAACGCCAAACTCAATCGCAAGCGCGGCTACACCGAGGGCATCAGCGTGCGGCGGCCGTATCGCCGGCGCGGGTTGGCGCGCGCGCTCATCGTCGAGAGCCTGTGCATGCACGAGGCCCTGGGCATGACCGAGGCCGCGCTGGGCGTGGACGCGACCAACCCAACCGGCGCGCTGCGCGTCTACGAGGACTGCGGCTTCAAAGCCGTGAAGACCGAGATCGTGTATCGCAAAGCAATGACGAATGACGGCGGACGATAGACGATGCGTCGTCTGTTGTCTGTCGTCCATCGTCGAGTTTCTCAATGAACGTCTCATTCGCTCATTACCGCCGGTTGCTCGGCGCCTATCTCGCCCCGCAGCGCGGGCGCGTGGCCATCCTGGCCGTGCTGATGCTCGCCGATCTGGCGTTGCAGTTGGCGCTGCCGCTTGTAGTGCAACGCTTCATAGACAGCGCCATCGCCGGCGTGGAGCTGCGTATGCTGCTGCTGATTGGCGTTGCTTTTCTCGTCGTCGCCATCACCGAGAACTGGACATGGGTGGGCTGGCAATACGTGGCGCAGAACATCGGCCTGATCGCCACGAATCGCATCCGGGCCGACCTGACGCTGCATTGCCTCAAGCTCGACATGAGCTTTCACAATGCGCGCACGCCGGGCGAGATGATCGAGCGGGTGGACGGCGACGTGACCAAGCTCGGCAACTTCCTGTCGCAGTTCATCGTGCAGCTCACGCTGAATGGCCTGCTGCTCACCGGCGTGCTGGCGATGTTGTTCCTGGTGGATTGGCGCGTCGGCCTGCCAATGGCGATTGGCGTGGTCATCGCCATGGTCAGTGCGGGCGCGCTCACCCGGCCGCTGGCCAAGTTCAGCGCCCGCGAGCGCCAATCGTCGGCCGAGCTGTTCGGTTTGTTGGAGGAACGCCTGGCGGGCACCGAGGACATCCGCGCCAACGGCGCTGTGGCCTATGTGCTGCGCCGCCACATCGAGCGCTCGCGCAGGCTGTTTCGCAGCGGCCTCACGCGAGCCGTCGTGGGCATGGGCAGTTGGCGCTCGTTGGAGACGGCCATCACCATCGGCTCGGTCGTGTCGTTGGCGGTTGGGGCTGTGCTGGCGCTGGAGGGCGCCATCACCGTCGGGCAGGTCTACCTGATCTTTGCCTATACCGACATGTTGCGCCATCCGGTGGAGCAACTGATGCGCCAGTTCGATGACTTTCAGCAGGCCACGGCCAGCATCGCCCGCGTGCAGGAATTGTTCGACGTGCAACCGGTGATCACCGACGCGCCGCAGGGCGCGCGATTGCCTGCCGGCCCGTTGGCCGTCGCCCTGCACGACGTGAGCTTTGGCTACGACGACGCCAACCCCTCTCCCCCTGGGGCGGAACGTCCTCGTAGCGCAGCGGAGGGGAGAGAGGCAGGGAGAGGGGGCAAGGCGGACGACCTCGTCCTGCAAAACGTCTCCGTGTGCCTGCCCGCCGGCGGCACGCTCGGCCTGCTGGGCCGCACCGGCAGCGGCAAGACCACGCTCACGCGCCTGCTGTTGCGCTTGTATGACCCGACGCACGGCGAGGTGTGCCTGGGCGATGTGGACGTGCGCACGGCCTCGAACGCCGACCTGCGCGCGCGCGTCGCCATCGTCACACAGGACATCCAGTTGTTCAGCGCCACCGTGCGCGACAACCTGACGTTCTTCGACGCGACGATTCCGGACAGCCAGATCATGGCCGCGCTGGACGAGCTGGGCATGGGCGATTGGGCGCGCGCGCTGCCGAAGGGGCTGGACACGCTGTTGGCGTCGGGCGGCATGGGCCTCTCGGCGGGTCAGGCGCAGTTGCTGGCGTTTGCGCGGGCGTTTCTGCGCAACCCCAGCCTGGTCATCCTCGACGAGGCGTC
>Ga0224722_1000147_pt1 | contig 40114 bp, 21 predicted proteins | sample Balambano_FR1_Me_FD_161646 | JGI IMG/M metagenome (GOLD analysis project Ga0224722, IMG submission 161646) | Freshwater sediment microbial communities from Lake Towuti, South Sulawesi, Indonesia - Balambano_FR1_MetaG | ecosystem: Environmental > Aquatic > Freshwater > Lake > Sediment | place...
GGGCGGACGAATTGGCCGAGACGCTGACGCGCGAGGAGGGCAAGACGCTGGCCGAGGCGACCGGCGAAGTGGCTCGCGCCCGCGACCTGTTCAAGTATTACGCCGGTGAGGGCTTCCGCGCCGGCGGCGACGTCATCCCGCCCAACACACCAGACACGCTGCTCTTCACCAAGCGCGAGCCGTTGGGCGTGATCGCGCTCATCACCCCGTGGAACTTTCCAATTGCCATCCCGGCCTGGAAGATCGCGCCCGCGCTGGCCTACGGCAACACGGTCGTGTTCAAGCCGGCCTCGCTGGTGCCGCACACCGCGCTGAAGCTGGTCGAGATTTTGATCGAGGCGGGCTTGCCGCCGGGTGTGATCAATCTGGTGGTCGGCAGCGGCGGCGCAGTGGGCAACACGCTGGCCGAGAGCAAGGACATCGCCGGCCTGAGCTTTACCGGCTCGCTCGGCGTCGGCACCGGCATCTATGCCAAGACGGCCAAGAACCTGGTGCGCACGCAGTTGGAGATGGGCGGCAAGAACCCGACGGTGGTGCTCAACGACGCGCAGATTCCGTTGGCGGTGGATGTGGCCGTGCGCGGCGGCTTCGGCCTCACCGGCCAGGCGTGCACCGCCACCAGCCGCGTCATCGTCGAAGACAAGATCGCCGACGCGTTCACGCAGGCCCTGGTCGAGGCGGCGCGCGGCTTAAAAGTCGGCAACGGCCTGGAGAGCGGTGTGCAGATGGGGCCGGCGGTGAGCGAGGATCAGTTGCAGACCGACTTGGACTATGTCGGTGTAGGCAAAGGCGAGGGCGCGAAGCTGCTCGTCGGCGGCGAGCCGATCAAGACCGGCGGCGGCTACTACGTGCAGCCCACCGTGTTCGAAGGCGTTGAGCCGGGCATGCGCATCGCGCAAGAGGAAATCTTCGGGCCGGTGATTAGTGTGATCCGCGCCAAGAACCTGGACGACGCGCTGGAGAAAGCCAACGGCATCGGCTTCGGCCTGTCGGCGTCCATCGTCACCAACGACCTGAACAAGGCCATGACCTTCGCGCATCGGATTGATGCCGGCGTGGTGAAGGTGAACGAGCCGACCACCGGCTTGGCGTTGCAAGCGCCGTTCGGCGGGTTCAAGGGCAGCAGCGCCAACACGTTCAAAGAGCAAGGCCAGGCCGCCATCGAGTTCTACACGCGCACCAAGACGGTGTATGTGAAGTACGGCTAACGCAAAGGCGCACATCGGCATGGCTGATCACTCACCCAAAAGCGAAGCCGTAAATATCGCCCTGATCGGTGCTGTGGCGACGCTGGCTGCCGCGGTCATCACCGGCATGTTCGGGTTGATGCAATCGCGATCGGCCGAGCCTGCGCCACAACCAACGGCGACACTGGCGCCCGCGACCGGCCTGATGTTCGCCTCAAAGATCGCACCCGACGGCGAAGCGCTCGACCCCGGCACGACCTTTCCCGCGAGCATCACCAATCTGTATGTCGCGTTTCCGGCCAACGCCATGCCGCCCGGCCTTGCGCCGTTCGACGAGTCGGCCAAAGCCGGCGCGCATTACGCTTACTTCAGGAGCACTGGCTCGCCCGCGCTCAACGCATTTGGTTGGCGCTGGTTAAAGGACGGCCAACAGATCGTCGAGTTCACATCCGACCCCAAGCAATCGCCGTTCTGGCTGCAACGCTTCGACTACAACGGCCAGGGCGTGTTTGGCGAGTGGGGGCCGGGCAACTACACCATCGTCATCCTGCTGAACGGCACACCCGCACTCAGCGGCGATCTGACCATCACGCCATAGCTTGCATAGCTTGGAGCGCTCAGCGTGCGTTTATCCTGACTGGCTATAGTTCGTCGCGGTCTGGCATTTGGGACGAGTTGAATCATGACGAGAGAACGTTGGTTGCAGTTGTTGTCGCCGGTGATTCTGCTGGTGGTGTGGGAAGTGTTGGCGCGCGTGGGCGCCCTCGATCAGCGTTTCTTCTCCATGCCGAGCGAAATCTTCGTTCGGCTGTTTGAATTGCTGCAAGATGGCACCCTGCTGACCAACACCGCCATCACCCTGCGCCGCGTCGTCGTCGGCTTTGTGCTGGCGACTATTCCGGCCATCTTGTTGGGCGTGGTCATGGGTGTGAGCGACGTAGCGCGCGCCATCTTCACGCCGCTCATCGCCGCGATCTATCCCATCCCCAAGATCGCGCTCGTGCCGATGGTGGTGATCCTGCTCGGCATCGGCGAGCCTGCCAAATACGCCATCGTGGTGATCTCGGTGTTCTTTCTCGTCGCGCTCAACACCGTGGCCGGCGTGCGCAATGTTGATCCGAAGTATTTCGACATCGCCCGTAACAACGGCGCGAGCAAGTGGGATCAGATTTGGACAGTGGCACTCCCCGGCGCGCTGCCGAGCATCCTGACCGGCGTCAACCTCGGCCTCGGCTTTGCGCTCACGGTTATCGTCGGCACTGAACTGTTGCTGCCGCAGGGCGGCCTCGGCGCGCTGATCTGGGCAGCCTATCAGGTCTACGACATCCCGACCATATTCGCGGTGCTGATCGTGGTGGCGCTGCTGGGCTTCGCTGCCAACTGGGCCATGGGTGAGGTCGAGCGCCAGCTCGTTCCGTGGCGCGCATCGGAAAGGAGTCCGACTCCTTTGAGGAGTCGGACTCCTCAAAACGAGCCACGCCTCCGCCGCTTCGTGCGGGTGTGGTGGATGGCGACGCGGCCGTTCAGCTTCACCGCCAGCGTGGTGCCGGTGGTACTCGGCGCGACGCTGGCCGCCTACGATGGCAAGTTCGACTTTGGCTTGTTCATGCTCACGCTGGTCGGCTCGGTGCTCATCCACGCTGGCACCAACCTGGCCAACGACTACTTCGATTGGAAGAAGGGCGCGGACACCAAGGAATCCCTCGGCCCCAACCGTGCCTTGCAGGAGGGCATGCTCACGCCGCAGCAGGTGTTCTATGGCGCGCTCGTCTGCTTCGGCTTGGGCGCAGGTATCGGCCTCTACATCGTGTTCGCCACGCAGGCATGGTTCATCCTCGTCATCGGCGTGCTCAGCATCCTGGCCGGCTGGTTCTACACCGCCGGGCCAAAGGCGTTTGCCTACGTCGGCCTGGGCGAAGTGGTCGTGTTCATCTTCATGGGCCCGATCATGGTCATCGGCAGCTATTACGTGCAGGCGCGCGCCGTGCCGCTGCATGTGCTCGTCGCCTCGCTGCCCATCGGCTTCCTCGTAGCAGCCATCTTGCACGCCAACAACATGCGCGACCTGGAGGGCGACCTGGCCAAGAACAAGCGCACCCTGGCCAATATCTTTGGCCGGCGCGCCAGCCAATACGAATATCTGTTTCTCGTCGGCGGCAGCTTCGTGGTGCTTGGGTTGTTGGTGCTGACGGGTTACGCGCCGGTGCTGGCGCTGTTGCCGCTGGTGATGCTGCCGACCGCTATCTCGCTCATTCGCAAGGCCTTCGCCACCGACGAGCCGCAAAAGCTGAATCGCGTGTTGCGGGCCACGGCGGCGCTGCATGGCCGCTTCGGCTGGCTGATGATCCTGGGGTTTGCTGGCGCGCTGGTGGGCCGATTGGTTTAGCCGCAGATTACGCAGATTGCACAGATGGGGCAGATGCATTCATAATCTGCGAAATCTGTGCAATCTGTGGCTTCTTGAAATGACTCAATCCGAATTTGCCAAATGGCTGGAGAGCGTGCTCGGCGATGCGCCGATGGAAGAGATGATCGCGCCGGAAATCCTCGAGCACCTTGACCGCGTGCAGTTGCAGGGCGAACAAGCCGCGTGGAACTTCGCCAAGGAAGACTCGCGCGAGTCATTCACCATTGCCATTCGGGCCATGTGCAAGACCCTGTTCATCGTCGGCTACGACTCGGGGCGCGAACAGGCGCAGGTGGACTCGTGGTTCGGCGAGGGCAGCGGGCTGAGCGACGACGAGCCACCGGCGGACGACGAGCCCCCCACGCCGCGCGGGTTGCTGCCGTCGTCGTAACGCACAAACCCTCACACGGCTCAGGACTACACTCGCGGGCATGCAACGTGTCGCGCCGCTGCAACCGGGCCACACATATCACCTCTTCAACCGGGGCAACAACGGCGAAGACCTGTTTCGCGAGGAGCGCAACTACCGCTACTTCCTGGAACTCTACGCGCGGCACGCGCACGCCGCCGTAGACACGTATGCCTATTGCCTGATGCGAAATCATTTCCATCTGCTCGTGCGCGTGAAGACGGACGCGGAGTGGAGAAGTCAGACCTCCGGGGTCTCGGAGACCCCGGAGGTCTCGACGACGGTCGCGACTGGGGCGATGCGGGCATTCGGCAACCTATTTAACGCGTATGCGAAGGCTATCAACAAGGCATATGGCCGCACAGGCCGCTTGTTTGAGGAAAGCTTCAAGCGCATTCACGTTGATAATGATGTCTACTTCACCAACCTCGTCTTCTACATCCACTTCAATCCCCTTCGGGAAGCACGGCTTCGTGGACGACTTCCGAAATTGGCCCTGGTCGTCCTATGCCGCTTTATGTGCATCGGCCAACACGCGGCTAAAGCGCGAGGACGTGCTCGCGTGGTTTGGTGATGCCCAGCGGTTCAAGGCATTCCATCAAGGCGTCGTGGATGAGCGCAGCATCGCGCCCCTGATCGCCGAGGATTGGTGATGAGTTAGCCCTCACAGGGCTTGGAGCTCTGTGAGGGCTAGACAGTAACGACTCCGTAAACAACCCGAAAGCTACAATCGTTGCTGAAGTGTTCTGGTTCATGGCCGTTTTGATGTACATACAGTTCGTCGCCGAGGGGCTGAAAAGCGCTGACCGCGCTTTGATAAGAGTTCCACGAGCCGCCATACAGCATGCGGCGATCATCGCCATCTGTGCTCAAATAATAAAGACGTCTTTCGTCTCTTGACAAATTCCATTCCCATACGTTACCGCTCATGTCTTCGCAATCATTCGGCCAGTGGTCCTGGCGCGAGAAGCAGCCCACCGCGCTCGTCGAGCCGATGAGGGTCTGGTCGTAATTGGCCAAGTCGAGGTCAGGCTTTTCGCCCCAGGGATAAATGCGTCCATCTGTGCCGCGGGCGGCGCGCTCCCATTCCCATTCGGTGGGGAGGCGGAACGCATAGCCCCTCCCTTTTAGGGGAGGGGTTGGGGGTGGGGTTCGCGTGCCAAGCCATCTCGTGAAGGCCAGCGCCTCGTGCCAACTCACGCCGACGACAGGGTGATTGGGCAGCGCGAATGCGTCATCGCGATATATGGCTGGTCCGGCGCGGAAGCCATTGTCATAGCGGCCCTTGTAGCCCTTGCCCGCCTGCCACCAGCCCAACTCGGCCGCCTCGCGCCAAAACTCGGCGTATTCGACTTTGGTGTAGCCGCCGTCGTCAACGAATTGCTGAAACTGCGCGTTGGTGATGGGGTATTGGCTGATCCAGAACGGATGCTGAATGGTGCTCTTGTATTTGCCCTCGCCGGCCAGGAACTCGCCGGCGTCAATTTTGACGAAGACCATCTTCTCGACCGTGAGCACCTCTTCGCGCGGGTCGCCCAATTTGGCCAACGCCCGGCCTGCGGCAGCGCGCTCGATGGCCGGCAGCCTGCGCTCGCGCATGATCGCCAGCAGGCGCTGGCGGGCGCGGGTCAGATACGCCTCGCCACCCTGCAAGGCCGGGTCGTTGGCGCCTTCATGATCCGCCTTGATCCAATCCAGGTCATGCGCATCTATCACCGCCATATTGGCCGACCACAGCGCCGCGCGCCAATCTGCGGCGTCCTTGGGCGGTTCGGGCGGGCACAGGTTGTAGATCAGGTCGAGCAGCTTGTCGCGGTTGCCCGGCGTGTAGAACTGCGCCTCGGCGCCCAACTGCGCGGCGCGCTCCCAATAGTCGCCCTGCCTGGCCTTCTCGCGGTAGGCGCGCAGCGCGCTGCGCCCGGCCATCATGTGCCGCCCGGCCAGATACTCCTGGAAGGTGCGATGCGGGAAAGCGTAGGTGCTGGCGGTGTGATCCTGCCCGCCGTTGCCGACGAGCAAGCCGGCGCACTCATCCACATAGCCGAGGAACTCGCGCGCCATCGCCTCGCTGCGCAGGTAGGGCGACGCGCTCAATAGCGCGACGATCTGCGCGGATGTGAGGTCGGCGGCAGTGTCGTTGCTGCGCTGCACGTTGGCTTGTTGGTCGTGCGCAGCATAGGCCAGCGCGCTCAATCCGCCGTGAATGCGATAGTCGTCGTCCAACAAGCGGCTCAACTCGGCGCTCATGCTGCGGCCCTTGGCGCGTTGCCAGCGCCGCAGCAAGACCTCGATGGCCTTGTCGAACAACAATACGCGCTGCGGCGGCAGCTTCTTGCCATCCTGATGGACGATGGCGATGACCGTCAACAGCAATGGGTTGGATGCGAGGTCATTGGGCAACCCGGTCGCGGCGCTGGCCAGATCATCGCCCTGCGCCTCGGCATGGTCTGCCGGCCAGCCGCGCGGCGCAGCCTGCACGGCATACCACCTGCGGGAGAACTCGCGAATCTGATCGCCGTCAAACGGCTGCAACTCGTAGGCGTCGAAGTCGGGCATGAGTGCCGGGTCGAACGAGCGCGAGCGCACGGTCACGATCACGCGCGGCGGCTTGGCATACATCTTGATGGCCACATTCACCGCGTCGCGGGCCAGAGGGCGCACGTCTGGCGCCACCTCATCCAAGCCATCGAACACCAGCAGCGCCTTGCCGTCGAGCAGTTTCACCCGCAGCGCACCCTTGAAGTCCGGCACGTCCAGCGCATCCAACTCGCTCTGCCACTGCTCCCACAGCACCTTTTGCAGAGCCTTGCGCTTGTCCTGTGCGATGAGGCCGTCGAGGTTGAGCGCCTTCAATCGCTGAGCCAATTCGCGCAGGTTGACGACGATCGGGCATAGATCGCGCATCGGCCGCATCACGCCCGGTAGTTGCGCCTCGCCCAATTGTGCGGCGCACAAATCGGCGGCCAGTTGGCGCACGAAGGCGCTCTTGCCGCTTCCCGGCGCGCCGTGCAGCACGGCTAGTTCGGAGCGGGCAATAACAATACGAGCGGCTACGCTTCTATCACGATTTTCATCCTCAATAAGTATGTCCTTTGCTATCCGCTCAAATCGTTTGTTGGGGTCTTCAACTTTGAGTGTGACATAGACCTGATCAAGTGTGATGACCTCGCGCGCGTTCTCGGCATCCTCGCGGTCGCCCATGTCGGCCAGCGGCAGGCGGTTGCACTGCGCCCTCAGTTGGCGCAGGTAGTGCGCCGCCCAATCCACGTTTGCCGCACCGTAGATGTTGACGATCTTGTCGCGCCCGACGAAGTCGCCGTTTTGCACATGCACATCGCCCAGCACGACCGCGCCTTGCGCGTTGATGGTGATCGAGCTGCCGAGGTCACGCAGTTGTGCACGCAAGGTTTCAGTGAACCAAGCTCTATCGTCCTTGCCTAAACCAGAGCGAACTTGCTCGATCACGCTCAGCTTGACTAATATCATGTCGAGCGCATCGGCTATGCGTGCGTCGCCTACGGTTTCCTGAGCGATAGCCTCCCTGAACTGTTGTCGCTCTGATTCCGCTTGCATTTCTGCCTCGCGATCAGCAAGCTTTTGCGCGAGATTCGCCAGCAGATTGCCGCCCACCGCACCTGCCAATGCAATGGCCGCTTCATTGGCTTGCTCGAAGCCACCGCTTTGAATCTCTTGGGCCAACGGCAGCAATGCAGTGGCGCACAGGCCGTAATACAAGGCACTTGGGCCTTCGTGGCGAGCGTCAGCCTTGAATGACTTGAGCGAGATATGTAGGTTGCGCTTCCACGCGGCGATGTCGAATGGCATACAGTGTTTGTTCGATGTTTATAGGCCTCACATCGGCAAGCATCACATCGAGCGCACCCAACTCAATCTCGATTTCATCACGCAATTCATTTAGCGTTGTAAATCACCTTGCCTCGGTTCTCGATCGAGCGGGTGAACGGCGTGACGGGACAAAGGGGGACCAAATCAACACTGGTGCGAAGCATCTCTTCAAGCAACCCGCCAAGCCGATACAACTCCCAGCCCGTCACGCCGTCGCACGCCAAGTCGAGGTCGCGCGCCCTTTCAGGATGTTCGAGCGCGCTGCCAAACAGGATGAGCCGCGTTGCGCCATGCTTCTGCGCCAGCGCGACGATGCGTTCGATTTGAGACTGGTCAAGTTGCATGCGCTGGATTTTAGCTGCGCGCCAGTCTTGTCTACATCCCCTTCAGCCGCTCGCTCACCTGCCCGCGCCGGGCGCGCAGGTCGGCCAGCTTGGCGTGCTCCTTCTCGATCACCGCCGGGGGCGCGCGCTTGCCAAAGTCGCTGCTCAGCAGCGCTTCGCTCTTGGCGATTTGGCCTTCGATGGACGCCAGCTCGTCGCTCAGGCGCTGCTTCTCGGCGGCCAGGTCCACCAGCCCCGCCAGCGGCAGATAGACCGTCGCCTCGCCCAGCGCATAGGTCACGACCTGCTGCTCGTCGAAGCCGTGCACATGGCGCAGGTCGTGCGCGATCTGCAACGCGCCCTCGTCGGCACGCGCCAGCGACGCGATGGCTGCGCGCATCCCCGTCAGCATCTCGTGCCGGTGTGGGCTGACCACGATGGCCGGGATGCGCTTGTTCGGCTCAACCTTATATTCGGAGCGGGCGTTGCGGATGGCGCGAATCACGTCTTGCAACACGGCCATCTCCTTGATGGCGTCCTGGCCAGCCGCATCGTCGAGCACATCCACTTCCGGCCGGGGATAGGGCAGCAACATGAGCGCGGGGTAGCCGAAGTCATGCGGCAAGGTGATCTGGTCGCGCTGGGCCAGCGTCTGTATCGCCGCCGAGCCGTTGACGGTTTCGCGCAGCTTTTGCCAAATCTCCTCGGTGACAAATGGCATGAACGGATGCAACAACCGCAGCGATGCATCCAACGACCAGATCAACCGTTCGATGGTCTGGGCCGTTGGGTTGAGCTTGCTGAACTCGAGATACCAGTCGCACACATCGCTCCACACGAAGTCGTAGATCAGCTTGCCAGCCTCGCCATACTGATAGTCGTCCATCAACCGGCGCGCATCGCGGATCACCTGGTTGCCGCGCGCGTAGATCCATGCATCTGGGAGCGTCTCGACACCTCCTGACATTTCTGACACCTTCTCCTCAGACACCTTCCCCAACACAAAGCGCGCCGCATTCCACAACTTGTTGGCGAAGTTGCGCGCGCCCTCGATGCGGTCGCTGCGCCATTTGCCGCCCTCTTTGCGCGCGTCCATTTTGATGTCGTTGCCCGGCGCGCCGGCAGTAATCAAATAAAAGCGCACAGCGTCGGTGCCGTAGGTGTCAATCAGCTCAAGCGGGTCAATGATCTTGTCGGGCCGGCTCTTGCTCATCTTCTTGCCATCGGCCGTGCGGATGAGGCCGTGCAGATACACCGTGTTGAACGGCTCCTTGCCGGTCAGCTCCAGGCCAAGCATCACCATGCGCGCCACCCAGAAGAAGATGATGTCGTAGCCCGTCTCGAGCATCGTCGTCGGGTAAAACGCACACATGTCTTCGGTGTCGCGCGGCCAACCCAGCGTGCTAAATGGCCACAAGCCCGACGAGAACCAGGTGTCGAGCACGTCCTCATCCTGCCGCAGCACCACGTCCGGCCCCCAGTCCTTGATGGCCGCGCGATAGGCGTCGGCCTCCGACAATTCACAGTACTGAGTCGGCTTACTTGGGTGTCGGGAGGTGTCAGAAGTGTCGTTGGTGTCGCTAACACTACCGACTCCATTGACACCTCCCGACACATTCTGCACGTACCACACCGGAATCTGATGCCCCCACCACAGTTGCCGGCTGATGTTCCAATCTCGGATGTTGTCAATCCACTGGAACCACACCTTCTCGAAGCGCTCCGGCACCAGGCGCACGCGGCCGCTGCGCACGGCCTCACCGGCCATGCGGCCCATCTCCTGCATGTTGCACCACCATTGCAGGCTGATGCGCGGCTCGATCACTGCACCGCTGCGCTGACCGCGGCCGAGCTTCACCATGTAGGGCTCGGTCTTCACCAACAAGCCTTCTTTCTCTAAGTCGGCCACCAAGCGCTTGCGGCACTCGAAGCGATCCAGCCCGGCATACGGCCCAGCATGCTCGTTCATCTTGGCCGTCACATCCATCACCTCGATCATCGGCAGGTGATGGCGCTTGCCCACGTCATAGTCGGTGAAGTCGTGCGCGGGCGTCACCTTCACCGCGCCGGTGCCGAAGCTCATATCCACCGCGCTGTCACCGATGATCGGCACCTCACGGCCCAGGGCCGGCAGGATGGCCCGGCAGGCGATGCGGTTGACGTAGCGGTCGTCGTCGGGATTCACCATCACCGCTGTGTCGCCGAGAATCGTCTCGGGGCGCGTGGTCGCCACGGTGATCCACTCAGTCGCACCCTCGGCCCACTGGCCGCTGCCCCAGGCGTGCCGCGGCCCGTCCCAGCGGTTGGTCTGCAACGGGTAGCGCACGAACCACAAGAAGCCAGGCTCGCCTTCGTCCTCGGTTTCAACTTCAAGGTCGCTCACGCCGGTGAGCTGCACCGGGTCCCAGTTCACCATGCGCGTGTCGCGGTAGATCAGGCCCTTGTCATACAGGCGCTTAAAGGCGGTGCGCACGGCCAGTGTTCGGTCGTCATCCAGCGTGAATGCCTCGCGCGCCCAATCCACGCTGATGCCCATGGCTTTGGACTGCCGGGTGATGGTTTTGTGCGAGTGCTCTTTCCACTCCCACACTTCTTCCAGGAAGTCGCTGCGGCTCATGTCGCGCCGGCGCTTGCCCACTTTCTCCAGGCGCTTCTCCACCACGGCTTGCGTGGCGATGCCGGCGTGATCGGTGCCGGGCACCCACAGCGTGCGTGCACCCTTCATGCGGTGGTAGCGCGTCATCAAGTCTTCCACCGCGTTGGTGAGGGCGTGGCCCATGTGCAGCGTGCCGGTCACGTTGGGCGGCGGGATGGTGATGACGAACGGCGGCAAATCCGGCTCCAGATACAACTGGTTCTCCGGCTTGAAATAGCCGTTCTTCTCCCACCAGTCGTAGAGGCGCTCTTCCACCACTTTCGGGTCGTAGGTTTTTGATAGCTCGCTCATGATGGTTGTTGGTTGTTGGTTGTTGGTTATTGGTTATTGGCTGCTAGTTGGATTGCGTTTCATCAACCAATAGCCAATAACCAATACTTACTCATCGAATCTCTTCGACAACAGATGTCCCAGTTGATTGGTCGCCGCTCGTCCAACGCCACGTCTCGTGCAGGCGTATGCGGCCATCGGCCAGCACCTCCGGCGTCGAGCGGCACTCGCCCGTCATCAGCTCGCCTTTGGCATTCACATGCAGATAGCGCATGTCGAGCGCGCCATCAGCCGCAACGACGGCGACCAACATCCCCTTTCGGATCGCGCCGCCGGCATACTCGGCCCAAGCCACGTCGCCGCGTTGGCGATACTCGAAGATTGTGTCGCCCGTCACCTCGCCGTTGGGCGCGTTGGCGACCGAGGCGAAGCGCAGACCCTCATAAGTAATTTTGTCCCCGATCCCGCTCCCCGTTCCGAGGAACAGAACGGGGATGTCGGGAGATTGCCGATTTTGGGTTTTGGATTGGGCCGACAGTCCAATATCGGGGGCCGACAATTCTTCAACGACTGAGAGACCCTTCTTTTGGTCGCCGCTGGTGAAATAGAAATCCTCATGCAGGCGAATGCGGCCATCGGCCAGCATCTCCGGCGTGGACCGGCTGACGCCAGTGCGAATGTCGTCGTCGCTTACAACGAAGGCATAGCGCAAGTCGAGCACATCTCGCGTATTGGCCGTCGCGACAAACACGCCCATCATCAGGCCATCGCCGTCGAACGTGCCCCACACCACATCACCCGTTTGGCGGTAGTAAAACAGCACATTGCCCGACGCGCCCGTGCTTGTCGTCACCATGCCGAAGGTCTTGTTGTCGTAGTTAATCATGTGTCAGTCGTCAGTCGTCAGTCCGCATTCAATCGAAAATCCGCAATCAAAAATCGGAAATTAAAAAGACGCCCTTCTCATCCACATCGGACGAGAAGGGCGTCTTTAACGCGCTTCACGCGGTACCACCGAAATTTGTAGTCACAGTGACCTGACTACACACTCTTCGCTATAACGGGCGCACCCGAACTCGACTACTGCGATTTCATCGAATTGACTCGCGAGCGACGTTCGGCTGATGCAGTCCGGCGCGAACTCTCAATCTGTGATCCGCGCTCCCTGTCGGGACACTTCGCCTACTCCTCTCGGTCAACGTCTATCTTATTTCGTTGGCGCGATTATACGTGGCTCAGCCAGAACTGAGGCCAGTTCAGCCGATAACTTTCGATAGGTTAACTCGCTGAGGCGAGAGAACTCGATTTCGCCACGTGCGTTCACAATGACCACCTGCGGCTGGGCACGAAAACGATATTGGCGCTTGGCCGCATCGTTGCGCGGGTCGTCTATGTTCAACTGGCGAAACTCGATTCGATCGCCAAACTCGGCCTCCAGCCTGCTCACGACAGGCTTCACCCGCAAGCACTTCTCTCACCAGTCGGCGTAGAACTCGATGAACAACGGGCGCGTCGTGACCGCAGGAGCAGGTTGACTCGCGCATGCCATCAACATCACGGTGAGCGCCATCAACACACCCAATTTCAGCAGCATGCCGCCACTATAATCCGCGCGTTCATTTGCGAGGGAGACTGGAGAACACATGGCCGACCCACTCTTGATTGCCAAAGCCAACGACAAAGAGCAATTCATCCTGCCGAAGATGGCCAACCGCCACGGCGTGATCACCGGCGCGACCGGCACGGGCAAGACCGTCACGTTGCAGGCTATCGCCCAAAGCTTCAGCCGCATCGGTGTGCCGGTCTTTATGGCCGACGTGAAGGGTGACTTGAGCGGCGTCAGCCAGCCTGGCAGTGAGGCCAACGCCAAGGTAACGGCGCGCATTGAGCAGCTGGGCTTGAAAGAGGGTTGGGCGTGGGAAGGTTGTCCGGTTACCTTTTGGGATGTGTGGGGCGAACAAGGCCATCCGCTGCGCGCGACGGTCTGTGAGATGGGGCCGGTGTTGCTCGCGCGCGTGCTCAACCTCAACGACACGCAGGAAGGCGTGCTCAATATCGTGTTCAAAGTGGCCGACGACAATGGCCTGCTGTTGCTTGATCTCAAAGACTTGCGCGCCATGGTGCAGTGGGTCGGCGACAACGCCAAAGACCTCAAGACTGAATACGGCAACATCTCAGCGGCCAGCATCGGCGCGATTCAACGCGGCCTGCTCACGTTGGAATCTCAGGGCGCGGAGAATTTCTTCGGCGAGCCGGCGCTCGATTTGATGGACATGATCCAGACCGACGCCAGCGGCAAGGGCATGATCAACATTCTTGCGGCCGACAAACTCTTGCAAGCGCCCAAGCTGTATGCCACGTTCCTGCTATGGCTGATGAGCGAGTTGTTCGAGAACCTGCCCGAAGTCGGGGACCTGGACAAGCCCAAGCTGATCTTCTTCTTCGACGAAGCGCATCTGCTGTTTGACGAAGCGCCGGACAGCCTGTTGCAGAAGATCGAGCAAGTGGTGCGGCTGATCCGCTCAAAGGGGGTGGGTGTGTACTTCTGCACACAAAACCCGATTGACGTGCCGGACAAGATTCTGGGACAAATGGGCAACCGCGTGCAGCATGCCTTGCGCGCCTTCACCCCGCGTGACCAGAAAGCTGTGCGGGCTGCGGCTGAGACCTTTCGCTTGAACCCAAACCTCAACGTTGAGCAAGCCATCACTGAGCTGGGCGTGGGCGAGGCGTTGGTGTCATTTCTGGATGAGAAGGGCATGCCCAACATCGTCGAGCGCTCGTTCATCCTCCCCCCGCGCAGCCAGATCGGGCCAATCGCCCCTGAGCAGCGTGACCAGATTCTCAAGGCGTCGCTCTTGTTCGGCCACTACGAGAAGCAACTCGACCGCGAGTCTGCGTACGAGGCGCTTAAACTGAAAACCGAAGAGGCGATCAAAGCCGCTGAAGAAGCCAAAGTCGCAGCCGAGCAAGCGAAGTTGGCCGAGCAAGAGGCGAAGGAACAAGCCAAGCTGGAGGCACAGCAAGCCAAAGAAGCTGCCAAACTCGAGGCGTTCAAACAAAAGGAAGCTGAAAAAGCGCGCATCGCCGCCGAGAAGGCGGCGGCAAAGCAGGCCAAGCAGCAGCAGGATGCCATGGGCGATCTGGTGGGCACGTTTGGCAAGACGGTGGTGCGGTCAGCCGGGTATGCCGTAGGATCGAGCATCACACGTGGCATCCTGGGTGGGCTGTTTGGCACTGGAGGCACGCGCAAGCGGCGCTAAATGCACTCGATTTGCATCGGCCAAAAGATGGAATTCCGACGCCTTCGTGTCAAAACTACCCTTGACGCAAATTTCGTTGTGCATATAATCACAAGCGTTCAAGACGGTGCGGGATAGAGCAGTGGCAGCTCGTCAGGCTCATAACCTGAAGGTCGTTGGTTCGAATCCAACTCCCGCTATGAATCCAGCCCTTCGGCACTCGCCGAGGGGCTTTTTGATGCCAGATTTCCCGATATCGTCGGCACCGCGAAATCAGAGGTGAAAACCCGGCTCGTGCCCAGGTCGCGCACGGTGCCGACCTGCGGGCGATGCTCAGAGTCGTAGCGCCATCTTCACGCCAGTCATTACGGTCACGCGGAACAGGTCATCCATCTGTTCGGGCGGCAGGGGCGATTTGCTGTCCAGCCATGCACCGATCATCGTCAGCAATGAGCACACGACGTGATGCGCGATCAAGTCCACAGGGATTGAGGCGGCTTGCGCGCCGGTCAATTGGCTGAGCATGTGTGCTTCCACACGCGGTCGCAACCGGCCGTACAGGTGATCGGCAATGAGCGCGCCGCTCTGCCTCCCCAGCATCGCCTTTACCACCTGCCGATTGGCCTGCACGTTCTGGAACAGCGCCAGCGCGCCGTGGCTGTCGCCATCCTTGAACAGCGAATGCACTACGGCGTCACTGAACGCGCCGTCCAGCTTATCGAGCTGGCTGAGCAGCAGCTCATCCTTATAGTCGTAGTACGCGTAGAACGTCGAGCGGCCGACGTTGGCGCGTTCGCTGATGTCCTGAACCGTCACCGCTTCGTAGCCCTTTTCGAGGATGAGCGAGACCAGAGCGTCTTCGAGCGCCTTCTGCGTGCGGCGTACACGGCGGTCCGTGTGTTGCGATTTGACAGGTTGCGTGGTCATTTTGCCTTTGGCCGGGAGCGCATTCCTGAACACACTTGCCCGCGTTGTTCAGAATCTGCCACATCATGGCGCTTGCGGGTTGATTCAGCCGGGGCAGTGATTATAAGGATCATCGCCATGAATCGTGATCCCGCCATAGACTGGCTGCGCGTCATTGCAACATTCGCTGTCTTTGTGTTTCACAGCGGCGCGCCGTATGCCGCCGGCGACTGGCACATCAGCCACTATCCCAAGAGCGCAGTCATCACCATCGCAAATGCCTGGCTGTTGCTGTGGAGCATCCCACTGCTGTTTGCGCTGTCGGGGATGAGCATGCACCTCGCCCTGCGCACGCGCGACGCCAAAACCTTCCTGAAGGATCGCGCAAGGCGTCTGCTTGTGCCACTGATCATCGGCATCCTGGTGATCGCGCCGCCACAGGTGTACTTCGAGCGGCTCGGGCGCGGCCAGTTTCACGGCGAGTTCATCGAGTTCTACCCACACTACTTCAACGCGCCCTATCTGGCCATCGGCGGCGCGGGCAACTTCGCCTGGATGGGTCTGCATCTGTGGTACATCCTCTTCCTGCTGTTATTGACGATTGCGTTGTTGCCCATGCTCACATGGTTGAATCGCGACGCGGCGCAACCGCTGGTTGATGCGGCTGCAATTGCGCTTGAGCGACCGGGCGTCGTGTTGCTGGCCGGCGCGCCGATCGCGCTGATCGAGCTGGCATTTGGCAATGTCGGGCTGGGCGGGTGGAATATGCTTACCTATCCGCTATTTCTCGTCCTCGGCTATCTGGTCGTGCGCCTGCCCAACGGCATCCTGGCGTTGAGACGGATCGCATGGCCGGCGCTGTCACTCGCGCTTGCAGCGTCGGTCACTTTGCTGGCGCTGACGTATCGTGCATCGCTCGCGCCGTATGGTCTGTATGCGTCGCCGGTGCAAACGCTGTTGCATGCCTTCAGCGGTTGGTGGTGGGTTGTGGGCCTAATCGGGCTGGGCTATCGCCATCTGCGAACCGACGGCCCGATGTCGCGCCATTTGAGCGAAATGGCGCTGCCGTTTTACATCTTGCACCAGACGTTTATCGTCGCCTTCAGCTACTACCTCAACCCGCTGCCGGTATCAACGGCATGGAAGTATCTCGGCGTCATCGTTCTGTCGCTGGCGGCCAGCGTCGCTGCCTATGCGGTCGTCATCCGCCCGATTGCGCCGATGCGCGTCTTGTTCGGCCTGCACGCCCAGATCAGGTAGGTTGACGCGACTTGCTATCAATGCACTCGGCAACGCCCAACGCCGCGTGCTACGGCGCTGCGTATACTAGTCCCACAGCGACCGAATCACTGCCGTCACTTTGGCCGAAGCCAGCGCCTGAGAGCAGCTGCTATGCCAAAGACCTCAGGCGCGTCACACTACTTCCCCACAATCAAATCCTGAGGCGTAGCATCCCCTGCCTGTGAGAGCCAACAGGCCGCCATTGCGCAGTCATCGTCGTATAGGTCGCCTGACGTAGGCCATTTGCGTCATCCGTATGGCTTATTTGGCTCTCATGGATCAATGTCTGCCAGTTAAGGAAAGTTGGGCTTTCTCATTCTTGTGATTAATGATCGTGAATACGATGCAGAGCGGACACATGACCGATAGCAACGCGCAAGAGGGTTTGAGCCAACACGTGCCCGAACCCGAATTGGTTACGGAAATACGGGATGAGCCCGCCAGCGGCTTCGATGGCTGGGTGCTCACTTCGGGGCAAGGGGGTGAAACCGGCGCGCCACAAACCGCTGAAGAAGTCCGAAACCTCATCACGGCGCGGCGCTTCAGCCTGACCACGCACGGTGGGGTGGACGAATCACCTATTCGCGATCTGCTCACGCACATCACCGACGAAGAACTGGCCGGCTTTCGCTTTGCCTGCGCCGAGGCCGCGCGCGCAGAGCTTGAACTCAACAATCCGCTTGAGGGACTCAATCACTATCGGGCGGCGTTGCACAGCTTTCCTTTTCTGCCCGGCTTGGAAGGGCTGCGCGACAAGATTATCGCCAGCGCCCGGCGCATGGCCGACGCATCGCTGCGCACGGCCGACGAGAGCCTGAAACACCGGCGCGCCTGGAAGGCCGCGCAGCGCGCGCTTGATCACGCCAACGCGCTGATGCAAGCGGTGCCTTCCCTGCAAACCGAATTCGCCGCGCGCCATGCGCTGCTCGAATCGGTCGCCAGTCGCGCGACACAACTTTCCCACGCGGGTCAGGGTCAACTCGACCCAGCAGAGGAACATGCGCTGCTGCGCGACCTGCACGACGCGCTGGCCGATGAGCCCGACAGCTATTGGCATTTGCCCGGCTGGCGCAGCGTGCGCGAGCGGCTCGATCGGCTCGACCACGCAGCACAGGGCCAGCATGTGCGCGAACGGCTTGCAGCACAGCGGCAATGGCTGGACGACGCACATGATGCCTACAACGATACGGCGGCTAGCGTGTTCATCGAACGGTATGTACAGGCGGGCAACCCGCCGCCGCGCGATGAAGACATCGCCGAGCTTCAGCTCAATGAAACCAGCGCGCTGATCAGTCGCGCCCATTACCTCCTACAGGCCCAGGGAACCGACATCCCTACATGGCTGCACGACGAGATCAACAGGTTGGAGGGTTGGCAACGCGACCTGCGCGCGCTAATCGCCGGGCTGAATCTCGCCACCCATCGCGCTGAACTCGGCCTGCGCGAACCAGAGCAACTCGACGTGGCGCGTTACGTGCTCGGCATTGGCGTTGGCGGCCGCAAGCCGGCCACGACGTTTCACCAGACGCCGCACATGTTTGTGGGTCATCCATCCTTGCTGCGCTGCAAGGCTTTTGTGGAAAGCTGCGCCGCGCGACGCAGGTCGCAGGAAAAGTTGCGCGACGACATTGCGACATGCCTGAGATTCGACATCGCAACGGATTCAGAAGACATGCCGCAATCGGGCGGAGATGCCCTGCTCGACTCGTTGCGTAGTCAATTGCAAGCCGGAGCTTCCTATCCCATCGAGATGGCCTGGGACAAATTGCGCGAGATGGCGCGCGCCGAGCCGGACGACGCGTGTGGCTTGCAGCTGACGATGACCTACCTTGATTCAGACGACCATGGCCGCGAGGTCGTGTCGCTGCCTGCCATCGCGGTGGTGCTGGAACACAAAGTGCGGCAAGTGCGCGTCCTGCGCAACTGGCTGAAAAGCATTGCTTCCGATTCAAAGCCTGTAAATGCCGGCTTCCCAGTCGGTGTGGATTGGGAGACGGAGAAGCAAGCCATTCGGGCGCTGCGCGACAGCGGCCCGGCTGGACTGACCGATGCGCAGGCGCGCTGTAAGGCCGCGCTATCTGCCGAGGAGGCTCGCACAGATCAGCCCCGATCAACGACCCAGATGTGTCGCGCCCTTTCTCAAGATCGCATGCTTACCTATTTGCGGCAGGCGCTCGGCCAAGAGAGTGCCGAGGTGTCGAGCCAACATCTGTGCGCGCCGGCCCACGCCCTCGACCAGCAGCGGCACGCGCTATGGCTCACCTACGACGGCCAACGGCAGGCGTGGGATCTGCTTGCAAAGGACATCGCATCGCGCATCGCGCGTTACGCCGCGGCTTGGGATGCGTTCGAGCAGAGCTATCGCGCGCTCATGTCGCTTTCACCCACAAGGCGCGGCCGCGTTGCCGAGAGCGCCGAGTGGCAGCACTTTCAGCGCGCCGCCGAACAATTCTGCACCATCTGCCCGAACTACGGCGTCTTTCAATCCAAGCTGCAAGACGTGCAGACGCGCTTCAAGCTTCATTCGGAGTGCCTCGATGGGAGGCATGCATGAGCGCCCGAGAACGCATGAATATTCTGAGACGAACTGGCGCGCTCGCGCTCGCAACGATATTGGCCATCGTCGGCATCATCGCTGGGCCAGCGCTTTCCATCTCAGCCCAAGCGCCGCAGCCTGTAACTGGCGGCACGTGCGACGAGATGCAAGTCGTCTTCATCACCGATCAAAGCGGCTCGATGTCTGGCACGACCGGCGATGCAAGCGACCCCGACGGCCTGCGCTTCGCTGCGCCTCAAGAGGCGATCAAGGTGCTCAGCGCCTTGCGCTACTCGTCCTACCCGACCACCACGCTGAAGGTCGCTATCGTGCATTACGGCGATCAAGCGGTAACTGCGCTGCCGTGGACGTCGCTGGATGTGTCGTCGCAGGCGGACACCGACCAACTGATTGCGGCCATCGCGCCGCAGTTGGCACCGGTGCCCTCACAGGGCAACACCAATACCAAAGGCGCCTTTGAATATGCCGAAACGCTGTTCGACCAGGTGCGCCCGCAGACCGGCGGCTGCCCAGTGCGTGTGGTGGTAGCCGTGACCGATGGGCAACCGCGCGTGGCGGCAGCCAACTTCAACCCAACAACGCACCTCAACGAGCTCATCGCGTTCGCGAATCAGGCCATGCTGGCCCCAGACACGAAGATCTACGTGATCGGCCTCGACCGCACGAACGAATTCTTCGACGACAACAAGCCGCTCTACGATCAACTGACCAAGGATCCGAACAAGGTCTTTAAGGTCAACACGCCGGCCGAGTTGGCGGCCGCGATGGCGCAGGTGTTCAACCCCAACAGCGAGAGCCTCGCGCCGCTGATCAACTCCGGCGCGACGGCGTCGGCGTATTGCGTCAATGGGCCGACGATTCAGGTGCCGCCGTATCTGCAACAAGTGCGCATTACGCTCATCAAACCGGAGCGCACGCTACGGCTGGACGTGGCCGATGGCACCGGCCAACTCCTGACCGAGAGCCGCACCGACGTGTCGGTCAAAGTCGAAGGGCGCACGGACAACGATCCCATCGAGGCGTTGACCGTGGTGAAGCCACGCCCCGGCGTGTGGACGATTCAGACGCCGCTGCCGCCGGCCTCGGCCGACATCTGCCAGGTGCGCATCCTGCAATTCAACGCCACTGGCAAGGTCACGCAGCCCGCGCCCGGCCAGCCCATCGTGCAGTTCAACCGCGCGCCGTTCCAGATGCAGATCGTGGACGCCAGCGGCGATGTGCTGCCCGACTATGGCGACCCGCAGTACGCCCTGCGCGCCGACCTATCACTGAAAACGCCTGCACTGTCGCAACCCGTGCCACTGTTGCCGGGCGGCAACTTCGAGTTCAACGGCGAATTGTTGCCGCTGAGCGCCGGGCCGCATGCCTTGCAAGCCAAAGCGACGACCAAGAACCTGGACGGCAGCGACTATGTGGTGTTCGATCAGGACTTGGCGACGGTCAACGTGACGCCGGTCGAGTTTGCGTTGGCGCAAGCGCCCAGCGGGCCGATCCCGCAGCACAAGCCACAACCGTTTGAGTTCGCCTTGACCGCGGCCAACCAGCCCGCGCAGATCAGCCTGCCGCTGCGCGTGACGGCGACGGTTTCGCACAATGGCGCGACGATTAACCTGCCGCTCAACGACGCGGGCAATGGCGCGTTCCGAACTGAATACACCCCGGTCGAGACCGGCGGCTACACGTTGGCCTACCGCGCCGTGGTCAACACGCCCAATGGCGACGTGGTCGTGGGCGAGCGCACTTTCCCCTTGCAGGTTTTCCCCACCACGCTGGTCGGCCTCAAGTTCATCGAGCCAAGCGGCGACCGCTTCGACGCGACGGATTTTCTAAACCGGCCCACCGGCTTGCCCTTGCTGGTGCAGTTGGTGGATCCGAACGATCAGCCGCTTAGCCCAGGCCAAATCGGCGTGGCTGACCCATCCAGCGCCATCTCGCTGACGGTGCTGGACGGCAACAAGAACACCGTCGGCGATCAATTGCGGCTGGTGCAGACCGGCCAACCGGGCCTGTTCCGGCTCGACACCAACAACCTTGGGCCGGGGCAATACGACATCACCCTGGCAACGACGAGTGAACTTGGCCAGAACTACGCCTGGGCGCAACCGGCTTGGACGCGCACGCTGTATGGCGACATCAGCCGGCTGTTCTTTGGGCTGCTCGCGGGCGTCGGCGCCCTCGCCGGGGTGATCGCGCTCGGCGCGGCGCGCGTCGCAGGCACGATGCGCCATCCGCTCACCGGCACGCTGGCGCTGTATCAGGAGATTCCTGTGCTCGGCCCCGACGGCGAGTTGGCCACGCTGCAACGGCGCTACTTGGTCAAACAGGCGCTGCCCAACCGAAACAAAGTGACGATCAAGCCATCCGACACATCATTCATCCGCAAGCTGGTGGTAACGTGCGAGAGCGACGCGCAATCGCGCAACAAGCAGGCGCGCGTGCAAGTAGTGCAACGGACGGGCAAGGCGTTGCCCGTGCTGCTTTCGCCCGGGCTAAAGACGCCGGTCGGCGGCTATTACTTGGTGAAGGACGAATCACCCTTTAGTTCAGGCTCAAGCAGCGCGGCCGATGTGCCGGATATGCGCGGCCGAGAGTAGAAATGACTTGTGATTACCTCAGGTTTTCAACTGTCATTCCCGCGAAAGCGGGAATCCAGCCTATCGTGTCACTGGATGCCCGCCTGCGCGGGCATGACGGTGTGACGTGTTGGGGAAACCTCAGGTAGTCAGAGAGGTAGACACATGCCAGAATTTACATCCACACCCACGCTGGTCATCGGCATCGGCGGCACCGGCCTGAAGGCCGCGACGCTGATCAAGAAGAGCATCCTGGAGGCCAATCGCAACCAGATCCCGACCAACGTCGGCATCCTGGCGATTGACACCGAGAACGACATCAAGTGGCGCGCCGGCGGCTGGGGCTTAGAGCGCACCGAGGCGCACGCCACCGGCCCGGTCGGCATCAACACCTTCGGCGAATACATCCCCATCGTCGGCAACGTGCGCCCGCTGGGTGAGGAGATCATGCACGAGCAGCGCGACGCGGAGACCGACCCGTCGCTGCGCCGCACCCAGCCGCACCGCCACATCAGCCCGTGGTTCCAGGCCGGCTATTACCTGAACAAATACAAGGTGGACGACGCGGTGTGGAACCTCGATGTCGGCGCGGGCCGCCTGCGCCAGTTCGGGCGCATCGGCCTGTTCAGCCGCCTGCAAACGGTGACCGACATGCTGCGCAACGCGCTGGAAGTGATTCGCTCGCAGGGCGCGGCCAACGTGTATGTGCACGTCGTCGGCTCGCTGGCCGGCGGCACCGGCTCGGCGCTGTTCGCCGATGTGCCGCACCTGGTCAAACAACTCGCCTCGGTCGTCGGCTTTCGGCAGACGCCCATCGTGTTCGGCCACTTCGTGCTGGCCGAGGCGTTCAGCGGCACGCCCCAGGTGCAGCTTGGTCAGGCCGGCGTGCGCGAGGACTTCGACGCCCGCTCGTTCGCCGCGTTGCGCGAACTCACGCGCCTGCAAGGCGTGACGCCGCAAGCGCCCTACCCCATGATCTATGACCCGCGCGGCACCGGCGAGATGAGCGCGCGGATCGAGAAGCCGCTGTTCGCGGCCGTGTATCTGTATGACGGCGACCGGGCTAACAACTCGCTCAAGGACAAGGAGATTCACCAAGGCGTCGCGCCGACGATTGCCGATGCCGTCGTGGCCTACATTGACGGCAAGTCGTCCGGCACGTTCACCTCGCACTCGGTCAACTTCAAGTCGTTCTACTCGGCCTATCGCATCCCCGCCGACCGCGTGACGTATGGCAGCATCGGCACTTACACCATCGAGTTGCCGATCTACCATGTGGTCGAGGGCTGGGCGCACGATCTGGCCCGCGAGGCGCTCGACACGCTGCTGGCCCCACAAGCGCGCGACGCGCAGACCGGCGTGCCCACCAGCCTCAAGCCCGATGCGCCCGGCGCGACGAGCAACGCCCGGCGCGACCCCAAGCTGGAGGCCGAGCGCTGGCTAAACGAGGACAACACCGGCCTGGTGGCCAAGCTGGCGGATTGGGGCAAGTCTGCTGATCAGCCAAGCACCATCCGCATGCAGCGCGTGGACGAGGCGCTTGGCCTCAATGCGCACGGCTGGCAGCAGTTCATGGCCCCTGGCGACGCCGATTGGCAGACGTGGGTGAGCGAGGCGCAGAGCGAGCTGGAAGGCAACCTGCGCGATCCGAAGAGCAAATACTACGTGAGCCACAAGCAGAGCGGCGGCAGCAACGAGCAGCGCGCGCTCAACATGCAGGGCGAAGTGGACCGCATGCTCAAGGTGATGGTCGGCGACACGCAGGAAGTCTGGCTGCGCAGCGGCGGCGAATTTGGCAAGGCACTCAAGCGCCTGTCCAGCCACCACTATGCCGAGTTCTCGAACGCTTTGGTCAAGTGGCTGGCGCTCACGCTGAACGGCAGCGCCAACCTGAGCGACCCGGTCGAGCGGCGGCAGGGCAAGCTGGGCTATGCCCGCGCCTTCCTGCAGCGCGTGGACAGCCTGATGAAGGGGGCCTATGGCGTGCTGACGCAGGCTAAGGATCAGGGCAAGACCAAGCGCCGGCCGCTGTGGGATGGCCTCAACGGCGAGCGGCAGCAGGCCTACGCCACGCTCAACAGCCGCGGCGCGGGCCTGATGGACAACAACGCCAAGAAGTATCGCGATGCGTCCGACGAATTGGCGCAATTTCACAAGGCCGACGTCGCCCGGCAGGTCGCGCTTGATCTGGTTGAGGCGCTGCAGGTGCGCATCGAAGAGGCGTTGACCGAGATACAACTGTGGGAGCGCATCCTGGCGACCGCCAAGTCGAACGAGGGCGGCGCATATGCGCTGGTGGTGGATGGCAAGCGCGAGGTGGTCGTGGATCGCGCCCAATCCAAGAGCGCGGTGCGTTGGGTGATCGAGGACAACGAGCCGGAGGACGGCGCGCGCTACATTCAGCGCAAGCGGGAGCAATACGCCAAAGGCGATGAGGCGCTCAAGGCCATCATCGGCGCGATGGAGTGGAAGATCGGCCAGACCGATGGGCGCGGCGCGCTCAAGATCGAATTCACGCTGGATGGCAAGCCGTGGGATCGGCTGGCGGGCGTGACGGGCCAGCAGCCGCGCGGCGTGCGCAACACCACGGCGCTGCTTAACCGCTGCCGTCGCGTGTTCGAGAACGCGTGGAGCGACGTGTCGGTGACAGATTACCTGCACAGCAACTTCGCCACCAGCAACGACACACTGAATCGTTTAGCCGGGCGGGTGTATAGCGCCAGCGGCGCGTTGCTGTCGGTCAGCGGCATGCAGGATGCGCCGATGCGCTCGACCTTCATGCGCGTGTACAAAGATGGCTTGGATCAGCCGGCCCTGCGCTTTTTGCAAGACTTGCGCTCGGCGGTGGCGACGCACTTCCGCGAGACCACCAATGCGCAGCAGCGCATGGACGCCGCCCGGCTAGGCGCGCAGGAGCGCGGGGATGCCGCGCCCTCGCAAAACGCGCGCGACTACGCCGAAGACAGTGGCGAGAACTCGCACGACCGCTTCAAGCTGACCTTCGTGATGTTCGGCGACCTCATTCGGCCGGAGAACATCCGCGCCTTCCGCGAGGCCGAGCCGCGCTATCACGTGGTCAGCGGCATGGGCGACAACTGGCGCACGCTGCATGTGTTGCCAGCCGAAACGCACGCCGTCGAGATCGAGCGCGAGCTGGCCCGCGACAGCGAACGCATGCGCCAACGCCGCCGCGAGCTGGACGAAGACGTGGTGCGCGTGCTCGAGGACATCGAGGGCTTCAGCCTGGCCATGCACGCGTTGGCCTATGGCGAGGCCGACTACGACTGGAAGCTGCGTGACCGCGCCGGCCAACCCATGAACGAGCGCGGCCAACTATTGCACAAATACAAGCCGCCCACGGCGCGCAACAGCTACTGGCGCTTGCGCGTGGAGCCGGCGGGCCGACGCGCGGCCGATGGTCGTGTCTACGAGGACACCGGCAACGTCGCGCTGCCGGAAAGTTATCAGCTCTCGGCTCAGGTAGGCGAGCCTGACTTGCTGCAAGCCTTCGTGCAACTGCTGGTGGCCCGGCGCGACCTGCGCGACCGGCGCGAGGTCAACATCATGCGCATCGAGGACACACTGCGGCGCATGATGCGCGAGCACGCCGAGCAATGGCGCAACCGGCCAGACAAAGACAAAGGCTGGTCGCCGCTGCCGCGCACCGCGCGCGACGCGCAACTTCTGGACGAGGCGCACGACCTGGCTGCGCAGATCATCCGGCTGAGCGCGTTCATCGCCCAGGCCGAGGCGGAGCTGAACCGCCATCCGTGGGCATGGAAGCAGGCGGGCCGCCCACCCGAGGCAATGGAGGAGAGCGAGCGCGTGCAAACGCAGCGCTACGTGGACTTGTGGACTGCCTTGCGCGCCGTGGCATTGCGCGAGGTGGCGGCGCTGGAGCGGCGCTTCCGCGAATTGGCCGATTGGAACGGGCCGAAGCCGATCGAGCGAATTGACATTGATTCGGGCGTGGCGAGCGAGCCGCCACCCCCGGCCTCCCAAAGGGACGTTCCGCCTGAAGGGGAGACGGAGGCGGACGACGCGTCGGCGAGCGACGAGATTGAGATCACGCCAGTGGAGATGGCCTCGCCCACGGCAGCGAAGCCGACGACAAATGGCAACCACGACCCGCGCATTGACGAGTTGGAGGCGAAGCTGCGCGACCTTGAGAACGAACGCAGCGAAGGCTTCATCAACGAGGACGAGTATCAAGAGTCGAGCGCGGCGTTGCGCGCAGAGATCGCGCAACTGAAGCAGCCCGTGGTCACAGAGCCACCCGCCGCGACACCTTCGACACCAACGACACTATCCACACCGCCGACACCTTCCGACACCTCTCCCAACACTCAGGCGCAACTGGACAAGCTGGCCCGCCGTGAGCAGCGGCTGCGCGACGAGCTGGATGACGGCGACATCTCGCAGGCCGAGTACGAGCGACGAATGGCCGACATCGCCCGCGAACGCAATGCACTCGAAGCCGCACAGCACAGCACAGCGATGATGTCCACCGAGGATGTTCGTGCGGCGATCACCAAGCTCACGCGTCGCGAGAAGCGCGCGCGCGAGGCGTTCGAGGATGGCGAGATAGACAAGGCTGATCTCGACAAGCGCATCGCCGAGATTGCCAACGAGTTGATCCGGTTGGAGGCCGCCCTGCACAGCCCGCCGCGCATGAGCGCCGAGGAACGGCAGGCCGCGCTGGACAAGCTAGCCCGCCGCGAACGCCGGTTGAAGGAAGCGTTCGATGACGCTGAGATTGACCAAACCGAGTTCGACCGCCGCATGGCCGAGATTGCGAACGAGAGAGCGGCGCTCGAAGACGTGGTTGTTGACCAATGACAAAGCATTCTGAGCGGAGCGCCTCAGCACATGCTTCGCCCAACAGATGCGTAAGCGCAGTCGAAGCGGAACGTCCCTGTGGGAAATGCGCGGATCTCGCTAAGGCAGTGACCTGCTCCTTGTCCGCTCCTTCGACTGCGCGCGCAGGAAGTGCGGCCGGTCATCATTGACCCCAAGCGCGCTCCGCTCAGGATGCTTGTTGTTTCTAAAATGCTGCGAAACGTCCCTGTGGAAACCACCAATCACGCGCCCATCGCTCGGACGGCCATCAAATGGCCGTCCTACATGACAGCGCCCGATACATCGGGCTTGTCGATCAGCCGCGTTAAGGCGGCGCTGCCCAATAGCACGGCGCTCAATGCGTCGTGCGGAGGTGGCAAGCGCAAGCGCGATGGGTAGCGCAGCATCAATGGCAGTACCCCGCCCGCTTCGGCTCACGCGATGCACCGTTAGTGCCCTCGTCGCGCTCCTGGCGCTGACGCTCGGCGTCGGCGGCATCAGCGGCGCATCCGCGCAAAGCCCGGCCCCAAATCCGATCAACGTCGAGCGGCGCATCACGCCGGAGAACGGCATGTTCGGACAGGGCGAGTTCACCGTCACCCTGACGTTGACCGGCAACGCGGCCGTGTGCCCACCGCAAGTCTCCAGCGTGCCCAACGACGTCGTGCTGGTGATTGACCGCTCGGCCAGCATGTATGACTTGGGCAGCGACAAGATGACAGCGCTGAAAGCCGCTGCCAACGACTTTATTGATCGCGTTGACCTGGGCCAGGCCCGCGTCGGCATCGTCCAGTTCGACGACACAGCGCAAGTTGTGCAGGAGTTGACCGGGGATCGCGATCTGCTGCGGCAGGCAATCGCAAACATCACGCCGGGTGGCACAACGGCCATTGACCTGGGCGTCCAGTTCGCCGTGCAGGAGTTGACCAGCGCCCGCGCGCGCCAAGGCGTACAGCCAGTCATCGTCTTGATGACCGACGGTAACCAGACCAGTGACCTGGGTATGCCGAGTGACGCGTCACCTCCGGTGTTGAAGGCCCGCGATGCCCAATCGCGCGGCATCCGCGTCATCACGATCGGTCTGGGGCAGGATGCAGCGCGGGACATCTTGCAGCTCATGGTCGCGCAGCCGGGCGATTACTACTTCGCGCCGACGCCTGATCAGCTCGCCCAGGTCTACGCGAACGTCGCGCAGAGCGTGGTGCAAGCCAACGCCGCGACCGACACCAGCGTTGAGCACACCTTCGACGCGAGCGCGTTCGAGGTGGTGCCTGGCTCCATCGGCCAGAACGGCGCGTTGAACGGCGACCGGATCACCTGGCCCGTAGGCAATGTGACCGGCGCGCCGATTGAGCTGACGTATCGCGCCCGGCCGCGCGCGATGGGCAACCTCAGCGCCGACCGCGGCGACATCGTCCGCTTCAACCAATGCGCCGAGACGCCGCAGACGTTGGCCGTGCCGCCGGGACTGCCGGTGCAGGTGCAACAACCGCCGCAATTACCGGTGCCCACGCCCGGCCCAGTGCCACCGCCCGAAGTGCTCACCCCTTCGACTGCTCCACGCAGCTTGCCCGAGCAATTGCAAGTCGCGTTCCTCACCGCCGTGTGCGACTTGCGCTGGATTCCACTGTGCCTGCTGTTGCCGCTGCTGTTGTTCAGCGCATGGTGGCTCTCGCGCCTGCTGCGGCGCATGCGCGAGAAGCAACCGCCGTGCAGCCTGATCCCGCTGTTGTTCGCGCCGCTGGCGCTCATCCTGGCCGGCTTCATCCTGAACGCGCTCGGCCCGGCGCTGTGCTCGCAGGAGTCGGTGTACTTCTGGCGCATTTCGTCCGGCCAAGCCAATGGCCGCGTGTTCATCACCGATCCAATTGGCTTCCGCCCGGCGCAGGAGTTTGCCGAGGTCAGCCCCGGCCAGTGCGCCGGTTGTCACACCGTCTCGTCCAGCGCAGGCCTGATCGCCTCCACATCCGGCGGCGGCACGGGCCGCATCGTGGTCAACACGCTCGACGGGCAGCCGATCAACGTGCCGCAAGTGGTCGGCGCGTTCAGCACCTGGTCGCCCGATGGCAGCAAGCTCGCCATCTCGACCCTAGACAACGACATCGTCATCTTGGACATAGCGGCGCAGACTGCCACGCCGCTGGCCGGCGCAAGCGACCCGAACCTGCTGGAAGCCATGCCAGCGTGGTCGGCCGACGGGGCGACGATTGCCTTCGTGCGCGGCGGCCAGGCCGATGCGCCGTTTCGGTTTGGGCAAAGCGCCGAGATATTCACTGTGCCTGCGAACGGCGGCGCGGCCCAACCGTTGCAAGGCGCAAGCGGCGCGGGATTCAGCTACTACCCGGCCTATTCGCCCAATGGCCGCTGGCTGGCCTTCACCCGCCACACCAGTGGCGCGACCACCTACGCAGCGCCCGAGGCCGAAATTTTCCTTGTGCCTGCGACGGGTGGCACACCCATCCGCCTGCGCGCCAACGACGCCGACGATGGCTCCCAGCTTGATGGCGTGAGCAACAGTTGGGCCACCTGGTCGGTGGATGGCAGCCGGTTGGCCTTCACCAGCAAGCGGGACGACCCGGCCTACGACGTCTTCATCACCACCATAGACGGCAACGGCAACTCTGGCCCGGCCACGCCGCTGCGCAACGCGGCCGAGGCCGGCGTGTTCGAGCACTTGCCCTATTGGGGCCAGCCGCCGGTGGTGAACATCTGGCCGGCGTTGCTCAGCCTGATCCCGTGCCTAATTCCGTTTTTGCTGGTGCTGCTGGCCTGGCTGCTGTGCCGGCGGCGGCATCAGCCGCGCACCATCTTCCCCACTCCCATATCAAACGCTATGCCTGTAACCCCTGAACGTGAGCGGCCCGGGCCGCTGCCTGCACTCGCGCCCGAACCGCTGTGGCAAGTCGCGCCGACGCTGATCGTCGGCATCGGCGGCACGGGCCGCTGGGTGCTGACGCACTTGAAGAAGACGCTGCGCGATGGCGGCGGCGGCGAGCTACCCAAGGATGTGCGCTTCATGTTGCTCGACACCTCCGAGCGCGAGGAGACCAACGTCTTCCGCGATGCACAGAACCAGGTCGAGACTGTCTCATTTGCCGGCGTGGCGCTGGAGCCGCACGAGATGGTGTTGCTCAACCAGAACTTGAGCGCGGTGATTCAGCGCACACGCGAAGAGGCGGAGCACGACGAGGCGCTGCGTGGCTGGTTCCCCTATGACGAATATCGCGCCCGCCTGCCACTGGGCGCGATGACGCTCTCGGCCGGGACAGCCGGCCGCCGGCCGATGGCGCGCGCCGGGCTGATCGAGCGGCTGCGCAGCGGCGGCGACACTTCTGCTAATCCTACGGCTACGTTCCGCGACGGATCTCGGCTGTGGGGCGCGCTGGTCGAGGGCAGCAACCAGGTCAAGGGTGCGGACGGCCAACTGGTGCGCGTGGTCGTTGTCGGCTCACTGGCCGGCGGCATGAGCGGCGTGATCTACGACATCGCCTACCTGGCGCGCCTGGCCGCGCGGCAGGTGATCGCGCCTAACGGCACGGTCACGGTCGAAGGCTATCTGGCGACGCCGGGCGCGTTTGACCGGGCCAGCGTGGGCAGCAACGCCACGCGCCTGCAAGTGAACGCCGCCGCGGCCGCGCGCGAGTTGGAGCGTTTTCAGTTGTCGGAGGGCTTTCCGTTCCCGATGCCCTACGGGCCATCGAAAGACCTCGCAGGTTTGGCCGCTGAAAATCAAACTGAAACGCAATCAAACCTGCGAGGTCTTGTGAGCGAAGCGCCGCTCTCCGCTGTGTGCGACTGGATGCTGTTCGACCACGTGGCGCTGTTTGGCGGTGACGGGAGCGGCGACCGCTCGCCCGGCAAGTCCGATCAGCCGTGGGCCACGGTCTTCGCCTCGATGGCCGACGTGATCGGCCTGCGCATGGACGGCGCGACCAACGCCGGTGCAGCAGGCGACTATCACGCCGGGCTGCGCAACGACATCGCCACGCGCCAAGCCAGCCAGGGAAAAGCGTTCGTCTCGACGGCAGGCAGCTTCGTGTATCGCCTGCCCTTGCCCGACATCATCGAGATCGCGCAGGCGCAGTGGGCGCGCAAGCTGTTCTACGCCTTCGTCGGCGGAGACGGCGCGCCGCAAGCCACGGGCGACCCGGCGGCCGATGCGGCCAACTCGCCGGAGCAGTTGGCGCAGGCATTCGTGTCGGGCGTATCCGAGTCCGGCAGCGCGCCGCTTGGCATGCGCGCCGTTGGGGCGCTGGCGGCGGGCAGCGTGCTGCAAACACAGGACGTGCTCGACCTCGCGGCGGTTGATGACAACAGCGCATTCGAGCGCTATCTCGCCGCCGCGCTCGATCAGCTGTTGAACACGCGCCGCCAAGGCGTGAGCGCCGCCATCGCGTTCTTGTCGCGGGTGCAGACGTTGCTGGCGACGGCGTTGGCGAATGCTCAGTCACAAGCGCAGGCCGCCCCGGTCGGCGCGAACGGCTCGTTGCTCCAGCGGTTGGCGCGCGCGCCTCAGGCCACGCAGATGGATTGGGAGAACGTCGTGGCGCGCCTGCAGCCATGGCCGGCAGTGGTCAAGCGCGCAAACGCATCGTTGGAAGCCGCACGAGCCACGCTTGTGGGCCAAGCTGCCGCAGCCGAGCTGCGCAACGGCCAGACCACAACGGCTCGCAGCGCTCTGGCGGAGTTGGAGGCGCGGCAGGCCCACGCCGAATCGCGACGCAAGCAGATGGATCAGGTGGCGGTGCGCCGCTACGTGTGGACGCGCGCCAGGAGCGACGACGCCGACCCGAGCGACCCGACCAACCAGATCGAAATCACTGATGACCTGCTGCGGCAGGCCGATGCGCAACTTGACGAGCACCTACGGCGCTTTCAGTGGCGCATGGGCACAGGTGGCGCGATGCAGCTTGAGCTGACCACGCGCAACGAGAAGCCAGTCGCGTTCAGATTGGAGGATGCGCCGTCTGCACAAGGCATCGCCGGTGAGGTCAGCCGCCTAGCCGAGCACGTCATCACGCGCGCGGCGCAAGGTCTGGCCTTGCACGACGCGCTGGCCACACAACTTCCCCGGTCGAGCGATCCGGTCGTGGGGCTGGTAGAGCAGGCGTGGCGCTCGGCGCAGCCGCACCTCGCTTACTCGCGCAACGTCAACGGCGACCTGGACGGCCGCCGGCTGGCCGCTGCGGGCGTGCCGCTGGGCATTCAGCAGCACAGCGACTTGGGCGATGTGACCAAGATCGTGCGCAGCATCGGCACAGCAACCAACCGCATCAACCTGCTCTACGAGCCCTGCCCCACCACGCTGGTCGCGGCCACAGACCGCACCGCGTTCACCGTGGTGCGCGAATACACGCTGATGCCGCTGTTCAGCTTGCCTGAAATACAGCGAACTTGGGATGTGTATCGGCGCAACGCCGGCGCCGAGGTTGAGCCTTCGACCGAAGGCGCGGCGCTGGCGACGACGTTCGCGGCCGAGCGCGCGGCGCTGGAATTCGAGCGGCGGCTTGAATCGGCCGACCCGACCGTGGTGAACACAGACTTCCATGCGCTGCATCCGCTGGTCGTCCTGGCGCTAGCGCGCTATGACCGGGCCGAGCCGTATGCGTGCGCCTTCGCTGCCGGCTGGGTGACGCAGAAGGCCGAGGTGGCCCAACTGGCATTGCCGGATGGTCAAACCTTCCGGCTCGACTTGCGTGGCCGGGCCACTGTGACCGCCGGGCTGGATTGGCGCAATGCCGGCTTGCTGCGGTTTGCCGAGGGCGACCCGGCCGACGAGCCAACCGCACAGGCATTGCGGGCCGCGCTGGCCGATGCCAAGACCGCGCCGCGCCAAGCCTGGCAGGCGTTCTTGCGCGGCTTCCGAAATGCCAGCGGGCCACGTCCTTTCGAGGGTGAATCGCAGGCGGTGCGCGACCTGGCCGAAGTGGCGGCGCTGGCGGCATATCGTCGCCTGGTGCCGCCAGAGGAGCGCGAGGCGCGCTGGAACCGCATGGTCATGCGCCGGTCACGGCGGGCGTGAGTTTTTACCGCCAGGGACGTCAGGCGCGCCAAGAGATCTTAATAACTTGACGTTTGTAACGGCAGCAGTAGAGATGCGCCGCGGCGCGTCTCTACGTGAATCGGGCAGCGCGATGTGATCTTCATCCGCCAAACAAAAATCAGATTGAACGATGTCGTCTCAAAATCAGATTTATCGCGACTACCAACGCCGTAGAGCAAGGGAGCGCTGGCGCAAGCGCTTGCCTATCGTGCTTGCTGGCATCGCCATGATCGCCGGGTTCGCTGCGATTAGCGTCTTCGCGATCAGTCAGTTGGCGAATCGCCCGGCGCAAATCGCATCGGCTGTGGCAACAGCGACATCACCGCCTGCGGTCACCTTGGTGGCGTCGCCCTCGCCGAGGGCGGTCGCTGCGGTTGCAACAGCAACACCTATCCCGACGCTTGTACCAACTGTGCAGCCATCGCCAACACTAGTGCCAACGGCGGCTGCGTCGGTGCCGACGCGCAGGACACCTGCGCCGACACCGTTGACACGAGCGACACCTTCTTCCAGCCTGGACGTGCCTTCGCTGCAACAGTTAATGCTCGACCTGATCAACGCCGACAGGCAGGCCAACGGACTGACGGCGGTTGAGTGGGATGACTCGGCTGCGCAGGCCGCGCAGTTGCACGCCGAGGACATGGCGCAGCAGAACTACTTCAGCCATTGGAACACGCAGGGCTGGGGGCCGGACGTGCGCTATGGCCTGGCCGGCGGGACGGACGTGATCCGCGAGAACGTGGCTGCGCAATGGAGCCGCTACAACGACGGCCGGCCCGCGCCGATTGGGGATTGGCGCGAGGTCATCCGCGACGCGCAAGTGGGCCTGATGAACAGCCCCGGCCACCGCGCCAACATCCTCGACCCGCATCACACCCACGTCGGCATTGGCGTTGCTTACAATGCCGAAACAGGCGAGGCGCGCATCGCGCAGGAGTTCATCAACCGCTTTGTGGAGCTGACGCCAGTCGCTACGAATACTGCAAATGACGGTGAGGTCGCGATCAGCGGGACGCTGTTGCGCGGCGCGCGCCAGCCGTTGATCAATGTCGCCTTCGAGCCACTTCCGACACCGCTCACGCCGGATGACTTGAACAACCGCATGCCCCAGACGTATCGCTCGCCGGCCGAGACGATTGATGTGGTGCGGCCCATCGTTCAAGGGAAGCAATTTGAGGCGCGCGTGCCGGTGGGCCAGAGTGGGCCGGGCCTGTATCACATCCGCATCTGGGTGGACATCAGCGGCGAAGACGTGCCGGCGGCAAACGTCATCGTCAATACCGCACGGCCTTGAGGTAAATCAAATCACGCGGTCGTTGCCGCCGTCAATGGGCACCTGCGCGCCGGTGGTCTTGGCGAAGACCGAGCTGCACATCGTCGCGACCAACTCGGCTACGTCGTGACTGGTCACCGGCACGCGCAACACGTTGTTGGTCTTGTATTCATCCACCGTCAGCCCGTAGCTGGCCGCGCGCGCCTTGAGCATGTCGTCGCTCCAGATGCCCGTGTCGAACACCGCGTTGGGGTGCACCACGTTGACCCGGATGCCATCCCCGCCCCATTCCAACGCCGCCACCCGCGCCAACTGCGTCAGCGCCGCCTTCGACGCTGAATAGGCCGCCGCGCCCGGCCCCGGCGCAGACACGTTCTTGGACCCAACGATGGCGATGCGCCCACCCTTTGGGGCCAGCTTGAGCAATGGATGGCTCAATCGCATCAGCGCCAGGTTCGCATCCAGGTTGATGCGCATCACTTTGTCCCACTCGGCCGTGCTCAAGGCGTCAATGCGTTTGCTGGCCGGGAAGATACCTGCATTGAGCACCAGCAAGTCCAACCCGCCAAACGCCTTTACTCCTGTTTCAAGCGCAGCATCGAGCGCAGCTTCATCGCTCACGTCGCAGGCGATGCCCAGCACGCCAGCGTCCGGCCCGCCAAACATCGTCTCCACGGCGCTGTTCAGGTCGAGCACGATTACCGCAGCGCCGCGCGCGCGCAACGATTCGACGCACGCCTTGCCAATGCCCGACGCTGCGCCGGTCACCAGCGCCACCTCGCCGCCAAACTCGCCCGGCTTCGGCTGCCGCTTGAGTTTGGCTTGTTCCAAGTCCCAATACTCGACGTCGAAGAGGTCGCGCTCAGGCAGCGCCTGCCAGCGCTCGAGCTGCATCGCACGCGCAATGATGTCCAGGGTGTGATCGGCGATGTCGAAGGCGATGCGCGCGTCTTTGACCGTGCGGCCCGCGACGCACAGGCCCAGCTCAGGATCGAGCACGACTCGCGGGGCAGGGTCGAGCAGGATCAATCGGGCGCCATCGGGGTGTTGCGCGGCATTGCGCGCAAAGTAAGCCTTGTACGCGTCGGCGTACGCCGCTACATCGCGCCCGATCAGCGGCACGCGCTTGGTGCGGATGACGTGGTCGGGCGTGGCGGGGCCGTTCTGGCTGATCGTGCTGATGTCGGTGCGTTGGGCATAGGCCAAGTGGCGGTCGTCGTCGTGGGAGCACACGATCATGGGCGCGCCAGCTGCGCGCGAGATATCGGCGCGTAGCCGGGCGCGGGTGACCCGCAGCGCGCCGTGCGGCCGCGTTGGGGTTGACCATGCGATCTGCCACGCGCCACGCCCTTGCAGATATGCTTCCGCCCGGCTGACCAGCGCGATGTGGCGCTCGTAGGACTCGCGGGCCGTCTCGCCCCAGGTGAACAAGCCGTGATTCATCAGCACCAAGCCGAGCGTGCCCGGGCCGATGTGCGGCACGCACTCGTGCGCGCACAGCTGCGCCAGCAGAAAGCCAGGCATGACGTAGGGCGCGACGATCACGTCGTCGCCGTAGACCTCACGCACGTGGCGTTCGCCCGAGGGCGTATTGCACAGGCTGATAATGGCATCGGCGTGGGTGTGATCTACAAACTTGAATGGGATGAGTGCGTGCAGGATGGCCTCGACCGACGGCGCGGGTGCAGCCGGGTCGAGCAGGCCGAGTCGCATCTGGCTGGCCATGTCCGTGTCGGCCAGGTGGTCCAGGCTGCCCAGCTGCAGCAAGATGTCCATCCGTACCGGCGCGAAGCCGCGCGCGTCAATCGTGTCCAAGTCCCAGCCGCTGCCCTTGACCCGCAGCGTGGCGATGTCGTCGCCGAAGAAGTCGCGCTCAACCGTCTTGACCGAGGTGTTGCCCCCGCCGTGCAGCACCAGCGCTGGCTCACTGCCTAACAATCTCGATGTGTAGACCCGTTGCTCAAGATCGCTCGCATGTCGCTGCGCTTCGCCGTCTTGCCACTTGCTATCCATGGGTGTTGCTATTCATGGTTTTCGCCAGCTTCATCAACGCGCCGTCATCTGGGTAATCCCCGGCGTGCTTGCTGTAGTAGGCCATGCGCACGCGCCCGCTCGTGTCAATCACGAACACGCCCGGCATCTGAAATGGATCGCCCACTGGCGCGCCGACGGGCAAGCCGCTGAAGCTCCCCTCGGCCGTCACCTGCGCGCCCTTCAACCACACCGCCGGGCCAAACAACTGCGCGGGGTTGGCTTTGCCCAGGCCATACAACCTGTAAGCCGTTGCGGTGGGGTCGGAGAAACACATTACACCGGGCGCGCGCTCGGCGCAGAACGCTTCGGTCTCCTCGGGCTTGCCCATCGTCACTACGACGATCTGCGCGCCCTCAGCTTCGATCTCAGGGTTGAGCTTGGCCAACCTGGCCAATTCTGATCGGCAGAACACTCAGCCAAAGTGACGCAGAAACACCAGCACGGTGCGCTTGTGTTTGAACAGCTCGGCCAACGTCACACACTCACCGGTGGTGCGCATCAGTTGCATGTTCGGTGCCAAATCGCCCACCGCTAGCCGCCGACTTATCGAAGACGGATTATCTAAATTCGACACTTCAATCACTCCTTCCAACCCAACTCAGGCCATTATCTATCGGCGTTTTGTCCATGCATTGTTGCCATACTTCGTGGCGATGAGTTCCTCGGCGTAGCGCGCTTCGTCACCGGACAGCGCACCTTCGACAAAGCGAATATCCAGCACATCGGCAAATGCATGCCGCCAAGCGTCGGCCGCCTCGTCCCACGACACGTCTCGACCCAACGCCTCTTGCAGCGTCCCGGCGTGAGCGCGCACCGTCTCTGGTGCAGGCGCATCCACCAGATAGGCGCACACGCGGGCGATGTCACCATACAGCGGCAGGCTGCCATGCTGCAACACGCCGTCCACGCGCCGCCACTGCGCGCTGCCCACCAGCTTCTTGCCGCTGCCGACGACCTCATAGTCGCTCGGGGCTTCAAAGCACACCGGCCCCTTGGCTTTATCTTCTTTCGCCACGCGGTCGGCGTTGGCGTCGCTCACGCCGAGCTGCTTGAGCACCTGCACGATGGCCGCCGCGATGCGCCGATACGACGTCATCACGTCGCCCTCGGCAATCGGATGATCTATCGGCAAGGCAACGCTGTAGGTCAGCTCATCTGTGTGCAGAATGGCCAGGCCACCGGTGGCGCGCCGCACAATGCCTACGCCGTCTGCGGCGCAAGCGGCTTCATTCACCGACGCAATGCGCTGCGACTGGCCCAGGCTGATGGCCGGCGGCACCCAGCCATACAGCCGCAACGTCGGCGGCTGCGCGCCAGCGCTCACCGCGCGCGAGATGGCCTCGTCGCGGGCCATGTTGGCCGCGCCGCCATGCTCGCGGTCATAGATGAAACGGAACGCGTAAGTCATTTCAACTCATCCACGAAGGGCACGAAGAACACGAAGGCGTGTGCTGCCATGTTTCGTGTAACTTCGTGTCCTTCGTGGATTATTCCGTCTGCGCCAGCTTGACCAGCGCGCGCACGCCATAGCCCAGCGCGCCCTTGGGCGTGTAACCCTTGTTCTCCCCGCTGAATGTCATGCCGGCCATATCTATGTGCGCCCACGGATACTCGTCCTTGCCCTCGACAAAGCGATACAGGAAATAGGCCGACGTGCCCACGCCGCCGCTGCGCCCGCCGGTGTTCTTGATCTCGGCGAAGTCGCTACGAATCTTGTCGCCATACTCGGCATACAGCGGCATCTGCCACAGCCGTTCGCCCTCGCCATTGGCCGCTTTGAGCAGCGCATCGGCCCAGGGGTCATCGTTGCTAAATAGCGCCGCGGCCATGCCCTCGCCCAGCGCAACTACGGCTGCGCCGGTCAGCGTGGCCAAATCCACCACACCCTTGGGCTTGAACTGCTTGGCATAGTGCAGCGCATCGGCCAGGATCATGCGGCCCTCGGCGTCGGTGCTGATGATCTCGACCGTCAGCCCGCTCATCATGGTGATCACATCGCCAGGGCGAAAGGCGCGGTCGCTCGGCATATTCTCGACCAACGGAGTGATGCCGATGACACGCCGCGGCAGCTTCAACTCGGCGATGACCTGCATCGCGCCGAACACAGCCGCCGCGCCGGCCATGTCGGCCTTCATGGCCTGCATGTTCTCGCCCGGCTTGATCGAGATGCCGCCGGTGTCGAACGTCACGCCCTTGCCGATGAACGCCAGCGGCGCACTTGAGACCTCCGGGGTCTCGGAGACGCCGGAGGTCTTTCCAGGATGCTCCAGCATGACGAAGCGCGGCGGGTTGGCGCTGCCTTGCGCCACGGCCAGCACGCCGCCCATCTTGTGCGCGGCAATCTCAGCTTCAGTCATCACCGTGCACTTGAGGCCCACGCGCTCGGCCATCGCCTTAGCTGCATCCGCGAACGCGGCGGGAGTCAGCACGTTTGGCGCGCGGCTGATCAAGTCGCGCGCGGCCATCACGCCGTTGGCGACGCGCTCACCCGCCCGCGCGCCGGCCTCGACTTCGCTCAATTTGGCCTTGTCGTATTCGACCAAACTGAAGTCTTCAATGCTCTTGCCGTTGCCGTTGGTCTTGCCATTCTTGGCCTTATGCTCCTTGAACTGATATGCGCCCAACAGCGCGCCCTCGACCGTCGCCTGCGCTGCCTCACGCGTATCCAATCCGCCGATGCCCGCGCCGTGCACGATGGACGCCACGCGCTTGCAGCCCAGGTCGCGGGCCTTGCGAACAGCCGCGCCGCTGGCCTGGCGCGCGCGGTCGCGGGTGAAGTCCTTGGCCTTGCCCAACCCGACGACGATGACGCGCGGCGCGGGGATCAAGTCGTTGGTGTAGATGACCGCAATCTCGTTGAGCTTGCCCTTGAAGTCGCCGAGCTTGATGAGCCGGCTGATCAGGCCATCGCCCGGTACGCCGTTGCTGGCGCCCAGGGCCGTGTCCACCGCGCCTGTCGCGCCGCCGGGCGTGGTCACGCCTTCGAACAGGTTGACGATCAAGGCATCGGCGGGCGCCGCTTGAATCTGCTTGTTGACGACGGAGATGTTCATCGCGGCGATTGTAGCGCCGGCCTTCAGCCCGCCGTGATGAGCACGATGGCGATAAGCGTGAGCGCGACGCCGACGGCCTGCCAGCGGTTCAGCCGTTCGCGCAGCACAATCAACGCCAGCAGCGTGGTTGACGCCGGGTAAAGCGACGACAACGCGCTGGCCACGTCCAACCGCCCGGCCTGCTCGGCCAGCACGAACAGGAAGTTGCCGGCCGCGTCCATCACCCCCGAGAGCAGCATGAGCGGCAGTGCGCCGCGCGATGCTTGTGGCGGCGAGCGGCGCAGCAGCATGAACAGCACCAATACTATGACCGACGCCATGCGCGCGGCCGAGAGCGGCCAGAACACCGCGCCTTCGGTCGTGAACGAGATCAGGATCAGGAACGCGCCGAAGCTGACGCTCGCCAACACCGCCAGGCCCAGGCCATCGGGCCGGCCGGCGCTGCTAGTGCCCGAGCGCGAGATGAGCGCCACCGCCGCCACAGCCAGCGCAAAGCCGAGCAGTTGCAGCGGATGGGGCAGCCCTTGCGAGAGCACACCGAACAACACCGGCAGCGCGGTCGAGATCACGCCGGTGACCGGCGCGACCAGGCCCATGTTGCCCTTTGACAGCGCGGTGTAGAGCGAGGCCAGCCCGCCCAAGCCGGCCAGGCCAGCCGCCATGCCCCACAGCACATCGGGCCAGGCGGGCAACGGCTCACGAGTGATGAGGCCGAGCGTGACGAGAAACAGCAAGCCAACGAGTTGCGAGACGAAGACGACCGAGAGCACCTTGGCCCGGCGCGTGGCCAGACCGCCACAGAAGTCGCCCGTGCCCCAGGTCGCCGCCGAGGCGATGCCAAAGACGGCCGAGGCGAACGCGGAATCAAAGTTCATGTGCCGTGATGTGTTGCAGTGTTTGCAGGGCCAGAGCAAGCCGCTCTTTGTTGCGCGGGTCGTTGCTCCATCGGCTGACGCCGCTGGGGTGTGGCAGCGGCAGGATGATGCGCCCATCGCGCTCGAAGCGCTGGCCGATGGCTTGCGTGAAATCCATCTTGTTGCCCAGGAAGAACGACATCGAGATGCGCCCAACCGTGATGATGAGCCTGGGTTGAATCAGCGCCAACTCGCGCAGCAGGTAGGGCAGGCACAAGGCCCGCTCGGCCGCCGTCGGCACGCGATCGCCCTTGCCACCCCCAGCACCCCCGGCCCCTAAAGGGGAGATGCGCTCTGGCTC
>Ga0224722_1000148_pt1 | contig 39659 bp, 34 predicted proteins | sample Balambano_FR1_Me_FD_161646 | JGI IMG/M metagenome (GOLD analysis project Ga0224722, IMG submission 161646) | Freshwater sediment microbial communities from Lake Towuti, South Sulawesi, Indonesia - Balambano_FR1_MetaG | ecosystem: Environmental > Aquatic > Freshwater > Lake > Sediment | place...
CCCCCCCCTCCGGCTACGAGGCCCCTGCTCCCGCACCGCCACAGCCTGCCCCTGCCGAAGCCCCACCAGTCAATGAAGCACCGCCTCCGGCAGAACCCGCTCCACCAGTGGAAGCCGCACCTGTTGAGCCCCCCCCTCCTACCCAGTGATAGAAAAGTTGGCAAGTTCTACGGCTAGCGATCCTCAACTCTAGGTAGAGCCTATCTTCAGTTAAAAAACTTCCCTTGTATAGAGGGGACATCCGTGCTGCACCCATTAAGCTAAGTCCTATAGTTCGTTGGTAAAAGTGTTATGAACTACTTAGGGCAAAAAGTTGAGGTATTAGAAACCAATTTCGGATGGGTTGGGATTTGGCATCATCATTTAGCCGGACGCATTGAAATTAAGTACTTTCCAGTTGCTCAAGATGCTTTGGAATTAGTCATGGAACTCATTCGTCAGGATCTGGCAGTGGTTAGCCTGTTGAGATTGTTGGACGAGTGGCGTGATGACGATTTGGTGGATGAGTGGGAACATGGCCTCGCAGCCGATTCTTTGGTGCAGTCGGTGATGGCAGTTTTGAGTAAGAGTTAAAGCTAAGCGCGTCGGTTGGTCGTCCAGTCGTTAGTCTGTCATATAAGCTGATGAGCCAGATAAGCCATACAGAAGTAAAGATGGAGCCGAAGCAGTATCGCATTTTGGTGGTTGATGACTTGCCAGACAATGTGCTGTTGTTGCGATCGCTGCTCGAAGAAGAGGGCTATGTTGTAGATGTAGCCGAAGATGGTGACGCTGCGCTGCTGTTGCTAGAAGCTTCTGTACCCGATTTAATCCTGCTGGACGTGATGATGCCAGGGAGGAATGGGTATGAGCTAACTCGTGACATTCGCCGAGAGCTTTCGTTGTCAGAGGTTCCGATCGTGTTGATCACCGCGTCAACTGAATCATGTCGGATCAAAGGATTGGCCTCCTGTGCCACTGAATTTGTTCGTAAGCCGATCGATTTAGACGAGTTGTTAACGACTATTCAACGGTTGCTCCAACATCGTAGAAAACAGTCCATGCCAACTTTTTCTCCTTCAAATACTTAAATTTGTTCAACAAAATGAATTTTATTTTTTATGGCGATAACCAAAGCGATACAAATCTCGGTAGGGACATTGAGTGAATGCCCCTACTTCGGGACCAAATTTGCGATTTAAGCACTGATGGTAGATTTATAGAGGCAATCGCGCACCTTCACCATGGCTCCAACGAGTCGATCCATTTCTTCGCGAGTGTGTAGAGCATTGGCCGTAATTCGAATGCGTGGCTTTGCAATAAACCAAATTGGCGAAACCCAGATGCCATAGTCCAGTAATTCGCGAGCATACAGCTTAGGATTAACTTCAGCGGGGAGCAACACTGGAACCACGTTTGTTTCACCGATCGCCATAAAATCGTGAGCAGCCAGACGCGATCGCAAGTAGCAAGTGTTTTCTTGCAATCGTTGCACCAATTCAGGCTGTTGTTGCACAATGCGGATACTTTGCAAAGCGGCAGCCGTCAATGGTGGTGCAAGCGAACAGGTGCCGATCGAGGTGGGCGAAACGTTGAGTAATGGCTTCAGTTCTGCGACGTGGGTGCTGATGGCCGCACCAACAGAGGCTCCAAATTTGGAAAAGGTGGTCATGATTAAAGGTACTACGCCCTGATCGATCGCATCTTGAGGAGTGAGATCAAAATATTCGTAAATGCCTCGCCCCGTCGTCCCGATCGCGCCTGAAGCATGAGCCTCATCCATCAACAACACACTATCGGGGTAATTAGACAAAATTTTGATCATCTCTGGCAGCGGCGCTAAGTCTCCATCCATTGAGAACACGGCATCGGAAACGACCATAATGCGATCGTCTGGTTTGGCATAACGTTTGAGTTTTCGGGCAAAGTCCTCCATGTTGCAATGCCGATAAGCTTTAACCCGAACCCGCGGGCTATAGCCAAACATTTTGCCGGAACGAGTCCCAGCATTGGCCAGGGCTGACACAATGCAACCATGATTCAATACATCCGTCATAATTAACGTCTCACGGGTGTTCTGAAATCCAGGCACCGGAATTGCTAAGTGACAGAAAGCATCCATTAATGCCTGCATTGCCATCCATGCATTCAAAAATAATTGGGTATGGGGCAAATGTTTGAAACTGGAGATTTCATCTTCAAGCTGTCGATGCAAATCAATGCGCCCACTCAGCACAGATGTTGAACTATTGGACGTGCCGTATTGCAAAATTGCATCGATCGCAGCTTGCTTAACCCGCTCATCATGAGTCAACCCCAGTACGTCATTGCTGCAAAAGGTCAACACCATTCGGCGATTGCCCGTTGCAGCGTCTTCAATTTCCACCACATTGCCATTCTTGCGGTGGCAAATATACTCATCTGGGTCTAGCCCACTTTCATACCAACGTTGGACGTATTCTTTAACGACTTGCACAATAAACTCCTCTCACCTTCATACAGACTTTAATGGATTTTCTAGCCTCTTAAGAAAGAGAGATAGAAATACTCTCTCCTGTTCCCTTATTTTGATTGATATTTCTTCAACTACTTCTACGCACAATTGCCTATGGTTCGATTTTATCGATACCGCAGAATGTTCTGGTTAGGAAGGCTGTGGGGCTGCAAAATCAAGTCTTTCGGCACTTTCGGCTTCACATCATTTGGTTCCTCCTGTATACACACTTCGTTCCAACCCTTCAGGCAAATTTGTAACGTCCCAGCCGAAATCACCCGATCGGCGATCGGTTTGAAGCTAAGAGCTACGCAATTTGCGGTCATGCTGAATGCAGTGAAGCATTTTTGAAAGTTCTGCGTGTTGCTCAGGATGACAGAATTCAGGTTTTTGTATAAGTTCTCAAAGCTTGGAAGGTGATACTGATTCAAACCATAAACCTTGCATGCACCTCGTCGCCTACGGCACCTCCACTCACCAGCCTGCGACTTCCCTCCTTACGAAGGCTCAGCTTTCCGCCCAGCGCCAGCTTTTGCTTATGAAAAGCAGATTTCATGATCCGGTCAGGCAATGATTCGGGTCATCTCAGACATTGGTATACTTCAGGGGTAGATGGTTCTTGCCTACGCCTGCTGTTCAAGGGTGTTGGGTGCCAAGGTTGAGATAAGGACTGCATTGCGATCGCTATGACAGGGGCTTCCAATTACGTATTCAAGCAAGATCGCTTCTCCTCCCATACCCAAATCGCGACTCAGTTGAGGGGTTTGGCTAACCGTTCTTCAACTCATCCATTTGTCGTGTTGGATGTGGGATGTGCGTCTGGTTTTTTAAGGGCTTTTTTACCTGAGTCAGATTTTTACTTAGTTGGGATCGAACGAGATCCCGTGCTTTTGGCCCAAGCGCAGCAAACCTATGACGAAGTTTACGCTGCCGACTTGAACACTCCTTTGGATGTAGAGCTTCCAACTCCCAATGCGATCGTCCTGGCCGATGTGTTGGAGCATTTACCTGAACCGGAGGTTGTGCTGGCTCATCTCCTTCAGCGGTATGCTAAACCAGGTACACCAATTCTGATTTCCCTGCCCAATGTAGCCCACTTGTATGTGCGTCTCAGCCTATTATTGGGGCAGTTTAACTACACCGATCGAGGGATTTTGGATCGCACCCATCTGCGATTTTTTACCCTTAAAACGGCAAAACAAATGCTGCTGACTTGTGAGGTTCGGGTATTGTCTACCACCGTCACGCCCGTACCTTTGCCGCTGGTTCATCCCTTGTTTGGTGAAAAACGTCTGCTTTTTCCTGTGCATGCATTGAGTGCGTTTTTGGCTTCAATGTTCAAAGGGTTGCTTGGTTTTCAATTTATTCTGCGAGGAGTGTATGAACCCTAGTCCTACTGTTTCTCCGGTGCGGCAACGCCGTGTTGTGGTAGTTATGCCTGCTTACAACGCAGCCAAAACCCTGAAAACGACTTACGATGACTTGCCGCATCATGAGGTTGATAACGTCATCTTGGTGGATGATGGTAGCCGTGATGAGACGGTCTCCATTGCACAGCAGTTGGGGATTCAAGTATTTACCCATAATGGCAATTTTGGCTATGGGGCGAACCAGAAAACGTGCTACCTGGAAGCATTGAAGGATGGTGCCTCGATCGTGGTGATGGTTCACCCAGATTATCAATACGATCCCACGTTATTGCCCGAACTCATTCGCCCGATCGAAGCAGGGCAAGCCGATGTGGTCTTTGGTTCGCGGATGAAGCGGGGAACAGCGCTAAAACAAGGAATGCCCTGGTGGAAATACATTTCCAACATTTTTTTGACCTGGTGTGAAAACCAAATCTTTGGATTGAATCTATCCGAGTTTCACACTGGGTATCGAGCTTATCGGCGGGAAGTGCTGGAAAGTGTTAATTTCCTGGCAAATTCCGACAAGTTCATTTTTGATCAGGAAATTGTGGCTCAGTTTGTCGCGGGTGGTTTTCGGATTGTGGATATTCACGTCCCCACGCGATATTTTCCAGAAGCCTCCAGTGCTAGCTTTTGGGCCAGCGTTCGATATGGCTTAGGAATTCTAGCCTTACTGGGACGTTACAGCTTACACAATGCAGGTATTTGGGAAAATGCTCAATTTGTGTGTCATCCCCTGCGGTATCGTTCTACGTCTCCGAAGCAGGTATGAGTGCTCGTCTTCCTCGCGTTTCGGTGATTATGCCCTGCTACAACCAGGGTCAATATCTCAACGCAGCGGTGGATAGTGTTTTGGCGCAAACCTTCCAGGATTTTGAAATCATTGTGATTGATGATGGTTCCACCGATCGCACAACAGTTCAACTGCTACAAACCTACGAGAAGCCAAAGCTAACCGTGATTCATACGGCTAATCGGGGGCCATCGGCGGCTCGAAATACTGGCATTCAGCGGGCGATCGGGGAATACATCCTACCCCTCGATGCCGACGATCGCATTGACTCCACCTTCCTCGCCAAAGCAGTTTCAGTCTTGGATAATGACCCCCAGGTGGGCATCGTTTATTCCCAGGCGGAACTATTTGGCACGACCGTGGGACGATTTGATTTGCCGCCCTACAGCTTCCCTGAAATTCTGTTGGGCAACATGATTTTCAATACTAGCCTGTACCGTCGTAACGACTGGGAAACTGCGGGTGGGTACAACGAAAATATGGTCTGGGGCTGGGAGGATTATGATTTCTGGTTATCGCTTCTGGAACTGGGACGGACCGTAGTGCAGATTCCAGAAGTACTATATTTTCATCGCGAAGTGCCGAACTCCCGCAGTCAGCAAATGACGCAGGAAGCCTGGGTCAAAAGTCACGCTCAAATTTTTAGAAATCACCCTCAGTTGTACGCTGACCACATCGAGGTGTTGTTCCAGGAAATGCAAGCTCTGCGAACTGATGTAATGCAGACACATGCTCGTTTAGCTGGGATAATCAACACGCTGCAACAAAGCCAGTTTTGGAAAGTGAAAAGGGCGTGGTGGCAGGTGCAGCGTAAACTTGGTCGATCGGTAGACATAGGTGATGAGTTACTGAACTAGGACGAAAGCTTGTGCGGCGCATACTGCGAAAATTTCAAAAACTCTATCAAGCGTGGCAAGAACGGGGCCCGCGAGGCTTTATTCAATTCGTTTACGATCGCACAGTGTTTCGCTTTCGCAAACGGTTGAACTATCAACAGTGGATGGCGCGGCAACGGTGGGGAGCCTTTGAAATTAAGCAAGCCCAGCAGCAAATTGACCAATGGCAATGGCAGCCAAAGTTTTCGGTGATTCTGCCTGTGTACAACGTGGAAGCAGAATGGCTGCAGCGGGCGATCGATTCGGTACTAAACCAGATTTATCCCAACTGGGAATTGTGTATTGCCGATGATGCCTCGCCCAGCCCCCACATTAAGCCCCTCCTGACCCACTACAGCAAGCTGGATGCCCGCATTAAAGTTGTGTTTCGGGAAACCAACGGCAATATCGTGGCGGCCAGCAACTCTGCACTGGAGTTGGCCACTGGGGACTATATTGCCTTGCTAGATCACGATGATGAGCTGGCGATCGAGGCTCTGTTTGAAAACGCCAAACTCATTCACCAACATCCAGAGGCTGACTTTATTTATAGTGACGAAGATAAAATTGACGTTCACGGCACCCGCGCCGATCCCTTCTTTAAGCCCGATTGGTCACCGGACTATTTCCACTCGTGCATGTATACCTGCCACCTGGGCGTGTATCGCACCGGCCTGATCCGGGCGATCGGCGGATTTCGACCGGGTTTTGATGGTTCCCAGGATTACGATCTAGTGTTGCGCGTGGTGGAGCAAACCAACCAGATTTATCACATCCCGAAAGTACTGTATCACTGGCGCGTGATTCCGGCTTCTGTTACCTCCAGCGCCGAAGCCAAACCCTGGGCCTATGAAGCAGCCAAACGCGCCCTGACCGAAATGGTCGATCGCAGTTCCTATCCAGGGCGAGTTGAGCCGGGACCACGGGCAGGCTTTTACCGGATTCGCCGTGATCTCATCGGCCATCCCAAAATCAGCATCATCATTCCCAGTGCCGGGGCCATGCTGACGACTGATACCGGGCAAGTTTGTTTGCTGGAGCAGTGCCTTCGGAGTATTCGCGAGCGCAGCACGTACCGCAATTTTGAACTGGTGCTGGTGGATGGGTTTGACGTACCGGATGAGATCCTGAGTGCGATCGCGGGGGACGATTTGAAACTGGTGCGGTGTGCGGAACCTTTTAACTTTTCCCAGCGCATTAATTTAGGTGCCAAGGCTGCAACTGGTGATGTGTTGCTGCTGTTGAACGATGATGTGGAAGTCCAGTCACCCGATTGGTTGGAGGCAATGCTGGAATTTGCCCAGCAGTCGGCGATCGGTGCCGTTGGCGCCAAACTCTTTTTTGCCAACGGCACCATCCAACATATTGGCGTTATGGTACTGAGCGGCAACGCTGGACATGCCTTTCATGGAGTTGCCGGGGATCATGAGGGCTACTTTCTCTCCAATCTGGTCAACCGGAACTACCTGGCCGTGACTGCGGCCTGTCTGATGATGCGACGGTCGGTGTTTTGGGAGCTGGGTGGCATGGATGAAACCTTTCCATTGAATTACAACGACGTAGATTTGTGTCTCAAGGCGCATCAAGCTGGATACCGGAATGTTGTGACCCCTTATGCCCAGTTGATTCATTACGAGTCTGCTAGCCGGCAACCGGGGTTACGCCCAAAAGAGTGGGAACACCTGAACACCAAGTGGAAAGCCTACTTTGAACAGTTGAATTATCACGATCCGTACTACAACCCCAACCTGTCTGCCCACAACGGCGTATTTTTTGAACTGTAATCCTTCGGGAATGCCGCTCCTTTTTTGTGATTCAAACAGTAGAAGCTTGAATAAAATATCGATGCACGCCTGATAGGTACCTTAGGAGCACTGATTACGCTACAACAGCTCGACAAAACCCAATTCTCTTCGGGAGGTTCTGATGCAACGGAGTTCTGATTTTTCACTCTTTTTCCAAACCGCGATCGCCATTGTCGGTTTTCTCGTTTTCCTGTCAGTGACCGCTACCGTTTTGACCCCCAGTACCAACGCCAGCAAAGCGCCCGCAGCGGCGATCGAAGTTGCCAACCGTTAGTGCAGTAAGGCAGAAGTGAGAAGGCCAAAGTGGGAAGGTAAAGCCCTGGTTAGTTCGGCCTTCGAGTTTCAATGGCCTGAAGCGCCCTTTCCGACAAACTGTACTATAGCTATAGCCATGTGTAGCGTGGTGAAGGCGAGTCAGAACGCCTACCCAACATTGGCTTTGCAACTTCTTTCTTGTTCTAAGGACTATGGATTAAATAAAGTGGCATAACCGTCTCGGCTGTGAGTGACAGGCAGGATGCCTATTCCACAGAATTTGCTACTTTATTTAATTCTCACTCCTAAGTGTTCTGACCAAAGCTATAGTTCTGGAGTTTATTGCAACACTGTCGAAGGTTCTACCAATTTCTCAGATGTCGTTTGGGCATAAAGAATTTGTTCTGAGACGATTTGATGGGATTGATCGACCCAAACGAGAGATGCTTTGAGTACTTTCCCCCGCTGCAATTGCACTAACGAGAAGTTACGCCGTTTCTGGCGATCGTCCTGAATAATCCGAGGCACGCTGGCTGCATTGAGGTAGAGCGTTTCCTGCCGCAGGGCGATCGGCGTTCGGAGATGTTGCTTGGTATGGCGCAGACTGTGATGCATGTGACCAAATGCCACCAGCGGAATCGCTTTACCGGCTTGCTGAATCTGAGCGATCGCCGCGGCCATATCTGGATCACCATGATCGCCTCCCAACGGTTGCCAATCTTTGCCGCAGGGAGCTTCCGGTTGATCGCCCAGCCCCAATGGACCACAATGTCCTAAAAGGAGAATGGTGTCACTGCTGGCTTGGGTAGCGGCAGCCACAATGCGCGCAGTTGATTCGGCAAAGCTGCCCACCTGGTAATGTTCCTGGTAAAAGTCAGTGTATTTCCATTCCGAGCCACCCCAACTAAACGGACGGGCACCGACGACAGCCAAACCAAATTCTGGAAAGTCCAATTTGCGATAGCCGACATGGGCTGCTCCCAGTAAATCAAGCTGCTGTTGAAAGCGGTTCTCCTGAGTGCGATCGTAAGGGCATTTCTTCCGGCCCCAGTCGGTGGCGGTATACCAGGCATCATGGTTACCCAGAATCACAGCTTTGGGGAGGTCGAGGGCAGCGATTGTCGCCACCACGTCCACCGCTTCGTTGCCCAAATCGCCGACAAACAGCACCAGATCAACGCCCAAATGATGCAAGGCAGCGTGATCCTCAATTTCCCACTGATTGTGAACGTCCCCAACAACAGCGATCGAAACGGTTTTCAATGCGTTTTTTCCCATGCCAACTCTACCTTCCTTGCTTCTTCTAGCTTAGACGGGAGGTTCCCCTTCCAGCAAAGTTGGCCCACTCACGGACAACTCCCACAAGTGTTAGCCTGGAAGAGAAATGCGTGGTTCAATAAGTTTGTCAGAAAGCCGACCCAGACTTGGCTTTTCGGACACTAACCTTGGCCTCAACTGCTAACCAAAGTGATATTTACCAGGGCGATGAATACGGGAGCGATGAGTAGAGTTGTTGTAGGGCTTTCGGGTGGGGTCGATAGTTCGGCGGCTGCGGCAATTTTGCACCAGCAGGGCTATGACGTGGTTGGGCTGACCCTGTGGCTGATGAAAGGGAAAGGGCAATGCTGCTCGGAAGGCATGGTCGATGCCGCCAAGTTATGTGAGCAACTCGGAATTCCGCATCACGTGGTTGATACGCGCGACATTTTTGAGCAATACATCATCAATTATCTGGTGACGGGGTATGGCGAGGGCATCACGCCGTTACCCTGCTCCCAATGCAATAAGGCGGTGAAATTTGGGCCAATGTTGGATTATGCCCGCCAGGAGTTGGGCTGCGATCGCGTTGCCACAGGTCATTATGCCCGTACTCGCTACGACGATGCCACGGGCCGCTATCAACTATTGCGGGCTATCGATCGCAGCAAAGATCAATCCTACTTTCTGTACGATCTGGCACAGGATATTTTGGCCCATGTGCTGTTTCCATTAGGCGAAAAACCTAAGACGGAAACGCGCCAAATTGCGGCTGAATTCGGGCTACACACAGCAGATAAACCGGAAAGTCAGGATCTTTGTTTGGTGGAAGCCAATGGTTCCATGCGGGCCTTTTTGGATAAATACATCACACCGCACCAGGGCGAAATTGTGGATCAGGGGGGGCGCGTATTGGGCTACCACGATGGCGTGCATCACTACACGATCGGCCAGCGGAAGGGCTTAGGCATTGCCCATAGCGAACCGTTGTATGTGGTGGCGTTGGATGCGGCCAAAAATCAGGTGATCGTGGGCGATCGTGAGGCAACCCTGGCGCCAGAATGTACCGTACAGCGGGTCAACTGGGTATCGATCGCGCCGCCCACAGTTCCTATTCAGGGTGAGGTGCAAATTCGGTATCGAGCGCAGGCCGTTCCTGCAACGATTATGCCGCTCGCCGACGGGCGCGTACGAGTGGTGTTTGAGCAACCGCAATCGAGTGTCACACCTGGTCAGGCCGCGGTTTGGTATGACGGCGAAGTACTTTTGGGGGGTGGCGTGATTGTGCGGGAAGAAGCGGGGCAGCAAAAATTTACGCCCCAATCCTGACTGGATTCAAAACCGCAACATCCCGGTTACAATCTCACTACTAAGGTAGATGTAAAACACAACTCGATCTGATGGCTGCTCTGGATATGCAAACTGACACCTGGCGGGAAGGCTCTCAATGACAGATGTTTATGCCACCCCCAATACAGGTTTATTGGGTTTGAGTGCGCCGGAAGTGGCCGATCGACGCGCCGCCGGCCAGGGTAATAACATTCCGCTACAGAGCAGTCGCCCTTACGCTCAAATCCTCAAAGAGAACTTATTCACCTTCATCAATGCCGCTTTTTTCACCATCAGTTTGGTGATGTTTCTGCTTGGGCGATTTGGCGATGGGGTGTTGGTCGTGGTCGTCATCTTTGGCGGGGTGCTGATTAACATCTATCAGGAAATTTGGGCCAAACGCAAACTGGATGAAATTGCGCTGCTCTATCGGCCTAAGGCCACTGTGATGCGCGACGGGCAAGAATTGAATGTTGACCCGGCAGAAATTGTGTTGGGCGATGTTCTGTTGCTGCGTCCAGGTGACCAGATTGTGGTCGATGGAGTGGTGATTGGTGACGGGCGGATTGAGGTGGACGAATCGTTGTTGACGGGAGAATCCGATCTAATTCCCAAGGTGGCTCAAGAGTCGGTGTATTCCGGTAGCTTTTGCGTCAGTGGAACAGCCTGTTATCTGGCGACCAAAGTGGGCACGGAAACGGTGGCCTACAAATTGATGACGGGTGCAAGGGCCTTTCGGCAGGTGCTGACTCCCGTCCAGCATGAGATTAATGTAGTGATTCGAGTTTTTTTGTTGCTGGCCTGTTTCCTCTGGTTTCTAGTGGCCATCAGTTTCTTGAGTCGGGCTTACTCTCTAAACGATGTGGCTCAACGATCGGCCGTGATTGCGGGCTTAGTTCCGGCGGGCTTACTCCTGGCCATTACGCTGGCCTATGGTCTGGGTGCGGTGCGCATGATTGGCCAGGATGTGTTGATTCAACAGGCCAATGCAGTGGAATCGCTGAGCAATGTCGATGTGCTGTGTTTGGATAAGACGGGCACTTTGACCACGAATCAAATTGAGTTGCAGGAGGTTTATCCAGTCAACCTGGCCGAAGCTGAGTTGCGATCGCTCCTGGGTACCTATGCCGCCAGCACCAAAGCCGGCAATAAAACCAACGATGCCATTGCGAATGCTTGCTCCGGCACGGTTCAGGAACCTTTATTTGAAGTGCCATTTGCGTCTGCGCGGAAATGGAGCGCCCTCGTCTTTGAAAGTGCGGTAGCTGGTGCTGTGCCGCTTCAGCCTGGCACGTATGTCCTGGGGGCACCGGAGATTGTGATGGCGGCAGTAGCCCTCAGTCCAGCGGTGAATGAATACATTGAGGTGGGCACCCGTTTAGGTTTACGGGTGGTCTTGTTTGCGTTCAGTCCAGCGGTGGCATCGTTAGGGGGGGACAACGCCCCTGTCAACCTCCCTGCTGACTTAAAACCGTTGGGCGTGTTGCGCTTTAGCGACCAGTTGCGATCGGAAGCGAAAGAGACCCTGGATGGGTTTGCCACTGCGGAAATTGAAGTGAAAATTATTTCGGGTGACAACCCCCAAACGGTAGCGGCCTTGGCGCGGCAGGCGGGTCTGGGTGATGAGATTGAAGTCATTTCTGGGCAAGAATTAGCGCAAATGAGTGCGGCTGAATTTTTGCAAACGGCTCTGACCTGCACGGTGTTTGGCCGCATTACGCCAGAGCAAAAAGCCGATCTGGTGCGGTGCTTACGCCGCCGCGGGAAGTACGTGGCCATGATTGGGGATGGGGTGAATGATGTGTTGTCATTGAAGCAGGCAAATTTGGCGATCGCCATGGAGAGCGGTAGTAAAGCGACTCGTAGCGTGGCCGACATTGTGTTGCTCAAGGATTCGTTTGGCGCACTGCCCCACACATTCATGGAAGGCCAACGGATTCGCAACGGCATTCAAGATGTCATGAAACTCTTTTTGGTGCGCACCTTCTGCGTCACGTTGCTGGTGTTTGCGACGGCGATCGTCACCGATACATTTCCCCTTCAAAACAAGCAAGCCGCGATCGTCTCGTTACTGGGTGTGGGGTTTCCCAGCATGGTCATCCCAGTTTGGGCGCAACCCGGAGCCATTCCCCGGCGAAGTCTGGTGCGATCAATGTTGCATTTTGTGATTCCATCGACGCTCACGTTGACACTGGTGGCGTTGATAGTCTACCTATTTTTCCTAGTGGTGGCTATTCTCGATCTGCCGCCGGATATGGATTTGACTCAGGTTGGCTATGCTGAACCTCGAAGTGCTTTGGTGACCATCCTGGTGATGGGGACGCTGCTGCTAATTCCATTCCTCAAACCACCGACAAAATTTTGGGTGGGGGGTGAACCCTACAGTGGTGATTGGCGTTACACGCTGGTGGCGATCGTGTTGTTAGGAATTTACTTTTTGATCGTTGCCATCCCGCCATTTCGAAACTTTTTTGAACTCGATCGCCTTAGCACGATCAGTTATCTATTTATTGGTCTAGTGGCGCTGGAGTGGTGTTTGATTTTGCGGGCCATCTGGCGCAGTCGCTTCCTCGATCGATTCTTAGGACTGGATTTAGGTTAGGAATGAGGATTAAATCACTTGCAATTTTTGTGGGATGGGCATATTGCCCGTTCGGGCGATCGAGACAACCACCCCACAGGTTATTTAGTTCATGATCCTTAGGAATGAGAATTAAATAAAGTAGCAAGTTCTGTGGAATGGGCATCCTGCCTGTCACTCACAGCCGAGACGGCTATGCCACCTTATTTAATTCATGATCCTTAGTAACCAGACCTGAGCTTTTGCTGGGGGCCGTCCCTCTGAACACCGCCAGTCATGATGAGAATTTGCTGAGAAAACAGAGAGTAGAATGTGAGCGACTTCTCAGGGCAAACTTAGGTGCGATCGCTAGGATGAAAAGCAATCCCTCTAGCGATCGCCCTTATGCTGATGTCGATAAACAGGAGCAAAACTTGTGTCAATGGGTCTTTGCTTCGACACATCCCTGGACAAGCATACCTTTGGTTGGCAGTTCTCATCTTTGGTGCTTCCAGCGCAATTACACGCAAAATCACAGAACTCGGTGCCCAGCATTTCATGCACGGCGAAAATCCGATTTCCTTATGCAATGTGTTGTTTGTCGGAAATTTGTGTGCGCTACTGGTGTTTATCGTCATTTACCGACATCAATTAAAGCGGAAAACGCTCAGTCAACTGTGTCAGCGGGAATGGCTAAGTTTGGCGGTGGTGGCTGTTTTGGCGGGTGCGTTGGCTCCAGGCTTAATTTTTCAAGCTTTATCAACCACATCTGTGACAAACGTTGTTTTATTGGGTCGATTAGAGCCACCTTTAACCTTGGCATTATCGGTCTGGTGGTTACGGGAGCGGGTTAATCGGTGGGAATGGATAGGGGCGATCGTCGCATTTGTAGGAGTATCCCTGTCTATTCTGCTCCAGCCTGTTCATGCAATCATGACAGCTCAAAGCAGCGTGAGCATGGGCTTGGGCGAGTTGCAAGCCGCGCTCGGTGCAGGCGTGCTAGCGATTGCAACGATATTGGGTAAGCAGCATCTTGCAAAAGTGCCTTTAGGAATTTACAGCGTTGTTCGGACTGGATTGGGCACGATCGTCTTCTTTATCATTGCCATGATGTTGTATGGATCACATCATTTTGCGGGAGTCTTTTCTCCATTTTTGTGGAAGTGGATGCTGCTGTATGGAGTCGTGATTGTAGTCGTTGGTCAGTCTTTTTGGATTGCAGGATTACGTGCGTCCTCAGTGTCAAAAGCCTCTGTGATTGGGTCATTATCGCCGATCGCAGGTATTCTGGCAGCCTACTTCATTCTGGATGAAGTTCCTGTTTCTGCCCATTACATTGGAGGCGGCATCATTTTGTTAGGACTGGTGTTGAGTCGTTTGGGAATTCGACGCTACTCCAGCAGAAGCACCCAAAGCAAACCTGCTAAAACGGCTGAAGGTCAAATACAAACCGGGTTTAGAGGCATTTGATTTCGTCAAGCAATAGAAAACGTGGCAGAGGCGAGTCAGAACGCCGGCTCAGAATCAAAATCAGCTCTTCAGCAATTTGACTTGTCCTGAACGGGCTGACCAAAGCTAATTTTATTCATCAACTTAAGCCAGCAGGTGGCAAGAATATTTCTCAACCCTACTTCGATACTGAAGGCTCCCCACGAACTTGCTTGTTTGCTCCAAACCCCAACTTAGCGAGGACGAATGGGGAAATTCACGGCAAAATCCAACAGAAGTGGTTGCAATAGGCAGCATTAAGTTTTATAGTACGTCCATCTTGCTAATGAGAATAACTTTCACTTGCTGAGCAAATCTGCCTATCAGTCTGGGTTTGCCAATACGACAGTGTGGAGGGATGTACTGAGAGGAGAATTATGCAAAAACTTGGTGAAATCGTAGTAACTTCGGGAATTGTTGGGATCCCATTGCTGCTCTTTTCAATTGTGGCGATCGCGTTAGTTGTGGAGCGCATTATTTTTTGGACGCGCGTGATGCGGCGGCAGGATCAGGTGATCAATGCGGCGTTGAACCTGTATCGAGACCAGCCAGAACTGGCGATCGAAAAACTGGAGCGGAATTTGGATCTACCGATCTCCCGCATTTTTTTGCAAGCAATCACGCTGGAAGATGGTGAACCCGAAGAATTTGCCCTGGCAATCGATGGGGCAACGCAAGCTGAGATCCCGGTACTTAAGCGATTTAACAACATTTTTGACACGATCGTAACGATGGCTCCTTTGTTGGGGCTGTTGGGAACTGTTTTGGGCTTAATCCAATCCTTCAGTGCGCTCAATCTGGGAGATGTTGGCGGCACAAAGACCGCAGGCGTGACCTCCGGGATCAGTGAGGCGCTTGTTTCGACCGCATTTGGGTTGGTCGTGGCCTTGGGCACTTTGTTCTTTGCGAACACGTTTCGGGGGTTGTACCTGCGTCAGTTAGCGCTGATTCAGGAGCGATCGGCCCAGTTGGAACTGTTACATCGTCGGCACTTAAAGCACAACCAGGAGGCTAACTATGCGACGACGCAGAGTCGATGAACCAGAGGTTCTGCCTCAAATTAACATCGTGCCGATGATCGACGTGATCTTCGCCATCTTGACATTTTTCATCATGTCCACGCTGTTTTTAGGCCGCTTTGAGGGGTTGGCCGTCAACCTGCCCAACGCCAAATCAGCCAAACCGCAAAAGGTTGTACGGGCAACTGTGACGCTGGATGCGAAAGGCAACCTGTACTTGAATAAATCTCGCATGCAGGTAGAGGATTTATCTGGGGCCGTCCGCGGCTTAAATCAACCTGGTGAGAATCTGGTGGTTGTTCTCAATGCAGATGGTTCCGTAACCCACGATCGAGTTGTAGCGGTGATGGACCAAATTCGCCAGGTTGAAGGAGCCAAACTGGCGATCGCAACTCGTGGCCGATAACATTTCCTACTTCGTCCCCCATTCACTCTCGTTATGAATTCGCTAGAACTCATCACTCAACAACGTCAAAAAGAAAGAAAGATCCTGAAGATCTTTTTAGCTGGGAGCCTGCTAGCTTCTCTAGCATTCCATGCTGGGGCAATGACTTTGAGCGTCGGCAATTTTTGGAGCAATGTCCCAACCCTGGAAGAGGAAGAAGACGAGATTGAGGTATTGGTGACGGAAGAGGTGCCAGAAGAGGCGCCGCCCGAAGAGCCAGAGCCAGTTGTGCAGGAATTGGAGCCAGTGCCGGAGGACGTGGCGATCGCGCCGCCCATTCCTCTGGCCCCCGACACTCAAGCTCCCATCACTCCTGGCGAAGACGCTCCAAGCAACGCCCCCCCGGCACCTAACGCCGATCCCGTTTCGCCTCTCACTAATGCGGCTGGAGATGCACCCGCAACAGAAACAGGGGGCGGCCCAATTACCAGCCCCGATGGAACGGGAGACGGATTTGGCAATGCAGACAAGCCGAGTGGCTTTATTCCTGGCGGCACGCCTGAAGGTTCACCCGATGGCAAACCCGGTGGACAGCCAGACGGTAAACCTGGAGGTACGGGCCAAACGGCGACGCGGCCCACGACTCCCGCCATCCCCGCAGTGCGATCGCAAGGTCCAGTTTGTTTGAGTTGTCCTAAACCCGCTTACAAAGGGACGGAAGCGGCCCCTCGAGTCGAGTTGAGAATTCGTCCGGATGGCAGCGTGGAACCCAGGTTGCGGCGGTCGAGCGGGAATCCCGAACTCGATCGCGCCACGTTAGAAGCAATGAGCAAATGGCGCTTTGATCCGAAAACGGTGCCGCCGGAGGGTATCCGCAAGCGGATTCGCGTGACCTACGAAGAGGAAGGATCGCGGTTCCAGCGAGAGAATGAACAACGTCGCCGGCAAGAGTCTGAGCGGCGTCAAATTGCGGAGCAGGAACAACGGCGGCGGGAAGCGGCCCAACCGAGCAAAGCTCCGACGAACGAGGTGATTGAAGCACCAGCGAAGAACCCGACTGCGCCAGTGGCTCCGCCTCCAGAACCATCTCCAGAGCCGATCGCAGCTCCACCGCCGACACCACCACCGCCGCCTGCGCCAGAACCCGTATACGAACCGCCAGCCCCTGTATACGAGCCACCGCCAGCTCCTGTGTACGAGCCACCACCAGCACCCGTGTATGAACCACCACCAGCACCTGTAGAGGCTGCACCAGAGGGTGGATAAAGGCTTTCCGGCTAGCTGAAAGGAAATACACCCTAGATGACGCTCTAAAGCCACACCTGCCTCAGAAATCATTTAAGAGGTCTGTTCAATGACCACGCAATTTCTGAAACTGAATGATTTGACCCAATCCGATCGCATCCTCCCAACGCTGCTCCTGTTAGGGGGAGGGTTATTGGCCACAATGGCGATCGCGTTGTGTCAGGGAGCGGTTCCCCTCAGTCTGGGAGAAGTCTGGCAAGCTCTGCTCCATCAAGGCAATCCGCTGCACCAAACGATCATTTGGGAATTACGCCTCCCGCGCATTGTCGCAGCATTGGTAGTGGGCGCGGCTTTGGGGATGTCGGGGGCCTTGTTGCAGGGTATGTTGCGGAATGGATTAGCCGATCCATTTGTCTTGGGCATTTCTGCTGGAGCGGGATTGGTGGCCATTGGGTTAATTACATTCAACGTATCCCAAGGCTGGGTGCCGCTGGGGGCCTGGGTGGGAGCGATTTTTACTGCTGCTCTAGTGTATGGATTGGGCTACATCGGTGGCGGGCTGGCGATCGAACGGCTGATTTTGGCTGGGGTTGCGGTTAGCTCGTTATTTGGGGCAATCCAGACAACACTGTTATTACTTGCCGATGATGGGCGCATTCAAGCCGCATTAAACTGGCTGATTGGGAGCCTGAATGGGCGCGGTTGGTCAGAGGTGGTGATGGCTGGCCCTTATGTGGGAATGGCGTTGTTGCTGGCTTGTGGGCTAGCGCGTCCCTTAAATTTGTTGAATTTAGGGGATGATCTGGCTGTTGGCTTAGGTGCGTCGTTAGTGCGATCGCGATTATTGATTGGGGCGATCGCCAGTTTATTGGCTGCCAGTGCCGTCAGCATGGCCGGATTGATCGGCTTTGTCGGCTTAATTGTGCCGCATGGTGTACGGCTCCTGGTGGGTTCTGATTATCGTTGGATTTTGCCCTTCTCGGCGCTGGGAGGTGCGTGGGTTCTCACTTTTGCCGATCTGCTTTCTCGTTTGGGCGCGATCGAACTGCCAGTTGGAGCGGTTACGGCCTTATTAGGTTCGCCCTTATTCATCTGGTTGTTATACCGACGGGGTCGGAGGGACGGATGAAGACCATGCTCGATGCTCAAACTTTGACTGGTGGCTACGGAACGCTGCCCGTTGTTAAAGGCATTAACTTGTCGCTCCAGGCGGGAGAGTGGTTGAGTTTAGTGGGGGCAAATGGGTCTGGGAAGTCAACGTTATTGCGGTTGCTGAGTCGCATCATTACACCGCAACAGGGAGTCGTAGTCCTGGATGGTAAAGCGATTCATACGCAGTCAGTTCAGGCGATCGCTCGTCAACTGGCAATCTTGCCCCAACAACCCATGATTCCAGCAGGCTTAACCGTCTGGCAGTTGGTGAGTTTGGGCCGCACACCGCATCAGCCGTGGTGGCAATGGGACTTAGATGCCGCCGATCGCCAGCAGGTGGAACGGGCGATTTGGCAAACGCAACTGGAGCATTTGAGCGATCGTCCTGTTGAGCAATTGTCAGGAGGTGAACGACAACGGGCGTTTCTGGCCCTCACTCTGGCTCAAAATCCTAAGGTTTTACTTTTAGATGAACCAACAACATTTCTAGATTTGCATCATCAATTGGAGTTGTTGGAACTCTTAAAAGACTTGAACCAAAGTCAACAGTTGACGATTATTACAGTCTTACATGATATTAACTTAGCCATTCGGTACAGCGATCGAATTGCCCTGTTAAATCAGGGAACGCTGGCGGCGATCGGCCCGCCCGCAGATGTCATTACATCCACAAACTTACGTCAGGTGTTTCGGGTCGAGGCAGTTCCGCTCAACACTCCAGTCGGATTGCAGATTTGTTTGTTAACCCCGATCGCAGCTTCAAACCATAGTCGAGATGGTCCAGAATCAGTTTTGCTGACCTAAATTACCATTACTAGGATTGGTTTTTGTGTGGGAGTCAGACTCCAGATGGCAGTAGTGCTGTTACAAAATACATCTCCCACACCTTCCTCTTCAGTGAAGAACCAGTGACAAAAAAAGGGCAAGCGCCAACTTGCCCTCAACTTATCGACATTCATCGACATTCACCAGTATATGAAACTCAATCCCATTCTGTTCATTCGTGTGGCTGTGGCAACTGTTAGTGTCGCAGCATCATTCCTTCCCGCAACGGTTGCTTTAGCCAATGCAACCAATTCTTTGCCTCCCACCTTAGTTTGGGCTGTGGGATTGGCCAAAGCTCAGTCACAATCCCCAACCTTTCTGAGTCGCTCCCCTGAAGCTGACCCCGCCAAAGCAGAATTCAAAAATAAACTGAGTGGGGCACAATTGGTGACTGCTTTGCGCAAAGGGGGCTATGTCATCTTTTTGCGCCACACCAAGACTGAAGTGGATTATGCCGACCAGGTTTTTGCCAGGATGGGGTATTGCGCGACACAGCGAGTCCTGGGAGAAGCTGGATGGCGACAGGCGCGGGAAATTGGACGGGCATTCCAGCAATTGAAAATTCCGGTTGGTTTGGTGTACTCCAGCGAGTATTGTCGGGCCTGGCAAACTGCTGACCTGGCGTTTGGGCGGTACAAGAAAATGCCCGGTTTGAACTTTGCCCCAGCGGAAGAGTATACCGATGCCCAAGTTGCCCAAATGCGGGAAGGGATTCTACCGTTCCTGACCACCCCGCCAGCCGCTGGCACAAACACAATTCTTGTGGGGCATGATGATGTGTTTGAAGCGGCCACAGAAATCTACCCGGAACCGCAAGGAGTTGCTTTTGTCGTTCAGCCGGATGGCGCTGGAAAGTTTGAGGTGATCGCTAGAATTCCGCCTGATCAGTGGTTGCAACTGAATCGTTAAACCAGGTTTTGTATGCACGTTTTGCCTGGGAACGTCGTTTCTATTTTCACTCACAAGCGCCAACTTGTGAATTTAAACCTCATTCATCGACATCAACATCATGAGATTTCTCCTACTTTTTCAGAGTGTATTCCTGGCTCTGATAACTGCCCCAATCGCCTTAGCAGAAGGCGATTTAACTACCAGTGACGATAATTCTGTGCCTCCAGTCGTCTCTGCGGTGCCAAATACAGCCGCTTTTCGCGAAAGTCGTCCGGCGACGACGGTGAAGGAATGGCTGGCTCAAATGGAAGCAGCGATCGTGCGGGTGACAAATGTGAAGGTCGATCGCACCGATGATGGACTCGACATCACCCTGGAAACGGACGGCAAACCCCTGACGATCGATGCCAGCAAATTTCGCGCCGAAGGTAATTCCCTGATTGCCGACATTCCTAACACTGTGCTGGTGCTACCTGAGGGTAAACCCTTGGAAGCGGCAAATCCCACCAGTGACATTGCGACGATTCGTGTTGTTCAACAGGATGCTAGCAATATTCGTATTAGCGTCGTGGGAACTCATGCGCTGCCTACAACTGAGGTGACACTAAAAGCGAATGGACTGGCATATAGCCTGACTCCGGAAGCAGACGATCCAGAAGAAGAAGTGATCGTGACGGGAGCAGGGCAAACAGGTTATCGCGTGCCAAATGCCACTACTGGAACTCGCTTAGATATTCCTCTGTTGGATACTCCTGCTTCTATTGGTGTCATCACCAATGAACTAATCGAAGATAGAGCAGTTCGACGGGCGGAAGATTTAGCACCGTATATTAGTGGGGTCACGGCTGGAGATGTGGCTCAAGGCGGAAACACAACTGACTTTACAATTCGTGGATTTAGCACCAGTAGTCAAACTTACCTGAATGGATTGCGAGATGGCACCCCGCGTCTCGTCCTCAGAGATTTTGCCAACATTAATCGAATTGAAGTTTTGAAAGGATTTTCATCGCTACTTTATGGAACTGGAACACCAGGTGGAGTGGTAAACTACGTAACTAAAAAGCCTCAAGCCGATCATGCTTATCGAATTTCCTTTGATGCAGGTAGTTTCAACTTTTATCGAGGTGAAGCTGATTTAACGGGTCCCTTAACAGAAGACAAAAACTTGCTTTATCGGCTGGTTCTGGCATTTCAAGGAGCAGAATCATTCGTACCAAATGTTGAGGATAATCGTATTCTTGTAGCCCCATCATTAACGATCAAAATGGGAGGAGGAGGAACTTTAACCCTTGAGGGTGAGTATTATCGACTCGATAAGGACTTTAACAGTGGTGCAAAGTTCTTTAATAATCAATTCTATTTCGATCGCAGTTACACAGATCCTCGAAATAGCAACGTCAATGATTTCTATCGAATTTCCACCTATTTTGATCAACCCCTTGGTAAACAGTGGTCGCTTAATCTTAGTGGTCAGTACATCAATATCCAAAGGACTCTCAATCCCCTCTTCACAGCAATCACTTTTAGAGGAAATACTCTCGAACGCTTCTACCGCACCATCTTTGAAGAGTTCTATCAGGTGAATCTGCGGGGAGAGGTTCGTGGCAATTTCAATATTGGAGCATCCGAACATAAACTACTGGCAGGTATTGAGTACAACAAGTTTGATGTGGATTTGAAAGGATTAGCAGGTACGTTCTTTGGCAGTATCGATGTTGTCAATCCTACGTTTGATGTTGCGATTCCTGCCGGAATTCGTCCTGCTCCGTTTACGTTTATTGAAGATGATTGGGGTGTCTACATTCAGGATTTTGTCAAGCTTGGACGGTTTCGCTTACTGGCAGGTCTCCGCTACGGGGAATTTGGTAGAGAATTCAATAATGTAGACGATCGAGGGGGGAATTTTATTTCTCCATCCGTTGGATTAGTGTACAGCATCACAGATTCTGCATCTGTCTATGCCAGCTTCACCCAATCTACTCAACCCCAAGGTGGGCTATTGTCAGGGGGCGGGTTTGCTGATCCGAGAACAGCCACCCAATACGAAATTGGTGCCAAAGTTAATCTCTTGAACGATCGCCTGAGTATTACAGCCGCACTTTATAACCTGACTCAGACAAACATTGCAGAAGGCGATCCAAGCAATCCTGGTTTCAGTATCCTTGTGGGCGACATTCGGAGTCGAGGGTTTGAACTGGATATTGCGGGGAAAATCACCGATAACTTCAGCCTTATTACTGCTTACACCTTGCAGGATGCAGAAATTACAAAAAGCATTCTGGGGATTGAAGGTAATACTCCAATTAATAGTCCACGACATAGTTTAGGAATTTATGGCAAGTATGAGTTTAAAGCTAGTGCTTTAAGGGGACTCAGTTTAGGTGCAGGAGTTGTTTACGTGAGTGAAAGGAAAGGCGACAACACAAACACCTTTGACCTACCCAGCTATGTCAAAGTCGATTTAAGTGCTGCTTACAAAATTAATCGATTCACATTTAGATTGGCAGTTGAAAACTTGTTCAACGAACGATATGCACTGAGTTCACAAAATCGAGCAAATATCACTCAAGGTTCACCATTGGCTCTTACTGGATCAATTTCAGTTGAATTTTGATCCCGCTCAATCAATGATTCTAACCCCACACTCTTTGAATTGGATATGCATCAAACATCTCATCCATCCCTACAATGGGCAAACCCTCCACCATTGCTTGAGCAATCAACAAGCGATCAAATGGGTCACGATGATGCAGTGGCAGGATCGCAACAATTGCAAGGTGACTTGTCGTGATATCCAAAAGCTCAATTCCATTGGCAATGACCTGCTGCTCGACCAGCTTGTCAATGGTTATACCAAGATTCAACTTGCCAAGATTTGACTTAATTGCAATTTCCCAGATGCTAGCGATGCTCAGAAAGTTTTCGTTGTTTTCAATTTGGGCGCGTACTTCGGGTGTAATTCTAGGGTTTCCCGTCACAAACCAGATAAAACTATGCGTATCCAGCAATTGCTTCATTCCATATATTCCCTAAAATCTTCGAGCGGTTCATCAAAGTCGTCTGAGATAGTAATCAATCCTTTGGCACTGCCAAACTGCGGACGGCGTTTGGAGATTGAAGTAAGTTTCACAACGGGTTGGTTGTCTTTGAGAAAGACAATTTCTTCACCCTTTAGAACTGTTTCAACTAGGCAAACTAACTCTTCCGATACTTCTGTAAGGGGTATTTGCATGATGACAACCTCTAAAGATAAGTTCCTTCATTCTATGCCTGCATTCTCACCCCGATGGAATCGAATCCGTTCAGGCATAATCTCTCATTGCCTTAAGCTTTTCTTGCAGCAGCGAAGGATGCTGGAGCCGTTCTGCTTCAGCAAAGGTTTCGGCTTCAGCCGTCCGCTGATCAATCTCTGCTCGGTGGTCATAGTAAAACGCGATCGCCAATTCTTCTTAAGTGTCATTCCGATTCTACTTGATCCCCCTTAGCAAGGGGGACTTTGAACAGTGGCTTTCCTCCGTAAAATGCCCCTCCCCATCTACCGTTTTTTGGAGCCTGCATATGAACCCTAAAAGACTGCGAGATATCCTGTTTCCACTGCATCGTTATGTTGGTTTAGTCGTTGGGCTACTCCTGATTATTATCGGACTAACGGGTAGCCTGCTGGTATTTCAGCATGAGATTACAGATTTCCTCGTAGAGCAACAGTTTGGCAAAGTGGTTCCTGAAGGGCAACCTGTGGCGATCGCCACAATTTTAGATACAGTCAAAGCTCAATTTGCGGATCAACCCGATCTCAAACTATTGGGCATCAATACCTTACCAGACTCTCATATCCCCTATCGCGCTTTGTTGAAAGCGCCAAACGATCAACTGACGGAGGTCTTCGTCAATCCTTACACGGGAGCAATCATGGGCGATCGCATCTGGAATCACACCCTAATTGGATTCACGTTTAGACTGCATTATCAACTATTAGCAGGGGAAGTTGGTCAAATTATTGTCGGGATTGCAGCATTGATGCTACTCATTCTTAGCCTGACTGGAATTGCTTTATGGTCAGGTTGGCGTAAACTCATCTCTGGTTTCAAGATTAAGTGGAAGGCTCATCCCAAACGCGCCAATTATGATGTTCACAAAGTTGCCGGAATTGTGACGGCAGTCTTTCTATCTATGATTGCATTTACAGGTTTTTGCTGGAATTTTTATGAGCAAACAAAACCTGTGATTCATGCTGCTACTTTGACTCCAGTGCCGCCACCCCCTGTTTCTACTCCCATTGCAGGCAAAGCTGCATTATCGTTGACTGATATTCTGCAAAAAGCGGATGCTACCCTACCCGGAGCAATGACCACCTTTATTCGACTTCCTCAAAATCTAGAAGGCGCGTTTCTGATTGGGAAGAAACAACCTCAAGAAAACTCAGACCACTATGGCGATAGTCGAATTTACCTGGATCAATACACGGGTAACGTGGTGCAACTGACGAACGGGTTGGAATTATCACGAGCAGACAAAGTACTGAATGCGTTTGTACCAATGCACTACGGCACTTTTTGGGGATTGCCTTCCCGGATTCTTTATGTGTTCGTTGGTTTGTCGCCGCTGATTCTCTTTGTGACCGGGCTTGTCATGTGGTGGTATCGCAAACGCAAGAAGAAGCGCGATCGTGCGGATGAACCAATCCCGATTTAGTCACGCTGAACTGATTCTGAGGGTTAACTCAAAATGATCTTCGTTCTAAATTATAGCCGTAGCCATCTGTAACGTGGCGAAGGCGAGTCAGAACGCCTACCCAGCATTAGCTTTGCAACTTTTCCTTGGCCTAAGTGTTCTGACTAAAGCTATACAAGCGCCAACTTGTAAACCGCGATCGACATTCATCAATATCTACATCATCATGAAATACTTTCTTTTGTTTAACAGTGTATTCCTGGCACTCGTAGTGACTCCTATAGCCCTGGCGGAATCAAACTCAACCACCCCTGAGCGCCAAACAGAGCCTGCCGCACCTCATCAAGCCTCTATTCTGAAAGAGAATCGCCCTGCCACAACAGTTAAAGAGTGGATAGGGCAATTGGAGACAGCAGACCAAGCCATAGTAAAGATTACGAGCGTTCAATTAGTTCCTGTCAACACTGGATTAGAGATTATATTGGAAACTCAGGATAGTAAACCGCTGCAAGTGGATGCTTCCAGGTTTCGAGTAGAGGAAAACTCATTGATTGCAGATATTCCCAAGGCCGCACTGGCATTGGGAGACGGACAAGAGTTTAGTGCGACGAACCCTACTCCAGAGATTGCAACTATTCGTGTCACTCAGTTAGAGCGCGATCGGGTCCGCATCACTGTCACTGGCAGAACGGCTGTGCCGCAACAGGATGTGACGCTTAAAGTCGGCGGCTTAGCCTATAGCTTAAATGTGGATGAGGAAACCACCGCGGCGGATTTACCAGAGGAAGAGATTACTGTCACGGGTACTCGCACTCCCCGCCCAGTACGGCTGACACCCGGTTCCATTTCCGTGATTACAGCGCAGGATATCGATGAATCTTTGGCGCGTGATTTACGCGATTTATTCCGCTATGAGCCAAACGTTTCAGTGGGGAACGATCGTCGCTATGGCTTGCAAGATATCAACATTCGGGGGTTAGGCGGAAATCGTGTCTTAATCCAGAATGATGGCATTCGTTTACCCACACAGTTCCAATTTGGGACTCCTTCCATTGGTCGAGATTATGTCGATATTGAAACCTTGCAACGGGCAGAAGTGATTCGTGGCCCTGCTTCAGCCTTGTATGGGAGTGATGCATTGGGGGGTGTTGTCACCTTTAGAACCATTGACCCATCGGATTTGCTTGATCGCTTCGATCGCCAAGATGGCCTCACCACATTCTCCTCCAATTACGAAACCGTCGATCGCAGTTGGGTCAATACGGCCATTACCGCAATCCGCGTGGGTGCTTTTGAAGGGTTATTGGGTTACACTCGCCGCGATGGCAACGAGGCCCGTGTGCCTCAAGATAATGAGTTTGTCGATACTCGCTACAATGCCCGCAACAACTGGTTAGGCAAACTGGTGTATCGCTTGAGTGACACCAGTCGGATTGCATTTACCACCGAAGTGTTTAGAAATGAAGATGATTTCCGAGTCGCACCCGTTACAGCCGCAAATCTGCTCGGGCCAGCCGGATTTCGGGGGCAGGATGAGTTTTTGGAGAACAAAACCGCTCGCGATCGCGTTAGTCTTTCCTACAATTTTGATGATCCCAAAAGCACTGGCTTTTTGAGTGGGGCCAGAGTGCAGGTTTATTATCAGAATGCCGAAGTCGATGAAGCACGGGATCAAGACTTTGTTCGCACCGGAGCAGGAGTTGATCGCCGACGGGTGCGCAATCTGGAAAATAACTTTCGCGATCGCGTCATTGGTGGTGATCTGCAACTCCAGAGCAAGTTCAATATTGGATCAGTCTTGAATCGATTAACCTATGGCATTGATGTTTCCAGCACTCGCAATGAACGCACTCGGGATGGTATTGAAACTCGATTTAATGCAGCAGGTAGACCCATTTTAACTACCAGTATCATTGGTGCTGATAACTTCCCAGTGAAAGATTTTCCTGATGCTGATACACTGCGATTAGGAATCTACGTCCAGAATGAAATTGAGTTTGGTAACACGTTTACACTCATTCCTGGCTTACGTTTTGACCTCTACCAACTTAAAACTAATCCTGATGCCTTGTATTTTCGCAATCCAGGTGCAACCGCTGCTGATTTTGATGATTCGGCACTTTCTCCCAACCTTGGTTTCGTGTGGCAGACAACTCCAGAATTGGCGATTGTTGGTCGTTATGCTCGCGGCTTTCGGGCACCGCTTTACAGTGAAATCAACGCTGGTTTCACTAATCTGACTAGCCCCTTTTTCCGATATAAAACCTTGTCTAACCCCAACCTGAAACCAGAAACCAGCGACACTTTTGAACTGGGCATTCGGGGTAACTTCCGGCAGTTCAGTTTCAGCGCCACTGGGTTTTACAACAACTACGATAATTTCATTGAAACCTTTGCTCCCGCTGGAGTTGACTTCTCGATCGTCCCCGGCTTCCCCGTTAACCTGTTTCAATCCCAAAACGTCGCCCGCGCCCGCACCTATGGCTTTGAGCTGAGTGGCGAATACCGCTTCAGCCCACAACCGCATGGATTCAGCCTGCTGACTGCACTGGGTTTAACGATCGGCGATGATCTCACCGCCAACCAACCCCTGGAAAGCGTTGATCCCTTTAGAGCCGTCGTCGGATTACGCTATCGTGCCCCCGAACGCCGCTGGGGAGCCGATCTAATTGCCACCTTTGCAGCCCAACCGCGCCTGCGGGACGATCGCCCTGCCAATGCCTACACCCCCACTGGCTACACCGTGGTTGATTTAGTCGGCTTTTATAACTTCACACCCTTGATCAGCCTGAATGTGGGAATTTTCAACCTGTTCAATAACCAATACTTCCTCTATTCGGATGTGCGCCCTTTGATTAGTTCCCCTGAACCGGGGGACATTGGTCGCTTTGCCCAACCTGGAATTAGCCTCAGAGCTGGCTTAACCTGGCGATTTTAGGGCTGGCTTAAGTTTTCTCCTTCTGCCCTCTTACGGATTTGAACCATGATGCTGCGATCGCTCAATCTCACAATCATTAGTCTTGTGCTGGCTACAGCCCTGTTAGCTTGCAACACCACCGCTGTTCCGCCAGAATCTGCCTCGTCGCCAGCCCCAACGGCCCCAATCAACGCCACGCAAGTCAATCGAGTCGTGGCTCTCACATCCCTCTCAGCAGACATTCTGCATAGATTGGATCAATCAAAACTGGTGGGTATTCCCGGCAGTCGCTTGTTGCGCCAAAATGCTGAACTCGCCAAGTTGCCTCAGGTCAGCGAAGGGCAAACTCCTCCCAACCTGGAAAAGATCGTCGCCTTGCAGCCTGATCTGGTGGTAGGCGCGGCAGGCTTTCATGACAAGATTTTGGAACGGTTGAAAGCAACCGGCATGCGGACACTCACCACCCAGGTCACAAGCTGGCAATCCTTGCAAGATTTAACTCGCACTCTCGCTACCGAGATTGGTGCCGATCCAGAACCGTTGCTCCAGTCTTACCAGGCTTTTTTGCCTGCGACCCCCACGTCGAGCGAGCCAACGTTAGTGTTAGTCAGTCATCAACCCATTCTCGCCCCCAATAAAACCAGTTGGGCCGGGGATTTGTTGACCCAATTTCAAATTCCTAATCTGGTTGGAGACTTGCAAGGAAATAGCCCCCAACGGGGATACGTGACCCTATCGCCAGAAAAAGTTTTGGAGGCAAATCCGGCGGTGCTAATTCTGGTGGATGTCGGCGACGGCACGATCGATAAACTGAAAACTCAACCCTTCTGGAACAAGCTCGATGCCGTAACGAACAATCGGGTTTACACCTTCGACTATTATGGCTTGGTGAATCCTGGGAGCATTGACGCGATCGCAAAAACCTGCAAACAACTCCAACAAACAGTGGCACTAAAACCTTAGTTAACAGCTTCGCACGATTCAACAACGCCATCTCCTACCCCAATTGCGTAGGAGATAATCGACCTGTGGAGAAATAGGAGATAATAAAAGCCATTGCACAATGCTCCACAGATGCTCAAGTCAACGTTCTGTTTTGGTGTTTCGCTACTTTTGGTGGGCACTGGGCCTACGATCAGCAGTTCTAATGAGCTGATCAATGCCGATTTCACCCAGGCCCAAACCTTAAATCGTCAGGGTGTGCGCCAACTGGAGACGGGCCAGACGGAAGCGGCTTTAGCAACTTGGAAACGGGCCGAAATGGCCTACATGGCAGCAGGCGATGAAACCGGTCAACTGGGTAGCCAACTGAATCAAGTGCAAGCCTTGCAAACCTTGGGACAATATCGGAGTGCCAAAAACTTGTTAGACCAAATTAGCACTCGCTTGCGATCGCTCCCTGATTCTTTATTGAAAGCCAGTAGCTTACGAAGTTTAGGCATCACGCTCTTGCGAGTCGGTGATTTACAGGAGAGCTATCAGGTTTTACAGTCAAGTTTGCAGATGTCTCAACGCCTGAACGGAGAGACCGGCAGTACCTTACTGGCGTTGGGCAATGTGGTCAGAGCGCAGCAGCGTCGCGCCCGTGCCGTAAAGACTGCAAACGCTGACATGAGTCCCTTTGCCAACGCCAACGCGATCGCACTTTATCAACAGGCAGCCGCCACAACGCAGGATAATTTAATTCGGTTACAAGCCTCCCTCAATCAATTCAGCTTCCTGGTCGAAAATCAGCAGCTCCTCCCAGCCGCCTCCCTAGTGAACGACATTGAAACCCTGCTCAACCAATTACCACCAAGTCGGGCCACGATCTATGCTCAGGTCAACTTTGCAGAAAGTTTGATGAAAGCCGACTTTGAGGCAACTCAGCAAACTAAACTCTTGCATCCATCCGCGATCGCGCAACTCCTGGCAAATGCCGTTCAACAAGCGCGAAGATTAAATGATTTGAGAGCCGAAGCCTATGCTTTAGGGCAACTGGGGCATCTCTATGAAACTTCTCAACAATGGGCGGAGGCAGAGGCGTTAACGCGAGCCGCTCTGCAAATTGCTCAAGCGATGCAAGCGGATGATGTTGCAGTGTCTTGGCAATGGCAATTGGGCCGCATCTTGAACCAGCAAGGACGCACTTCGGCGGCGATCGTCGCCTACAATCAAGCCGTGGAAGCACTCTCAGTGCTACGCGGTGATTTAGTCGCCATCAATCCAGAGGTGCAGTTCTCGTTTCGAGATCAGGTGGAACCCATCTATCGCCAGTTGGTGCAGTTATTGTTAGACGACAATCCCACTCAGGTAGCGTTGACCCAGGCGCGATTGGTAATTGAAGCGCTGCAATTGGCTGAACTGAACAACTTCTTTCGAGAAGCCTGCCTGGATACGAAACCCCAACAAATTGATCAGGTAGATGCTAATGCAGCAGTGATTTACTCAATCATTCTGCCTGATCGTCTGGCTGTCATTCTCTCCTTGCCCGCTCAACCGCTACGTTATCACTTTACAAAACTCAGGCCAAGTTCTGATAGAGCAGCCAATCAACCAACTCAGGCCGTTGATCAAGTGTTTGACGATTTCTTCGCGACTCTCAATCCATTCGTAACCAGTCAAAACCCTTTACGCCCCCAGCAGCAACTATACGATTGGCTGATTCGCCCAATCGCGGCTGATATTGGTAAAAGCGAGATCAAAACGTTAGTTTTTGTGATGGATGGAGTTTTGCAGGGCGTGCCACTGGCAGCTCTACATGATGGCCAACAGTATTTGATTGAGAACTATAGTCTGGCACTGACTCCAGGGTTACAACTTTTGCCACCGCGATCGCTGCCTTCTCGCCAATTCAAAACACTCGCGGGCGGTTTATCAGAATCTCGTCAGGGGTTTTCGGCGTTGCCAGGAGTGGCCCAGGAGTTACAAGAAATTGCGGCGATCGTGCCCACGAGTATTTTACTTAATCAAACTTTTAGTCAGTCTCAACTGGCACAAAAACTTGACTCAGACTCATTTCCGATTGTACATCTGGCCACACATGGGCAATTCTCTTCTGATGCCGATCAGACTTTTCTATTAACCTGGGATGGCAAACTCAAGCTTGAAGATTTAAACCAACTGCTGGAGTTAAACACGACTTCCCGCCAATCAGGCTCAACTCACCAACCGATTGAACTGCTAATCTTGAGTGCCTGCCAGACTGCCGTTGGTGATAAACGGGCGGCACTGGGGCTAGCTGGGGTCGCCATTCGCTCCGGAGCGCGGAGTACGATCGCCACCCTTTGGTCAGTGCAAGACAACTCCACCGCAGAACTCATTACCCAGTTCTACAACCATTTGAAACAACCGGGTATGACTCGTGCGGAAGCTTTGCGTCAGGCGCAGTTGTCATTGTTGCGATCGCCCGATTACCAGCATCCCTACTACTGGGCACCATTCGTATTAGTTGGCAATTGGCAGTAATATGAGATGTAGCACTACAAGGGTTTGCTCATGTTAAGCGGCATTAAACAGCAGGTTGTTGTTGGCAAGGATGGCAAAATTGAGATTCAAACGTCTGAATTAGTGGAAGGAACTGTTGTTGAAGTGATTGTTCTAATTGAACAAGATACAACAGACTATTTGCTGTGTACTGAAGCCAACCGCCACCACTTGATGACCGCGATGCAAAACGTCCAAACAAAGACTAACTTGGTTAGTTTTACACCTGAGGAATGGAATGAAGAATATAACATTCGCTCCTGAGGCGTTTGAACAATTCAACAACTGGGCAGCACAAGATAAGAAAATTCATCGCAAGATTATTACCCTAATTAACGATATTCTTCGTCAACCATTTACTGGGCTTGGCAAACCTGAGCCTTTGAAGCATGAACTGAGTGGGTATTGGTCACGACGAATTACAGACGAGCATCGCTTGGTGTATGAAGTGCTGAAACTGAAATCATCATTTTGAGTTGTCAATTTCATTATGATGAGTAACGCATTCAAACACATTCCCTACTCCTTCCTACCGCAGAGGTTCTTTTGCGATCGCTTCTAACCCCACACTCGGTTGCCCCAAAAAGTCTGTCCAAATTTCCGTTAACGCTGAATTGTTCGACTGCGATCGCACCACTGCTGCTAATGTCGTCAGGGCATCGTACCAGATCCCTTGCTGACCAAAGATTTGAGCTTGCTTGAGCAGATCCCGCGATCGCGTCTCTTGAGTGGGTAAGACTCGCTGCACCCAGGCTGTCACAAACGGATCATTGGGGCTGGGGCGATCGCCACACACTAACACCACTGCCCACTGATAGGATTTGCCCACTTCTAGCGGTGGCAAGTTTTCGGGTAATGAGATGCCGACAATCCCTGGTTCACCTGTAATGGGCAGAAAGCGTTGCGCGAACGGTTGTCGCTCTGCTCTGACACTTAAAGCCATCTGACGGGCTGATGTTTTGGGGAGATACACCCAAACCGTGGGATGCTCTGCCCAGGTTAAACCAAATTGCTCAGGGGGAACGAGTGCCATCAAGGGTTGCGGTCTGGCAGCCAAATGATCAGGATTGCGAGCCGCATCTTGAGGACAAAGGCGATCGTTGCGCGAACCCGCTCCCCGTGTCGTCGGTGGTTTCCCGCCGCCGGATGGTTTGAACAACACCTGGCTAATGGGGTTGCGCGCTTCAGTCGCCTTGTGGCCAGGAACCAGGACTGAGCCTTGAGCGAGGGTTGGTGCGAAGGGGGCGATCGCTGGAATCGGCAACAAAAAACCAGACATTAGCCCAAACAACGATCGCAGCTTCATAGCCATGCACCCTCAGGAAACGCTGCCTAAAATCATACAGCGTTTCCTGAGGGTGCTGACCCTTTAGTAGATAACATAATCTGAAAAAGTTGCCATTTAAAATATGCAGATAATCACAACTTATTCTTTAAATTTACGGATATTGGTGATTATTCCATCTGGTACTCCCATAGCCGTAGGGTTAATGACTGCTTGTCATGCTGCTTCAGATATATTTCTTGCGAAATGGAAGATTAAGATCATTACAGACCGGAGCTTCATGGCGAGCTACGTTATCATTTTCGATTGAGAGTAATGCAATCAATGTATTTTTTATGTCTTTCGTCAAAGCTTTACCCTCGCTATCTGTAATATTGAATTGAGTAGTCTCACTACTTCCTGATTGAGCAGTTGTAAACTTTGATTCAAATGCATTGGGATCTTCCATATATTGAACTGCGTGACCAAGTTCATGGATCAAACTTACTCCAAGGGGAAGCGTAACGCCTTCTATTTGTAATGGGCTCGTTGTATTAAGGACTGCAATACCACCTGAGTAGGTGCCTGAAGCATTAAACTGAAATGGTGGAATGTACATGGAATCAACCTCCCGGTTGATAATCAGTACACCAATAATGAAAGCAGATTCCTCCAATATTTCAAAAATACCCCTGGCAACTGAGCTTTTACCAACCTCTGTTTTGCATTGGTTAAAAACCTCAAAACTAAGTGCTATGGGAGGAATAAGTTCAGGTAGGCTTTCAGTAATCACAGTAAGAGTCATAGATTTTCCCTGTTGTTGTATGTGAGAATAGTGACCTTAATTCAGAGTAGAAGAGATGACCTAAATAAGGGTTTAAGGCTCTTTCTGAAGTTCATTTCAGTACACCAAGCCAAGCACTGCTTGCTTGCGCTCCAATATCTGACCGATCTGTGTCGGCGGATCGACAAGCACACCAGTGTACTGTCGCTTCATCCGTGACATTTTTGATCGAAAGTAGGATGTCAGATAAATATGCGTAGGGTAATCCTGGAGAAGTTCCACCGGCCATTTGCTTTGCACCGCCTTTAATGCATAATGTGTCGTCATTGTTGAGCTGATCATTAACCATCGAAGTACGTGAAACTATTGTCTGAATCTCCACCATTTCATTTAGCGGTTTGAGCGTTCTCATTCCACCAGGGCGAGTCAGTAAGTGATCACAACATTCTTGCCCCGACACCAAAGTTGTGATTTCCCATTGTCCGGTTCCGCGTGTAGGACGATAACCATCTGCCAAAGCACGGCCTAATGTAACATCTTGCTCCCATACTGAATCAAACTCAGTGTCTTCCCTACAATAAAATTTCAGTGTTATACCTGGCGGAATTGTAATTGTAGGAACTGTCCGAATAATGAATCCGTGCCCAACAAGAAATAAGTTCATATCGGACTCCCTATCCCTAGTAGATGAGGACATAAGTTGAGGTACTAGCGTCTCAGATCAGTTCGCCATCCAAAATCTCATCAAATTTCTCTAATGCTTGCCTTAGAGAAATCAAATCATACTCTGAACCATCAAAATCCGTGATGGTTGGTTCACTACTGTTTAGCTCATTCACAATGTCAGCAACATCATCTACTCTTTGCTCTACCTGTTGAGCCATGATTGATAACTTGCCATAAAATAAAGCCACTTTTGTGAGAAATACCAGGCGTTGTCTACAGGCTTTTTCATGCTCATGAAGCTCAATTGCTCTCCGAGAGAATTCATCGATTAAGGCTTCTGAAGATCGCTTCTTTTCATCTAATTGATACAAAATACGCTCAGTGTCTCTAATCGCATTAGCATCATTCTCAACCAGGCTTCTATACCTGGAAAGCTCGTCATTTAAGGATCTGATGTGACCTGTATCATTCTCAATCAAGCTATTAATTCCCATAATTGCTCGATCAAGACCAAGCAAGAAAACTGATCTGACGATACTGCCAGCAGATTTGTCATTCAACTCATCTAACCTTGCTTGATGTTCCCTTAGTTCAGCCTCGGCACCTCTGAGTTGCTCTTGCAATGTATTGATCTGATCTGCAATGGCTCTGCCATCCGCTTCTTGTTTTTTGATTTCTATATTCAAAGCATTAATATCATTCTGAATGTCTAAGCTTCTTTCTCTAAGCTCCCCTTCCCGCTTGATTATTTCAACTAGCTCCTGTGTTACTTGTTGTTGAGTTTCCTGATATTCCGATTCTTTATTTTGAGAAGCTTTCTCTAAGAATTGGATCTGCTCAGAAATGACTAAAATATTTTTTTGAGCGTCCTCCTTATTTTGATTTCTTAGGCTGTCTGCCGAGTTTTCTAGAGCTGAAATTATCGTGTGAAATCTCGCTGCCTGGATTGCTTGCATAAGGTTTCTCCTCAGTAGGGTAAAGTTTAACTCCAGCAAGTGGAATTTTAGAGTGAATTCCACTTGCTGGAGTTAAATCAGTTATGATCAACTTTTATGTTCTAAGAGCGATTTTTGTTGTTCTAAATCCACGCTAATTTGCCTAGATGCGGTTAAATCTTTTTCTAGGATAGCTGCTAGATTCTTTGCCAATTCGGGCGCTTTTTTGATCGCTTCTTCAATGGTTGGTGATTGCCCAATATATTTAACCGCTTTCTTTTGTGCCTCACCCGCCGCGATCAAGTATTCACCAGACAATCCATTCACCGCAACCCACTGACTTAAATATCTCAAGAACTGCTCCATAAAAGTTGGAGCTTCATACTCAGCCACTCTTTCTGCTAGGGTGAGTCCAGAAGTAGGATTTGTCAAATCCTTGATATCCTGTTGAAATCCTTGCTCAGTCATGCGCTTACAATAAGCTGCCATTTGATCCCAGAACAAGCTAGCATTTGTCAAGGTTCCAATAATCTTGCCTAACGCTTCTACTGCGGCATGTAAGGAGTTTACAGACGCTTCCGCTGCACCCTCTTCGACTTTAAAATTTTTGATGCTTTCTGCATACTCTGCTAAAGCTACCAAAGATTTTCTCTTCTCCTTCTCCAAATCTAGCTTCTGATTCAAATACTTCATTTTTTCTTGATGGATCGATTCTTCCGCCGTAGCCGCTGAGGCTGCCATTTGCCCAGTGCTCTTTGACAAACTCTGCAACGCTGCCCCTGCTGCACCGTAAGCAGCAAGCGCCTCTTTTGTAGAGGTATCCAAAGTCTGAACTTTACTGTTTGCTGTGTCCAGCTCGCTCTTTGCTGAAGTTAAGGCGGTTTGCTTCGCATCTCTTTCGTCCTTCAGCTTCTTAAGATCCTCCGCCTTGGTGGATGAATCTTGCTCTTTTTCAGAAACTTTTTTCTTTAGCTCATCTAGCGCATTACTCAACTCGTTGACTTTATTTTGTTTTTTTGTTTGTTCATCCTTGGCGGCTAGCAACTTTTGCTGTGCATCATCAGCGAGTTTCTTCTTCTCGGTTTCATTTTTCTGTGCGTCTGTTAACTGTGTGTTACTCGTACCAGCGGCAGATGCCCCAATTACTGCCAACATTCCCATTGGGTTTTTAGTGGCTGCATAAGCTCCTAGCCCTGTCGCGATCGCGGTCGTTATTGCTGAGGTGATTCCTAAAGCCAAAGCTTTATTAGATTCTCGTTCCTCTCTTGATTTTGCTTCGTTATAAAGCTGTTGCATGTCTCCAATTTGCTCAACCAACTCTGTCTGGTTTGCTTGCTCAGCTTTCTGCTTTGCCAACATGTCACGTTCAGCTTTCTCGGCAGCTAATTTGCGATCGCGCTCACTGGCTTCCTGCTGAATCGTGTTTGATCTGGCTTTGGTCGATCGAACTTGGAGATCTTTAAATTTCTCTGCCAAAGCCTTTGCCGATGTTGACATCTTCGTGGATGATTCTGAGCAATGTGACAACTTAGTGATTGCCAATTGCTCTTTGCCCCTGACCAGCCAGCTATAGGTTTGTAGCAGTTCGTTAATAATATTCTTTGTTTGTGATTGAAACTCAGTCATTGTCAAAATGCAGTCATTAGAAAGGCGCGCCAACTGACTTTGCAAATCTGCAATTTCTGCTTGGATCGTTCCGCCTTTTGCGCCTGCAACACCGTTGTAGGCAACATAGAACAGCTCTACTGCCAAATCTAAATTTTCTGTGATATCCTTGAGACTTAGCTGCCCTAAAACACTTTTAACCTCTTGCTGAACCAATTCATCTTTATAGTCTGGAGCAACGCTCAAACTATAATCTTTACCATTCACCTTTACAATGGATAAACTTTGATCATGCTCTGTAGTTGTGCTCTCTGACATATTCCTCTCCGTTCGTTTGTTAGGTAATGTGATTTGAGTACAGTAAGGTGATAGGCCGAGCAAATGTTAGTAATGTGGTAAATCATCAGGAATTGTTGCTGCTTACACAAAAATACAATACCCCTTACCCACCCTAAAATCTACTCAAAAAGAAAACTCTGAATGAAGAAACCTACATTTTCAGCATTTCTTACTGCTATATCAACACCTTGTAGCTTGCAATAATTTGTGCCTGAAACGTCATAACAACTTGGTGGATTGTAATCGATTACGCCAGCTGCAAAATGCGCAAGCTCATGCAAAAATGTCTCAACTTGGCTTTGCTGTGTCTGATCGATAAATGGCATCATCAGCATTTGAGGGCGGAACGTCATAGGTGAGGGGTTACCCGCATCTGCATCTTCTTTATTAGCTCGCCAAATTTGATCCACTGGCTCTCTTCCATGAAGATACTTTTTCTTAAAGTGAAGTACGTTTGCATTTTCGCTGCCACTAGGTGCTCCTAGCTCAATTCTAAAGTTGTCATGTTTAATTTCTCCTCCCATCAACGCAAGAGTATACACAACGTCTTCAATTGAAGCCTTTGTCGTTTTTCCAAACCAAGTGTTAAAGTTTCGTCGAAATAAAGCATCGTTTTCAACGTAAGCAAGTTGAGCATTTGTCAGTGCCTTTTCAGCCTCGTTTACGATTTTCTTAGCGCTCTTTAGATCCACTGGGCTAAAACCTTCATACTTAGGCATATTTTTTACTTACCCACATTTGCAAGATTTACGTGAATGCCTTCCAACAAGTTTGGGCAGTCTATTTACTAGTCTCTCTACAAGTGGCTAATAAATAGAGCAGTAGAGAAAACGCTGGTAGTTGGAATGTTTTGTTTGTATTTTGACGTTTTGCTCAGGAATATGAAATATGTAAAACTCATATGAATCTCATACAAAACCTCATACAAAACCTCATACCAACTCTTATTTGATAAATGGATTGACAAATCGATCGCCCCCTTATTGCCAATCCCAACACTTTTCGCTTTAATCAGCAGAAATAGGTTGTTGCGGGGTGTATCGTGTTCCAACATCGATCAGTCGGAATTAGCGGCTTGAGGTTAATTGTGGGGCTGGGTGCGTGGAGCCTGTTTCCCCCGATCGCCCTTGCTCAAATCGCGCCCGATGGTAGCCTGGGAACGGAGCGATCGCAGCTTACTCGCAGCATGGTTCAAGGGGCACCGGCGGAACTGATTCAAGGTGGAGCGCGGCGTGGCAGTAATCTGTTCCATAGTTTTCGTGAGTTTAATGTGGGCGATCTCCAGCGCGTTTACTTTACCAATCCCGTCGGGGTGCAAAACATTCTGTCGCGAGTTACAGGTCGTAATCCTTCGAGTATTCTTGGCCTTTTGGGGGTAAATGGAACTGCCAACTTGTTTCTAATTAACCCGAATGGACTGCTGTTTGGTCCCAATGCGCGTTTGGACATACGTGGTTCCTTTCTGGCCAGCACTGCTGACAGCCTCGCGTTTGATAACGGTTTTGTGTTTAACGCTAACAATCCTGTGGCACCTCCACTGCTTACAGTCAACATCCCGCTCGGCTTGCAGTTTGGTGCCAGTCCAGGTGGTATTCGCTTGCAGGGGGTTAAGCAGACTGACCTACGGGTTGGCACTGGGCAAACTCTGGCATTGGTAGGGGGCGAACTCATGCTAGACGGTGGCGGTTTGCAGGGATCACCCCCTTTGCGCTGCCCCGATCCCGCCTGTGCCCCGCGTGTGCAGGAAGGGGGTGGTTTGACGGCTCCGGGCGGACGGATTGAGCTAGGCAGTGTGGCCGCAGGCAGTTTAGTGTCGCTTACTTCGACCAATCCAGGCTGGGAATTGGGTTATCAAGGCGTGCAGCAGTTTCAGGATATCCGGCTAAGTAGGGCGGCTCGAGTGGAAGTTAATGGCGGCAGTATCCAGGTGCAAGGACGACGCATCTCGCTGACAGATGGCTCGCAGATTGTGACCCTGGCTCAGGGATCGCAAACGGGAAAGAACTTGACCATTCGTGCAGCAGAGTCATTGGAAGTGAAAGGCTTCGATCGAACAACTGGAAGACCTACCCGCATTGCGAATGAAACGACTCCAGGTTCAACTGGGAATGCAGGTAACTTAACGGTTGAAACGCAGAATTTACGGGTAGTGGATGGTGGCGTAATCTCGTCTGGCACATCTGGTGCCGGTAATGGTGGTAACTTAATGGTGTGGGCGAAATTGATCGAAGTAATTGGCAGTAATTCACTCGATCGCAGACTTCGCATTCCTAGTTCTCTCGTTAATCAAGCGGGTCAAGGTTCTACCGGGAATGCAGGCAACTTAACCATTGAAACCGAGCGTTTGCGTGTGGTCAACGGTGCCGCCATCTCCGTCGGAACTTTTGCCGCAGGCAACGGCGGTAATTTAACCGTGCGGGCACAATCTGTAGAAGTAATTGGACTTAATCCTTTGGGTGGAACGTCCAGTAACCTGGCGGCTCAAAGCTTCCGAGAAGCAACTGGGAAGGCAGGCAATATTGTCTTGGTGACTGATCGCTTATACCTGGCACAGAGTGAAATTAGAACGGGTAGTGTAGCATCGGGCGGTGCGGGCAATATTACGATCGCAGCGAAGTCCCAAATTACGCTGGCGAATGATGGTCGTATTCGTGCTGACACCAACACTGGAGAAGGGAATATTTCTCTGACTACGCCGCTGTTGCTCATGCGCCAGGGCAGCAGGATCACCACGAACGCGGCTGGAATTGGGGCAGGGGGCAACATCACCATTAACGCGGGATTCATTGTCTCTGCACCGAACGAGAATAACGACATTATTGCCAATGCGTTTGCGGGATCGGGGGGCAAAATCACGATCGCAACCCAAGGTATCTTTGGGTTTAATCTGCGTACCCGCCCGGAACTGCAACGCTTACTCAACCCCACCAACCCGACCCAACTCGATCCGCGTCGCTTGCTGACCAACGATATTACGGCATTTTCCCAGGCAAACCCGACGATCGACACGGGTTCTGTCACCCTCCAAACACCCAATCTTGACCCAGCACAAGGTTTGACAACACTGCCCACTGATCTAACCGATCCGAGTCAACTGATTGCCGCGACATGTCCAGCCGATCAGGGCAGTTCCTTTGCGATTACGGGGCGGGGTGGAATACCGGAAGACCCACGCCAGCCGTTGATCGGGCAGGTGATTTGGCGGGATGAGCGGGGAGGTGAAGGAGATGGGGTGGTGGAGAGATGGGG